>Ga0114980_10000383_pt1 | contig 32029 bp, 23 predicted proteins | sample S_140806_EF_Meta_FD_87018 | JGI IMG/M metagenome (GOLD analysis project Ga0114980, IMG submission 87018) | Freshwater microbial communities from Lake Simoncouche, Canada to study carbon cycling - S_140806_EF_MetaG | ecosystem: Environmental > Aquatic > Freshwater > Lake | place: Lake...
AAAGGCTGGAATTTTTCCAGCCTTTTTTTATTTCGATATTTTCTTAACGAAAACGGCAGGATTTCCAGCCCATACTTCGTTTTCAGGAATGTTTGTTCGAACAACACTACCTGCGCCAATGACGGCGAAATCGCCAACAGTAATGCCTTTCATTAAGATTGAATCGGCACCAATAAAAACATATTTCCCAATATGAATAGGAGAGTTCTTGGCATTTGAATCGATATCTATAGTTCGCTGTTCAATGGAAGTTGGATGGAAATCGGTGTCCCAAATTTTACAATTTCCACCAATAATGGTGTGGTCACCAATTGTAATTTCTTCGCGACAACAAATGGTAGAATTTGAAAAACCAACATCTTCACCGATGGTCAATTGGGCATTTTTTCCAATCATAATGGAAGAGGAGGAACCGCTACCAATAATATTCGCGAATCGGTGCGAATTGACTAGAAAGTCTTTACCTAATTTGAAATTTCCCTTATTCGAAACGAAGAGAAAACCATAACTATGTACTTTCCAAAAGGCTACTCCTTGGAGAGTTAACCAAATTGAATTTAGTGGCCAGTATACAATGTAAAGTAGAGTCTTCATTTAATGTTTCGCAATAGAGGCATTTTCAAGATACCAAGCATATACTCGTTCAATTCCTTCTAGTAGCGAAACTTGATGTTTGAATCCGAGAGAATGCAATTTCGAGACATCAGTCAATTTGCGCATGGTTCCATCAGGCTTGGATGAATCGAAATGAAAGTCACCGCTGTATCCAATGACTTGTGCAATTAATTTTGCTAAATCTTCAATTGAAATCTCTTCTCCTGTTCCAATGTTTATGTGTGTGTTTCTAGCCTCATCCTTCAAATTGTGAAGATCTGAAAAATTGATATTTTTCATGATGTGAATGCAGGCATTCGCCATATCCTCGGACCACATAAATTCGCGCATGGGCTTACCTGAGCCCCAAATATTAACTCCGAACTCGCTTACTCCAATTGATTTTAAATTTTGAATAGCTACTGAAAAGTCTGTTTCATTTAAATCTGCTAGAATCGCTTCTTTATTATTTTCTTGAAGGCACTTTGCAAGGTGTATTTTTCTCAGTAGAGCAGGCAAAACGTGTGATTTCTCGAAGTTAAAATTATCGCCAGGACCGTACAAATTCGTTGGCATTACAGATATAAAATTCGTCCCGTATTGAATATTAAAACTTTCACACAACTTAATTCCAGCAATCTTAGCAATGGCGTAGGGCTCATTTGTGTATTCCAATTCACTGGTCAGAAGTGAATTTTCATTTAGTGGTTGAGTGGCATTTTTTGGGTATATACACGTGCTTCCTAAAAACAGTAACTTCTTGACACCTGATTTGTATGCACTTGAAATAACGTTGTTCTGAATGGAAAGATTTTCTAAAAGAAAATCAGCCCGATAAGTATTGTTAGCCACAATACCTCCAACTTTAGCTGCAGCTAGAAATACATATTCTGGCTTTTCTATTTGAAAAAAATTAGTTACCGAATTTGGGTTGAGGAGATCAAGTTCACTTCGGTTTTTAAAAAGTAAGTTATGGTATCCCATCCTTCTGAGTCCCTTAACAATAGCGCTTCCCACCAAGCCGTTGTGACCGGCTACAAATATTTTAGCCTCCGTATTCATCATGCTCAAAATTCATGGTCTCAAATTTAACGCTTAATTGTTGGAAACATAACTTTATTTTAGGTTGAATACAGAGTCAAAACGAAGTATTCTTCTTAAATTTGCGCAATACTATACACAAATAAGATGAAATATATCTTTACGTTTCTTTTGTTGGCAATTTCACTTGTTTCTTTTTCGCAAAGAAGTCAAAAAAAATTAGAATCTTCTTATGATTTTGGCTTCGGTAATCATTTTGGATTGCGCCAGATTCAAGAGGGCTATAATGTAAATGCCCTTACTGCTTCTAATATTACTCTTGGATGGAATAACTATTTCACCAATAATAAATTTGGCGGACGATTAGAGCTTTCCTATGATAAGATGTTGAACAATTCGTCTTCTCAGAACTTTGAGACAAATTATTTCAGATCGACCTATTATCTCAATGCAAGTCTTAAGAATTTGTCAGGTTGGGGTGGTTCGAGCTCTGGTTTTGACAAGAGAAATTTTTGGCAAGCTTTTGATATTGATCTAGGAATGGGTATCGGATACTCTGCCATGAAGAGTAAGACTTTTCCAATAGATGAAACAGTATATTTGAAGCGCTCAGATGACATGCTTAATATTAGTTTCCGAATAGCTCCGAGTCTTCAAGTGAGTAATGAATTAAAACTATTTGCGTCTTACACACGAATAAATCATTCGGCGCAATCAACGACTTTCGATTTTTCTAACCCGATAGAAAACACGGCTTTTAAAGGGGCTTTTAGAACTCTTAATGTCGGATTGCGATACACTCCAAATACGAATAGAACGTATAGTAGAAAATTAAAGGAGGAGCACAGTAAGTGGCATTTCTTCACGTCTTTCGATGCGTCTATTGGAAATCACTTTGCTGGTTCAACGAAAGAAACGGATGTTGATTTTAAAGGAGCATCCATCAGTCATCTTAATATCGGAGCTAATCACAAGTATCCGAATTCAAAACTTTATGGAAGATTTGACATCGGTTTTGACGCTTTCAAAGAAGCCAAAAACGAATCAACCTTTACTTCAAAATACTTCAGAACGACCTACCAAGTGATAGCAGATATGCGCGCACTGCGTGGCGTAAATAATGAGTCCAACAAAATGGATTTAGCTTTCGGCTTTGGAGTAGGCTTCGCTACTATGTATAACCCAGAAAGTTCTAATTCTTTGGGTGATGTGTTTTTGAATGGCGATGATATGTATGCTTTGGTTTTTAGTGTAAATCCTTCATACAGAATTTCAAATTCGCTATCTTTAATAGCAACAGGCACGCTTACCAGTCATTCGCTTCAATCAAGTAGTTGGAACATGCAACAGCCTCTCGCAAACACGGCATTTAACGGAAAGTTTATGAACATGAGTTTGGGGCTGCGTTACCACATGGCCGATCGCCGAACTAATTACACCACAAATCTAACCGCGCGTATTCCGAAGGTATGGTCAGTAGATGCAGCAATAGGTAGCCATTTTGCAGCAGCCCCACTTTCTGAAAATTTAGGTTTAAGCGCAAGTCCTATCAAACACGTTGCATTAGGTTTAAATCATCCTTTTTTAAATCCGGTTTATTTCGGTCGCTTTGAATTTGCTTTCGATGCGATGGGTGCAAACAAATCATCTGCAGACTTTTCATCTAAATACTACCGAGCGAATTATTTTTTAATGACCTCACTTCAAAATCAATTATGCAAATCAGCTGAATCTACTCGTGTACCGAAGAGATTCGATGTGCAGTTTGGTGTAGGTGTTGGCGCGAGCACATTACACTCTGATGAGAAGAATGATTACTTCATTACAAAGGGTGATGATATGCTTAATGTTGCGGCTAAAATTGTCCCTACTTTTAAAGTAACTGATAAAGTATCTGTTTTCGTAGCGTCCACTTTTGTTTCGCATTCGCTGCAATCTCAGACATACGATATGAACCAGGGTGTAAGCAAGACAATGTTTAATGGTCACTTAATGAATCTAAGCGCAGGGGTCTCGGTAACGCTGAAATCCACTAAGCCTCGATTACTTGTTGAAGTAACGCCTGTTGATACTACATCAAAGGTTGTTGTAGTTGTTCCTGACCCAATTCCAGTAGATACATTGGATGTTGTTACCCCAGACCCAATAGTAACTCCAGATCCGATTGTAACACCGGATCCTACACCAGTAGTTCTGGTAGAAACGCGCACTTATGACAATACAATTTCCGATTACCCAGTTAACAGATCAGATTTGCCAGAAATGCAAAAGAAAATTCTGTCGGACCTTGTTGAAAAATTAAAGAACAACAATCAATTGTCATTGGTTCTTTCCGGGCACGCTGATAAAACAGGCGCCGAAGGTTATAATCTATCGCTTTCAAGAAAGCGAGCTGCAAATGTTAAGTCTTATTTAATTTCTCAAGGCATTCAAGCCGATAGAATTAAAATCGAATATTACGGAAGTTCCAAGCCAATTGATTCTAATGAAACCATTGAAGGGCGCATGAGAAATAGAAGAGTAGACATTGATATCGTGGATACTCCTAAAAAGTAATAACAGCAGCATAGTGTTGAATCGAAAAAGCGGCAGTAGCCGCTTTTTTGTTGTCTTATAAAATTCTAATCATTTTAGTTCTTCATGAAATCTGCTTCAAAAGAAAATTCAGGGACTTGGACCTTGAATAGGGAGGAGGCGCCTTTCATTTGCATGGAGTAAAATCCTTTCATAATACCAAAAGGAGATTGTAAATCACAGGCTGAGGTGTATGAGAAATTCTCTCCAGGGGCAATAACAGGTTGTTCACCAATAACACCAGGACCCTCAATTTCGCGCTTCAATCCATTAGAGTCACTAATGAACCAATGTCTGCGTAAAAGTTGAATGGGGAAGTCGTTTTGATTCTCTATTGAGATACGGTAGGAAAAGACGAAGCTGCCTTGAGGGGCAGCCGACATTCTTTCTTCAAACAAAGAAAAAACTGAAATTTTTACGCCTTCTGTTACAGCAACTACCATAACAGCAAAGATAGTTAATAAACAATCAAATTGTTAATAACCCTAATAAAATTTATTGTTGAGTAAACTGTCTAGCAAAACGCTTGCGGTCTCCCTCATTCAAATAAACCTTACGGATACGAATAGACTTCGGAGTCACCTCAACGTATTCATCTGGACCGATATACTCTAGAGCTTCTTCCAATGTGAATTGAATAGGTGGAGCCATAACGGTTTTTGCATCCGTACCTGAAGCACGCATGTTCGTCAATTGTTTCGTCTTGGTAACATTAATAACCAAGTCGTTATCACGTGAGTGCTCACCAATTACTTGACCTTCGTAAACTTCTTGCATGGCTTCAACAAAGAATTTTCCACGGTCTTGAAGATTACTGATACTGTAAGCGATAGCGTTTCCGGTTTCCATACAAATCAATGATCCATTCAAACGTCCTGGAATTTCATCCTTCATTGGTTGATATTCCTTGAAACGGTGAGTCATAATAGCCTCACCTTGAGTAGCAGTTAACAAATAACTTCTTAATCCAATGATACCTCTTGAAGGGATTTCAAATTCAATCACCGTACGATCCCCCTTAGGCTCCATGTTTTTCATTTCACCTCTGCGCTTCGATACAGATTCAATAGCGGTACCCGCCATCTCCGTTGGCAGGTCAATCGTCAACTCTTCAATTGGTTCACTCTTAACTCCGTCAATGGTTTTAAGAATAACTCGAGGTTGTCCAATTTGCAATTCATACCCTTCGCGACGCATCGTTTCAATCAATACAGACAAGTGAAGTACACCTCTTCCAAATACGTTGAAACGGTCTGCTTTATCTGTTTCTTGAACGCGAAGCGCTAAGTTCTTTTCTAATTCTTTTTCTAAACGCTCCTTAATGTGACGGCTAGTAACGAATTTACCTTCTTTACCGAAGAAAGGCGAGTCATTGATGGTAAACAACATACTCATCGTTGGCTCATCTACAGAAATCGTAGGCAATGCTTCAGGATTTTCGTAATCAGTGAACGTATCTCCAATTTCGAAATTCTCCATTCCGTTAATCGCACAGATATCTCCAGATACAACAGACTCAACCTTACGTTTGCCTAATCCTTCAAAAATGTACAATTCTTTAATTTTTCCTTTTACCATAACACCGTCACGCTTTGCAAGGGTAACATTCATTCCAGCTTTTAATTCGCCGCGATGAAGTTTTCCAATAGCCATACGTCCCGTGTATGTTGAATAGTCTAATGAAGTAACCAACATTTGTGGTGTTCCTTCTCTTTTAACCGGAGCAGGAATGTGCTCAATAACCAAATCCAATAGAGGCTCAATAGTATCTGTTTGAACTTTCCAGTCTAAACTCATCCAACCGTTCTTCGCAGCGCCGTATGCTGTTGCGAAATCCAATTGGTCTTCTGTAGCACCCAAGCTGTACATTAAATCGAATACTTGCTCGTGTACCTCGTCTGGACGACAGTTCTCTTTATCTACTTTGTTTATCACAACAATTGGCTTTAAACCCATTTGAATTGCTTTCTGCAATACGAAACGCGTTTGTGGCATTGCTCCTTCAAAGGCATCTACTAAAAGTAAAACTCCTTCAGCCATGTTCAATACACGCTCAACCTCTCCACCGAAGTCACTGTGACCAGGTGTGTCAATAATGTTAATCTTGTAATCTTTGTATTGAATAGAAACGTTCTTCGCCAAAATGGTAATACCACGCTCGCGCTCCAAGTCATTGTTATCTAGAATCAAGTCGTTATGCACTTCATTATCTCTGAACAATTTAGCTGCGTGAAGCATTTTATCTACCAAAGTAGTTTTACCGTGGTCAACGTGGGCGATAATAGCGATGTTTCTAATTTTTTGCATTGCGCGATTCTTAATTTGGGCGCAAAAGTACAACAATAAAAACGAAAAACCCCCTGAAATATCAAGGGGTTTAAAAAGTAGCGAGATTGGGGCTTGAACCCAAGACCTTGCGATTATGAATCGCACGCTCTAACCAGCTGAGCTACCTCGCCATAAATGGGGTGCAAATATACACATCTATTTTAAAAATGAAAATTGATTTGAACATTTCGGTTCTTTTCTTTTTTCTTTGCTACTACTGAATGAAAAATGCAATTGTAATAGGAGCAGGGATTGGCGGCATTGCTGCATCTATTCGTTTAGCCCGAAAAGGCTATTCAGTAAAGGTTTTCGAAGCTTCGAATTATCCTGGAGGTAAATTATCTGAGTTTAAAATGGGGGAGTATCGTTTCGATCGAGGCCCGAGTTTGTTTACGTTACCTAGGTACGTTGAAGAATTATTCGAACTGTGCAATGAGAAAATGTCAGACCATTTTTCCTATTCGGAACTTCCAATTTTATGCAATTATTTCTATCCAGACGGATTTCATTTCCAAGCGAAAGGAAATAAAGAAGAAAACATAAAAGCCATTGTTCAAGCTTTTGATGAGGACGAGGAAAAAGTCAGAGCGTTCTTTTCCAAAGCTGAATTCATATACAACACAACGACTCCGTTGTTTTTAGAACGTCCGCTTAAGCTTTCGAAACTTTATAAAACAAAAGCGTTTTGGAAAGGCATCGCTCGAATTCCTCGTCTGCCTTTAATAGGTAGCTACACCGTTCAACTTAAAAAATATTTCAAGAACCCTAAGACCATTCAATATTTTCAGCGCTACGCCACTTACAATGGAAGTAACCCATACAAGACTCCGGCCCTTATGCAATTGCTTCCACACGTAGAGCAGGGAATAGGTGCCTTCATTCCAGACAAAGGTATGTATGACATAACCCTTCAATTGTTTGAGCTCGCCAAACGACAAGGCGTTGAATTTATCTTTAATTCGAAGGTCGAAGAGATTATGGTTGAAGAAAAACGAGCTGCGGGAATTCGATACAACGGTAATCAAATTGAGAAGGCAAATGTTGTCGTAAGTAACATGGATGTTTATCCTACTTACAAGAAACTCTTACCGAAAGAAAGAGAACCTAGAGTTATTTTAAATCAAGAGAAATCATCCTCAGCCCTCATCTTTTATTGGGGCTTAAAGGACTTCGTGAACAAATCGTTAAGTATTCACAATATCTTTTTCTCAGAAGATTATATTGAAGAATTTCGGAATATATTTGAACTGGAGAGTTTGACGAATGACTTAACAGTTTACGTTCACGTTACTTCAAAACACATTCCTTCAGATGCTCCAGCGAACGGAGAGAACTGGTTTGTTATGGTAAATGCACCAAACAACAAGGGGCAAAATTGGAATGAAATTGTTGAAAGAGCGAGAAAAAATATTGTTCAGAAACTGGAAAGTATGTTAGGGGAGAAAATTGGCGATAAAATCTGTTGTGAACACGTTTGGACTCCAAGTGGAATCGAAGCGGATACCTCATCTCATTTGGGTGCGCTATACGGCAACGCTTCAAACTCTTCGAGCTCGGCTTTTTTGAGACATGCAAACAATTCTTCAAAAATTAAGAATTTATTTTTTGTTGGTGGAAGTGTTCACCCTGGTGGTGGCGTTCCTTTAGCCATCTTATCTGCTAGAACCATGTCAGATTTAATTCACTAATTGAACTATGTCAATAGAGCTACACAAAAACAAAAAACTAAAAGCCTTCGCAATACTGTGGATTACTTTGGTTCATTTTTTTGGAATTATTGGCGTCTATTTTCTTCCTGAATGGTTTTTGCCTGCAACACCACTCGTTATTTTAGTAAGCGCCGGCGTAGTGTTTCTTCGGTATGAAAAATACAGACAATCGAGATTAGTTGCGTTTGCTGTTATTGTTGTCATGGCTTTTTTGGTGGAAGTGTACGGCGTTAAAACTGGATATTTATTCGGCACCTATATCTATGGAAATAACTTAGGTTGGAAACTGTTTGAAGTGCCGTTGATCATTGGCGTGAATTGGGCCGTATTAATTATGGTGGCGCAACAGCTAACTACTCACTACATCGGAATTAACAATCGTTTTTTTTCAGCGGTGTCTGTAGCAGTCCTAATGACCATGTTTGATCTACTTCTTGAGGTATTGGCCCCACAATTCGATTTTTGGTCGTTTACACACATGAATTATGCTCCTATGCAAAACTTCATCGCTTGGTTCGGCGTTTCTTTTTGTTTTGGTCTTTACAGCTATTCACATTTTCGAAATCAGAATAGAACAGCTGTATTCTATGGTATAGCCCAATTGGTCTTCTTTATGATTCTTGGCTTACTCGTGATTTAATCTGTAAGAGCCCTTAAATCGTTTTCCGAAATAATTTGAATTTTTAAGTCTTCAGCTTTTTTCAATTTAGCAGGCCCCATGTCGGCTCCTGCAACAACAAACGTTGTTTTAGAAGAGATACTTCCAACTACCTTTCCTCCGTGTTGTTCAATGAATTCTTTTATTCCGTCTCGAGAGAAGGTTTCAAATGTTCCGCTCACCACGATACTCTTTCCAACCAAAGCATTCGAAAGTAAGACTTCGTCTTGTTCGTTTATGTTGAATTGAAGTCCAGCTGCAATTAGTTTATTCAATACAAGCAGATGCTCTTCCTTGGTTAGCCACGACTGAATGGAATGAGCAATAATTTCGCCCACTTCATCAATTGCTCGTAACTCATCGAAGGACAATGTTTTCAAATGATCGAATGACTTTACCGCTCGGGCAATTTTCTTCGCTACAGTTTCCCCAACATGACGAATACCCATTGCAAACAACACTCGCTCGAAAGGAACTTGCTTGCTTACTTCCAATCCTGCCAACAAATTCTCAACACTCTTCGCTTGAAGAGAACGCTTCTTCGTTTCTTCGCTGTCATCTCCTACTTGAAATTCAAGTCCAATCAATTGATCATAATTCAAGGAATACAAATCCCCTGCATCTTTAATCAATCCTGATGCGAGTAATCCCGAAACGGTTTCTGTGCCAAGGCCATCGATATTCATGGCCTTTCTTGAAATGAAATGCTCTAATTTTCCAATCAGTTGCGGAAGACATTTTGTATCGTTCGGACAATAATGCAAGACTTCACCTTCCAATCGAACAAGTGGCGTGTTACACTCCGGACAGTTCGCAATGTATTCATGCATGCTCTCTGCACCGCGGGGCTGCGCAGTGTCAACAGCCGTTACTTTTGGAATAATTTCTCCTCCTTTTTCGACCCAAACAAAATCTCCCACGCGAATATCCAATCGTTCAATTTGATCGGCGTTGTGAAGTGAAGCGCGCTTCACTGTAGTTCCAGCTAACTGAATAGGCGAGAGGTTGGCAACCGGAGTAATGGCTCCTGTTCTTCCAACTTGATACGAAATGCTTAAGAGCTTCGTGCTAATGCTTTCTGCTTTGAATTTATAGGCAATGGCCCATCGAGGGCTCTTAGCTGTCATTCCCAACTCGTCCCACAATTGAACTTCGTTGACTTTAATTACAATTCCGTCGATTTCGAACGGAAGTGTCGTGCGGTGTTCGTCCCAAAAGGAAATAAACGACATAATCCCTTCCACAGTTGAAGTGGTTTCTATCATTCGTTTGGAAGGATCCGGAGTTTTGAATCCCCATGATTGTGCGTGATTTACACGTCCGCTGTGTGTTTCAATGGTTGAAGTGCTATTCAATACGAAGTACAAAAAGCAATCGAGTTTGCGTTTCGCTACTGCTTTTGAGTCTTGCTGCTTCAATGTTCCTGATGCAGTGTTCCTTGGATTTGCGTATAACTCTTCGCCAGCTTCAGCGCGCTCTTCATTTAATTTTTGAAAGACGCCTTTCGGCATAAATATTTCTCCCCGAATTTCAAATTCGGAAGGGAAGTCGCCTTTCAATTGAAGCGGAATACTTGAAATTGTTCTAACGTTTATTGTTACGTCTTCACCCACAGAACCATCTCCGCGAGTTACCGCTCTTTCCAACTGACCGTTCTTGTACCACAGAGCAATGGCTACTCCGTCGTATTTCAATTCCATGACAAACTCAATGGGTTTGCCTGCTAGCTCTATCGCGCGCTTCGCCCAATCTTGAATTTCATCTTGGTTGTATGAATTAGAAAGCGAGAGCATTGGACTCTTGTGTGTAACCTTTTCAAATTTATCTGTAATGTCTCCACCTACACGTTGGGTAGGGCTATTGGAAGATTTCAATTCAGGAAATTGAAGTTCCAATTGCTCTAATTCCTTCAACAAAAAATCGAATTCCTGATCAGATATTACAGGAGCATTCAACACATAATAATTGTAATTGTGTGCATTCAATTGCTCTGAAAGTTCAGCAATGCGTATCTGTGCTTCGAATGAATTCATGAATTAATATCTTTTGCGAATGTCTTTGTTCCAGATTCCACGAACGGCTTTAACAGGCAGAAATCGAAGTTTGACAATGAACACCGGAGCGTTGTAGATGGGTAAAAGTTCATTGGGTGCATTTCGCGTTTGGCGATAACCAATACCTCCTCCAATAGACATGAAGTAGGTTAAATGTCGAAACAGTGTTGTGCTAATTTCAGTAAGTTGAACGGGTTCATTATAATTACCTACTGAACCATTAGCGTAGGTGTAAGACCCTGAAACATTGCCTATTCCTAGGTGCAAGGTAGAACTCCACTCATATTTTTTCGTGAACAACCAGACACGCTCGTAATAAGCAGAAGCGTAGTTTAATTCAAGATTTGCCGAGATAATATTGGAAGAAATTTCATTCAACGATTCTGTATTAACCCCATTCGAAAATGAATAAAATCCTAAGCCAAATCGATTGACGCGATTCATTTCAACACCAATTCGAAAACCTCCAAGTCGAGCCCCTTCATTACTTACCAAAGTAAGCCGACCGTCAAAAATAAATTCGGGTTTAATAAAAGGGTAGTCTGATTTTTTATTGCGCTCCTCTTTTTGTCCGTAAACAGACAAAAAATTTAAAAGCACAAACATCGTGGTCAATAATGGATTCTTCACGGAACAAAAATAGGCATATTGTTAAAACACTCGAAGAATGTTAGACCTTTGTGTTATGAGTAGTGAAGAAAATTTTTCGAGTTTAGGTTTAAATGAAGATTTGATACAGGGAATCGATTCCATGGGAATTCAAAAACCGACTCCCATTCAGCGGGAATCGATACCACATATTTTACAAGGAAAGGACGTTTTAGGAATTGCACAAACAGGAACGGGTAAGACAGCGGCCTTTCTTCTGCCTGTTATTCATAGGATTATTCAAGATACCAACCGGACATGTGTTTCGGCGCTAATTGTTGTTCCAACGCGTGAGTTAGCAACACAGATAGATCAGGCCATTTCAGCTTACGGATATTTCACAGATATTTCTTCCATGCCCATTTATGGTGGAAGTGATGGTAAGGTCTTTACACAAGAAAAGCACGCCCTTACAACTGGAACAGATATTATAGTGGCTACTCCAGGACGATTGAACATGCACATTAATTTGGGATATGTCGATTTTTCTAAATTGAAATTCTTGATTTTAGACGAAGCCGATCGCATGTTAGACATGGGGTTTCAGCCAGATATTCAGCGCATTATTGCACAGACTCCTGATGTGAAGCAAGGTTTGCTGTTTTCAGCTACAATGCCCGATACCATTTTCAGTTTATCGCGCGGATTTTTAAATGATCCAATAACCATAAACATTGCCTTATCTAAGCCACCGGCGAATGTAACGCAAGGGGCATTCGTTGTATTTCCAAATCAGAAAATTCCAATCCTCGTAGACTATTTGTATGAGCGAAAGGAGAAAACAACCATCGTTTTCAGTAGCACGAAGACTGGTGTAATAAATATTCACAGTGCACTTCGGAAGAAAGGAATTCAAGCCCTAATGATGAGTAGTGATTTGGAACAAAGCGAACGTGAACATTCCTTGAATGAATTCAGAAATAGAAAATGTGCTGTCCTTGTAGCGACAGATGTCGTAAGTAGAGGTATAGACATTAAAGGTATTGACTGTGTCATTAATTTCGACGTCCCTGGCGACGCTGAAGACTATGTTCACCGCATTGGAAGAACAGGAAGGGCTGATGCTTATGGCGAGGCTGTAACCTTCGTTGTTCCAGACGATCAGGTGAAGTTTAAGAAGATTGAAATGCTTATTCAACAGGACGTTGTGAAGTTACCTGTTGCAGAAAATTACGGAGCTGTCCCTGAATACAATCCAGTGATGAAAGGAAATGGAAAACCAAGACATGGTGGTAATGGAGGAGGAGGAGGAAAGCGAAATTTCAAACCGAAATACACATCGAAAAACAGAGGTGGTGAAAACAAAAAAGGTGCATAAGCACCTTTTTCTTTTTTAATAAAGTTGGAAATTAATCACCTAAAGCTTCTGCCTTTTTCAACTCTTCATCAATCATGTCCTCAATAGTCTTGCGTTCGGCTTCGTTAAGCTTAGAGTTTAACTTGATTTGCTTCTTCATGAAACGATACATATCGCGCTTGTGAATTTCATAAGCGATGTAAGTTGTGAAAGTTCCATCGGGCATTTTGTATTTCTCTTCGCCAATCTTACGTAAATCTGCAATCTGTGTATTCGTTGCCTCACGCGCTAAAGATTGGAACTTATCTGTTATTTCAGAGCGATTATTCAATTCGGTTTCCCCTAAATATTGATCCGTTACAACCTTTACGTTAGTCTCAACCTGCTGGGCTAATACTTTCTTCGCTTGCAGATCTGCTTTGTTGCGAGAGATATTCTCATCCATCGATTGACCTTTTCCAGTTCCTCTGAAATAACGATCGTTCGATTCGTATTTATTTCCTGTGAATGGTTCGTTTACTTTTTCACCAAGGTTCGCATTGGTCTTACATCCTGCAAGAAGTAGTATGGCGAATCCTAAAAAGAGAGATAGCTTTTTCATAGCAATTGTTTTTGTTTCGTTTATAAAGATAGTGCCACAATTCATTTGGCGATTAATAACTCCATTTTTTTGTGTAGGTGTTCCAATAACTGATGCCAAACTTGAAAGTGTAATTGGCTTTGTCTAAATTAGAATCGGAAGTTACCAAAAACGCACCTAGACGAAAAAGTTGTTCTTTTATTCGAATTTGTTTTTGAATACCAACAAATATTTCTTGGTGAATGAAATTCTCGCTAGGTATTGCAATTAGCGCACTTCCTGCGATTTCATTTAATTTCAATCTGTTCAGCAAGGGAATTTTATTGAAGAACATGCCGTTGAAACTGTGTACATAGTTTCCTCTGTAATAGGCGTTTGGAGTTAAGAACACGCGATCAAGTAATTGGAAAGATGCGTTAGGGTCAGAAAAGAAGAAGAAGTCTGAACCTCTGAAATACTTATACTCCAGTAGACGAAGATTGGACTTATTTACAAAGGCGCCACCTTGAATGGACCATGAACCCGTTCCAAAACGAGGAAGCTGATAGTCGTCGTGAATTTTCAATTCAATATAATCGAAATTCACTTCACTGCCGAACATTTTAGGCACTCCCTTACGATAGTTAAACTTGAATTCGGGGTATTTGAATCCAGTAACCACTTTTCTATTTTTCTTGAAATAATAAGTCTGTCCCGGTCTCCACTGTAGATTCAGATTAAATTCAGATTTTGTGTATCGCTGAAATTCAATCGGGTTATTCACATCACCAAAAAGCTGAGAAGACCAAGCATCTTGAACCAAATTGTTAATGGGCATTTGATCACAAAACTCATAGGTCAGCGAAGCATACAATCCATTCACAACTTCCATTCGCTGCTCAATGCTGTACATTTTTGCTCTAACGTAATTGCTTCGGCTAAACACGGTGCTAAATGAAGAGAAGGTGTTAATCATATCATAGTAATCACCAAATCGTATAAACGTCCTTACAAATTTCTTAGGGTAGTAGGTCAATCCAATCCCGCCTTTTCCACGAACATCTTTGTTCGCAAATCCATAGTCTATAAAACCGTCCGTTTCTAAGGTGAAATCATTGCTTTTAAAGTATTGACTGAAGCTACCACCGAACTTGTGTCTATATCCACCAATTCCGAATACATTGGCTTGGGCAATAATCGGATTTATATAATAAGCGGTGCCTTTTGCACGGTTTCTCCAAGCAACTCCAGAAAGCGTAACATCCCAAAAAGTTACTTTATTAAAGGCAGAATCTGTTTCGGCTAGAATCTTAGGGTCGTTATACCTCTTCTGAAGACTATCACATTCGGATTTGTATTTCAGCTCGAGATTTGTGAGTGGAATCAATTGCTTGGAATCCCAATATGCGCTATCCCTGTCAAAGGCGTTGTCGTCGTATTTCAGTACTTCACTGCTCTGCATATTCAAAGGAGTTGAAATATTAAATTCATATTCCTTAAATTTATATTCGACGTGACAAATGCGTTGTGTCTTTCCTTCTTTCACCTTTCCATAAATGGATTTTCCATAGCTAATCCATTTATTAGATTCTAACTGAACGAACTCTTCCTTCCAAGAAAAATCTGAGAAAAAAGGCATGACCTCGTCGTCTAGATTTAATTCTACTTTACCAACAGCAAAGGTCGTGTCTTGAATCCAGATATAACCATTGAACAGCGCCTCTTGTTTGAAGATAGGCATGACCGAAAGTTTATAGAATTTCTCTCCGTTTAAGGTGTCTATTCCAACTAAATCAAAACTGTATGAAAGCAACGCAGTTGAGGCAATAGGCGATATTATTTTTTTATCGGATAACTGCGGCAGGGTAAGAGAATTTTCGCGCAGGTTAAATTCTGAATAACATGATTGGCTCGTTAATTCATAAGGATCCTCATAGCGATCTCTATCGTTTACAATTGATTCTTCTCCATACTCAAAATTCACACTTACTGATGCGTAGTTATCGTTTCGCCTAGGGGTGAAATCTCGAAAGGCATCTACCTTAAGTTTAATCTGATTTTCGTTTGAATAGAGATTTCCAGAGTTCTCTGTTACATGGTAAATGGAATTTTCAATAACTGGAGGCTGAATAACCTTAGATGCCGAATCACGTTTAAAATCAATTTTCTCCATCGAAGTTCTTCCGTAAAAGCCCACGGAGTAATTCTGCATTTGCTTGGCGTAAAACTCTCGCTGGTCAGATGCTCCTCGGACCAATCGTTTTACGAAATCTCTACGATCTGCATTGACAACCACCATAGGCAATTCGTTGCTATTCACCTTAAGATTAATATCAATAAAAAGATTTTTCTCTAGTCCGATTTGAAGAGATTTAATGACTGTTTCGTATCCTATAAAATTATAATTAAGCTCATATTTACCAGGCTTAAGATTCAATTGGTACTCGCCACTTTCGTTTGTGTGTGTGCCTAAATTGGTTCCTGGAACAAAGACTGCTACGTGAAATAGGGGAAGGCCTTGCTCATCTTTTACGGTCCCTTTTACAGTTGCTGCGAAACTCAAATTCCAACAAAACAAAAAGACAACGCTAACAAGCGCTGCCTTAAATTTCATTTTGAAAGTTTGAATATTCACGATCTAATGACGAGTAAATCGTCTATTTGTTACACGTTTGTTTTAAATCCTCTTTGTTGAATTGCTCTCCGAAGTAAGATTTTTGGATGTTTCCATTCCATAAATAAAGAATACCCGGAGTTTCTCCTTCCGCTCCCATGAGCGTGAAGAATTCACCCATGCCTAAAACCTGATAGGGATATTTCTTTCCAGCTACTTGGAAAAATTCATCAATTTTTTCTACTTCTTCATCACCGAAGTAAACATACACCTTTGGGAAATTGGGATCTTTTGATAATTCAGTTAACGCTTTAGCTGCTTCTCGGCAATGGTCGCAACCCGGAATGAAGAAACAAACGATGCGTTTTCCCTCATCAATTTTAACTTTCATTCCACTAAATACATTCAATTTCGAAAATTTAGAAACAACTGATGTTGGGCCAGGATTAACTGTTTCAACTGGAGTTGTTGTAACAGCAACTTTTGTGGTATCAGCAGTTCCTGTCTCAGCAGTGGTTGTTTCAGGTTCCCAAGGAATATTCTCTGTATTTACAACAATGTTCGACATTTCCTTGAACGGTGCAAACGGAAAAGCCATGAACATAAATAGGGTGGAGAAAGACCAGATTAACAATAGGAATGAAAACCGATTGGCGCTTTTCTTTTCATGACTAATAAAAAACAACCAACCCAATAGTCCAAGGGTAACAATGTTTTTAATTAATGCTTCTGTCGGAGTCATTTCAATAAACTGCCCGAAACATCCGCAGTTTCCACCTTGTCCAATAGCAATTTGATAAGACAGGTGAATGCAAAAAGCAACGAGCAGAAGGGCAGTGGCTGGAATAACCAGGCGTTTGAAAAAATGATTTTGAATTAATGCAATCCCGAGTCCAAGTTCTAAACCTATTATTAGTCTTGCAAAATATGGAGCAGTATGCCAATCGGCGAAACCTAAATCAACCAATTGCTTTTCAAAGGGAGTTAAGGGAAGCATTTTCGTAATGGCCGAAAACACAAAAAGCGCGAAAAGAAATACGCGTAAAGTCCAAGAGATGTAAAGATTTCTTTTTTCCATAAATCAAAAGTAAGAAGGTTATTGAATAAATACTGCGCTTGACTTTTCAAGAAACGTGCCGTGTATAACATTTGTTGCTTGAACCATGTTCAAGAATCAAATCCTCTATTTTCGTTTAGTGAAGGTTGCAAAGAAAATAGGCTATCAATTACTCGTGCTCTGGGGCGTGGTTACAGTGGTATTTTTCCTTTTCAATTTAACAGGTTCCGATCCTGTTCAAAACCTTGTTGGCGAAAATGCCAATCAAGAAGTTGTAACAAATATGCGTAACAAGTTGCGCTTGAACCATTCTCTAGGTGTTCGCTATCTCGAATATTTGAATAATCTTTCTCCAATAAGTGTGAACAGATCGGATAATTTCTCGGAAGCCTTTTACGCAGACTCGTCGATTTATAAGGGATGGTCATTTTCTCTGAGCAAAGAGCGTTCATTGTGGATTAAATTTCCAAGTTTGGGAAAATCCTTCATTTCCGAAAAGTCGGTGTCTTCCATATTTGCTGAATCATTTCCGGGAACATTTGTGCTTGCCTTAGGAAGTATTCTTCTCAGCTTGTTGCTGGGAATTCCTCTCGGCATCTGGGCTTATCAGAAAAAAGATTCGTGGATCGATAAAACAGTTTTATTCGTATCAGCCATTGGAATGGCCGGACCATCATTCTTTGTCGCACTAATCGTGGCTTGGATAGGAGCAGTGTTACTTCGCGATTACACGGGGCTGAGCATGACTGGAAGTTGGTATAGTGTTGATGTTTGGGAGGGGAAGTACATTGACTTGAAGAATTTAATTCTTCCGATGATTACCTTAATGATTCGTCCGTTGGCCATAATTGTTCAATTGACTAGAAGCAGTATGCTTGATATAATGTCTCAGGATTTCATTCGAACAGCCCGTGCGAAGGGACTTTCAGAACGACGCGTTCTATACAGACATGCCTTGCCCAATGCCTTGAATCCGGTTGTGACAGCAGTTTCCGGATGGTTCGCATCCTTGTTAGCCGGAGCAGTATTTGTAGAGTTTGTTTTCGGGTGGAAGGGGATAGGACAAGAACTTTTCATGGCCATTGAAAAACAAGATCAACCCATTGTTATGGGAGGAGTAATATTAGTCTCTGCTGTTTTTATTCTTGTGAATGTCTTGGTTGAATGGGTATATGGAATCCTCGATCCGCGGATTCGAACCTCATCCAATTAAAGAAAAAAATCATACTTGAAATCGAAACCCTTTTCACTTCCCATCGGAAATAAAAAAGCATCTGATTGAAGAATCAATTCTTGTTGAAGAGCACCAACGTTTTCACCATACATTTCCAACAAACTTCCTTCATTTCGAAGTAAATCATGTGAGCCGAGCGATGCTATTTGAATGGCCTTTCTTGTCTCATCGAATTTCGATTTGCCAATAGGAACTGAGACATGCGTGAACGGAAGCGTATTTTTTTCCAAAAGAATTGAATCGCTCCACAAGATCACATCGGATTTCTTTCGAGTTAATTCTGAAAGCCAGTGTTCTAATTTTTTATCTGGAAGGAAAGAAGTTGCGTCGAATCGAAAACCATCGATTCCCATTTCCAAAAAGGAAAAAAGTGAGTTCAATAAATTTTCCGCATGGAATTCGTTTAAGTGATTTATCTGAAAGACGTCATTCCAATTCGTTCCAATTGGATGAAAGGGCGATTCATTTCCATCTAAAGCAAAAAAATCCTTGTCATGAGCAAACTTGTGATTGCTGGAAGCGTGGTTCAAAACAACATCTAGAATCACCTTCATTCCCTTATCATGAGCGGCTTGTGTGAATAATTTTAACCCATCAACTCCACCCAATTCCTTTCGAACTTCAAAATTGTCTGTAATACAATAAGGCGATCTGCTATTTTGAATATCTGTCGGATTTATTGGAAGAAGATATAGCGCGTTAATATTAAGCGATTTAATTTCATTAAACTGACGAATAGCAGCTTCAAAGGTGCCTTCTAGAGTAAAATGGGGGATGGATATTTCGTAAATTCGCTTCACTTTCGCAAATGTAATGCACCTGTGATTCATTGCAGGAGTGCGAAGTAAGTTGGAAGTCAGATTATGAAAACAAATAGAAGAATATTATTCACTCCAATTATTTTACTAGGTCTGTTGTCCTGCGGTGGAAATAAGCAGGAGGTTCAGCCTGTTCGAAAGAACATTACGGAAACTGTTTTTGCTTCTGGAAGTATTGAGGCCATTGATAAATATAATTTATCGGCACAGACAGAAGGTTATCTTCTGGATCTTTTCGTTCAAGATGGAGACAGTGTTTCAACTGGACAATTATTGGCGCGAATTGACAACTCTTCAACCGAAGCACAAGCTGCTTCAGCCCAACAGCAATTGGCCATTGCGGAGCAGAATGTCTCATCCAATGGCCCCGCATTGAAGGAATTGGAGAACAACATTGCATTTGCAGAGAAGAAGGTGAGCCAGGATAAATTGATTTTCGAAAGGTATACGCGACTGATTGTCTCTGATCCATCGGGGCGAATAATCATTCGCCCGTATTAAAGGAGAAAGGAAATAATCTACTTTACATAATGTAAATTATGTGTCTATTGAATATATTGTAAATTGAATATCAGCACATTAAAAAACTCGGATTCCTCCGAGTTTAGCTAAAGCAATTGTTAAGCCTTATTCTAATGCACTTCCTCCGTGAGTTCAGATTCATCTGAATCTTTCTTACAACAGGCTTATTTCTGTAAAGTTGTATCTCCTTTACAACAAGGATCCGTTCCGTCGTGTTTGCAACCTGGTGTGCAATTCGCTGTGCATTTCTCTGAATTCATGTATGCGCATCCTTCATGGCCTGACATTCCCGTGCAGCCTTCATGTCCCGCCATTCCTTTACAAGAATTTCCTGATCCTTCAGCTGAGCAGCAACTTGAAATTTCTGGATGGCGAATTTCGCCTCCGGTTAATCCAGCTTTGCTAATGAGCACAATAGCTATAATTCCGATAAAAACAACCAGAATTTCTGCTTTTTTAGTGTGTTTGTGACCTTTTCTGTGTCCAAATAAAGCAATTCCGGCAAATACACCCGTAACGATACATGGCCAAAAAGCCAACTCTGCAGCTTCTTCATGTTCATGTATGAGATCTTCATTCACACAGTATTTGCCTTCATTTTCTTCAAAGAAATGCTCTGAAGCTCCTCCAGAATACATCGTAGGATAACTCGAGAGACCAGCAATCATAGTAATCCACAATCCAACCGATGAAACAACCTGTTTTTTGGTTAAAAGGCCGAAAATAACCACCAAAATACCGATAATTAGTCCAATTATTGGCAGATGGTTGATTAAAAGATGTATGTGCGGTGCGTTCATTTTTATCAGTACTTATTATTTAACTCAAAACATTTTAAGTTCTTATTTTCAGCAACTTAACCGACTTTACTTCAATCTAAAATAAAGATGGCTGAATGGTTTCGGTCCCGTCTTCATTGAGTGAGGTTGTCGTCTGGGGACGAGTGGCTAAAATAGCCTCGTCGGCTTGCTGCTCTCGCTCAATATCGGATTCAAGCAGATCAACTGAAAGGATAGGATAAGTTGAAAGTCTGTTTCCAATCGCCTTTACTCCTTTAATGGAAATAAAATCGGGTAGGTTCAGTGTTTCGTCCATCTTATTCTGCGATTGCTTGAATTTCTTATTGAAACGGATATACACATTTGGGAAATGGTTCGTAGTTGCCACCGCCAATTTCGATTTTGGGTGCTCGGTAATAAATCGAACCAAGCCTTTGCTGGGTTCAACCAAGAATCGTTTCACCATCCAAGTTTCCTTTTCACCGTCGAAATAAACGGAGCTCAGCGGTTTCTCGGGGAGCCATTTTTCAACGGAAATCATATTGTCTGGAAAGTGAACACTTAAATCTGGTGCAATTAACTGATAGTCTCCAGAAGATTGTATGACAAGAATCTTGTCCTCAGGACCGAAATCTCCTAGGAATCTGCCTCGACCTTCGTCGTTTAGTCGTTGGACACTTTCGTCGATCCAAATTTTTCTTGCGCTAAGAGTAGACACCCCAGCCGATTTCAATTCAACCTTTTTAACTGGATATTTCGTGGCGACATTTCCTTGAGCGTCGCGACCCTTAACGGCTAGTTCAGAAAAGTCGACATCGAACTTCAGTTTCTTCAATCGTTCGAGGGCTCTTAAATTAACCGTAACAACTTCAGCTTCTCCGTTCGGATTGGCGCTAAAGTATAGCGTTTCACTTCCGGGCGTTCCTTTGGTGAGGTCGTATTCTTTGTCGCGGGTTATAGAGGTTACTGCAAAACGCTTGATGTTCGCTCCGCCGTTTTTTCCGTCGCGATACATGAAGTTGTATATGGTTCTGCGGTCATCTTTCTTCCAAACAGCAATGTGAATGATGTCTTTTCCGAAGAAAGCTTTCTGTTGAACCTTAGAAACCATCATTTTTCCGTCTTTACGGAAAACAATGATATCATCGATATCGGAACATTCGCAAACAAATTCACCTTCGTCGCGCTTCAATCCAATTCCAGCGAAGCCTTCTGCTAAATTCACAGAAAGTTTGGCGTTAGCGATAGCCACTGCAGCCGCCTGAACCGTATCGAAGGTTCTGATTTCCGTTTTACGCTCTCTTCCTTTGCCATATTTCGCCTTCAAATCTTTGAAATAGGCTATGGCCGTATCTGTTAGATGATTCAGTTTTTCTTTGACCTGATCAATTTCACCTTCCAACCTAGAAATGAAATCATCTGCCTTGTTGCTATCGAATTTCGAAATTCGTTTGATCTTGATTTCAGTCAAGCGAGCCACATCTTCATCGGTAACCACACGCAAGAATTTCTTGGTATGTGGCTTTAATCCTTTGTGAATCGCAAGAATGATGTCATCCCACGTTTCGCATTCTTCAATGTCGCGGTAGATTCTCTTTTCAATGAAAATCTTTTCCAACGAAGCGAAATGCCAGCTTTCTTGAAGTTCATTCAACTGAATTTCCAGCTCCTTTCCAATTAAATCACGCGTTCTATCTGCTGAAATTTTCAGAAGCTCATCCACAGGAAGGAATTTCGGACGGTCATCGTGGATAACACACGAGTTCGGAGAAATGCTTATTTCACAATCGGTGAAGGCGTATAACGCATCAATGGTCTTATCCGGAGAAACACCTGTTGCCAGATGAACCATGATTTCAACAACCGCGGCGGTATTGTCTTCAATTTTCTTAATCTTAATTTTGCCTTTGTCATTGGCTTTCAAGATGGAGTCAATTAATGAAGATGTCGTTGTTCCAAATGGAATTTCGGTAATAACTAGGCAACGCGCGGCATCGTCTTTTTTAATTTTCGCACGAACGCGAACCTTTCCACCGCGAAGTCCGCCGTTGTAATCCGAGAAATCGGCCATTCCGCCTGTAAGGAAATCGGGAACAATGTGCGTCTTCTTTCCACGAAGTACATCAATACTCGCATCGATCAATTCAACGAAATTGTGCGGAAGGATTTTACACGCCAATCCTACGGCAATTCCTTCAACACCTAAAGAAAGTAAAAGAGGGAATTTAACAGGAAGCGTTTCCGGCTCCTTGTTTCTTCCGTCATAACTCGCCAGCCACGTGGTTGTTTTCGGATTGAAAATAATCTCTTGCGAGAGTTTGTTCAATCGCGATTCAATGTAACGAGGCGCTGCTGCGCTGTCACCTGTGAAAATATTTCCCCAGTTTCCTTGGGTGTCTATGAGTAAATTCTTTTGTCCGATTTGAACCAAGGCGTCTCCAATAGAAGCATCTCCATGCGGATGATACTTCATGGTATTTCCAATTACATTGGCCACCTTGTTGAAACGACCATCGTCCATCTCCCACAAGCTGTGCAAAATTCTGCGTTGCACCGGTTTCAAACCGTCGTATAAATGGGGAACGGCTCTTTCTAAAATAACATAAGACGCATATTCGAGAAACCAACCTTCGTAGAGGTCAGTTACACCAATTACGTTTCCTAATTTATTTCCTTCTGGATTTGTATTTTCTTCCATCTCCTCTCCTATTCTGTTTCTGGTTCAGTTTCTATTTCCTTCTTTTCAACGATTTCATCCTTCTCTACACGAAGGTTTCTGATGATGAAGTCTTGTCTATCGGGAGTGTTCTTCCCCATATAAAATTCAAGAATGTCTTTGATGTGAATGTCTTTCGTAATTACTACTGGCTCTAATCGAATGTTTTCACCAATAAAGAATTTGAACTCATCTGGAGAAATCTCACCCAATCCCTTGAATCGAGTGATTTCCGGCTTGGTTCCTAATTTTTGAATGGCATGTTGGCGCTCCAAATCGGAGTAGCAATAAATTGTTTCCTTCTTGTTTCTTACGCGGAATAAAGGTGTTGAAAGAACATACAAGTGTCCCGATTTTACCAAGTCTGGGAAGAATTGAAGGAAGAAGGTGATCATTAATAGACGAATGTGCATGCCGTCGACATCGGCATCGGTTGCAATAACCACATTGTTGTATCGAAGTGAATCGAGTCCGTCTTCAATATCCAAAGCAGCTTGAAGTAGATTGAACTCTTCGTTTTCGTAAACGACTTTCTTCGTTAAACCGTAAGTATTCAAGGGCTTTCCCTTCAAACTGAAAACGGCTTGCGTCTGAACATTTCGAGAAATGGTAATAGACCCCGAAGCCGAATCTCCCTCGGTAATGAACAACGTGGTTGCATTGGCCAAGTCGCTTTTGTCTGCATAATGCACTTTGCAATCGCGAAGCTTCTTGTTGTGCAAGTTCGATTTCTTCGCGCGCTCTCTGGCTAATTTGGCGATACCCGCAAGTTCCTTTCTTTCTCTTTCTGATTGAAGAATTTTCTTCAAGAGACTTTGCGCAATTTCTGGATTTCTATGCAAGAAATTGTCGAGTTCTTTTTGAAGGAATTCTAAAATAAACGCCTTAACACTTTTTCCGTTTGGTTCAATTTCATTCGAACCTAATTTGGTTTTAGTCTGCGATTCGAAAACCGGTTCAATGACTTTTATAGCCACAGCCGCAACAATTCCCGAGCGAACATCGACTGCTTCGTAATCTTTTTTGAAGAAGTCGCGAATGACTTTTACATAAGCCTCTCGGAAAGCCGCTTGGTGTGTTCCACCCTGCGTGGTGTATTGTCCGTTTACGAAACTGTAATATTCTTCTCCGTATGAATTCGTGTGCGTGATGGCCACTTCAATGTCATCACTTTTAATGTGAATAGCGTTGTAGAGCGGATCCTCAGTCATGTTGGCTGCGAGCAAATCGCGCAATCCATTTTCCGATTTGAATTTCTGTCCGTTGAAAATGATGGTTAGTCCAGCATTCAGATAGCAGTAATTCCAAAGTAATCGTTCGATGTGTTGCGAACGATATTGATAATTGACAAATATGCTTTCATCGGGAATGAACGACATGAGTGTTCCGTTCTTCTCGGTTGATTTAGCTATTTTAAAATCTTGTGTTATTTCTCCTTTACCGAATTCTGCAGCTTTCATTTCGCCTTCGCGAAACGATTCAACGCGGAAGAAAGAACTGAGTGCGTTCACTGCTTTTGTACCGACACCATTCAAACCCACAGATTTTTTGAAAGCTCGAGAGTCGTATTTTCCACCTGTATTAATCTTCGAAACGCAATCGATCACCTTTCCCAACGGAATACCTCTTCCGTAATCGCGAACGGTAACGGTTCCGTCTTTAATGACAATTTCAACATTCTTTCCATTCCCCATGACAAATTCGTCAATGGAGTTATCCATAATTTCCTTCAACAAAACATAGATACCGTCGTCGGCAGTAGTCCCGTCGCCAAGTTTACCTATGTACATCCCCGGGCGCAGACGAATGTGTTCGTACCACTCGAGGGATTTAATGTTGTCTTCTGTGTATTTAACTTCTTGAGCCATCTCGTCTGTTCTAAATCAGACTTCGAAAGTAATACGCAGAATAACTTCGGAAATTCACAATGGTTGGTAGTTTTCAACAGGTATTTGAAAACACTGGTTGATACTATTGTTCAGACATCTGTATCAATGCAAAAACAGCATAATTGATCATATCGCGAAAACCGCTATCGATTCCTTCGGAAACAAGCGTCTTGCCTGAGTTGTCTTCAATCTGTTTGATGCGTAGGATCTTCATGAGAATTAAATCGGTGAATGAAGAAACACGCATGTCGCGCCAAGCTTCTCCGTAATCGTGATTCTTGTTCATCATTAATTCCTTGGTAATTTGGGCTTGTTCGGTATACAAGGAAATCGCGTTTTCTACTTCAAGTTCTAGTGGAGCATCTGAAGGCAATTCCAACTGAATAAGAGCCATTAAGCTGTAATTAATGATACCTACAAACTCATCTTCAATCCCCTCACCTACTTTGCTTTCCCCTTTTTCTTCAATGGTGCGAATGCGTTGCGCCTTGATGAAAATTTGATCTGTTAGGCTGGAGGGACGAAGAATTCTCCAAGCCGTTCCGTAGTCGTGGGTTTTCTTTTTGAAGAGGTCGACGCATTTTTGAATGGCCTGATCGTATTGTGCTGAAGTATCTTTTTGTGCGCTCATGATTCGAAATACAAATGCGATGAAAATGCTCATCTTTGCGTTTCAAAGATACATCTTGAAATGAATTCTAATCGCACACTTCCCTTGGTAATGGGAATTTTGAATGTTACTCCAGATTCTTTTTATGCTGGAAGTCGCTCTAATTCTGAAAAAGACATTCTCGTTCGCGTTGAAAAAATGATTTCCGAAGGAATGGATATTTTGGATTTAGGCGGACAATCGACTCGTCCGGGTGCCATTTACATTTCCGCTGAAGAAGAACTGAATCGCGTCTTGCCTGTGGTTCGTTCCATTCGAAATGAATTTCCTTCCTTAACAATAAGTGTCGATACGTTTTATAGTGAAGTGGCCACCTCTTGTCTTCGCGAGGGGGCGCATTGGATAAACGATGTGTCGGGCGGAAGGATGGATTCAAATTTATGGAACATAGCGGCTGAAGCGCAATGCACGTATGTGTTGATGCACTCGCGCGGTGATTCTTCCAACATGAAAGAATTGGCGAATTATGAAAATGTAGTTGAAGAAGTCTATGCCTATTTCCAAATGGAAATTGAAAAATTAAATCAATTAGGTGTTTCGAAAATAGTCTTGGATTTGGGCTTTGGCTTCGCGAAAAACAAAGAGCACAACTTTGATCTTCTTCAACATTTGGAACGTTTCAAATCATTTGGACTTCCTATTCTTGTTGGAGTTTCAAGAAAAAAAATGATTCAACAAACTTTGGGAACAACGGCTGAAGAAAGCTTGAATGGAACTACTGCCTTGAATGTTTTCGCATTAGACAGAGGCGCAGATATCTTGCGTGTTCACGATGTTCTTGAAGCGAAGCAAGCAGTGGAATTATACAGCGCGCTTACCTTCCGCGGCCAATAAAGTGTTTTGCATCAATGATACAATGGTCATGGGTCCTACTCCACCGGGAACTGGAGTAATAAAGCTGCACTTCGGAGCGACTTCATCGAAGGCCACATCGCCTAAAAGTCTGAATCCACTTTTCTTCGAAGCATCAACAACTCGCGTAATTCCAACATCAACAACTACTGCTCCTTCCTTCACCATATTTCCTTTTAGGAATTCAGGTTGACCTATTGCGGCAATGATAATATCGGCAGTTTGACAAATTTCTTCAATGTTTGTAGTCTTGCTGTGGCAAAGGGTTACAGTGCAGTTTCCAAACGGATGATTTCTTTGAAGTAATACTGAAATTGGAAGTCCAACTATATGAGATCTTCCCAAAACAACCGCATGTTTTCCGGAAGTTGGGATGTTATTTCTTTCCAACAAAGTAATAATTCCCATTGGGGTAGCGGGAAGAAAAGTCGGAAGATTCAGCATCATTTTTCCAACAGATTCAGGATGGAATCCGTCGACATCTTTATTCGGAGCTACTGCCATCAAGACTTTCTTTTCATTGATGTGTTTCGGTAAAGGAAGTTGAATGATGTATCCGTCTACCGCATCGTTTTCATTCAGAGAAATTATGGTTTGTAAAACTTCTTCTTCGGTACAATCTTCTTTCAATTGAACCAATGTTGAATCGAATCCCACTTCCTCGCAAGATTTAACTTTCGCGTTGACATAAGTAACGCTTGCCCCATTTTCACCAATTAACACAGCTGCGAGGTGCGGACGCTTGAATCCTGCTTCTACTCTGTCTGAGACAATTTGCTTGATCTCTGATTTAATGGTTTTGGAAAGTGCTAATCCGTCTAGAAGTTGCATAAGGTATGTTTGAGCAGCAAAGAAACAGCAATTTCCCTAAAAATTCTCATTCTAGGTTGTGTACTAAGTACACTTTCTTATATTTGGAGAACTAACTACCTTACTTATGAATCAAAAAGTACTTTTTTTTTCCGCTTTAGTATTTTCATTTTTCGCCCTTCAAGTTAAAGCTCAGATTTTAACATCGACCCCAGCTTTTCCAACTCAAACAGATCAAATTACCGTCTTCTACGACGCTACATCCGGTAACGCAGACCTTTCCGGTTACACTCCTATTTATGCGCATACGGGTGTAATAACCAACAACAGTATTGGTCCGAATGATTGGCAGCATACAGTGGGTAATTGGGGAACAGCCGATGCTTCAGTTCTTATGACTCCAATGGGAAATAACATTCACAAAATTGTGATTACCCCTTCTACATTTTATAACTTGAATGTTGGAGAAACGGTTTCGAAAATGACATTTGTTTTCCGCAATGCCCAAGGAACTGTTGTAGGAAGAAACGCTGACGGAAGCGATATTTATTTGAATATATATGCCGCAGGTTTTAATGCTTCATTTTCTTTGCCTACTCAAGAATCACAAATTGTGAATGCGAATCAAGTTGTTCCTGTAACTGCAAATTCTTCCCTAGCATCAGATATCTCTATTTCTGTAAATGGAAGTCAGGTTGCCTCGGGAACTGGAGTAACATCATTGAATTACAACTTTAGCCAAACAGCTGCTGGAGAATACCACATTACCATGTCGGCGGTTAACGGAAGTACAACAGTAACGGATGAAAAAGTGGTGATCATTCTTCCAGCAATTACCATAGCGTCAGCGCCTGCTGGAACTATTGATGGAATTAACCTGACTTCAAGCACCGGAGTTCGTTTGCAATTGTATGCTCCGAATAAAAGTTTTGTTTTTGTCATAGGCGATTTCAACAACTGGCAATTGGACTTGAGTTATTTAATGAACCGCACGCCAGATGGAAATACGTATTGGTTAGACATTCCGAATTTATCTCCGGGTACTGAGTACCGTTTTCAATACTATGTGAATATGGAAGGAATGCGCGTGGCCGACGTTTATGCAGACAAAATATTAGACGGTTGGAATGACAGCTGGATTCCGGCGACTACTTATCCAAATTTAATTGCTTATCCGAGTGGATTAACTTCAGAGCCTGTCTCAGTGTTTAGAACAGATCCTCCTGTTTTCAACTGGACCGATCAAAGCTTCGTTCGTCCAGCTAAAACGAAATTGGTTGTTTATGAATTGTTGATTCGTGATTTTCTTGCCGACAGAACCTATTCTTCTTTAACCGATTCATTGGATTATTTGGAAACATTGGGAGTTACTGCCATTCAATTGATGCCTATTAATGAGTTCGAAGGAAACGACAGCTGGGGTTATAACCCGTCATTTTATTTTGCTCCAGATAAAGCATACGGAACTGCAGAAGCTTTAAAAACTTTTGTGAATGAAGCTCACAACCGTGGAATTGCAGTAATTATGGACATTGCCTTGAATCACAGTTTCGGTCAAAACCCAATGGTGCGTATGTACTTCGATGCAAGTGCTGGACAATATGGACAACCAACCGCAAGTAATCCTTGGTTCAACCCAACACCTAAGCACGATTTCAATGTTGGTTATGATTTCAACCACGAAAGTCTTCAATCGAAGAATTTCACTAAACGTGTTTTAACGCATTGGATGCAGAATTATCACATAGATGGTTACCGTTTCGATTTATCGAAAGGATTCACGCAAAACAATACCCTTGGAAATATAGGAGCTTGGGGTGCTTATGACCAAAGCAGAATTAACATTTTGACCGACTATTACAATCACATGCAAACTGTTGAACCCGGTTCTTATGGTATTCTCGAGCACTTTGCCGATAACAGCGAAGAAACGGTATTAAGCAATAACGGAATGATGTTGTGGGGAAATTTGAATGGTCAATATATGGAAGCCTCTATGGGTTACTCTTCTGATCTCTCGTGGGGAAGCTACCAAAACCGAGGTTGGAATAACGCACACCTTGTTACCTACGCTGAAAGTCATGACGAAGAACGCATGATGTACAAAGACCTTCAATACGGCGCAAGCAGCGGTTCTTATAACATTACCAATTTGAATACCGCATTGAAAAGACAAGAATTAGCACATTGTTTATTGATTCCTATTCCTGGCCCTAAGATGATTTGGCAATTTGGAGAGCTTGGTTACGATTATTCCATTGGAACATGTTCAGATGGCGTAACTGTTGATTTGGCAAATTGCAAAACCTCTGCAAAGCCTGTTCGTTGGGATTATTGGGACAATCAGAATAGAAAGCATTTGTATAAAGTGACAGCAGCCCTGAACAATCTTAAAAAGAATGAGCCTGTTTTTTCAACAACCAATTTCAATATTGACTTAGGTGGATTTGGTAAACGTATTCATTTGAATGGAACAAACAATGCAGTTGTTGTCGGAAATTTCCAAACAACTTCGATTAACATGATTCCTGGATTTCAACACACAGGAACATGGTATGACTACTTCACTGGAAACTCATTTCAAGTAAACGATTTGGGAGCTACCTTCTTCTTTGAACCGGGAGAATATCATGTATACACTGACTATCAATTGGCTGTTCCAGATTTGAATACTTCTTTGTCGGAAGTCATGTCATTTGCAAAATCATCTTTCATGATTTGGCCAAATCCATCGAGCAACAATGTGAATCTTGCATACAGCATGAGCCAAGCTGCGAAGGTTCAAATCGTACTGCGCGACTTAACAGGAAGGGTTGTTTCTTCATTTAACACACAAGGTGTTAGCGGAATGAATCAGTCTGAATGGAATTTATCAGAAGAGAACATTGCAGCTGGATCTTATATCATTTCTGTTGAAACAGAAGGAAGAAGAGAATCGGCTCCGTTCATTTGGAATCCATAATTTATGAGTTACCAACAACGAGTAAGTGTATGTTGGACACGAAGTGAAAACAATTTATATTAGCGCGACTTAAACCAAATCAAATTCAATTTCAATATGTCTAAATTCTATAGAACGAGTATTCTTACAGTGTTTTTGGCTTTGTTCTCCGTTGTTTCATGGGGGCAAACTATAAGCGGTGTGGTTACAGATGAAGAGAATCGTCCTATTCCGGGAGCATTCATCATAGTCAAGGGGACTTCCAATGGAACAGCAAGTGATCAAGTTGGTAATTACACCTTGAAAACTGGCGCTGGAACTTTTGAGTTCGAAGTAAAAGCGATGAACTTTGAAACGATTACCAAGACGGTTATTGTCGGAAATGTCGATGTTAAGCAAAATTTCAAATTAAGTTCAGGTTCTATCACTCTAGACAACATTGAAATTATCGGATACGGTGTTGAGCGCAACAGACCAAGCACAGGATCTATCGCAAAAATCAGCGGTAAGGACATTAGCGCTATTCGCACCCCGAGCTTTGAAGCAGCTCTTCAAGGACAAGCTGCTGGATTGCAGGTTTCACAAGGTTCTGGTATCGCAGGTGCGGGTTCGTTGATTCGTATTCGTGGAACAGCTTCTGTTTCAGCTGGAGGTGACCCGTTGTATATCATCGATGGTATTCCAATGACTCAAGATTATTTCTTACGTGGAAACAGCGGTGCATTGAACAACAACCCTCTTGCTACTATAAATCCGAATGATATTGAAAAGGTCGAAGTTCGTAAAGATGCTGCTGCTGCTGGTGAATACGGTTCGCGCGCTGCAAACGGAGTAATCATTATTACAACGAAACGCGCCAAAGAAAAAGGTTGGAAATTCGATTACGGTTTGAATGCAGGTATCTCTACACCTGCTTCACGTCCGAACATGTTGAACACAGATCAGTATTTACGTATTCGTCAAGAAGCTTGGGAAAATGATGGTGGTACAGGATACGTATGGTTACCGAATATGACTTCTGCTACGGATGATGCTGCCACACGTAAGGCCGCCTATTTAAAGGCAGGACAAACCGATACAGATTGGGTTGGCCAAACAGTAGGACGTGGAAATAAGTATGGTACAAACTTCTCAGCGCGTTACGGTGGAAAGAAACATAGCGTTTACTTCTCGGTAGGATATGACGACAATCAAAGTTTCTTATTGGGAAACAGTTACAAGCGTATCTCTGCTCGTGTGAATCCTGAATTCCGTTTAGGAGACAAATTGAGATTAAACTTATCGCTTTCAGGAACTCGTGGTTTGAACAAGCGCGTAGATGCTGCTTGGTCTGGTGGATTGGGAGATGCCATGTCTAACGCATTACCTTACTACCCTGTCTACCACACAGACACAACTTTCAACGCAGCGGGTGACGTGGTTAACAAGCCTGGAGATTATTTCTATTGGAGAGATGAATTCGGAAACGTGAAGAACCCTGTTGCCTACAGAGAGCAATTGCGTTGGACAACTGTTGAAGATCGTGTGATCAATACCGGTCGTTTAATATATATGCCGAAAAAGAACTTATTCATTATTGCCACAGGCGGTATGGATTGGATGCACATTGGTGAGAATAGACTTACACCATCTACCTTCGATTTATCTAACGGACAAGGCAGTTAC
>Ga0114980_10000386_pt1 | contig 31915 bp, 45 predicted proteins | sample S_140806_EF_Meta_FD_87018 | JGI IMG/M metagenome (GOLD analysis project Ga0114980, IMG submission 87018) | Freshwater microbial communities from Lake Simoncouche, Canada to study carbon cycling - S_140806_EF_MetaG | ecosystem: Environmental > Aquatic > Freshwater > Lake | place: Lake...
ATTAATATTTAAGCTAAAACAAACGATAGCCAATCTAAAGATTCAACGTCCAAGTCTAAGTTTTTTGGCAAAAACGATAAAGACATTTGCTTCATTGCTTCTGGCATGGTCGGCCATTTTTCTAATAATTTAATCATTTTTGCATCAATCTTACCTTTAGAAACCATTTTGTCTATGATCAATTTATAAAATTGTTTGTTAGCTGTAAAATATTTGATAGTGCTTCCTATGCCGCTTAATTGAAAATTTATTCCACCATCATCGTTCAGATTTCCCCATTCGCCACCTGAAGAAAATTGAGGATCACTTTGTATAACAGGAAGAAGGAAAGTCATGATTTTTTTCGGAGGAGTTAAAAATCCTAATTTCTTAAGTCTTTCTGTAAAGTCTTTATCCATCGCTCCCCAAATTGGTCTTGCTAAAGCAGCAAGCTCCATCAATCCTTTTATTTTTGCTTTTGTGTTTGGGCCTTGCATACCAGTTAATTTAAAGACCCCGCCTTTTTCTCTTGCTGTAATGAATCCTAATTGCTCAAAAGGAACTCCTTCTTTTGGAAGTATTCCTGCATATGTCCATTTTTCTGCTCGCCATTCAAAATCGCTTTTGCTCCAAGGCTTTAGACCTTTGCCATCTTTTGCATTTGCATCTGCATATGTGTCGTAATATGTCTTGTAGAGCATCTCCTTATCTTCGATTTGATTGTAAGTCGCTATTTCTTCTGAAAAGATTTGCACTCCTGCTAGTTTTTGCCATTCTGAAAATTGATCCAATCCTAGTTCTTTTATTTTTTTGTGCATGTCTTGAAAACGACTGTATAGAACTTCTTCTATTTCTTTTATGTATTTAGAAGTTTCTTCTGCGACTTCAGGCAAGTTATGTTCTTTGGAAATATCTACTACCTCTGCTTCTACTTGCTTCAGTACGTTTTCTATTTGTGACCAACCTACTCTTGAAAAAATCTTAGCAGATTCTAAAAGTTGATCTTTTTGTAGATTTCCCAACACGGCAGAAGCATTACTTTTCATTATTGGGCCACCTAATCCGCCCATTGTTTTTAATTCTCCAACTTCTCCACCCCAAGAGCCAGGAATTGTTTTGCTTTTTCTTGGGCCAGTAGCTCTAAAATCTAAACCGCCCAAATCAATTCTTACAACCCGTTTTTGATCATCTATAAATAAATTCGATCTAGGAGCGTTTCCAACAACATCCCAATGTCCTAAAAAGGCATCAACAAAAAATCCTTTATGAATATCAGAACCAGATAAAGCACTTGAGAAACTTGAACTATAGTCCAAAGGAATTTGCTTTCCAGAAACTTGGCTAGAAACCAATCTCATTTTATTATTATTAACAACTAAATGAGCGTTTGAGGCAACGCTAATGTCAAATAATTTATAAATTTTCCAAGCCAAATACTCATTAACCGTCTGTAGGTTAGACGCAGCAGATTTGCTCCAAAAGTCTTCTCCCTTTTTATTTTTTAGTCTGTAAACATCGTGAGATGAGCCGCCTTCTGGATCGGAGTTATCTGGATGAGGGTCGAATAAATCTTTTTCAAAAGCTTCGTTTTTGACGTTTATAATATTTAAGAATTCATAAAAATTAATCATTCAACCCTCTTTTTTATATTTATATATGAGTGCCTAGTTATTTATTAAATCATTGTTTTTTGCACTTTTTATCTACTACAATATATATATTAAATATGGAATTTAAAACCTGGCTTCAAGAAAAAGAAAGACCACCAAGGGTCTTATGGTTTACCGGAATGAATAGTAGCGGCTCTAAACCCAAAAAACTAGCTACTCTGGGCTATGATGTTAAATCCATAGGCACTACAAATCACTATTTTGCTGCTTATTTGGGTAGAATTAAGAGGTATCAGCCATTTTTTATGATTAGAAAAAAGGTAGATACTTGGGGAAGTCAGCATATGCAGGATAATGTTAAAAAGCATGATGAAGAAATTAAAAATTTTGTGCCAGATGTGGTTGTTGGAACAAGTCAAGGCGGGGCTGTTGCAATGAAATTAGGCTACAGATACCCAAACGCTAAATTTGTTTTAGGATGCCCTGCTTGGAAAATATTCAATTCAAAACCAGACAAATTACCAAGTGATACCATAGTTATTCATGGAAAAAAAGACATTACGGTTCCAGTAGAAGATAGTATTGAGTTGGCATATAATTATGGATTTAGACTAACAACCTATAGTAATATCGGCCACGGAATTCCTTTGCCAATTGTTAAATTAGCAATAGATAAACACCTGATTAGTTTGGGCATAACCATTCCAAAAAATATTCCTACTACCTCCTAAAAATTTATGAATTTCAAAGAATATTACACAACATATGACGCAAGTTATTTTGAAACAATCGTTGAAGCCATAGTTAAAAAAAGAATTGGTGACGTAGACAGTTCGCTCGTAGAGCCAGAAACCGGCAAGCCTTGGAGAGCTAATAATAAAAAGAAAGAACTAGAAAATATAGTAAGCAAACTAAAGGTTCCTAAAGATAAAATTTGGGCTAGTTTTAGTGATTATCAAAGATTGGGTATTTATTATAACGCAAAAAACGGACAAACCCCTTTGGGCCTTTATGCTTATCCTATAAATTACGTTTTAGAAAACGGATTAAGAGTCCCTTATGGATACAGTAGAAAATACATTCTTATATTTGAGATGGTTAGTGATAATGTAGTTTCTATGAAAAGAGGGCAAATGGAAGTTTCTAATTTAGAGTCTATTCGTAAAAATATAAGAGAAGAGAAAGATTTTCTTAGCAAAAATTTCAAAAAAGTTTTTTCAAAAAAAATTGATTTTCTTAAAAAGTTCGTGCGATCTAATCTTAGAAATGCCCCAGTAATTCTTGAGCTAATAGAAGATTCATTGGGCGATTTACATTCAAATGTTTATTATGATAGTTTGCAAGGTGGCTATTTTGGCATAAAAGAAAAATTAAAACTTTTAGACATTCCAGAAAAATCAGAAATATTAAAAGAAATTAAAAAATTTGTGGATAACATGATAATTAAAAGATATGGATCCAGCAATGGCCCAACTCAATTTGTGAACATTGGCAAGTTAGATGAAGAAAAGCTTAGAATTTATTTGTCTAGTGGAGCAATACAAATAATAAAAAGTGCAGGTGATGAAGACAAGCAAAGCTTAATAAAATTATATGGTTTGAATTGGAATGAAGAAAACGAAGAAGAATCATTTTTTAATTTTAATATCGATAAAATAATGAGTCTAGCGAATTTTTCTGGGGCGGATGGTAATATTAGAATAGGAACGCCTTACATCGAAGATCGCAGTAAAATGGCAACCCAAACAGAATTTCTCAAAAATCCAGAAATTTTTGATAAGGCTTTAATGATTTCTAAAAAAATCAAAAAGTCACTAGAAAAAAGTCTTGATGAATTTAATTCACAAAAAGGCAAATATTTAAAAGATATTCACTTCCCCCTTGATCATAAGATCAAACAACTCTGTGATAAGTACAAAATTGATTGGCTGGAAGTTTTAGCAACAACTGTTGAAGAAATGTCTCGACGGGGACTAAGCACAATTTCTGGGGCTTTCGTTTATCAAATAACAAAAATAATGTCTCAAGAAGTTACTGATAAAGACGATAGTTCAATTAGACAATGGGCATTGTGGACAAAAATATTAAGGGAATTGGGAATCGATGGAGTAATAGATACAGAAGGAACATCCACTATTCACAGTGGAGAGCCGACTCAGGGAGCATTTTTTAATCCAAGGCAATTTAAACTTTTGAAAGTCTTACAAAATAATAAATTTAACCCAAGAGATCTTTCACAAAGTTGGCAGCATCCAAAACAAACAAGAAATCAAAAAAGAAAATCAGGAGAACCTTTAGATTGGGATATTGAAGATACGCCTGCAAATAGATTTCTTAAAGGAATCAAAAAAGGATTTTCAGAGCTTGTTGGAAATTATCGAGATAGTATTAGATATGAAGGAGAATCGCCATTAAGCTCAATGAAACTTTTAACAAAATTTCAAATTTTATTTGATTCATTCATGAAACAAAGAGATAATCCCGATAGTGATCAAGATTTAAAAAATGCAATAGAACAAGAAATTAAGAGAGTGTCTTCAACTTTACTTGCCAATAAGACAAATATAGAAAAATTATTAATTCCAAAAATTGGAGCGGTCGTAAGGCTCATAAAGCCATTTCAAAATTATGACTACGGGAAAGTTTTAGAAAAAGTCGATTCTGATAGATATTTGATAATGTTTTGTGATCGTTATGGGGATGGCTATTCTTATGATAATAAAGGGAACCTAGTCGAGCCAATATCTGGAACCGTTCAAGCTGATGAATTGCAAACCAATTCTTCTGGGTTGAGTCTTGAGCAATTAAGAAAGATTATAGAACACCATTCTTATGTTATTGGATATTTGATAAAGATTGGAATGTTTCCATACACTCCCGATATTCCCCAAAACGCAGAGTTTTTGAAGCCATCTCAACTTAGAATGACTACGCATCCGCAGCATAAGAAGCCAAAACCACCTAGAAAGCCAAGCGAGGACTCTGAGCCGCTTAACCCAGATGGCTCTAAAATGTTTGACCCCGATATACTTTAGCAGTTCAAATATGTATTAATTATTTTTTTGATTGCATTTTTGCCATCTTCGCAATTTAGTCTATGGTCTTTTCCTGCAATTACCAATTTGCAATTTGAATTTGCTGATAATTTTATGCTATCACTAATCGGAATCAAGTTGTCATTTTCGCTATGAATTATAGTTGCATTATCTTTGGTTCGATCTTTCTTGCCAAAAAACCTCCAAGCAGGAGCCAATAAAATAATTGGTATATTTTTTGAATCAATGTTCATCGCAACCGCACCGCCTCTTGAAGAACCTACGATTAGGTCTGGCTCTGTTTCATTTAGATGTTTTTGGGCTTCTTTGATAGAATCTTCAAAGCTCCAATCATTCAAAAATGGATGAAAAACCTCTAATCCTAAAGATCTTATAAAATAAGGCTTGGAACTATTTTGACCAAACATCCCGTGCAAAAATAGAACCTTACTCATCTTGATACCTATACATTACACTCCAAATATCACCCAAGCAATGAGAAAATTCTTGGTCTTGCAAAGATTTGTGAACTTTGCTCTTGAAGTTTCCATAATCAATTTCACTTGATAATTCTAGCATCACATTGCTCCATATCTTCTTTGGAACAAAGATTCTGTATCGGTAATCTGTGTCGTGTGTTGTTGCTATTTGACAATCATTCAAATCTTGAAAACTATTGATCAAATTTTCAAGATGATTTTTTGATCTAGCTCTGATCATAAGAGTTTCTGTATCTACGTCAGAACTCAAACCATTGTTCTTTCTTGCACAAACAACACTGAAAAACCCATATTTAGTAAAAAGCCACATAAAAGTTTCCTCCTATGGTATAACGCATATAATAAATTATTATTTTAAGGAATTTGTAAATAATATTATACGGCTCGTCTGGCTCTTAGTGCGTCTATTTTATCCTTGTTTCTTTGCCAATCTCGCAGGACGGTTTTTACAAGTTTTCTTGGCAAAACGCGATCCGATTGTTTGCTTACTGTGATTGGAATGTCGTCTTTTTTCATTATAAGCTCGTCACCGTCTCGCACAAAAATAAAGCCCTCTTTTTCTAATAACGCTCTGAGTTCTCTTGCGTTTTTTTGATTGCCTTCGCTCAATACTCTGTTTTTTAGCCATTCATTGAAAGTTTTCATATTTTACCTTTATTTAATTATTTCATCTAGCTTATAATAATATTCCCAAGTTTTCCATTTGACTCTAATGCTTCCAACATCCTTGACTTCTTTTCCGTTCTTATCCTTATATTTATACAATGCCCAATAAAATTCTTCGCCCTTTACCAAATCGTCTAATACAACAAAATCCTCGGGGCATTCTAAACTAGACCACAACCTCACTTTTCCAGCCTGTTTTACAAAAGCCTCAATATTCTCGTCATATTGAATTGGGAAAAATATGTTTCTGACCGATCTTTCTACAATCGCATATTTGTCCCCAACCCACTCCGAATTAGCTATAAAACCTATGGAAATTCCAATAAATAAGGCAAACCAATGGTAAAATATAGATCGCAATACAATTTTATACATAGAATCTCCTATAAATTTATATACGAAATAGATCGACTAATTTATTTCAGTAAAAACATAGATATAGATACATGAATTTTAAAGAATATTTTCAACCAATAGACACATATTTGATAGAAGAACCACAACTCCTTTCAAGAGCCGTGGGCAGAGTTGATCCATCTATAGCCGATCCTCAAACAGGAAAACCTTACAGAAAGTTTGAAAAAATCAAACAAATAAAGACTGTCTTTGAAAAAGCTGTGAACAATAACACTAAGCCCGAAGACATATGGGGTAATTTTTCTTGTGTTCAAAGACTTGGGCCAAAATATTCTGCTGACGATGGTGGAACTCCTTTAGGATTATATGCTTTTCCTCTTGAGTATATTATTAAAAAGAATGTCTCAGGCGTTCCTATGGCCGGAAGCAGAAAGTATCTTCACATTTTTAAAATTAAAAATAAAGAAAGTTATATTTCTATGAAGCCAGGAGAAGGAGAAATAAAAGAAATTTCCGATGTTGATGAAATAAACAAAACCATAAAACAACAAATAAGCAACTATATTTACAAGCATGAAAATTTAAAAATTAAATTATTAAAAAAAACAATAAAAGAGGAATTATTAAAAAGCGGAGCAGAATTGTATAGCGATGATATTGTTTATAATTTCTATCATAACACAGTATCAACTGCTAAGAGCGAGATGGACGACTACTCAGAAGAAGAAAAATCAATTAAAAAATATTCTGTTGATAGAATTGAAAAACTTTCATCGAAAGAAAATTTTGAAAGAATAATTTCTGAATTGACTTTCAACGCAACAAGAATGATGATTAATTTTGGTCTTGATAATTTGATTTCTAGTTTATCGCCATGGCCCGGTTCTTCGCAAAAACTACCTTTATTCACTAATTTAGACAATAATTCTTTTGCATTGTCTGACGAGGTTAGAAATTTTGCAAATAAAATGATAAAAACCGAGCCTTTTTCTAGCGGTACTGGGGGCATTTCAAGAGAAAATGATCGCAAAATGCTCGAAATGCTTGGAAATGATAAAATTTCTTTAGAAGAATTAACTAAAATTTCAAAAAGTCTGAGATCTTATGTTAATTTAGGATCTTATTTTAGAGATATTGATGCAAGCCCTAATTTCAATACTTACATTGAAAGTTATTTCTTATTATCAAATAAAAAAGTAAAAAAATTATTAGATTATTGGGTAAAAAAAATTGGTAATTTTGAAGTTGAAATAGCAAAAAGAAAAAAAGAAATATCAGAATCCATAAAAGTTCCATTTGGCAAAGAACTACAAGATTTTTGTGAAAAAAATGATATAGATTGGAATCAAGCTTTAATGAAGTCTCTAATCAGTCTGAGATCATCTGGGAAGCAGGACGTTTCCGGTAAATTTCTTTATGTGATCACAAAAAAAATATCAGATATGATAATAGCAAAAAAAGGCTACATAGGTTCAAACAGAGGGGAAAAAGAAAAGCCCGAACGTAATCAAAAAAAATATCGCCCTTGGGCAATGTGGACGGGACTACTAAGAAAACTAGGGATTGATGGTCTTTTAGACTCGCACGATACAGGATCAATATATCCCTCAGAGCCAACTCAGGGAGTATTTTTTAGCACAAAAAATATCGAATTAATTTCTACAATTATTATTAATCAAATTGGCGAGTGTGACAATGACTATTATGATAAACAAAAAAAAGACGAAATCCGTTTTGGACTAGATGCCACTCCTAAAGAAAAATGGTTTATGGGATTGGAGCGTAATCTTAGCAAAGTTCAGACTGAATTAGGCAATGTGAAATATTATGGAATGGGTAAAATTGAAAGAGTGCTCAATAACTTTTTTGTTTTATGTTCTTCTCTTGTGAGAGAAGCCAAAAAAATAAGCGAAGATGAATATCAAGCTCTTATTACAAAGGGAATATTCAATAAAGATAAAGTTCGTTACATCGGAACCAATCTTAATTATATACTAAGCATGACCGGCCCAGGCATTATTACAGAAGAACTAAAGATTCAAATTAATAAAGCAATCTTATTAAGTGATCAATTGATAAGTTCTGGACTTTTTGATGGCGATTATTCTAAAATAGATTTTAGCAAAATCGGTTCTACAAAAGAAGGAATTTCAAAGTCCCAAACAGGTGTTGCCAATATCGGCAAAAGATTTGTAAGAATTCTTGGAGAAATGCAAAGAAAATTTAGAGTTATTTCTTATGATAATAATATGGATGCTACATACAAATCTAGAGAAATAAATGATGTAATTGATAGCTTTATTCAAACTATGATTAATTTAGAATCAGTAGATGTGAAGCTAAGTAATAGATTTGATCTAAACCCACACTGGAGACAGACAAAAGAATTTTCAGAAATTAAGTCTTTAGTTTTTGTTATATTAGAATTTGTTATGAATTTAGAAGGTTCTTTTAAATACCAACCACAATTCGCAAAGATTTTATCAAAAATTAAACAAATTAAGAGTTGTGTGAAGGTTGGCTATAATAATGATAAAACAATTAAATTTTGGTGCTATCAAGTTAGTAAAAAATAAGCTTTTTAATTGAATTGTTAGGAAATTGTTAGGATTTTTCATATATACTATTATGAAAAGCCCGCCAAATTTTTGGATTTATTTTATATTAGCTGTTTGGATAACTTTTCTTTTCTGGTACTCCTAATTTGGAGAATTAAAATGTTTTATATGTTTTATGATATTGAATTTTGGTTTCATGTAAGAGAAGCGTTTTTGACATTGGCTATATGTTATTTAGTTTTAAGAAGCTAACTATAATAAATTATGTATGAACCAGAATGGATGGAATATTTTCAGAGAGACGCTCCATTTTGCTACTATTGTATTCTGTTTACATCTTTCGTTCTTAAGATGCTATTTTATTTTTCTTATGTAATACTTTTTTTAATTGCCATTGTGCCATTTTTTCTAATATTCTCTGGAATAAAAACTATTAAAATTAAATTAATAGAAGATAAGCAGCATAAAAAAGCAAGAAAACTCAAAGAAAAAAATCAAGCGATGTATCAAAATCAATATTTAGATGAATTAGAGAGAATCAAAAAGAAGAAGAAGCACAAATGAAAGAATTTACGCTGCGATTTTTGAAATTCTAAAAAGATAGTCTTTTGCATAATGATTATTATCCATCCCATAAGCGATCATTTTATTATGCAAAAATTCAGGCAGTTTTTGCATATCGCTATTATTATATACATCATATACATGAATTGATTTGTTAATCACATTGCACCAATAATCATGAACCAAATAAGGATTGTTAGAAATGGCTTCTTCGCCTTTTTCAAACCTACCTTTCAATATATTTTTTGCATATGCAAGAGCCAATTTTTCATCTTTGCTAATCGCATCTTCGCCCTTTTCAAATCGTTCGCCAGAGCTTTGTGCGTAATCATACGCAGCCTGTGCGTCTTTGCAAATCGCCTTCTTGCTCAAAATCAAAAAGCTCATCAGTTTATTAAGAACTTTTTTGCCTTCTTCAGAAAAATCCAAGCCGGATTCTTCTGATGCCAAGCCTGCATCAACAAGTTCCTTTTGATTTTCTGGAACCAATCCAAGATCAATAGCATCCAATTGATTCTTGAAGTCATCGAAGTCATCAAACCCTCTGTCTACAACATCTGTGACGATTTTGAAAGCAGAAAAAATATGAGAATTTCCAGCAAAGTCGCCACGCTTTGCGTATTTGAACATTCTAATCATAGAAGACAAAGGGTATTCGCTACCGACATATTCGGTAGATTGACACATTTTTGCATTCTCATATTCCTTAGTGTAATAGACTGTGATGCCAAGATTGTCTACCTTGGCTCCAATTTGGATATGAGAAAAATCAAAAGAATTAACTAAAGACTCAAGTTCACCGTGTTGGTAATTACAAAGTTGAACCACAATGTTTTTGCCACTAACTTCAATTTCATTCTGACCATCTACGGTTTGATGGTTGATTTTTTTATCAAGACCAACCTTAACAGTGATTGCGTTTTTAGTTGAACTAACGATATTTCCAAGCTTTTCAGCTTGCTCTTGAGTAAAGAGATTTCCCACTGGGAAAATATCAATATCGTTAGGGGGCTGTTTATTCAAAGAATTGCCAGCAACATAAAATTCCTTAATTCCTGCTTCTGCGAGTTGCTCAAGAGGAACACGCTGGTAAATTCTTTGGCGAATGACATTGGCAAATTGTTCGTTCATTTTTGTCTCCTTATACACATAACGGCTTGAATAAATTTTTATTTTCAGTGATTGATCATGTTTTTAATTTTTTCTGGAACTTTGTCTGGGTTGAGAGTAAGCAAAGAAAATTTGTAACCAGATTCGTGAATCATAGGAGCGTAAACAATTTTGTCAACACATTCTTTGGGCAAAAACTCTTTTTCTGCATCCATCTTAGGTTCGCTACCCAAAAGAGCGACATATCCATTTTCATCTTCACTAATTATCCAAGCTGGCATTATTATCATATTTTAATTCCTTTTGCAGATTATTTTTCAACTTGCAGAGATAACGATCTGCACAATTTATTATTTAATTTTAAAAACTTCTAATTCATTCAAACAAATAAAGTTTGTATTTCCATATTTTGTGGTTTTGGATTGATGAAAATGACCATGAATCCAAAGTTCTGGTTGATGAATATTAAGTAATTCATTCAATCCCCAACTGGTTATGTTCTGATATATTTTTCCTTGAAAACCTATGTAATATGGAACAATGCACTCAGGACAATCATGAGTTATAACAATTTTTGGCTTGATGCTTCTATAGAGTTCTCTTGCCTCCATGAACTGTTCAATTTTTAATTGCTCAGATTCCCACCAATCCACTCCAATTGTGCGATATTGGCGGTCTATGCTATAAGCCCCTCTATAAAAGAAAAACTCTACTCCATTTAGAGTTGTATTTCCATAGTCTCCAAGATAATGTGGAGTATTTATTATTTTATCATAATTATCATGGTTGCCACCTATAATTTTATGATTATTTGGATCAACATTTTTTAAAGTTTCATAATTGAATCCAAAATCTCCAATTTGCACAGTGTATTCATGGCGATCTTTCTCCCTAATTATTTCATGGTATCTTTTATATTTACCATGAACATCTCCAATCAAAGATATGTTATTTGTCAAACATCACCGTCCAGCTATTTAATTGGAAATAAAGAATTCTTCGCCAACTGGTATGGGGCTTCCTAAATAAACCCTCTCTAAAAAAAAGGGAACATCCTTCGCAACCTTTTCTTTTGCAATGTTAAAAGCACTGGTTTCGCTTTCTGATCTTACATAGCCAATAATTCTACTATTATTAACTAAAACCATCCAAATATAAGTCATTTCTTACCTTAATTATTAACGGAATCAATTAGTCTGAAAAGCGGTACAATAGTTTTCTGATCGTTGTACGGGTTGTTCTGTAATCTAAGATCAAACAAATCCCCATGCTCATTTGTTTTTGCATACGCAACAACCTTGAAACTATTTTTTAGTTCTTCAAGCTGCATCTTAAGGCTTTCGACTTCTTCTTGACTCATAAATTTTCCAATAACGTTTTGATAGAATCGTCCTGTGTGATCTCTGTCTTGTGCGACAAAAATTCATTAATCCATTCTTTCATCATTTTTCTTCTCTTCAACAAGGTTTCTAAGTAACGCTTTTTATTATAAGAAACTTCGCAGCCCAATGCAACCTCGGTCACAACTTGTTCGTAATTGCCGACAATAATATTGAAAATTTCACAATATCTAAAATACAAAGGGGTATCTTTATATTTTTCAAAAAATTGCTTTTCTACGTTTTCAGTAAATCTAATTCTTTTTTTTTCAAGCCAATTTGAAGTTACATTTTTACTTTTTAAAAGCTGCAAGAAATACTTGTCTGGGTCTTTGTCGAAATCACTCTTCAATTCTTCGTACTTTTCTTCCGCTTTGGCTTCTGTGTCTAAATTAAATCTAGACTTCAGAGCAGTCCTTAGATTATAATAAAGAAAGCCATTGTTATTTGTTGCAGTCACAAGAAATTCATAAAGAATCGGAAGGGGCAGTTTGCTTTTGTCTTTAGGCATTGTTGGTCTCGTAAAGTTTTAGTTTCTTTTCAATCTTGTATTTTTTGGCTTTCAAATACTTGTTCGTCCAATCGTCTTTTTTGAGCATTGCTATCATAAGCATTTTATTATGAAGAATCTCAGGCAGCTTCCCTTTTATTACATCTTTTGCGTATTGATATAATCTTTGGGTACTTTCTTTTTCAAATAAAATATCTTCTAATTCTTTCCATCTTCCTTCAAGAACTTCATCGCAATATTTAATTTTAATGGCGACCTTTTTATCGGTCAACATTTCTTTTTCTCCCTCAACCCATCGACCGCACACAACTTCCTTTGCATAATCAACAATAAAATTATGTGTTGGTTTAGACTTTAGAATTTTTTCCTCGGCCTTTTCCCATCGTCCTTTTACGCAGTTTTTACAATAATCAATAATTGAAGTTGCACTCATGTTCAAAATTTGAGGCTCTACTTCTTCCCATCTGCTTTTTCGAGCATTTACACAATAATCGTGAATTCGGTAAGGCTCAATACTTTTGATTCTTTCCTCTGCCTCGGGCCATTGGCTTTTGATTATATTAATTGCATAGGAAACTAAAAATTCATTTGCTTCCGATGACTTTAAGTTCAAGAGATTTTTTTCTGCTGGCTCCCACCTATTTTTTATAACATCTTTTGCATATCTGTAACAATATTCAATATCTTTTTGAACTTTTTCCTCGCCTAATTCAAACCTAGATAGCAAAACTTCTTTGGCATATCTATAGCTTTTTTCTGCACTTTCGCTAATCACTTTTTCACCAAGAGAAAATCTTTCTCCAAGTGATTTGGCATAATCAAAAGAAATGTGAGCACTTTTTGCTATAAATTCTCGTTCAAAAAAATCTTTGTTTCCGCTTATAGCTTTTTCCCAAGCATCCCGATCAGAATACTGAGCGTGATTGATTATCGAAATTATTTTTGAGTTCATGTTCATAATCAGATAACGACTCTAATTTATTATTATTTTAAGTAATTTGTTGACTTCCTCAGAAACCCATGAAGCAAGGAATATTCTTCGGAATGTCGTGATCCGTGAAGCTTTTTGAGTTGCGAATGGATTGTGGAACGTAGTAGATGAACCACTTCTCATCGTGACGGTAGAGAACTGCGTACATTGGCCCGCCGTTGAAAATCTTGATCGTTCCGAAGATTGTGAACGCCTTGTTCTTGTAGGCGAGTTCGTTGATCGCTTCTTCGGTGATCTCAGGGTAGCAGCGGCGTAGGAGAGCGACGATAAGGTCGTTGCTGTTTTCTGGCAAGCACATGACCTGAACAGAGTATTTGATCTCACGGACATAGGTTCCGTGATAGGGCAGTCTAAATTCGGTGATCATTTTAAGTCATTCCTTTATTTGTTCTAATAAATTTATTAATTTTTGAGCATCTTTTGGATTGAAAATAAATTCATCGAAATGACCATACACACATTTATATCCAAAAATATATTTAATTGAATTCCAAATTCTCTTAAAAAAAGTATCTGGATTCAAAAACACATGGGCGTAAAGCATTTTTGGATCATCATCAAAAAGATGAAAAACCAAAGTGTGTTCTGGGCTGTGACAATGGCATTCAAAGAAGTGGCATTCCATAATTTTCAAAATACTCCTTAATTATTTCATCATTAGGATTCTCAATTGCCCAAGCAATCATTTTATTGTGAAGGTCTTCCGGTAGTCTTCCTATTCTCTTAGCTAAAAAATAGTAGTCAATAGGAGTTTGAAAAATTTGTTTCGCTAAATATTCGCACTCATCCACACAAAAATTCAAGTCTCTTTTTACGCCACTTGGATTATACTTACTAAAGTCGCAAGAGTGCGCACAGTCATAACCAATCCACCATAAAGCAGAGTCTTTAAAGGTTCCTGTGAATGTTACGCCTCCATGAACATATATGCGGTTTTCTATTTTGGCATAGTCCAGTTCATAAAAACCAGAACCCTTATCAAGTCCTACATAACCACAAAAATGATATAAAAGAGGGTGTTGAATGACCCTTGCAACCAAGCCAGTCTCGGTTTTCCACTCTTTTGTAATGTTTTCAATCATTTACTGAACTCAATATTTCCCTAAGTTGATCTAAACTAAATCTTTTGACCAAAAGCAATTTTTCGTTATCTTCTCTTTCTTCCAATGAATCGAAATATTTGCGAATGCCCCAATCTTCTGGGTTGCTTATAGCGGCGGCAATCATTCTATTGTGAATGAAGTCGGGCAGCTTTGCGTTAACATTATCGCTATAGTATTGTATTAGCGTAGTTAATTTTTCATCATCAATATTTGCTTTATCGATAAAGCTTTCAAACTTCAGCCATCTTTTCCCATGTAAAACTCGACCAACATAATTATTTATAAGGTGATTAGAACTCCAAGAGTTTTCTTCTGCAATCAAATTGATTATTGCGTCCTCTCCTTTTTCAAACTCTTGTTCTAAATACAAAGCATAAGTAAGAGAGGAAGACCCACAAGTAGAAATAATTTCTTCTCCTTCTTCCCACCTTCCTTTTAAGGCGTTAATTGCATATTGAGAAGACTCCACAGGATTCTTTAAGATTTCGGACTCAGCTTCTTTCCATTTGAATTCATGCCCACAAGCATAATGACACGCCGGAGAGCTATAGGAAGAAGTAGATGGACTATAGACGATTGTCTCAGCGAAGGCGACGGAAGACTCAGAACGACGCGAAGATTTTAATATCTTTTCTTCTGCTTCCGGCCATCTATCTCCGATAATACTTAAGCTATATTCAACCAAATCCATGGCCGGAAGTTCTTCTATCATTTTTTGTTCTGCTTTTTCAAATCTCGCACTCCTTGCCACTGCGTATTGATATGCCGCCTTAGGATTTTTTGCAATTTCATTTTCGCCTTTTGGAAATCTTCCAAATAAAACATTTGCAGCATATTTTACTGCGTAATGGGCATCTTTAGATAGAGTGTCTTCCCCTTCTTTCCACCTTCCTTTTATAACGTCTTTTGCATAAAGGTAGGTTTGAGAAGCACTAGTTTTAATTACTTCTTCGCCCTCAATAAATCTTTCTTGCAAAACCTTTTCTGCATAGATTTTTGAGCATTGAGCATTAGATGCAACTATGGACTTTTCTTCTTTTGTAAGAAGCTTACCATCCATCGCACTTTTTACTATTTCTTTTGGTTTAGACATTTTAAATTTCCCTCAATTACATAACGATGTTGATTTTTTATTATTTGATTCCGTATTGTTCTTTTCTTTTTCTATGTAATAATTTTTGCAGATCAGAAAGTTCCGCATCTGTTACCTGTCCCAACGATAGTTGGTGTTCCCCTTTTCTTGCAGCGTCCATATCTTCATATGCAGAGCCACGCATGAAAACTTTCTCTGGGTTGTTATGCTCTGTCACGATGAAGCTCCAATCTCCACCTCGACTTATCCACTCCCAAACTTCATGGTAGGTTAATTTAGAACTACCCTCTAAACAATGATGATTTGATTTTTCTCCAGCAGAATGAATATCTTCAACTAAAACATCAAAAAACTCTATTTTTTCTATCTTATCGATAAAAATTAAAGGCTTTTCTTTCATAAATTATTTGCCCTTTTTTAAGAGTTCTTCTTTGACTTCTGTAATAATTCTAATAAACTTTTCTTTATCTGAGAAAGCTATTAGTGCGTCAGCAATATTTCCTTGATATTTTGGATGAAGAAATGACTCTGGATATTTCCATCCAAACTTTATGTTTTGAGACAATAAAACAAAACTCAAAGAAAAAAGTCCAATGATATGCTGAAAGGCTAAAGAACATCCTTCTAATTTTTCTTTAGTAATTTCATATGGAAAATCTGGAACGACTATCTTAAAAAATCTCGCTGAGTATGGGTCTACTTCCTTGAGAGATTTGAAATGCTCCAAGGTCATATCAGGAGTTATCATAATCCGATCTAAATAAACGGACTCATCAACTGAGGAATTGAAGATCAGATTTATAGGCTTGACTTCAATCTCATGTTCTTCCCCTCTAATGAGTAGCTTTTCTGTATTCACTTCATTTTTCTCCTAGAATCATAACGTCTAAGAGAAATTATTATTTTAGCCCATATACAAAGCGTTGCCTTCACTAAAAATCATATCAAATTTTTGATTGTCAATATCTGCCCCGCTTTCGTCGCACCAATAAGGAGCTTTTTTAGGATTGTAAGATATTTTGTTTTTAATAGTATTTGAATTTGGGTTTATTTGAATTTCTTCGCACTCAACCCAAGCACAAACCATTTTATTTTGGCCTTCAAATATTTTTCTAGAAATATTTTTATTATTCTTAAGCTTGCAATTAATCAGTTTTAGTTTTGTTGTTTCTGGATCGAAGTATACTGCCGCTCCATCTAAGGAGGAGACTTGCCACTTTTTGTAATTTTGACCTCGTCCCAAATGAAATCTTACCTTGTACAAGTTAGTTCTCCTAATATTTTTTGATATCTTTATTTTTAAATTCGTCTTTATTTAAGTACGGCATTTTATTAATTTTTTTATCTAAAAAAGTCTTTTCCATTAATTTCCTAAATTGAAATTCTTCCAAATTTATTGGAAAAACAAAAGGAAATAATGTATTTATAATTTCGCAAAAATCAGCGAAAATATCTCTTTCTCCATTTGTGCGAACTACTTTTTCATATTTATTTTTTATTTTATCGACAAAATCAAATAGGTAAGTTTTAATTTTTGTTGGCTCTTGGCTCAAAAAAGTATCTGATACGGTTAGCCTACTCAGAGAGCAAAAAGAATTAAGATCTCTATAAAAACATTTGTCTATAGCTTCCTCAAGAAGCTTTTCAATAGAACCTATAGCGAAGTTAATTTTTTCTCTGTTTTCCTCAGAATTTTTCGACATAATTATCTATTATTTTTCTATAGTCTTCGTATTTAAAAAAGTTAGTCAAAAAACCACTGTTGTGAGTAAAATAAGACAACTCATTCTGTAAGAACTTGATAGAATTTGTATTAATGCTAACAAGTCTAAATCCATTTTGCCTTGAATCTTTTGTAAGAATTAGTTGAGGCTCTAGCCCTCTTGTTTTACAAAACATTTTAGTTGGAAGTTGATCGTGCTTAAATCCTTGTGGCATCTCGCACTGTGTCACATCAAAAATTTTAATTCCGTTATAATCAAAAAATCTTGAGTCTCCAAGAATTTTGAAAAACAAATCAACATTTTCTATTTGTTCGCAAATATCCCTTCCAATTTCTTTCATTACCGAATAAATTGGATTTAATATTTCTCCATCTATTTTAGAAAAAACTCTCATCATTGAAGTGTGAACAGGAGAAGAAATAATTTCAATACTATCTACTGGCATTTCTGCGAACTTGGCGGCAGCAGAGGGGCCGTAACTATCAAATATTTCAACGTATTTAAGTTGTGGTAAAAATTTTCTATATTCTTTGCCATAAAAATGGTCTAAAACCATTGTAAAAGCACAAATCTCTTCTTCTAATTGATGATGGTCAAAATTATGAAGCTCTGATTCAAAACTTCTTCCTTGGTCTAAAATCCAACAACTAGGATCAGACAACTCTTCAGATGTAAATTTTTTTCTAAATGCAGGTGCGTTCAATTTAAAAATACAAACGCAAGTTCCTAGAAAATCGTCTTGATGAGCCTTGCCATCATGCGTAATTATTTTATGTTCCATAAAGTTGTCTTTCCATTTTCAATGAGTTCAAGCCAAGATTTTGATTCGTGATTGGAAAATTTCCTTTACAAATTTCAAAATAGTTTTTAACATAAGCGTTATTTGAATTAGCTAATGCTTCACAAAGCATTAAATTGTGCATGTCCTCTGGCAATTTTCCATGCACCACATCCCTAGCATAATAATAAGAAAATTTAACGTCATTTATTAAAAACTTTTCGTACTCTGGAATGCGAAAATATTTATACTTTTTCGATTTTTTATTTATTCTTTTGGCGAATTTATCGCTTTTGTCATGAAGGTTGTTCATTGCAAGAACGATTTTTTGATAAGCTAAAAAAGGAGTCATTTTGCCTCTATAACAAAGTTTATGTTTGTTTTCAATTGATCCCAAGTAACTTCTAAATGACTAAAGCCCCAAGGATTATACAAATAATACAAGCCATTTAAATAGGATTTTACATAATAAGAATGAGAAACATCTTTATCTTTAACTGGGGCAGATAAAACAACAGCATCGCCGCGATAAAGTGATTTGTTCAATGTTGTTTGAGCCATAGCATCAGAGAAAAAATTACATTTAGTAGGCACTCCCGTTATGCTTTCTAGTGCAAGAACAGGATAGCCACCCACTATTGCTTGATAACTATTTGACTTTTCTAAATGCCATGTGCCACCCGTTTCATTATATTGTGCATATGCTTTTTCGATTAGTGCAACCCATAATTCTTTATCAAAATTTGCATAAATGGATGACCCATTCGCATCAACCGGAAGGTAACTGTCAACGGTGATATAATCCACCTTGCGTATGCCATTCAAATCATAAAGCCTAATCGTCCATGTTCTGTCGCCATTGTCGATAAACGAAGTTCTTATGCCTAATTTATCTGCAACAGAGGCTAATGATGCCAATAAATAACAATCTCCAAGTTGACCTTGAATAACATCCGTGCTTGTCGCTCCATTGTCGAATAAAGGCAATTTGCTTTCTTTATATGATAGATTGTTAGGCAAGGCTGGACGGTCTTTTCCATAAAACCATTTATCTATAAGATTATTAATCTTTTGAGCGGGAGAATTTGCCGTCAAGTTGCCCAAAGTATTGCCTTGAAACTTTGCATTTGCAATATTCGCAAAAACGACATCTTTAGCCAAGTATCGAACATGCTCTGGCATTCTCAACGTCGTAACTTTTCTCAAATCTGATAGTTCATTGGCGGTGATTGTGTTCTGATCGGTGGTCTGCCTAAAAATAGAAACAAGCTCATCTCTTGAAATAATTTTGTCTTTATAAGCATTTGCCACCGCTGCTTTGGTTTCTTTATCAAAAAACACTACAGACAAAACGGTTCGTGCTTCAAGAGTTTCAATAAATAGCTTCATAAGGCTATAACGAGCTTTATTTTTTATTATTTTCAAACTCGGCAGAAATTTTCATACTTTTTGTTATTTCTGAATTTTCAATTGAATTATTGATTGCATTGGGCACTTCTGTGCTTACCCAATTTGTAATTTTTCCTTTTAATTCATTTATCAGTGAGCCGCCACTGCCATCATCTTTTATATTCATACTTACTATTTATTGTTTGCAAATAAATATTAACTTTTTTATGCAAATCCTCTAAATTTTCAAGAGCAATTGGCTCATGTAGAACATTAAGCCAATTACAAACTTCTTTTTCTAAGTTTTCGTCTGCCAAAGCAACATCTGCAATTCTTAAAATATTAAGAATTTCATTCTCGGAAAACGGAAGATTTTCAAGTTTTTTACAATTTGCTGTGGATTTCATGCAGTTATTATAGTAATTCATTTTCTATTAGCAATAGCCTTGGTAAGTTTAATTATTTTTTCAATATCTGTTGGTTGGTAATTAATAGAATCCCATGCTTGATCTTCAGAAAACCCTCTTTTTTTCATTTCTTTCCTATTTTTTTCTATAAAACTAGGATTTACCCATTTATAAGCGGTATTTTTTACATAATCACAAACGGAAAGTTCATAAATAGTCTGGTCTTTTTTATCGAAAATAAATGCGACAGAACCCTTTGAATTTAGACTGTCTAAGATATAGGCATTTTTGCCGTAACAAGTCCAGAGATACTCTGCACCATCATTTATTTTATATTTAATTGCTTCAAAACAGTCTTTAATTGTAATTTTCTTCATTTTCTTCCTCTTTCTCGAAACAATCCACGCCAGCTTGGTGTTCCCAAGTTAATAGTCCAGCCCTTGGAGATTTTTTATTAGCACAAACGCCCCAATCAAATTTTAAGTCGCCATCAAGAGGAACAAAATGTTTACACCCACCAGAACAGTCTGGGTAGTTTTTTTCAGAATCTTCCCATCTTATAATTTGCCCACCATATGCTTCATAATCAGTTGGCAAAATTTTCAAAACATTAAATAATGTTGAGTGCCTGTCCATTTTAGCAACCTCTAATCAAAGCGTTCTTGAAATCATCATTCATTTTGTCATTTCCTATCACGAAAGCATCTTTCAAGGCTCTTTGCGTATGTTTTTCGCCTTTTGAGACGATTTCAAAGTATTCATTGCCAACCATCATACTATAGAACGCCTCTGTGTTCTTGTCAACTTTCTTAATTTCTCCAAGTGATGCGTAACTATTATTTTTTATGCATCGCAAAACATACCCGGAACAAACCTGAGTGAACTTTGAAGTATCTAATTCTGAAATGTCCATAAATTTCTTTCTAAATTAATGCTAAATCGAATCAAGTAAATCTTTTATAGTATTGCTTTCATGTAGATTATTTTCTTTAATTATTCCCTCTAAAATAATCTTGAAAGATTTTCTTTGTTCTTGAAATTTAACTAAATATTTTTTTTGCCTTCTTTCTGATCTTTCAATTTGATATCTTTCTCTCCAAGCCATTCCTTTTTTATCAACTGGCACAGCTGAGTGCATTAATATTCTGTTGTGCAAACAAGAAGGAAGAGCAATTTCAAAACGATTGCAATATTCTATGGCGTATTTAACATCCAATACAGTTTCAGCTTGAGATAAAAACTTTTCCTCAACCTCTTCGGCAAGTCTCTTGCCCATTAATTTTACAGAATAACGATAGGCGTATTCTAAGTCCAACAATAAAACAAGTTGCTCCTCTGAATTAAGCTCTATCTTCTTGGTATATTCTGGCCTTCCAGCTTTTTTCCCATAAATTCTTCTGGTTCTGTCTCTACCGGGAATTACTTCTCTAAAACCCCCGGCAAACTCAAAGGCTTTTTTTGCGTTTAATTTGTATTTCTCAACTCTATTTTCCATCATTCAAAATCCTCTTTTTTTGGCAAAAGCCCATTTTCTCTCATGTCCAAGAACATAGTAATGGAATTTCCACAACCTACAATAGCCATGTCCAGAGTAGGCATGGAGGGAAATTTCATTTGTTCTCTGGCGAATCCAAGACTCTCATTATAGAGGTTTTGGTCAATCTTCCTAATGTAGTTTATGAAATCGAACATAAAATTGCAAAACAAAGGGAAATTTTCGTCACTGATCATCAAGCTTTGAAAATCAAACGGCTCACAATTATTGAAGTCGGTGCTGAAGTCTAAAGCTCTCTTGTAAACTCCCTGATTACTGGTGCAAACATTTTTGCTAAAATGAGCACAAATATTTACGAAAATTTCTTTTTGAATGCAAAGAAAACTATTGAGCATGATAGAGGGGTCTGGTGGTTCGATTTCCATTGTTTTTTCCTTTGTTGGGTGTCTTCGGATAAATGCACAACGTCTTGAGCAAAATATTATTTTATGTGCTCACATCGCTGTTGAAAAACCTAAAAGATAAGTGTATATTCATGCCTGCACACTGAACTCCGCTCTATTTTTTAGGGAAATTTAAATGAAAAAAATAAAAGGATTTATCGTTATTTTTGGTTGTTTTTTTGTAATTTTGAGCGGATACTTTTTATTAGGTCAAAGTAATAAAAAAATTGTGCAACAAGATGTTGCAACGTCAAAAAACGTACAAATCGAAGAAATTCCCGTTGAAGAAATTCCTGTCGAAGAAATTCCCGTTGAAGAAAAAATTTATATTACTGCCTACCAGCGAGGCAGAAGAAATTTCCAAAAACAAATGGGTATTAAAAATGACGATGAAAAAATTTTCAGCTATACAGTATCAAAAGAAATTTCAGAAGAAGATGAAGCAAAATACGAGGAAATTATTACTAAAGGCTATGCAGACGGATACCATAAGGCTTGCGAAAATTTTGACGCTAAAAGATGTCCCTACTGATCATGAACTACGAAGAATCAATTATTAATGGAGTTATTCACTGGCGCACTAATGGGCCGCAGGGAAACATTAGGGGTTGGACACCCTTTTCAGAAGAAGAATTAAAGAAGAGAGAACAATATCAGAATCAAGACAAGGAAGAAAATAACTAAGTCAAGGATTATACTATATTCTCAATATAATTAACTAAATTTATTTTTATTGAATTTTTATCTAAGTTGGCGGTTTCTTGAAACCACTTTTGAGATTCTAATAACATCTCATCTGTCCAGTTTCTTTCGTGCATCTTATGATATATATTGCCTTCCCCTTTTATGGAATAAACAGGTATGTCTTGAGACATACACAAGTAAACCATCCACCAGTCCCAACCGCAAGAACCCATAACGAATGGAGCGTCTGCGACCTGTATTTTTTTATTTATGACAAAAAAATCTAAACCATAAATATATTTTTTATTTTTTTTACGATCTAATTTGTAATCTGATCTGTAGCCGACAACCATACCTTCATTTGCCATTTCACAAATATTGCTCCAAGTTTCATCTTGAAAGTTTAATTCAATATCACTATTTAACAGTACAAATTTTTCATTTTCTTCTAAAAGCCTAGCTATTTTAATTATATCAGAAATTTTGTGCAATCTCTTGTTTTCTATTTCATTAGCTTTGTTTAGTATTATGCTACAGTCAACATCTATCTTTGTATCTTTAGGATCTTGGATGGCGTAAGTTTTATAAGCATAACTAGCCCAAGTTTTATATTGATTTCCGTAATTTTTTGGGTTGAAAGATGTAAAAAAAGAGATTTGATTTGCCAAAATAAATTAACTCCTTGTGAAGAATTATATAGTGACAAATTAAAAAAATAAAAGCCCCCTGTCTATGAAAAATCATAGACAGGGGGCTTTTTTAAGAACTTATCTCCACGAACGAACTCTGTACCACATACCATTTCTGCCCTGAGCAGAGGCATCTCCGGTTGGAGTCATGCTACTGCTAGGGGTGCAAGTTTTGCAATTAGGAGATGACCCATAGCCAACCCCTTCAAATCTACCGATACAGCTCCATACATGGCCCGTAATATTATTTGCAGCCATATGATCTGCTTCTGCTTGGCATCTGGCCTGATCGGATCCGCCATTTTCAACTAATGAAGTATAAGTTGAAGTTTTGGCGTTAGGAATAGAATAATTATTCGAATACGTTGGTGTCGAATAATTATAAGTTTTTCTGGGCTTTGCATGAGCGTCAGAACAAAACAATCCAACCACTAAACAAACGAGTAAAATTCTCATTCTATCTCTCTCCTTAGAGTTGAAACTAAAAAGTGCATTTTAGTTTCAAGAAACCAAAACTCCCTGCACTGGGACGGTTCGATTTTTACTGTGGTAACATTCTCTGCTACAATAATTTTTGTCTGAGTTGCCTTTTGATCGCGTTACAATTTTATGCAAATACTTTGATCTTTGAAAAGGTTTGCTACAAAAACTGCAAACTAAATCAACTTTTTCAATTCGACTCCACTCGCCGCCAGTTCTTTTTTCGATTGACTTTTTCAAACACACCTTGCTACAGTTTTTCCTTTTCTTGTTTTTTGAAAAAAACTGTTTTCCACAAGTTTGACAAATGCAAGATTCTTTTTTGCTTCTCTTAACAAAAACAACATTCTTTTCAACAAGGTTACTCTTAACTGTCCTGCTTTTTACAACAACTTGATTGTCATCCAAAGCTGCTTTCTTAAGCAATAAAGAAACGCCTTGTCTCGTTATTCCATATTTATCAGCAATCATTTGCAAAGTCCAGCCCAATCTGGTTAGCTGGGCCATTTCAATTCTTCTTTGAGAAAACTTATTTTTATCAAAAACTTTTACAAATTCGTACCCTTTCTCTTTTAGAGTTTTTGTAATAGTAGCATAATTCATTTCCATTTCTATATTTTTTTGCTTGGCAATTTCTTTGATTGCGTAGATAGAAATGTCCTTATTATTTCTTTTTAATTCTTCTGCGATGACGATAATTTTTGCTGTGTTGATTGTTTTTTTGATTTCGTTCATATTTCTTCTCATTTTGCTGTGTCAAATTTGATTGTATCCTACAGTTATCACAAGTCAAGCAGAAGATTTTATTAATTGAAAATACTTATTAATAAATTCATTTTTTGGATTATCCAAAGCATACGCAATCATTTTTGAGTGCATTTTTACTGGCAACTTTCCGTGAATAATATTTTGTGCATAATAAAACGAATATTCAGGACTATCTCCTATTGCTTCTTCTCCTTTGTAGAATCTTTTTTTTATAAATTCTGCATATTTATATGCGAAAGCTGGGTTACTTGATATTGCTTGTTCGCCCTTCATCCATCTTTTTTTAACAACAAATTCAGCATAATATAAAGAATATTCAGGGTCTTGAGAAATTAAATTTTCAGCCAATAAAAATCTTTTTTTTAAGATATTTTTAGCATAATTATAAGCAAAATCGATATCTTTAGACAAAGTGTTTTCTGCTTTTTTCCATCTTCCTCTTATAACTTCGTCTGCGTACCTATAGCAATACTTTGGATCACGCAACAAAACCGACTCAGCAGAATCAAATATTTTTTTATTAATTTTATCTGCGAATCTGTTTGCTACTGAACAATAGCTAAAAGCAACATCTGGGTATTGATCGATTAGCTTCAAAAACTGTTCGTTCTTTATGTTCATGCTATCATTGTAGGTCAAGTTAATTTATTGGTAAAGACGAGTTCATTTTTTAAACAAACCTTTCTTCCACTCTTTTTCATAAAATTTATTTGGGTTAGAAGGCCATCCTCTTTTTTTGTATAATTTTTTATATTGATTCGAAAAAATTTCAATGCCCTCTATTTTTATTTTTTCTTTAAACTCGTTAAAAGAAGGAAATTTTTTTCCACGCCAATTTTTCCACTCTTTGTAATAATCTTGTGGCCTAGAAGGCCAGCCCTTTTCTTTGTATAGTTTTTTATATTGACTCCAAAATTTAATTTTTTCTTTTTTCATTTCTTTTTTTATTTCTTCGAAAGAAGGAAACTTTGTCGGCTCTGTATTTCCAAAAAAGTCATGCCCTCCTTTCCATTCTCTTTTATAAGAATCTCGCGGAGATGATGGCCAATTTCTTTTTTTATATATTTTATTATACTTAATCCAAGAATCAACATGCTCAAATTTTAATATTTTTTTTAGTTGTGCAAACGAAATAAATTTTGGCTTCTTCGTATTGAAAAAATCATAACAACCTTTCCATTCTTTTTTATAAAACGAGTTTGGATTGGAGGGCCATCCATTATTTTTATATACTTTTTTGTATTGGGGCATAGAAATAACACCCTTTAATCTCAATTGTTTTTTAATTTCTTCGTATGAAAGTTTTTTGGCTCTACCAAAAAAATCATCCCAGCCTTTCCAATCTTTTTCAAAAGTAACAAATGGTTGACGAGGCCATTTGTTACTTTTGAAAGTTTTTTGATATTGACTAGAAGACTGGATGTCTTTTAAAGCAACCTCTTTTTTAAGTTCTTCAAAAGAAATCAAACATTCTTTATCCAAAAAGTCATGCCAACCTTTCCATTGTTCTTTATAGTATTTCGTAGGATCAGACGGCCAGCTTCTTTTAGCATAGAGCTTTTTGTATTCAGTCGAACTTTTTATCCCTTGTTGTCTAACTTCTTTTTTGCATTCTTCAAATAATAAAAATTCCACTACGCGGAGTCTTCGGCTCTTCGGGCGACTATAGCTTTTTTTGCTGAAATTAAACAGTTCGCAAAGAGCTTTATAATTTGAACTAATATTGTTTATCATCTTTGAGCCTCTTGGTGATACTTATCTCTTGGCTTGCTCAAAAAGTCAAACCAATCTTTCCATTCATTTTCAAAAACACGTTCAGGAGCAGAAGGCCAGCCATCAAATTCTTTGTGTCTTTTTCTATATTCTACCTGTCCTTTTATATTATTTAATTTGACTTCTTCTTTCAGTTGAGAAAAAGTAATTTGTCTTTTTCCAATAAAATCATCCCAGCCATTCCAGTTATCTGGATAGCTTTTTTCTGGGCTTGAAGTCCATCCATACTCTTTATATCTCGTTCTGTATTCTAGTTGCGTTTCTATTTCTACGGCTCTAACTTGTCTCTTGAGTTCTTCCCAAGAAATTTTGTTTTTATGTTCGTTTTCTGAGTTTTTTTTAGAAAAATGCTCGCCAAGCAAGTCCATCCAAGTTGTCCAATCTTCAGCGTATTTTTTCATAGGATGAGAGACCCAGCCTTTATAGTTTTTATATCTATTTCTATAGTCCCAAAATCCCTTGATTTTTGCGTCTCTAACTTGTGCGACAAATTCGTTCCAAGACAATTCAACTTTTTCTTCCCTGCTAAATAGGAAATCCCATCCCTTCCAACAATCCTTGTAGGCATCATCGGGATTAGCAGGCCATCCTAATTTTTTACAATTTTTCCTATACTCTTTTCTGGTTTTTACCCCATTGTCTCTAATCTCCTTGACAAGCTGCTCAAGAGTCTTTGCATCTTTATAAGAAGAAATACCTTTTTTAGCCCAATGATCTTTATCTTTTCCGAAGAAATCAAAATTATTAGTCCACTCTGCAAATTTATGAGGAGTAGAGTTCCATGATTTTTTATTATTTTTTATTCTGTATTCGTGATACTGAGTCATACTACTGATCTCAGCTTTTCTAACTTCTACTACTAAATCTTCATAAGACAAAAATTTCTTTTCTTTTCCGAAAAAATGATTGAAAGAAACCCATTCGTTCTCGTACATAGAACGAGGAGAAGCAGGCCAATTGTGATTTTTATAGCATTTTCTATATTCTGGGAAAGAAGTGACATTACAATTCTTTACTTCTTCTTTTAGATCTTCAAAAGAAATGTCTTTGCAACGATATGGCTCAACTACAACGCCGCCACATAAATAATCCCATCCTGACCATTCACGATAATACGAACGTGGGTCTTTAGGCCAATTTTCTTTCCTAAATTCACGATAATTGCGACTGTTTATTTTATTATTGCGACATTCTTCTCTGAAGCTGGATAAGAAATCATTCCAATTTAATATTTCTATTTTTTTAGTTCCACAAAAGTTATCCCAATCTATCCACTCTTTATAAAAAACATACGGCAAAGCAGGCCAATTATGTTTTTTTAATTCATTTCTCTTTTTTCTATATTGTTTTTCACCTTCAATTCCCAAACTAATAACTTCTTTTTTGCAATCTTCATAGGAAAGTTTTTGTTTTACAATAATGCGAGTCTTTTTAACGCCGCTTGCACGGCTCTTTTTAGTGAAGTCAAATAACTTGCAAAGAGCTTCGTAATTTGAACTAATATCGTTTATCATTGGATTTCTCCTTGTTTCTATAACGCATTGATCAAGAAATTATTTTACCGAATTTTTAAACCAATCTGGTCTGAGTTTTTTTAACTCAACTTCAAAGTTAGAATCATAGGCTGGGCTGCTTTTGTTTGTATAATTTTTGATTGCTATTCCAAGAACATGATTTCTACTAGGCTTAGGCTTTCTTTCTTTTGCTAATTTTAGTATGTTTTGTTTCTTTATTTCCGATAAGTGAGTTCTAGTAAAAAACCAATCTGGTCTGAGTTTCCTGATAATAGAATCAAAATCTTCGTCATAAACATTGCTATTTTTATTAGTATAAGAAAAAAGATCTCTATAAGAGGCATCAGAATGATTAGGTCTAGGCATCATCTTTTTTGCAATTTTTATTAGATTTTCTTTTTTCTTCCTTGTTGTTTCTTGTCTTCTTACAAACCAGTCTGGTCTAATTTGTCTAATGCTTTCGCTAAAAACATCGTCGTAAAGACAATTATTCTTATTTGTGCAACTGCATAAGTAAACATACAAGCTTGTTTTGTAACTTGGCTTAGGCTTCCCTCTTCTTGCAAGACTAAGTAATAATTTTTTATTACTTGAAATTTTGCCGTTACTAAAATCAAACAATCTGCATAAAGAATCATAGCTTGTATTTATGCTAGATATCATTTTGACCTCACGCTGCGTGATCTATTGCTACCTTATTTGAAAGCTTTGAACCTTCTTCAAAGAATTCAAATCCTTTCGGAACTATTTTATTGAAATGATCAACTTTTTTATCTAATTCCGTTGTTGAAATCCTAAGTCTTTCGGCAACATCTTTTTTACTCGGAACTACCAACCCAGTAGATTCCGAAATCTCATTATAGGCTCCATGAAATTTCACAAAGTCTAAAAGATTTTTTCTTATAATTCTTTCGTGGCTTTTGTTTTTCGCATCAATTTCACTGCCAATATTTTTAGATAGAATTTCCAATAGATTAGATTTGATCTGGTTATTTTCTTCTCTATTCCAAAAAGTTTTTCCGATCAATTCCCTAAATTCAATAAGGGTTTCCATATCGAAAACACCACACCAAAAATTTCCGTTTGAACCGGTTTCCTGAACCAATTTGTCAAAGCCGCGTTCTCTGATAACGCTAATGTCTATGCTTTTTGACCTAAGTATTTCCGATCTGGCCCTGAGTAGAAAAAGTTTAAGACCAGCAGCAACACTGTCTATGTCAGTCTCTTTGATGCCATCTTCAGTTTGAACTTGTACAACTTTATCAAGACCATACTCAGCAATTACAGAATTAATAATGCGATTTACAGTTTTTTCATCAAAATTAGACTGCATCGATATTGAGTCTAAAATTTTCCTTTTCACACTTTCAAAATTATCGCCAAAAACATCAGACAATCTAATTGCTACGCTTGATTTATTTTTTGAAGAATTAGTTGATCGACTACTTTTGTTGGCAGGAGTTGGAATTTCTGGCAAAATAATCGGGTTCAACAAATCATCAATAATCATCAAAGTAAGCATAGCATTGATTCTATCCATTAGAAATTCTCTTTTAGAACTAGCATTTTTCAAATTATTGAATTTCTTAATATAGTAGGTTATTCCCACAGTATCTTTGCCTTCAAACGCCCTAAACAATCTGCCCAGAGTTTGAACGGCCAGAGTAGGCGAGCCTAATTCAATTGATGCGTTGTGCAAGCGAGAACATGGACACCAATCTGTTCCTTCGCGGCCAAGCATACAAGTTATTACAATTCTAATTTTAGAATTATTTTCTTCGTCATATCTTTCTTTAGGCTCTTTGAGTAAAATAGCCTTATTCTTGTCTTGCGTGTTTTCAGGAACTAAATCCAAAATGGCCTCATCTGGATTCAGCCCTTCTTCTACTAACATTTTTCTAATTTTAGCAAGAAGAATTTCCAGATTCGGATCTTTATGCTTCCTCCACTTTCCTACAATGGTAGGAACAACCAGCAAATGACGCTCGGTGTGAATTTCTTTTCTAATATTCTCAACAATTTGATTTATGGGGTCATCTTCATATTCTTCAAAATTAATAAATACCTTCTCAATTCCTAGCGTTTCAAAATGACTCAAAAAATCAAGCTCATATCTATCGAACTTAGCTAAATAGTCACTTGATACAATGATTCCTTGATCTCCTCTGAAGAAAGTAGCGGTTGTCAATCCAACTCTAGAGTTGTTCGACTCAGCACTTGCTATAATTTTATATAAAACTTTTCCTAATTGATTGTAATCTTCAAATTCTTCGTCATCTTCTTTGGTTTCGCCACCCTTAACATGATGGGCCTCGTCAATATAAAATGCCGTGTCCTTACAGGCCAAATCAAAATTTCCATCTGCTATAACTTTTTTCATTGCAGCGTTGAATGCCGCGTGGGTACAAACGACCATGCCCTCTGTTCCGTCAACCCTAAGTTCCTCATCCAGATCGAAATTTGAAAAACTTGCAGGTCTAGTCATGAAATCCGCCAACATTTGAACTTTGCTAGGTGAATTTTCACAATAATTTGTAGCAGAACAAAGATTAACTATTCCTAAACCTGGAACATAAAACTTGCCGCTAATTGAAAAGCCATCACCAATGTGCGATTGCGGCACGATAAAAATTTGCTTCCTACGATTTTTAATAACATCATAAAGAGCCAGAGCAACAGAAAGAGTTGTTTTTCCGCTGCCACAAAATGCTTTCACCAAGAAAAACCTTGAATTGAATAATTTATTAAAAGCTTTATCTTGCCAATACCTAAAAACTCTTACAGTTATTGGCTTCTTCATTCTTTTCAAGAATGTAGGAGTGGAAAGTTCAGGCTTTTTTCCAGACTTTCTAGGCGGGAAAGATAATCCTTTCCTTTTAGGATCTGAAAAGCTATAGCTAGTATTACCAATGGTTTTTAACATGATGTCTTTCTTCTTTCTTTTAGCAAAATGTTTTCTCAATATCATTACACCAAATTTTAAATTCAGAAAATAAACTTTCGATTTCTTCTTCTGTAGGCATAAAACCTTTATAAAAAATATAACTTTTCATTAAGGTCTTGGCCGTCTGATATGTGTAGCTTGGTATATAAATATTTGAGTTTTCTTCCTGACTCCAAGATTTGCAATCTCTGCTCCTGTTCCAGTCTTTATATTTTGCTGGAATCTCTCTATAAAGAAGGCTTTCCAGTAAGACTTTAGAATCTAGGAACTCACCTAATCCTGATCGGGGGTTTGATTCCATAACATTGCAAACAACTAATGTTTCATTTTTGCAAATGTCTAACGTATTCTTTAAGGTTCTAAGTGCTGGTAATTTGTCACCGAAATGAGTAGAGTCCAAATAAACAATCGCAGGATCGAATTGTCTAGTTGCCAACAAAACATTCCAATCTTCACAAATAAAAGTTGCTTCTGGATGGGCTTTTTTATTTCTTTTGATGTATTTTTTGTTGTTATCAATTCCTACAAATTGTTTGCGGGTACACACGCCGGAATTAACCATTTGATTAACTTCGCTACGAGGACTTTTGTCCTGTATGGAGGCTAAAGTCAAATATTGTTTTCCTTCAGGAATTGATTCATTTCCACTAAAAAGTCTATAAAGGCTTGGGATTATATCTCTAGCCATAAACTTATGTGGAGACTCACAATATTTTGGTTGTCTAGATACCGACATTGTTTTCATAAGCATCCCTGCTTTTCTTTTCTAATTTTTTAGGCAATTTGCTTGCGCTTTGTAACAACCGCACGAACCCCAGCGATTACTCTGGATGGAGTGGATCCAATCTCTAATGCTCTCATTACAGCATAGGTTTTGAGTGCGCGAGTAGCATGGGCTTTGTGGGCCGGGGATTTTGCGTTGACGAGTCGATCAACAACATTTTCAAGAGTAAAAACTTTCATGATTTCTCCTTTGTTAGTGAAGCTGGAATAAATATAGACCAGAAATTAGACTTGTAAAGCAAGCGGACAAAGAGATAACGGAATCAGCCAATTATTATTTTAATTTTTTAATATTTTTAAAGCAGGTCTTTACAGTCAATCTAAAATCAGCTAGGATATCTTCAATGAAGGCAAGACCTAGGAGAATGCAAGATGCAAAACAACGAACTCAGTGAAAAAATTGCCAAAATCATGGAAGAATACAAAATAAGAGTTTACGATTTTGAGTTTATCAACGAACTCATTGAAAAGACAGAACGAGACCAAAAAGAGTGTTCTTACTGATACTCATAGCTCTTCTATAATTTCTTTAAGTTTGGTTTCTTTTCCAAATACCAAAGAAATTTTTAACAAGATATTTTTAATATC
>Ga0114980_10000387_pt1 | contig 31913 bp, 31 predicted proteins | sample S_140806_EF_Meta_FD_87018 | JGI IMG/M metagenome (GOLD analysis project Ga0114980, IMG submission 87018) | Freshwater microbial communities from Lake Simoncouche, Canada to study carbon cycling - S_140806_EF_MetaG | ecosystem: Environmental > Aquatic > Freshwater > Lake | place: Lake...
GATGGTGACCCTTCTGGGCCATGTATTTCGCCAGTTTGGCCCACCGCCTGCCGCCAATACCCGGGTTGGGCGGAAAGTCGTAATTGATGAGCAAAATGTTCATGGTGTGGGTTAAGGTTCGGGGTATGCTTCCAGTCGATAATTGCTGAGACCGGTCGTTGTGAAAAATGTTTCGGCATCCATATCGCCAAAGCGCTTCAACATTTCTTCGAGCTCCGGCTGTGTCTTGAAGCAAATGGAGTTCAAGGCGCTCTGATTCATCGGGAATTCGTAGATAAACATGTTGCCGATGAGGGTTTTGTATCCGCTGTAAAGGCGCTCATACAGAATGGTGCTGAAAGCAGCTATTGCAATTTCTGCCTTGGCAAAATGCTGCGAAGTCCCTCCGGGCTGCGTGAAAATCTCAAATGCATCATGGCCAATGCATCGACGGTAGTGTGCTTGCATTTCACTTCTCGACTCAGGCTTAAGCTCGCGCGGATGTGGAAATACACGCAGCTTGAAGTGAGAATTGCGTTGCACGATGGTGCCGAGCATATGCAAAATGGCTTCTTCGGCATCACCAATTCGCCCGCCATAGTCCGACTGTTTCTCCGCTTTGCGTATCCACTCCCCGTGGCTGTAAAAACCAATGGTGCCCGATTCTTCCCAAGCACAATTGTTTTTGTACTTCGAGTAATACATGTGAGCTTTTTCGGGCGGCCACATGTGCGATTGTCCGATGCGAATGGTCGAGTTGAATTTCTTGATTTCTTCCAAATGATAGGGCGTGCTAAGCGCCAAATGATCGGCCAGCAAAATCTTGTGGTGCGTGGCCAATGGACCGGAAGAGGGTATTTTGAAAACACCTATTTGGCTTTCCCGAAAGAGCAGATACATGAAATTGCTATCTACTTCATACGGTAAAAAGTCATAGACCATGTGAATGCGATTCCTTTTGGAAAACTGAAGTAAGGCGGCAATTTCAGGTACTTCAGCAATGGTGAGCGCAAGTGTGCTTCGATATGCGCTTGTAAGACATCGAATCGACTGGCTGAAAGCAAATGGCAGCCATGCGAAAAGGACACTCCATTTGCCATAATCACCAAGCGACATATGATCGCGATCGATGTAGGTGTGCAAATTGGTTTTGCCCGATCGTGTTATGTACCGAATGATGTCCGCAGAGTTTTTATTACTGCTCACAACAATCGAATCAGCGCCTTTTGTGAGGTGTGTTTTTCCTATACCAACCGACATGATGCGACGAAGCGTTCGCACCAACATGCGAAAGCCAAGGAGTCGGTCGTGCTTATCGGAATCGAGTAGCCGATAGGATGGATATTCGAACAGACAAACCGCAGCCAGGTATTCCTGAGTGTTTTTCTCGTTACCGGACCATGCCTTTTCTATCTCATGATATTTACGAATGACGCTTCGCAGCTCATTTGTCATAGCCCAGTACTTTCCGGATACGTTCGAATTCGAAGGCAGTGTTTTTAATTTCCATCAAGTCATTCATGTCCATACTTCCGAGGTGGGCTTTTTCAGTTTCGTACTGAAAAGACTTTCGCAGGGTGAAGTGTTTTTCCAAATACTTTGCTCCATGAGCTGCCGCAAACAATGCACCTGCATTACCCAGGGTATGGTCGCTGATTCCGTGGAAAATTGATTTGCCGAAATCCGGCATTGAAAACTCATCAACACGGGTCGGGTACTTCACTACGCAATAGAGGTAGGTCGCATGATCGTGTTTTTCGATTTCATCCGGATTTGTATCAGATGGTATACTTACGAACGTAGGTTTCTTGTGGCTCATGATGGCCGCAGTAAGCTCAGGAAACTCCTTGTGCATGCGCGCAGCAACTTTCAAATAGGGTAGATCCAGTTCCAGGCACCAATCCAAGCGGTCCATAGTGAACGGCGTAGCAAAGAGAGGTATCCCGATTGTATTCGCATAATCGTGCAATCGCTTCAGGCCGTCTTTGCTCAGTTCCAAATAGGCACGCTCCGCACCGAATTGAGTAGCCGTGTAAAGTTGAACCTTGATTGCATCGGCTCCGGCAAGCTTGCTTTGCAGAATCATTTGTTCAGCAACAGCCATGCTGCCGCCGTGTTGAGGAAAAATTTCAGAGATAACAAACATACGTTGAGATATTTATAGGGGTCTAAGGTAAATCATCCCAAGTATTGACGGTCAATGAAAATCTTAGCGGAAATAAAATTGAAGAGAAATTTCTTGTAAGAGTTTGAATATCCCTGTTGATGCAATAGATCATTAATCTTGTCTTTATCGAACCAATCAAACATTACTGAGTCACTGAGAAAGTAATCCCTGTGGCGTGGATTGGAAAAGTCGAAAATGGAGTTAATGCTCGCGTTGAACCCCTTTTTTTCTCTCGACAATCTCACGCTGTCGTTGAGGATTCCTTTCATGGACTCTCGCAATAGGTATTTGTTATATCCTTTGTTAATCAGTAACTCAGAGGGAATGGAGTAGGCGTATTCAAATAATTGTTTATCTAAAAATGGACTGCGATTTTCAATGCTGTACTTCATCGAATTCAAATCATCTTCGTGCAGAATGACCCGAACAACTTCATGAAAAAGTTCGTTCATCATGCGATTTCGCAGCAAGGATGATGAATAGGGATGTTCTGAAAACTCTTCTTTCCAGTCCTTCTTAAGAAACGCTCGAAACTCATCATTGTTTAGATAAATATGGTCACGTTTACCCGGGTCGTTGAAGAATAAATCGTGTTTGCGAAAATCCTGATGCCTTACGAAGCCAAGTACCTCATTACGCCAGTCTTCAAGATGTCTCTCGTAATGTGCTGTACCCCTCGTTTCAGCAAGATGCATGATAAAGTGGTCGTAGTAACCGGTAAATATTTCATCCGCTGCGGTGCCGGAAATAGATATCTTATATCCGTGTTCCGCAATGGACTCAGAGAGCATCGAATGAACGAAATAGGATATGGTTGCAATCGGAGCATCATGGTACTCAATGAGTGATTCCAAGCGATCAATATGAAGATCGGAAGGCGCAAGAGTAATTTTAGTAGAGCTACATCCGGTATCATCTATCGTTGCTTGAATATTGTCTAGTTCATCATAACGATGATCCGTATCGATAATTGAAAATGTATTGACATTGGCATTAAAAATTTTGGATGCTATGGAAACCAAACTCGCACTATCGACTCCGCCACTTAAACAGAAGGCCAGCGGCACATCGGATCTTAATCGTAAACGCAGACTTTCTACTAGGTGATGCCTAGTGCCCTCAATGGCCTCCTCGCTGGTCATGTGTGTATTCGGCCGAAATTCCGGTTTCCAATAGGTCCGATAATTCATCGTTAGCGACGTTCCTATACTGACGTTACAGGCAATTGGAATTTCACGAATGTCCTTGTAGAAGGTCTGATCAGTTTTATATAGCGCCTTGTGACCATTGATAATGTAGCGCATCAAATGATTCTGGTCTATTTCGAACGGTTTCCCGACAAGACTTTGCAGAGCTTTAACTTCTGATGCAAAATAAATTCCCTGGTTGTTGCGAAAGAAATACATCGGCTTTTCGCCAAAACGATCTCTAGATAGCAGCAGGGTTGATTTGCGTGCATCCCATAGTGCAAATGACCACATGCCTTCGAAGTAATCAACGCAGTGTTCACCATGTATAAGGTAGTAATGGAGAAGTACTTCCGTATCGGAGTTAGTGCGTAATACAATGCCCCTCCTGATTAACTCCTCTCGCAATTCTAGGTAATTGTAAATTTCACCGTTGAATACCAGAACACAATCTTCATGGATAAAAGGTTGGTTGCTTCTAGAATCTAAATCGATAATGCTCAGACGAGAGTGGAGCATCAGTAATTGGACATCACCAGCTGAGCCGTTCCAGAATCCGCGCGCATCCGGACCACGCCGATGCATCCGGCGCAACGTTTCTTGCATACGCCCCTCATCTATTTTTTCTTTACCTATGAATCCGGCAATTCCACACATTGTTCGTTATCTTTAAAATTATCTATTTTCCAGAAACTGAATATCTTCGAGCGTGTGAACATCTATGTTAGGCGCTACAACAAACCCGCAATGTGCACTTAAAAAGGTGTTAAACAGTGCATGAAATTTAACAATGCGAAATGCAGCATTCTGTACGCCATTTTCGTCGGTGCTCATTACTTCCCATAGATTATGGTCGAGCATGAGCTGAACTCCTTGATCAATCTGATGTGCTGAGATTTGCGGTGAATTTGCCTGAGGAATTATCACGATGTCTATCTGGCCAAATTCCTCAGCAATCTTTTCAGCTGCATGGCGTATCGCAACGATTTTTGGTGTTTGGTCTGCGGCCAAATCTTCTGGCCTTTTTAGTGGGATAGCACCGAATGCTAGGGCCGTGTCAAGAATAGTATCGTCGTCAGAACTGACGTAAATATCAGAAATAAAAGCAGATGCTTTGCAAGCATCAATGGTGTATGCTATTAGTGGTCTCCCTTTCAGAGGATAGATGTTTTTGCCCTTGAGGCGCTTAGAGCCTCCGCGTGCGGGTATGATAGCGATGCATTTCATAAATGGTTGAGTATGTCGCGTGCCACAATCTCAGCACCATTGGCAGCAATCTGATGGGAATTCATCATGGATTGAATCATTTTGTACTCGTGATTAAGGAAGGAAGGCAAATAGTCTCCAAGTCCATTTTCAAATGTCTGAATTGAGATGAATGAACCAAGATGGTGCTTTTTTAGTTGTAAAATGTTTTCATTCATTTCAGGGTTCATTGCTTCTCCAATAAGTAACATTGGAGTGCGAAGACCAATGCACTCGGAAATTGTATTGAACCCGGCACGACCAATTACGAGGTCCATGTTGGCTACATAGTCAACCATCAATGCTTGCTGAGGGATGTGTCGCACATTGGCCTGGTCGGTTTGAAATTTCGATGAAACGAAAAAAAGATAGTCATCGAGCATTGCCACAGATAGGAGCGCTTTGCGAATAGATTCACTCAAAACACCCGCTCCGCTATCCATGATGAGCACCTTGAATTTACCATCTTCATCTACTTCCTTATGGTCAATTTTGCTGTGCAGTATCAGGGGTACTTCAAGGGCTTTTCCTTTGTAGTGATGAATGATTTCTTCTGGAGTGAAAGGTGGGAAATACAATCGCGTGGCTTGGTCGGCCATAGACATGAAGTGCCTGATAACATTCGTGTTTACCGGCGGTGGATACAGTTTCGAGAAGAACCAATCCCAGGTAAAGTGAGCTACACCGAAGGTCTTTACCCCCAATTTTTTACCTATCGGAAAAGCTTCGTAAACAAAGTCGCTGAGAATAGCATCGTAGTTGAATTCGCTACTTTCCGATTCTACAAATCGATTGGATTGCGTGATGTAGTCTTCGTATCGGTTGGCAATCTTAATTAGATCGGGCGAACCGTTCGGCTGCTTGTCCCACTGAATGTTGTTGAAGCGCTTGATGAGTTTTGCTCCCGGTATGTAATTGCCTGCTGCTTCAATATGAGCCTCAGTTTGCAGTGTAAGGTCAAGGTTGCTGATAGATTCTCGCAGCACTTCCACTATTGCGCGCTGACGCACAATGTGACCAAAGCCTTCGTCTGAGAGATATACCTTGAAATGCATGTTTATTCTATGTTCTGCAAATGTACTGTCTTATGCTTTGGGATCTCTTATGTCATTCCCGGCAATTGCCCATTCGCTAAGTCCGCCTTTTAGATGTGCTATGCGCATGTCGGGCCTCTTGGAGGCTAAGACCCGCGAAACAGCATCGGATTGAATGCCGTGGTTGCAATAGAGAAATACCGACTTCACATTTGAAAACTCGAGCAGCCACTGATTCATTTCACCCGCCGGTCGGCAGATGCCCCCAATATTGTAATCGTTGTGCTCGTATTGTTCTCTGATATCGACTAGGGTGATCTCAGCATCTTGCGCGAGCAATTCCTGCGCTTCATCAACCGTGAGTGCGCGAATGGAAGTATCGATGTTCACGGAGCGGTTGGATGGCGCTATTTCAACGCTGTATGTTTGACAATTGGCTCCTTCATACCGTATTAAGCGACCATCGCTTACGGTTTTTCCTGTGGCCAAAAACTCGATAATTCCTGCAGCCATCATGCAGCCCACAATTCCTGCAACCGGTCCGAGTATGCCTTCTTCAGAGCAATTCCCAATTCTCTCGGAAACGGGTGGTATAGGGTAGGCATCGGTGTATCGTGTGCCGGATCTTCCGTTGAAAAGCGAAAGTTGTCCCTCCATGCGGTGCAGAGCACCAAACATCATTGGAATTCGATGCGCCTCTGTAAATCTGCTGATTTCATACCGTGCAACAAAATTGTCAGTGCAGTCTGCAATCAAATCGACACCTGCGGTAATTTCTGCCAATTGCCCGAAGTCTACTTTTTCCAATGTGCTCTCCACCTGGAGCTCGGGGTATAGAGCCTTTAATTTCGCGGAGGCCACCTCCGCTTTGTAAGAGCCACAATCGTGAATGCCAAAAAGCACTTGTCGGTGAATATTCTGAATTTCAACTCGATCGAAATCGGCTAATGTTAATTTTCCTATGCCTGCCGCAGCAAGGTATTGCACAACAGGGTGTCCTAGCCCGCCAATGCCGACCACGAGCACATGTGCCTTTTTAAGCATCAGTTGCTGCTCCTCCCCGAAACCGGGTAGTCGGAGTTGACGGTCGAATTGGGCTTTTTCGGTTGTGCTCAGCATTGCGCCTTTTGCGGATGTATGCACCGGCAAAGTAATTCGATTCTTCCGGGCTTTTGGTTGAAAACCGGCTTCCATCACGAGTACGATGAGTGATTTCAGTATTTATATGACTGAAAAAGAGCGTATTGATTCGCGGTGTGGATTGGAGAGAAAAAAAACTTGGCAATCCCTCAAAAAAACATACTTTTGCCCCGTTTTAAATCATTTAATACCTATAAAACATGTCAGACGTAGCAAAGAAAGTGACCGCCATCATCGTTGACAAACTTGGCGTTGAAGAAGCAGAAGTAACTCGTGAGGCTAGCTTCACCAACGATTTGGGTGCGGACTCTTTGGATACCGTGGAGCTTATCATGGAATTCGAAAAGGAATTCAATATTGCCATCCCGGACGATCAAGCCGAGAAAATTGCCACCGTTGGTCAGGCAATAGACTATATCGAAGGACACGCGAAGTAATTCACGTTTTAAATACTAATAGTTATGCAGCTCAAGAGGGTAGTTATTACAGGTCTTGGAGCGCTGACGCCGCTAGGTAATAATCTCAACGATTATTGGAGCGGGCTGGTCAATGGGGTAAGCGGGGCAAACCTGATTACCCGATTTGACGCGTCTAAATTCAAGACTCAATTCGCTTGCGAACTGAAAAACTTCAACGTCGAAGATCACATCGACCGCAAGGAAGCAAGGCGAATGGATCCTTACACACATTACGCTTTGGTAGTCGCTAAAGAGGCCATCCACGACGCGGGAATGGATCTTGAGAAGATTAACAAAGACCGGGTTGGTGTAATTTGGGGTTCCGGTATCGGCGGCCTTCTCACGTTCCAAGAGGAATGCATGGCCTACGGCCGAGGCGATGGCACCCCACGATTCAACCCTTTCTTTATACCCAAGATGATTGCTGATATTGCCTCAGGGCATATTTCAATCAACTATGGATTCAGAGGTCCCAACTACACCACAACATCGGCTTGTGCTTCATCCAACAATGCGATGATTGATGCATTCAACTATATCCGGTTGGGAAAATCAGACATCATTTTGACCGGAGGCTCAGAAGCTGCAATAACAGAGGCGGGTGTAGGCGGATTTAACGCATGCAAAGCGCTTTCGGAAAACAACGAGAACTACAAGAGCGCATCAAGACCGTTCGACGTAACACGCGACGGGTTTGTGCTTGGTGAAGGTGCAGGCTGTTTGATTTTGGAAGAGTACGAGCATGCGAAGGCACGCGGTGCGAAAATCTATTGCGAAGTAATGGGCGGTGGCCTAAGTGCAGATGCATACCATATTACCGCACCGCACCCGGAAGGGTTGGGAGCAAAGTTGGTAATGCGTCACGCATTGGAAGATGCGGGCATGACGCCTGAAGATATCGACTACATCAACGTGCACGGTACTTCTACTCCGTTGGGTGATGTGCAGGAAGCACGTGCCATCCAAAGTGTGTTTGGCGAGCATGCATACAAGGTGAATATTTCGAGCACGAAATCCATGACCGGTCACCTATTGGGTGCGGCGGGCGCCATTGAGGCAATTGCTTCAATCTTGGCGATTAAGCATGGCATAGTTCCACCAACAATAAACTTCGAGAACCCAGATCCGGAGCTCGATTCGAAGTTGAATTTCACTTTCAACAAGGCGCAGCATCGCACCGTGAATGTTGCAATGAGCAATACCTTTGGTTTCGGCGGTCACAACACTTCGGCTATCTTCAGAAAGTTGGAATGAGTTGGCTGAGCTCGCTTTTCAAGCGTAAAAAAGTTAACCCTGAAATACAGGCCTTCGTGAAGAGGGCCTTTGGTTTTTCTCCATCAGACACTGCAGTGTATGAGCAGGCGCTGCGCCATAGCTCGGCTGCAACTAAAATTCGTCCCGGTTTAAAAAACAGCAACGAACGCCTGGAGTTTCTGGGCGACGCCATCATCGACTCTGTGGTAGCACACTACTTGTACACCAAGTATCCGATGCTGCCTGAGGGTGAGCTTACGAAGATGAAAAGCAAAGTGGTGCGTCGCGAAAACCTGAACATGATTGGTTACACGCTCCGAATTCATGAGTTGCTGCACCTCAATCTGGGCAGGCAGGACATGCACGACTCCATCGTAGGCAATGCCTTGGAGGCTGTAGTAGGAGCGCTCTACCTAGACCGGGGCTTCAACGCAACACGTGATATAGTGCTCCGGCTGCTCAAGCAACACGGACTCGATACTCGCGTGCACGACGACATCGATTACAAAAGCAAGCTGCACGAATGGTGTCAGAAAAATAAAAGAACGCTTCAATTCAAGGTAGTCGCCCATCGCAATGAAGGTGGTGCCAGTTATTACAAAATTGCATTGCTCATCGATGACGAGGAGTATGGCATAGGGGATGGCGGCGCGAAAAAGTCGGCAGAACAGAAGGCAGACAAAAAGGCTTGTGAGAAGATCTTCGATTCGAAGTAATTGAATTCATCGTGCACTTTCAATACCACTAACTTGCAAAAAAAATCAATAGGCTATGTATACCCGATTTCAAGAACATCTGGCAGCTGAACTCAAGGCAATTGAGGAGGCTGGCCTTTACAAACGTGAGCGAATTATTATTACGCCGCAGGGCGCAGTAATAAGAACTTCGGATGGCAATGAGGTGCTGAATTTTTGCTCCAACAATTACCTTGGTTTGTCGTCGCATCCGCTTGTGCTCGAGGCTGCGAAGCGTGCAATTGATACGCACGGTTTCGGCATGAGCAGTGTTCGATTCATTTGCGGTACACAGGATATTCATAAAGAACTCGAACAAAAAATTGCCGATTTTCTGCATGCGGAAGATACTATTCTCTATGCGGCAGCATTCGATGCGAATGGCGGAGTGTTCGAACCTCTTTTGAATGAACAGGATGCTATTATCAGCGACTCCCTCAATCATGCTTCGATCATTGATGGTGTGCGCCTGTGCAAAGCCATGCGCTATCGCTACAGCAACAACGATATGACCGATTTGGAAAAGCAGTTGCAAGACGCCACCGCAGCGGGTGCGCGCTTCAAGTTGATTGTGACCGATGGTGTTTTCTCGATGGATGGCTATGTTGCGCAACTCGATAAGATATGCGATTTGGCTGATAAGTACGATGCGATGGTGATGGTCGATGAATGCCATGCTACGGGATTCATCGGTAAAACCGGCCGCGGAACCATTGAGTTGAAGAACGTATTGGGTCGCGTCGATATCATTACAGGAACCCTTGGAAAAGCGCTCGGCGGTGCCATGGGTGGCTTTACAACGGGCAGAAAAGAAATCATCGAATTGCTACGCCAGCGATCACGTCCGTATTTGTTTTCCAATTCGCTTGCGCCGAGCATCGTTGGAGCCAGCATTGCCGTATTCGATTTGCTCAGCAGCACAACGGAGCTACGCGATAAACTTGAAACGAATATTCATCGCTTCAAGGAAGGTATCAAGGCAGCAGGATTCGATATCAAAGACGGCGATTCGGCCATTGTTCCGGTAATGCTTTATGATGCGAAGCTCTCACAAATATTCGCCGATAAATTATTGCAGGAAGGCATTTATGTAATCGGTTTCTTCTTCCCGGTCGTGCCAAAAGACCAGGCGCGCATTCGCGTTCAGTTGTCGGCTGCACACGAACTTGAACACATCGATAAGGCTATAGCGGCATTCACCAAAGTGGGCAAGGAGTTGGGTGTAATTTAGTCGAAGTTGATGGGGCAATTGCGCGCACCTGCTGAGGAGAAATCCATTATTCGAATTGTTGGACAGGGATTGGCCGGCAGCGTATTGGCGCTGCGTCTAAACGATTTGGGTTATCGCGTGCATGTTTACGACAATGGTTATCGCACGTCGTCAAGCAGAATTGCAGCAGGCATGTGGAATCCGCTTTCTTTCGTCAATCTCAAACGCACTTGGTTAGTCAACGAGTTATTGCCCGAAATGGATAAAACGTATACGCGCCTCGAGCGAAAATTGGATTGCTCGTTTTATCATCCAATGGAGCTGCTGCGCATCTTTCCGGATGCCGGCGCAGCCAACTTATGGGAGGAGAAAGCAATTCATCCTGAGGTTGCTGACTTCATTGATGTATGTATGCCGGATGATGTCGATCAGCACTTTAATGAACCGCATGGAAGTGGGGTGGTGAAGGGGGCAGGCTGGCTCGATTTGCCGAAACTTCTCGACGCGACTCGTTCCTTTTTTCAAAGCCTGGATGCTTTTGAAGAGCATGAAGTAACCTCTGCCGAAATAATCAACTGGCTAGAGAGCGGCGACTATGTAATCCAATGCACCGGCTGGAAGCCCATGCCGGATAGTCTTTGGAAAGATTTACCCATTCACACCAATAAGGGTCAGCTACTAACGCTGAGAATAGAGGGTCTTACCGAAGCGTATATGTCTAATTTCGGAAAGTTCTTGATTCCACTGGGCAATGGTCTTTTCCGATCGGGCTCCACCTACGAACACGGGGCTCTCGATGCCTTGCCTTCTTCGACAGCCGATGAAATTTTGGAAGATGTTCAAAAGAGCGTTAAGCATCCATTTTCAGTGATTGACCACAAGGCCGGCTTCCGCCCTTCAACCATCGACCGTCAACCTGCATTGGGTATGCACGAAACGCATGTCAGACTAGGTGTTCTGAACGGATTTGGTTCGCGCGGGGTAATCCTCGTTCCGTTTTTTACGACTCATTTGATAGATCATCTTTTGAACGGAACGTCCATCATGAAAGAAGTCAATTGGAGGCGCTTTGAACATCGACGCCGCAAAGCACAATAGATCTGCTATTTGCCCTTCGCTCCGTCCTGAGGCGCACCCTTCAAATTAGCAACGTCGCGGTCGAAAAAGTAAAGAGCCCCTTTGTCGTTTCCAATCAAGTTGAGTTGATCGATGATATGATGTGAAAGGGTTTCTTCCTCTATTTGCTCGCTCACATACCACTGCATGAAATTGTGTGTGGTGTAATCTTTTTCTTTCAGGCAAACATCCACAACATTGTTAATTGCGGCAGAGACATTGTGCTCGTGAGAAAGCAATAAATTGAAAATGTTTTGCAGATTCTTGAACTCCTTTTCGGGTTGATTAATGCTTGGGATAATTGCTTTGCCACCGCGGTCGTTCACAAACTTGATAAGCTTCAACATGTGCATACGCTCTTCGTCACTGTGCGCGTAGAGAAACGTGCTCGCACCGGGATAGCCATGGATTTCAGCCCATGAGGCCATTGCCAGGTATGCGTGTGAACTATCGGCTTCAACCTTGATTTGATCGTTGAGTGCTTTTTCTACTTTTTTGTTGAGCATGAGACGGTTTTTTGAAGAACAAATGTAACCACGTTTGGTTTGTGCTTTAGCCCCTATTTTTTCTACACTAGTCATCAACATTCAGTAGTTCATTATCGGCGTTCGTCTGTCTATTCAAGCTGCCGGCACATCGGTAGCTTTGGAGGTCGATGGTTTTGTTTATCCGAAAATACCTGTATGGCTTGTGTTGCTTGGTAGCGCTGCTGTTGAGGGCATTCAGCATTTTTGGCCAAACCATTCCCGCCGACAATACAGTTGCGATCATTCGAGCGAATTATTTATACCAGTTTGCCAATAACAGCGATTGGCCTTCAGAAAACAAGAAGGGGCCTTTTGTTGTCGGAGTTGTAGGCAACAGTGATGTCTTTGATATCATGGTCACGAAGTATGCTTCTAAACCAATAGGAAGCCAGTTGCTCACGGTGATAGGAGCGAATGAAGTGGCTACAGCACCTCATGTGCACGTGCTTTTTGTGGATCGATCGAAAAAGGCGGAGCTGTCAAAATATACACACGATCTGCGCGGAGTCAGCACGTTGATTGTGACAAACTGGGAAGGCGCATTGGGGCAGGGCGCGCACATCAATTTTCTATCTATTGACGGATCGATTCGATTTGAAATGAATAAAACCGGGATGCTCGCATCATCCATAACACCGGGAGTAAAAATATTACAATGGGCAATTCAATAAACTACCGCATATCGTTGAGCTGCTTGGTTGCAATACTGATTTGCCTTGTAGGGCAAGCACAACAGTTGCCTATCACCAATGAAGCTGCGCGCCTTTGTCAGCAATCGCAGCTCGATGCCGCGCTCGAAAAAAGCAAGGAATCACTCAACGACAAGTCGGAATCGGCGGATGCGTATGCTTGGTATGTAAACGGATTTGTGCTGAAGGAAATCTACAAGCAGCGTGAATATGGCTTGCGCAACAGCTTGCTGCGATCAGCGGCCATGAAGTCATTTGCTACTTCTATGGAAAAGAAGAATGCGCAGCAGCATCTATCCATGACGCAACTTGCTATTAAATACCTTGCATCAACGTATTACAACGATGCTTTGCAAGCTGCTCAATCCATTGCTGATGGAGGAGAGCAGGAGGCCCAAACACTGTTCGTGGAATTTGAAAAATGGATGCCCATCGCTGAGCCGGGCATATCGATGACGGGCTACAGAAAGGAATTCACCAAATCAATTGGTCAACGGTATTTCAGCCTTTGGCAGCTCGACACCGATAACAGTGAGAACCGCGATAAAGCCATTGCGCAATACGAGAAAATTCTAAAGCTTGATTCCACCGATGTGGATGCGTATTACAACCTTTCGGTCATTCATTACAACCAAGCTGTATTCATGTACAGAAAGATTGATCATGAAACGGATTTGTTTGATATGATGACAATCCAGGAAGCAGCTGCCAAGCTCATTCGTGAGAAGGCGCTGCCACTCATGGACAAGGCATATGAGCTGGCACCTGAAAAGGGCGAGGTTGTGCATGGTAAGATTATTTTGCATCGGGCCCTGGATCATGAAAAGGATGTTGAGTATTTCAAGAATGAAATAAGTAGGTTAATCCGTGAAGGGAAAATCAAGGCGGAGCAACAGAAGTAAACAGCGTGAAATTCAGACTTTCCATAGCGCTAAAACTCACCGCAGGCTTCGCTGTATTTGCAGCAGTGGTTATTGTCGCTTTTAGCTGGACCGGCGTAAAAATTTCGCAAGGTCGCGAAATCAACCATCGCATCAACAACATCTATGCGCCTTCTATTAAGTCGCTAGAGAAACTCGACAACCAACTTGTAAAGGCACAACTGCTGATGACACAGTGGACTCTTGTTCAGAGCAGGGAAGATGACCCGGAGCGTGTGGAGGCACTTACTCTTTGCACGCAGCTTATTCCCAACCAGCTTATGATAGTCGACTCCGTTTCGGTGCATTGGCCGGAGGAAAAGCAAATAGAAAAGAACCTGCTCATTGCCGATGTACAATCGCTCCTGTTGGTCTACGGCGATGTGCGCACGTTGTTGCCCGATTTTAAAAGCTATACAGATCCGACCAACTTAATGAGTGCGGAGGCCTTGTTTAGTGAAGGTGGAGAAGTGCCTGGAGCGGTGCCCGACGCATTGGGTAAAGCGCAGTCAAGGTTGCGTGTATTGACCGACTACCAGCGCGATGCTATGGCAAATGAAATCGGCAAAATGAACGCTTCTTTTGCTGATTTGATACACGTCTTTATTTGGGTTGCTGCTGCCGTGATTTTGATTGGTGTTTTTCTGGCATTCATGACCATTCGAGCCATTGTGCGTCCGGTAAATTCACTTCGCAATAAACTCAACAATCTATCGAAGGGTATTTACTCGCTTCATGCTACTCGCACCAACAACGATGAAATTGGCGATATGGCCCAGGCAGTCGATCGCCTGATGCGAAACTTCGAACGCACGAAGGAGTTTTCCTTGAGTATCGGAGCGGGTAAGTTTGATATGCCCTTTGAGCCTTTATCTGAGCATGATGAATTGGGTGGCGCATTGTTGCAGATGCGTGATGATCTTGCTTCCTACCGTCATCAAATGGAGGAGAAAGTTTCAGAGCAAACACTGGAAATACGTCAGCAAAAGGAACAGGTGGAAATGCAAAACGAACGTGTAATGGAACTCTATACTGATTTGCAGGCTAGCATCGATTACGCGCAGCGCCTTCAAAGCACCATCTTACCGAGCGAAGAAGCTATTCGAGAAGTGTTCCCGCAACATTTTATAATGTTCAGACCCAAGGCAACGGTGAGCGGCGATTTCTATTGGTTTGCCAACAAGGGCAAGAAGCTCATGTTTGCAGCGGCCGATTGCACAGGCCATGGTGTGCCGGGGGCGTTCATGAGTTTGGTGGGCCACAATGCACTCAACCAGGCCACCAAGGTTTATTACAAACCCTCGCAAGTACTCAACACAGTAAATAGATTGTCGGCGCAGGCACTGCGAGCCAATGAAAACCATTTAGTGAAAGATGGAATGGACATAGCGCTTTGCACCATCGACATGGAAGCTATGGAGCTTGAATTCAGCGGCGCTCAAAATCCCGTTTACATTGTTCGGGGCGAAGAACTTATTGAGTTAAGCGGCGATGCATTTAGCATTGGGTCTTACGTGAATGGTGAGCGAGAATTCACAGCGAAAAAGAGCGAGTTGAAAAGCGGCGATTGCATCTATGCTTTTAGCGACGGATATGCCGATCAGTTTGGAGGTCCGGCAGGAAAGAAGTTTATGCGCAAGCAATTCCGCCAACTTTTGCTAGAGGTGAATGCACTTCCAATGAGCGAACAATTGGCGCGCGTGCAGCAGCGATTCGACGAGTGGCGCGGCGAGCAGGAACAAGTCGACGATGTGCTCGTTATTGGATTGCGCGTTTGATTACGCAAACTTCTGGCTAACGTCTACCAGAAATCTTTTTAAAAGTGTTTTACGACCAATCAGAACTTGAAACTTCATGTCGCTTCTGTCGGTAAGGGAAACACTGCTGTTGATTTTTTTCTTGCCAATTTTAATAGTGGTCTGAACACAAAAGCGTTTTTCCTTTTCTCCGAATGAGCTTTTGAATTCTCTCGAGAAGTAGTTGCTGAAATAGAATCGCTTTACTTCACTTCCTTCCAATTTGAAATCGGCTTCTAGCATTTTTCCGTTAGCCGTTTCTATCTCCTCGCAGCGCTCACAGTGAAGCACCGTTCTGAACGCACCCGTATCGACCTTCGCGTCTACATGCGAAAAACCTAGGTCGGGAAACGACACGCGCACGTGCCTTCCAATCGTTGTCAGTTTGCGTGATGTAGCTTTCACCGCGGCTCAGTTAACCTTGCGTTAGGAGTGTTTTTACCATCTCGGAAATTGCCTTGCCATCGGCTCTGCCGGCAAGGCTTTTAGAAGCCGCGCCCATCACTTTGCCTAAATCACCGGGGCCTGAAGCTCCCACCGACGCTATAATGGCTTTTACTTCCGCCTCCAGTTTATCGCCCGAAAGTTGCTCCGGCAAATAGGCAGCAATCACCATTGCTTGCTTGGTCTCTTCTTCGATGAGGTCGGCTCGGCCTTGGGTTTTATAGATGTCGATCGACTCCATACGCTGCTTGTATAGCTTGTTGAGAATGGCAATACCTCGGGTATCGTCTACTTCGCCGCTTCCGTCTTTGGTCATTTCCAGCAAGAGCTTGCTTTTGATGTCGCGCAGCGCCATGAGCTTGTCCTTTTCTCCGGCTTTCATAGCCTCTTTAATATCGTTGTTGATGCGTTCTGTGAGGTTCATGGGGTTCTGTTTTGAAGAAACGAAAATAATGTTCTTTTCGAGTACGAGCAGAATGATTGCTGCTGAAAGATTATCCGATTGTGAGAATTGTCAATATGAATTCAATGAACCACTCTTCACCTTTGTTTCATTGAATCCCTAGAGTACCGCCATGGAAAACAGCAATTCTTCAATTGATAGTCTAATTACGCATGCTGAGGATTATCTCAAAACGCGCCAGCAACTCACACAGCATGTGGTAACTGAAAAGGTTATTGTGCTTTCATCGTCTATGATTACGGCCTATGTGCTCTTTGTTTTTTTTGCTATGGCAGCATTTTTTGCCAGTTGGGGATTGGCCGCATGGATATCAATACAGTTGAATGATCCGCTTGCCGGTTTTTGGTATGTTTCCGGTGGTTATGCATCGCTGGGTGCAATCATGCTGTTGTTGCGAAATGTTGCGCTCAGAAACCCAATAATGAACGCTATGGCACGTAATATTTACAAGAGCACCAATGAACAAAATAACTGATATGCGTGGTTTGCGCGCCGAGATTGTGCGCCTTCGCTATGTGGCAAATGAGCAAGAGAAAATCGTCCGTAACGACGTGGCTTCGCTTCGCGAACAATGGAAGCCCATGAATATTTTGGTCAATACCTTGAGCTCCTTAACGGGCGTTAACGTGTCGAAGTCGATGTTTGTCAATAACGGGTTTGTGTTCGGTTTGAGTTTGGTGCTGCAGCGTTTGTTATTGAAAGCCGAAAACCAGTTTTCAGAGAAGGTGCACGAATGGACCGACGCATTGATAGGTAAAATCAATGACTTCATTTCGCGTCACGCGAAGCCGCCGAAGCAAGAAAGTTGATGCTTTAATCTGTTTTTTTAGCGCTACCGCTCAGCAGCAGGGATAGCGGTTGCCAACCCGGCATGCGATCGGCGATTAATTTCAGAATGCCGAGGAAGGGCACAAACAAAATCATTCCGGATGATCCCCACAACACGCCACCGGCCAAGATGGCCACAATCGTCATAAGCGTGTTTAGATTGAGTTTACTGCTCACAGCCCATGGAAAAATAACATTGGCCTCGAGGTATTGCACGAAGGTGAAAATGGCAACAACCCCCATCGGGTAGTAAATCGAATCATAAGTAATCCAACTCACAACAATTGGAAGCGAGGCACCAATCATGATTCCAACATACGGAATGAAGGTGAGCACAGCCGCAATGAATCCGAAGAGAATGGCGTGCGGCACACCCAGTAGCAAAAGCCCGACGCTATTGAGTATACCTACGCAGAGGTACACAATGAGCATCCCTTTGATGAATTGATAATAGGCATGAATGGTGTCGTTCAAGATAGCACGCAAATCAGCGAATGACATATTCGGTAACATCAAATGGAGCACATTCACTAAACGCTTGCGTTCGAAAAGAATGAGAGCGGCGATGATAGGAATAAGGATGAGCAAAACAACTACAATAGACAAATTGCCTGCGGTTGTTTTAATTAACGGCAACAGCTTATTGCCATAATTGGATTGCATTGAACTGATCCAATCCTGTTGCTCTTCCAGACTGATGTGAACAGTTGTTGCCAACCAGCCTGAAAGTTGCACCCAGGAATCTTGCAGTTTGCTTTGGAGTTTTCCCCACTCCGAAGCGAAGCCGGCAATTTGCCAGATCAGCAGTGTTACAAGTGCACCGACGAAAACTACAAGTGCTGACATACTCAGTGCTATTGCACCCGTTGCAGAGAACTTGCGTGATTCCAGCCAATGGCAAATGGGATAGAGGATACAGGCAATCAGCAATGCAAAACTCAGAGGAATAAACACGTTTTTGCCAAGGTAGAGCGTAGCAATTAGCAATACACCCATTAGCAAGAGTTGCAGTGATCGTGTCATAGTCAAGCGATGAATGGAGAAATGATGAAGCCAAAGTAAGTCTTCAGCCGCGCTGGCTTACGACGAATGTCATGCATAAAAAAAGCCTCGCTTGTGCGAGGCTTTTTTATATCGATTTTTCTGATTGCTTACATCATTCCGCCCATTCCGCCGCCCGGCATTGCTGGCATTGCAGGAAGGTCTTCTTTGATGTCGCTGATGACGCATTCTGTAGTGAGCAACATACCTGCAATAGAGGCTGCGTTTTCAAGTGCAACACGAACCACTTTGGTTGGGTCGATAACACCGGCTTCGATCAAGTTCTCATAGCTCTCTGTGCGAGCATTGTATCCGAAGTCGTCCTTGCCGCTGCGCACTTTGTCTACTACAACAGCGCCTTCACCACCGGCATTGGCAACAATCTGACGAAGTGGTTCTTCAATTGCGCGAACAATAATGGCAATACCTGTTTGCTCGTCGTCATTTGCACCTTTCAAGTTTTCGAGCGCTTTTGAGGCGCGAATAAGAGCAACACCACCGCCTGGAACAATACCTTCTTCTACTGCAGCGCGAGTAGCGTGCAATGCATCGTCTACACGGTCTTTCTTTTCTTTCATTTCTACTTCAGTAGCAGCACCGATGTAGAGCACAGCAACACCACCGGCCAACTTGGCAAGACGCTCTTGCAGTTTTTCGCGGTCGTAGTCGGAAGTTGTCTTGTCGATTTGAGCCTTGATTTCACCAATACGCGCTTGAATCGCGTCTTTGCTTCCGGTGCCGTTTACGATTGTCGTGTTGTCTTTGTCGACTGTAATCTTCTCGGCGCGGCCTAAATCTTCCAGCGTAGCATTCTCTAGTTTCAAGCCGGTTTCTTCGCTGATAACCTGACCGCCCGTAAGAATTGCAATGTCTTGCAACATAGCTTTGCGACGATCGCCGAAGCCTGGAGCTTTCACCGCAGCAACTTTCAGAGCACCGCGTATTTTATTTACAACGAGTGTTGCCAACGCTTCACCATCTACATCTTCTGCGATGATGAGCAACGGACGCCCTGTTTGAGCTGTTTTTTCAAGCACGGGAAGAAGTTCTTTCATCGTGCTTACTTTCTTGTCATAAATGAGAATAAAAGCATTTTCCAAGTCCGCTTCCATATTCTCAGCATTCGTCACGAAGTAGGGCGACAAGTAACCGCGATCGAACTGCATGCCTTCCACTGTTTTCACTTCTGTTTCAGTGCCTTTTGCTTCTTCAACAGTGATAACGCCCTCGGTGCCCACTTTCGCCATTGCATCGGCTATCAAGGTTCCGATTGCCTCGTCGTTGTTGGCTGAAATAGAACCAACTTGTTTGATTTTAGCATTGTCACTGCCCACCGTGCGTGAAATCTTCTTGAGGTCGGCAACAACGGCTTCAACAGCCTTGTCGATACCGCGCTTCAAATCCATTGGATTGGCTCCGCTGGCCACGTTTTTCAATCCGGCAGTAACGATAGCTTGAGCCAAAACTGTGGCTGTTGTAGTGCCATCACCTGCGATATCAGCAGTTTTGCTGGCCACTTCCTTCAGCATTTGTGCACCCATGTTTTCGATCGGGTCTTTCAATTCGATTTCTTTCGCAACCGATACGCCATCTTTGGTGATGTGCGGAGCGCCGAATTTTTTGTCGATTACCACATTGCGGCCTTTCGGACCGAGTGTCACTTTCACTGCGTTGGCCAATGCGTCTACACCTGCTTTCAACTTTTCGCGGGCGTGAGTATTAAAGGTTATTTCTTTTGCCATGGTTTATTCTTGTTTCAATTGATTGTTGACTTGATTTGAGAATTCTACACGATTGCGTAGATATCTGCTTCGCGCATGATGAGGTATTCTTTGCCATCTACGGTAATCTCTGTGCCTGAGTATTTTCCGTACAATACGGTATCACCTTCTTTTACGGTCATTGGCTCATCTTTCTTGCCGGCGCCTACCGCTACAACTTTTCCGCGTTGTGGTTTTTCTTTCGCTGTGTCGGGAATGATAATGCCGCTGGCAGTGGTTGTTTCAGCAGGGCTGGCTTCAACGAGCACGCGATCTGCAAGGGGTTTTACGTTAACTGACATGATGAATTTATTTAATCGGTTAATTAATTTTTTGAATTGCGAATCCGCCGTTGTCACCTTTTATGCCAAGGCGGGCATTGGAAAATTTTGGCAGATATGGACAAAAAAAATGTCAGTGTAAGCGACACACTGACATTTTTCGGAGTGAATCCTATGTTTCTATTACTGACCCTCGGCAGGTGCTTGTTCTGCAGGCTGCTCAGTAGTTTGCTCAGTAGCCGCAGGCTCTGAACCGCCTTCGCTAATGGAAGAGCTGGTGTACCAACGAGCTGAAATCAAGCAAAGCACAAACAGGGCTATGCCCAAGTACCATGTAGCTTTTTCAAGGAAATCGGCTGTGCGCTGCACGCCGCCAACTTGCGTTGTACCTTGAAAGCCAACGGCCAATCCACCGCCTTTCGGGTTTTGTACCAACACAACAAGGGCCAGCAACAATGCAATGATTACGATAAGAATGACGATGAACGATGCCATGTTATTACTTTTTAAATTGTTCTAAATTTTTTAATTGGGCTGCAAAGTAAATACTTTTTTCGGGATGTTGTTCCATCAATTTACGGAAAGCTTTGCGGGCCTTGTCCAATTTACCCTGTTTTGCAAACAGAATGGCTATTGTTTCAGTAACCATGCTGAAATCATCCTCTAGACTGTCTTTGGCTAGGTTTCCGGTTGGATAATCTCCGGCTTTTCCTCGTGCTATTTGAGGTTCAGTGTGTATGAAACGATCAATCAAATCGCGCTGATGTTGCTTTGAGTCTGTGGAACGAATGCGCTGAACACCGTGTGAAAGAGGAGTTGATTGAAAAGCGGGCAAAGCATCGTCTGATTCCGTGTCTTCCTCGGGCTGGCTAGTGTTGCTCGGTCTTTCTTCCGGAAGCTGGTGCTTGCGTTGGGCTCTTCTGTAGATTAAAGCAGCATAGGAATTTTCGTCATCCGGCTCCAAATCGGCATGGTGTAAGGCCTCGTGTTGCTCCGCACTATGTTCCGGCTGTACTTCCATCTCAATAGAAGTGCTGATAGCACTTACCAAAAATTGAGCTTCCAGAGGTTCAAGCTCGCTGAGCTTCAGTGCCGGCGCTACTTCAATTGATTCTTCAGTTTGCGCTTCCGCTATTTCGATGTGCGCAACTACTTCTTCAATCTCAGCAATAGGAGCAGCCTCAGGGGTAATGATCGTTTCCGGGGCTTGCTCTGTGATTGGCGCTGCTTCATTTTCTAGAATAAGCGAGGCCAGTGTGGTTTCTTCAGCGACCGTAGCCGGAGGAACTGCAATTGGCTCATCGGGCAGGGTAGATGACGTTTGAGTTGCATTGATACCCTTCAGGCGATTATACAACGAGGCTCTGTGCCCAGTGTAGATAGAGGCCTGCGACAACTGATCGGTGAACTGAACATCACCTCGCGCTTTGAAGGCTCGTGTAAGAGCAATCTGAGCCGCACCAAAAAAAGGAAAACGAGCCACCGTTTCGCGCAACTCCATAAGCTGCTCGTCCGAAAGATGTTCCGGGTGCATAAGGGCTTTATGGATTTCTTCTTTGCGCATCGTTCTACCAATTGCCAACGCTGGCATTGTAAATTTCTTGGGTGAGCTGCTCGTTTATGAGCGACCACAAACTCTCTTCAATAGTAAACAAATCTTGGTTTGCGTCATAATCTGCAAACTTGGAAAATGTCTTTTCAAAGCCCAATTCCGGCTCCAGACTGTTTTCGTATTTAAGCTTTACTGTTATAGTAAGGCGGTTAAGGGAAGCTGTTTCTGCGGCTCCCGACTGCACAGCTATGGGTGCAGTGCGATAATCGACTATGGATCCCGAATAGTTGAGTTCACCGTTGCGCTCGGTTAGTCGCAACGGACTTTGCGCCAGCAGCAAGTCTTTGAGTGATTCAGTAAATCGCTGCGCATACAGAGGTGTTGCCAATGCGGATTGGGGCTTGAAGTAATCAACGGAAAATGTTTTGGCTCCGCTGTATTGCCCTCCTGTGAATGAATAAACGCCACAACCCGATACGATCGTGGCAATTGCAACAGCTATGGTCAACAGGAATCGCATTCCTATGATAGGTTATATTCTTTAATCTTACGGTAGAGCGTGCGCTCTGAAATACCGAGTTCCTCTGCGGCGTATTTACGCTTATTGCGGTGTTTTTTCAGGGCTTTTTCGATGAGCTCGCGCTCAGAGTTTTGAAGCGAAAGTGTTTCCTCTACTTCGATTACAGGCTCTGCTGACTGTGGTAATCGAATTACGCCGTTAGCAGGAGCCTGGTGATTTGAAACAGCTGGTTGATGATCGCCTGCGAAAACGCGCTGAATCAAATCCGCGTTGCCTGCGTCGTGAGCAAATTCAACTCCCGACTGCATCAAACCGCCAACAAGTTTCTTCAAATCATTCAAGTCGTTTTTCATATCGAAGAGAACCTTGTACAGAATCTCACGCTCAGAAAAATTGTTTTGCGCCGACGAATTACCTGCTACCACCATACCCTGATTGCCAAAATCTTCATGAGGTAAATAGAAGGCAAGAGTTTGTGCCGTTACCATTCGGTCTTGTTCGAGCACATTAATCTGCTCGGTTATATTTTTAAGCTGACGAATGTTGCCCGGCCATGAATAGTTCACCAGCATCTCTTTGGCGTCGTGCGTGAGCTCGAGCACAGGCATCTTGTAGCGCTCTGCGAAGTCAGTTGTGAACTTGGCGAACAGCAGCGCAACATCCTCTTTGCGATCGCGCAACGGAGGCAGAAATACAGGTACCTGGTTCAGTCGATAGAATAAATCTTCTCTGAATTTTCCTTTTCTGATGGCTTCACTGAATTCAACGTTCGTTGCGGCTACTACGCGCACATTGGTTTTCTGAACCTTTGAAGATCCAACCCGGATGTACTCGCCCGTTTCCAAAACCCGCAGCAACCGCACTTGTGTTTGCAACGGAAGTTCTGCAACTTCATCAAGGAAAATGGTGCCGCCGTTGGCTTCCTCGAAATAGCCTTTTCGTGCCTCGGTGGCACCGGTAAAAGAACCTTTTTCATGACCAAACAATTCACTGTCTATCGTGCCCTCCGGAATAGCACCGCAGTTTACCGCGATGTAGGGAGCGTGTTTGCGTGCGCTGTAAGCATGAATAATCTTGGGGATGTTTTCCTTGCCCGTTCCGCTTTCACCATTGATCAATACCGACATGTTGGTAGGAGCTACCTGCACGGCAATATCGAGCGCCCTGTTCAGCATGGCGCTGTTGCCTATAATTTCGAATCGTTGTTTAACAGCCCTGATGTCCATGGTCGCCTACAAAGATTTTGCTTGTTCGTTGGTTCTGGGAGAGACTTTCGTCAGTTCACCCATCAAGGTTACAGAAGTGCAATCGTTGGCCATTACATCAGCATAGTCGCCCGGAGCGCATTCCATTGTTTTTGGAAACACTACCACGATGTTTTGTGAATTACGGCCTTGTAAATGTTCGTCGGATTTTTTGCTGGTGCCCTCGATGAGAACTCGCTGCAATTTTCCGACGTGTTGTTTGGTTCGCTCGGCTGCGCCTTGCATTTGAAGTGCGATTACCTCTTGCAAACGGCGTCCTTTTACATCATCCGGAATATCATCTTCGAATTTTCTTTCGGCCAGTGTTTTGGGGCGTTCGGAATACTTGAACATAAATGCCATTTCATAGCGCACCTGCGCCATGAGCGAAAGTGTATCTTGATGCTCGCTCTCGGTTTCGCTGCAAAACCCGGTGATTACATCGGTGCTTATAGCGCAATCCGGCATGATCCGTCTGATAGCTTCTATGCGTTCCAGATACCATTCGCGGGTGTAGCCGCGGTTCATACGTTTTAAAACATTGCTATTGCCACTTTGCACCGGCAAGTGAATGTACTTGCAGATATTCTCGTATTTGGCCATCACATGCAGCACTTCATCTGTCATGTCTTTCGGGTGAGAGGTGGAGTAACGAATGCGCAAATCGGGATGCACCAATGCTACCATTTCAAGCAGCTGGGCAAAGTTGACAGTCGGTTTGGTAGCGTCGAGTATCTCACCTTTGTTGTTAATGTTCCATTTGTAGGAGTCAACATTTTGTCCTAGCAGGGTTACTTCACGGTATCCCTGATTGAAAAGATCGCGTGCTTCCGTGACGATGGTTTGCGGGTCGCGGCTGCGTTCACGACCGCGTGTAAAGGGAACTACGCAGAAGGAGCACATGTTGTCGCACCCTCGCATGATGGATATGAAAGCTGTTATTCCATTGCTATTTAAGCGAACCGGCGTTATTTCAGCATACGTTTCTTCGCGACTCAGCAGCACATTGACTGCTTTTTGTCCCTCATCAACTTTGTCGATGAGGTTGGGAAGATCACGATATGCATCGGGGCCAACCACCATGTCCACCAACTTTTCTTCGTCGAGCAACTTTTCGCGGAGGCGTTCGGCCATGCAGCCAAGCACGCCAATTTGCATTTCAGGCTTGCGTTTTTTTACTGAACGAAGGAAGTCGAGCCTGCCACGAATGCGTTGCTCAGCGTTGTCGCGTATTGCACAGGTATTGAGCAAAACGACGTCGGCTTCTTCGGGGTCACGCGTTGTGCTGAAGCCTTCTTTGGCAAGAATGCTCGCTACGATTTCGCTATCCGAAAAGTTCATCTGGCAGCCATAGCTCTCGAGAAGGAGTTTGCGCGGCTTCTTGTTTGAATTGACCTCTGCATCCAGCATGAGGTATTCTCCCTGTCGGGTTTCGTCGATGTTTTTTTCTTCCACAGTGTCTGGCTGTTTTGAAAATCAGTGTTTTAAAAGGAGCGCGAAGATAGCGATTTTAGGCAGATTTGGTTCGGCAGTTTTTTCATCGCATACATTTGCCACTCTTATAATGCGCCGATGACGATTCGACAGCGATGAAAAGCAGGTGCCTAAAAACAATACGCATATGAGTAAAAACCTCGTTATAGTTGAGTCGCCGGCCAAGGCGAAGACCATTGAAGGATACCTCGGAAAGGATTTTATCGTGAAGAGTAGCTATGGTCACGTTCGCGACTTACCCAAGAACGATGTCGCCATCGATGTAGAAAAGGGGTTCAACCCGGTCTACATCGTGTCCCCTGATAAGGAAGAGGTCATTCGAGAGTTGAAGAAGATTGCAGGAAAGGTTGAGGACGTTTGGTTGGCAACGGATGAGGACCGTGAAGGGGAAGCCATTTCATGGCACTTAGCGGAGGCCTTGGGTTTGGATGTAAAACAAACCAAGCGCATTGTCTTTCATGAAATTACGAAGAAGGCCATCCAGGAAGCGATCGCGAAGCCTCGCACCATCGATATTGATTTGGTAAACGCCCAACAAGCCCGCAGGGTGCTCGATCGCCTCGTAGGTTTTGAGCTTTCTCCTGTGTTATGGAAAAAGGTGAAGGCAGGTTTGAGCGCAGGTCGCGTGCAGAGTGTAGCGGTGCGCATCATCGTGGAACGCGAGCGTGAAATCGAAAAATTTGCTGCGTCGTCATTCTATAATGTGCGTGGAAGTTTCGATTTGGGCAGCGCAGTTCTTAAAGCCGACTTGAGCAGAAAACTCAAGGATGGTCAAGAGGCCAACTTGTTTTTGCAGAAGGCAAATGGCGCAACGTTTACCATTACTCAAATGGAGACGAAGCCTGCCAAACGCACACCGGCAGCGCCTTTCACCACTTCAACCCTGCAGCAAGAGGCCAGCCGAAAGCTAGGCTTCAGTGTTTCTAGGACTATGGTTATAGCGCAGCGTTTGTACGAAAGCGGTAAAATAACGTACATGAGAACGGACAGTGTAAACCTTTCCGACTTTGCGCTCGATGCGGCCAAGCAAGAGATTTCGCGCTCTTACGGCGACCGTTATTCGAAGACACGTCAATATACCAACAAGAACAAAGGAGCTCAAGAGGCGCACGAAGCCATTCGCCCTACCGAAATGAGCGCACACACTGTAGAAGGCGAGCGCGATGAGCAGCGCTTGTATGAGCTGATCTGGAAGCGCACACTTGCCTCTCAAATGGCTGATGCCGAATTGGAGAAAACAACGGCTACAGTTGGCATTAGCACCATGGAAGACGTGTTGCTGGCGAAAGGTGAAGTAGTGAAATTCGACGGATTTTTAAAGGTGTACGCAGAAGGTACCGACGATGAAGAAAATGAAGACGGAGGAAGCGGCATGCTACCGCCGTTGACAGTGGGCCAGGTGCTTTCATTGATGGATATAACAGCAACCCAACGATTCACTCAAAAGCCTTCGCGTTATTCGGAAGCTGCGCTTGTAAAGCGCTTGGAGGAATTGGGTATTGGCCGTCCTTCAACCTACGCACCAACCATTTCAACCATCCAACAACGCGAATACATCGAGAAGAAGGATAAGGAAGGAACTCCACGGAGTTTTGAGATGCTCGTTTTGAAAAACGGAGGCATAGCATCTGCAATGCAAAATGAATTTACCGGAGCCGAAAAATCGAAGTTGTTTCCTACTGATATCGGTATGGTTGTGAATGACTTTTTGGTCGATCAGTTTCCGACCATTTTGGATTATGCCTTCACAGCCAATGTCGAGCAAGAGTTCGATGAGATTGCAGAAGGCAAATTGGCTTGGCAGGAAATGATGAAGAAGTTTTACAAGCCTTTTCACGAGAACGTTGAACATACCATCGAGAATGCGGCTCGACAGTCGGGTGAGCGCGAGTTGGGTATTGATCCGAAAAGTGGTAAATCAGTGATAGTACGAATCGCGCGTTTCGGTCCTGTTGCACAGTTGGGCGGCAGCGAGGATGAAGACAAGAAATTTGCATCACTTCGCGCCGGGCAAAGCATTGGCACCATTACACTGGAAGAGGCGTTGAAACTTTTCGATTTGCCTCGCCTCGTTGGAGAGTACCAGGGCCAGCCTGTTACGGCAGCCATTGGTCGTTTTGGTCCGTTTGTGAAGTGGGGAAGCTTATATGCCTCGCTTCGGGTGAAAGAAGGCGATGATCCATTTACGATCGAGTTGGAGCGCGCAGTCAAGCTCATTGAAGATAAGATTAATGGCGTGAATGCCGCACTTATCCAGAAGTTTGACGACCGCCCGGAGATTCAAATCATTCAAGGACGTTTCGGACCATACATCAAACGTGAAAAGGACAACTTCAAACTTCCGAAGGGAAGCGATGCAAAGACCATCAGTCTAACGGATGTTCTTGCAGCTATCGCCGAACAGGAAGCCAACCCGACCGCCCGTAAGAAGGCGGCGGCCCGCAAGCCGGCAGCAACTAAAAAGGCTGCAGCAAAGAAGGCTCCGGCGAAAAAAGCTGCAGCCAAGAAGTCGGCTCGGAAGTGATAGAGCGGTTTCAACAATCGTTCGTTTAGAAGACGCGGCAATCTATAGCTGAAGGCGTTTTCCATGCTCCATTTTCGCAGCATGGATATTTCGGTTTTCTTATCTCGGAGTGAATTCCGTGATGGGCTTTCTTCGCCTTTACTGCCCTCGCATGCAGAAAAGCACGTCCATTTTTTTGACGGCGATTTGGAAGAGCTAGAGGGCAAGAAAGTGGCAATTATTGGCGTCTGTGAAAATCGCGGCTCAGCCTCCGATTGCCAGGCGTCCGATGCGCCCGATGCCATTCGGAAATACCTGTACAGGCTCCATTGGTTTGACGGACAATTGTCGGTCATCGATCTCGGTAACATTCGTGCGGGCAATGAGTTGAAGGACACCTATTACGCATTGAATCAAACTTGTGAAGTGTTGCTGCGTCGAGGCATCATACCTCTGATTATTGGAGGCACGCAAGATTTGACTTTTGCCAATTACCAGGCCTATGAACACATGGAGCAAACGGTCAACCTGGTCACCATTGATTATCGGTTGGACTTTGGTAAAAGCGACGGCGACATTCATTCGAAAAACTACCTCAACAAGGTAGTGCTTCACAAGCCTAATTATCTTTTCAATTACAGTAATATCGGACATCAGCGCTACCTGGTAGAAAGTGATTTGCTGGAATTAATGGGTAACATGTATTTTGATGCTCACCGCCTGGGCGATATTCAATCAGGTATTCAGCGCAGTGAGCCTATCATTCGGAATGCCGACATTCTCTCTGTCGACATGAGTGCAATTCGCATGGGCGAGTCTCCAGGCTCCACATGCGCTGGTCCGAATGGTTTTTATGGTGATGAGGCAGCCCAGTTGTGCCGCTATGCGGGAATGAGCGACAAACTGACATCATTCGGTTTGTATGAAGTAGATCCATTGATGGATTTGGGTGGGCACACTTGCCACCTTGCTGCCCAGCTGATTTGGTGTTTTTTGGAGGGGGTGTCTCAGCGCAAAGGCGATTATCCCATAGGCGACTATACGGAGTATTTTAAATACTTGGTTCCTATCACGCACGATGGCCAAGAATTGGTGTTCTATAAAAGTAACCTAAGCGATCGTTGGTGGATGGATGTGCCCTATCCTGCGGGAACGGCCATGAAATACGAACGTCATCATATGGTGCCATGCACATATGAGGAGTTTCAGCAGGCCTCATCAGAAGAAATGCCCGATAGGTGGTGGAAGACCTATCAAAAACTTGTGTAGGCAATTTGTTGACAGATATAAAAATGAATATGGTTTAAAGCTTTGAGAAACCGATACAGTCTACGATTTTTTTTTGACCAATTGAAAATCTGCATATATTAGCATTTTTGCAACCTGCTTAAAGAAACCAAACCAAGCAATAATTATATTTTTTTATGAAGAGAATTCTGCTCTCTGTTACTCTTGTATTAAGCGCCCTTGTAGGGATTGCTCAGCAAGATCCGCAGTTTACAATGTGGCAATTCGACCGACTTTCGGTTAACCCTGCTATGTCAGGTATCGACCGTATGCACTGCATCACAGCTTTGCACCGCGACCAATGGGATGGTTTGGATAAAGATCCTAAGACTTACCTCTTCAATTACAGTGGAATGTTTGGTGCGCAGCAAAACATCGGTTTTGGTACTACGATTTACTCGGAGGTATTGGGCCAACAGCAGAACACTGTGGTTCGTTTTTCTCCTTCCTATCACTTGGCCATGAGCAATGGTAATTTCTTCTCGGCTGGTGCATCTGTGGGCATGTATAGCTCTAAGTTGGGAGCCAACTGGGTTTTTATTGATTCGGGTGACCCATCCATTCCGGTCAGTGAAAAGGCGCAAAGCGGAGCAGATTTGGGTGTAGGTTTGAATGTATACAAGCCGAATCAATACTACTTCGGGGTTTCCGCTACACACTTAGCAGGCCCAAACTTGGATGATTTGGGAATTCAGATGGCCCGCCATTACTACGTTATGGGAGGTTATGAAGCTGCTGTAGGAGCTGATTTGGTAATTCGCCCGAATGTGCTTTTCAAAACAGATGCAACTTCACGTCAATTGGATGTGAATGCGGATGTGATGTTCAAGAAAATGTTCTGGGGAGGTTTGGCATATCGCTTAGGCGATGCCATTGCTCCTTATGTTGGATTTCAGAAGGATTTTGCTCAAATGGATCAAGGTGTTCGCACCATGAATCACGGAATTAAATTGGGTTATTCGTATGATGTAACCACCTCGATGATTAAGGACTACTCGGCGGGTTCACATGAAATTTTCATAACCTATTGCATGAAGTTTAATAAGGTTGACAACGGCGCAGGACACAGCAACCCGCGCTTCTTGTAAAATAAATTGTAACTAACTCAGTTCATATTGCGTAACGCAGTCTTTAACTGGGAACCTGAATATCACCGCGAACAAGTTTTTAGTAATAACCAACCCTACTGTTAGAATTCAAGAGATGATTGTTTACTAAAATTGGAAATCATGAAAAAGTCGTTTTTGTTTTTAATCGTTGCAGCAGTTTTCGCCAGTTGCAGAAATGGCGCAAACGGTGAGCTCGTTGGCGCATATCGCGCCGAAGAGTGGGAGCAGATCAACCCCTACGGGATGAATTACATTCATTTCGGATCTTTCACCATGGGGCCTAGCGACCAGGACGTGCCGTATGCCTTGAACAACAAGGCGAAAACGGTTACTATGCCTGCGTTCTACATTGATCAAACCGAAATCTCCAATAATGAGTATCGACAATTCGTGCAGTATGTGCGCGACTCGCTGATGCGCGACTTCCTGGCCAATGCAGACGTCGAAGGATACAAGCAGCCCGACCGCGATGATGGTCGCGATTGGGAAGTATTCGTCAATAAGGGCTACGTGTTGAATTGGGAAGAACCTATTGACATGGAGAATGAGGATGTTTTCGAAAACATCTTCAATGAATTCTACTTGCAAGGTGCCGACAAGTACTACGATCGTTTGGAAGTGGACAATCGCAAAATGAAGTATCGCTACTGGTGGATCGACTACAAGAGCGCTGCGGTGAAGGCCGGTAAGGACGAAGAATATGGCGAGGTGAACGCTTTGAACCAGTTGCATTCTGTGCGTGGTCATAGCGATCGAGCGCAGTTTATCATTGAAGAACAAACCAACATCTATCCCGATACATTGTGCTGGGTGGCTGACTTTACCTACGGCTTCAATGAGCCGTTGACTGAAAATTACTTCTGGCATCCGGCTTACGATGACTATCCGGTGGTAGGTGTAACCTGGGGTCAGTGTCAGGCATTTTGTGCCTGGAGAACTCAAATTCTGAATGAATTTAAGTATACAGTCGGAGAGCCTTTCGTGCAGCGATTCCGTTTGCCTTCAGAGGCAGAGTGGGAGTACGCATCACGTGGTGGTTTAGAGTTGTCGCCTTACCCATGGGGAGGCCCTTATATTCGAAATAACCTAGGTTGTCCGTTGGCTAACTTCAAGCCAATGCGCGGCGACTATGTGGAAGATAATGGATGTCATACTGTGCCTGTTCAATCCTATTCAGCCAATGATTATGGCTTGTGGTGTATGGCAGGTAACGCAGCGGAATGGACAAATACGGCTTACGACGAGTCGGTATATGAGTTCACTCACGACATGAGTTCGGAATACGAATACCGCGCTCAGCAAGACGATCCTCCAAGCATGAAACGTAAAGTTATACGCGGTGGTTCCTGGAAAGACATCGGGTATTTTATTCAGAATGGCACTCGTTCATACGAGTACCAGGATACAGCAAAATCATACATCGGTTTCCGTTGTGTGATGAGCTACCTGGGACGCGGAAAGAACGTTGCTCCTGAAGACTTTAACGCGGAATAATCAATCAAAAACCAATCTTTTATTAACCCTTACAAGCGTTTAGAAAATTATGAAACCTGGAAGTAAAGCGTGGAAAAAGTTTATGGCAAAGCTCTATGGTATTGGAGCTGCAGTAGTAATCATTGGCGCGATGTTTAAGATTCAGCACTGGCCGTTTGCGTCGTTGCTGTTGGTAGTGGGTCTGAGTACCGAAGCCGTAATCTTCTTCTTCTCTGCATTTGAACCCCTACACGAGGAGCCGGACTGGTCGCTCGTTTATCCTGAATTGGCAATGCCTGAAGAGGCCAAGCATTCTTTGAAGGAACAGAACAAAAAAGGAAGCAAAGGCCATATCGGTGGCGGCGGTAGTGTTTCCGCTCAGCTCGATAACATGCTGGCTGAAGCGAAGATTGAACCCGAATTGATTGCTAGTCTTGGAGATGGAATGCGTGCATTCA
>Ga0114980_10000392_pt1 | contig 31613 bp, 25 predicted proteins | sample S_140806_EF_Meta_FD_87018 | JGI IMG/M metagenome (GOLD analysis project Ga0114980, IMG submission 87018) | Freshwater microbial communities from Lake Simoncouche, Canada to study carbon cycling - S_140806_EF_MetaG | ecosystem: Environmental > Aquatic > Freshwater > Lake | place: Lake...
ACTTACACGCTCAAACAAAGGACGCCGGTAATGCTAATCGGGTTATACGGTGAATTAATTGACCGTGACTCCTGCCGAGAATTGATTCAGCTCTTGCAAGAGCGATGTGATGAAGGGGGTGCCAATATCGTTTTTGATCTTTCAGATCTACGTCTTATGAATAGCACAGGACTGAATATTCTGATCAACGCGTTGACTCAAGCACGCAAATCAGGCGGAGAAGTGATTCTTTGCGGACTTTCACCCAAAATCAATCAACTCTTTATCATTACTAAACTGAACACCATTTTTCAGGTAACCGACACTGAACAGGAAGCAGTAGAGAAATTCACTACATAGAAATCAAATGCCAATATAGAATAGCCATTCTGTCGGCCAAAATATTTAATACCATTCTTACAATGAAAGCAGACGTACTTTTAGGATTACAATGGGGAGATGAAGGAAAAGGAAAGATCGTGGATGTTTTTACTCCACGCTATGATATCATTGCGCGTTTTCAAGGTGGACCTAACGCAGGACATACTTTGGAGTTTAACGGGATCAAACATGTGTTGCGCACTATTCCTTCGGGAATATTCCGCGAGAACTCAATTAATATCATTGGTAATGGAGTAGTTATTGACCCTGTGGTAGTGATTGCAGAAATAGAGGCGCTGAAAAAGATGGGCGTTGACGTGAAAGCAAAATTATTATTCGCAAAAAAAGCGCACTTGATACTACCTTCTCATCGCTTGCTTGACGCGGCATCTGAAGCATCGAAAGGAAGTGAAAAGATTGGATCTACACTGAAAGGAATCGGTCCAACATACATGGACAAGACGGGTAGAAACGGAATCAGAATTGGTGATATCACATTACCGAATTTTAAAACAAAATATGCTGCTCTCGTAGAGAAGCACAAACAAATTCTCAGTCACCATAACTACGAATACAACCTCGAAGCAATGGAACCAGAGTGGTTTGCTGCGATTGAAGAACTGAAATCATATCAGCAAATCGACAGTGAACATTACTTGAATGAAGCCATTCGCAATAACAAAACTATTCTTGCGGAAGGAGCACAAGGATCCTTGCTCGACATCGACTTTGGATCTTACCCATTTGTAACATCATCGAACACGATTTGTGCGGGCGCATGCACTGGATTAGGAATTCCGCCTAATCGTATTGGTAATGTCTACGGTATTTTCAAAGCATACTGCACACGCGTAGGTAGTGGTCCGTTTCCAACAGAACTATTTGATGAAGTTGGACAAGGTATCCGCGACCGAGGTAATGAATACGGTTCAGTAACTAAACGTCCGCGCAGAACAGGATGGCTAGATCTTCCTGCCTTGAAATATGCCGTGATGATTAATGGAGTTACAGAACTGCTAATGATGAAGGCTGATATACTGAGTGGATTAGAAACCTTGCAAGTTTGCACTGCATACAATTATCAAGGACTGCAAATCGATCACCTTCCGTTTGATTATTCACCTGAACTTCTAACTCCAGTTTATACCGAGCTTCCAGGATGGAACCAAGACCTAACTGGTTTGAATAATGTTGACGATATTCCAGAAGCACTGAATAATTACATTGCGTTCATTGAACAGTACACTGGGGTTCCTGTTTCTGTAGTTTCTGTTGGTCCAGACAGAACACAAACCTTGATGCGCAAAGCAGTAACCGTTTAATTACTTTAACACTCTTCCGTTGCAGAGAAGGATTCATGGCGTGAAAATTGAACCATCACTAACCGTGAAACGCTACCTCCTACTCTTCTTTCTCCTTGGCCTGACGAATTTTGCATTTGCCCAGCAACCAAGAACTAATCCAGGCACTAAAATCAATCTGAAGCACGCAGATCGACTGATTGGTGACAAGAACCGTGGCTATCAGCGATTGATTGGTGGTGTACAATTCGAGCACCAAGGAATGAACATGACGTGCGATAGTGCGCATTTCTTTATGGAGTTGAATCGTCTCGATGCATATGGTCACGTATACATTCAGCAAGGAGATTCTCTGCGCATGTGGAGTGATTTATTGACGTACGATGGGAATACACGCATAGCTGTAGCCACTAAAAACGTCCGTTTGGTGGAAGCTGACATGACGTTGACTTGCGATGCCATTACGTATGACTTGAACCAGAAATACGCATACTATAATACTGGCGGAAAAATCGTCAACAAAGACAATATTCTAACGAGTCAGAATGGTGGATATTCTTCGGAAACGAAAACCATGACCTTCAAACACAACGTCGTGTTGCGCAATCCTCAATACGAAATGCGTTGTGACACGTTGCGCTATATGCCGGGGCCAAGAGTTGCTTACTTCCTCGGACCTACAACCATAAAGTCAACTACGAGTTCCAACCTTATTTATTGCGAAAATGGCTTCTACGATACATTCAATGATATTGCGCAATTTGAAGAGCACGCCTACATTGTGACGCGCGATCAAACATTACGCGGCGACAGTATTTGGTATGATAGAAAAAATGGAATCGGTAAAGCGTTCAAGCATGTTGTGATTCGAGATACAACACAAGATGTTACCATCCACGGAGACTACGCCATTCACAACGAAAAAACAGAAACATCGCTGATCACTGGCAATGCGATTCTCGTTCAGAAATTTGACAATGATTCACTGTTTCTTCATGCTGATACACTGAAGTCGGTTACTGTAAGACAAAAAGATGCAAAGGGAAATCCTATTTACATAGATAGCCTTGCAGAAAAAACCCTTTTGGGATATAACCATGTTGCTTTTTTTAAACCCGACATGCAAGGAAGATGCGATTCGCTCGTCTGGAATTCTGCTGACTCAACAATGCATCTGTTTGGAACTCCTGTATTATGGTCGGAAGAAAGCCAGTTAACAGCAAAAAAGATGGATTTGATCATCTCAGACGGAAAGTTACTCCGTTTGGAAATGGATGCAGAGTGTTTCATTATTTCGCAAGAAGACAGCGTTCGATACAATCAAATAAAAGGCAAAAAAATGACAGGTTACTTTACCGACAACAAACTGCGAAAAATCTTTGTTGAAGGCAACGGACAAACATTGTACTATGCACGCTCGGAAAATAAATTAATTGGAATTAATCGTGCCGACTGTAGCAAACTCATGATTTGGTTGAATGAAGAAAAAGTGGAGTCGATTAGTTTCTACTATCAGCCAGATGCGCAACTCTATCCGCCTGGCGACCTTTCTCCATCAGAAGCCTTATTGAAAGATTTCATTTGGCGTGGAATAGAACGTCCGCTCAAAATTCAGGACATTCTAAAGAAGTATTAATACCTTTTTGCAGCTATTCTAAATGCGAACAAACGCGAAGTACATACTCTTCTTGGTTTAGCAGATGATAATCTTGTTGTGCAAACTTCCAAGAAATCTGCATACGCAACAGCTATACTTTATTGCATGTCATCAAGAATTATAAAACCTCACACTATCGCAACCGCAGAGATTCAGCACTTCTCTATTCATTCGCTAACTCATTACGAAGCAACACGTAATGCACGTGTCTGAGCGAAAATCACAAAGATTAAATGATAAACTTAATTCCGAAGAGAAATAGTGTGAATTTGATTCCGGTGAATCAGGTGGATGTTATTTTGTGGTCAGTGGCACTAGCGGTCGGCAACTGACTAATGAAACCAGACTTAAGCTGGAATCATCCGCGAATGCCAACTCAACTTCACCGGAACTTCCCACTTCGATTGCATGTCGGCTTTTGTATCGATGAGATTATTGAACACAATAGTATCTCCAGACAATTCGCCTTTTTCCATCATTTGCTCAAATGTATAGAGCTTGGTGGTTTTAATCACGGTATCAGAATCTCGATATGAAACGAGCATACGATCAAATAAATTGATCTTGTAGTCAGATTCCATTTGCTGCATGAAACGAACAGATTTATCGATGCCGCAACCGCTTGCTGAAGCAGCTTTCTCATCAACTAGTACCACTAGGAATCGGTTGTAAAGTACATCAATAGAAGCACGCATCACACTACCATGAGAAGTCCACTCCATAAGGAACATGGCAGCCTTGCGTCGAATCTCATTTACTTCAAGATCTGTAATTGCTCGATCAGATTGATAGATCCAAGCGCGGCTGTGCGAAGGCATGTCGTTGTACGTAAGCATGTACAAATTTACGATTTATGATTCATTAATTACGAATTGTAGAATCTACACTAAAAAAGTGCCTAGAAGTTCTGCAATGTCCTAAAACAAGAAAGGTGCCACTGAATTAATTCAAGTAACACCTTCCTGATAAAGATATATACAACCTACGCGGCCATTTTCTGCACTTGCTTTTCTTCACGACCTAACCGCCAGAGCATTTTCGTGTGCGACCACAGGGCGCCAATGAAAGTTGGTTCTGAGTGATACGGCAATCCGAATTCTTTAGCCGTCTGTTGAACAATAGGAGAAATATTGCGATAGTGTACATGGCTAATTGCAGGGAACAAATGGTGCTCCACCTGGTAATTCAATCCACCAACGAACCACGAAAGAATCAAGTTCTTAGGCGCAAAATTTGCTGTAGTGTACAACTGGTGAATTGACCAATCTGTTTCCATATTTCCTGTTTGATCAGGCATCGGGAAAGTTGTGTCTTCCACTACGTGGGCAGGTTGAAAAATAGCCGCAAGAATAAATCCGCAGATGAATTGTTTTGCGAGGAAACCTACAGGAATAATCCACCAAGCGCAGTTAAAAAACATCAATGGAAGCACAACGATGTACGAATAGTAGAAAATCTTAGAAAGGATGATGATCGTTAGTTCACGACCATAGCTCAGTCCGCGCATTTTCAGGAGCCCCATCTTGTTGTAACGATTGAGCTGATTGAAATCTTTCGTTGTTACCCACATAAACGACATGAGGCAATAGAAAAACCACGCATACAAAAACTGCAACTTGTGAATTTTCTTCAATGGTGCATGCGGAGAGAAACGCAATACACCTACAGGAGCAATGTCTTCGTCATGACCTTCAATATTAGTGTATGTATGATGCAAATGATTGTGCTGCATCTGCCAGTTGTTGTTATGTCCACCTACAAAGTTCAAGCTGTAAGAGAGCATTTTATTGATCCATTGTCTCTTTGAATAAGAGCCATGATTCGCATCATGCATAACACCCAATCCGATTCCAGCCATTCCAAGACCCATCAGCAAATAACCAATGAGAATTCCCCAATTGCCGGTAAGTACATCACCAAGCATCAAGAAATAAGGAACGATATAAAGTGCGAACATGAAGATCGTTTTTATCACCATGCCGGCGTTACCGAATTTTGAAATCGACTCATTCTTGAAATATGCATCTACCCGTTGGTGCAACACCTGAAAAAACTGGCGTTGTTTTGTATTGAAACGGACCGTGTTTGTAGTAGCCATTTTATTTGATCTAATTAATACTCAATGTCTCGTTATTAACGTGTACAAAGATCGGAATAAGTCCGGCTTTTGGTACCGCGCCATCCGCCAATCTATTGTAATTTATCTCAATTCATGGGTTAAAAACTTGAAGTCGTCGAAAATATCGACAAACGTCATACTAGTTCGTTTGCCGCAGCAATCATTTCAGCAACATCCAACACACGTGTTTTTTCTTCCTTATTAAAGTGTTTAACACCATCTGTAATCATCGTCATACAAAACGGACAACCAACAGCGATCACATCCGGATTCGATTCCAATGCTTCTTCAGTACGCTCAACATTCACTTCTTTATTTCCCTTCTCCGCTTCCTTGAACATTTGTGCACCTCCTGCTCCGCAGCACAAGCCATTCTGACGGCTACGTTTCATTTCGTGCAATTCTGAATCGAGTTTTGCTATCACTTCGCGAGGAGCTTCATATACATCATTACCACGACCCAAATAACAAGGATCATGAAAAACAATTCGCTTACCTGCAAACGCGCCACCTTGCACTTTTAATTTTCCTGCATCCAATAATTCCTGTACCAATTGTGTGTGGTGCACCACCTCGTACTTTCCTCCCAACGCAGGATATTCATTCTTCAGTGTATTGAAGCAATGCGGACATCCAGTAACGATTTTCTTAACTTCATATCCATTGAGGACAGTAATGTTATTCATCGCTTGCATTTGAAACAGGAATTCATTTCCTGCGCGCTTTGCTGGATCACCCGAGCAACTTTCTTCTGTTCCCAATACAGCGAATTTCATACCCACGTGATCGAGAATACGAACGATTGCCTTGGTAATCTTTTTCGCGCGATCATCAAAGCTTCCGGCACAACCTACCCAGAAAAGAATTTCAGGCATTTCTCCTTTTGCAAGGAACTCGGCCATTGTTGGAACGTGTATTGGTTGCTGTGACATTCTGAATTCTGAATTACAATTTAAGATTTACGTATTACGATGTACAAATTACGATTTAGGAATTACGATATTATTCACTTCTCAAACACCTGAATTTTTACGTCACGCTCAACAAGGTCTGTAAACTTTCCATCGAACCGAGTTGCACGTACCATGTGGTTATCAATCCAATGATAATTTCCTCCACGCGGTTTTCCCATGAGCAATCCGTGCCACTGAAAACCATTCTTCAGCAACCACGCCTCTGTTACATCGCGATGTTCTTCAGTACGTGAGGTAAAAAAAGTAATAATGTGTCCTTCTTCAAACCACTTATTGATCGAAGCAAAAGCATCAGGATAAACCGCAGCGTCCATCATACGCCATGGTTCTTCATTTGGAATATCATCACAAATTGTTCCGTCGATATCAATCAGAAAATTCTTGACATCAGCAGGAAGAACGGGACTCAATTTCTTACCGTTCTCTTCAATATCATTCAATAATGGAGTTTCAATACTCATTGCAAATCAATTTTCAGTGGCCCAATTCAATCGATCAGCAGGCGAAAACTGCCATGGCGCACCGTTGTTTTCAATATTTGTCATCATCATATTCAACTCCGTTGGCGAAGCAGATTGCTCCATCACCAAGTAGCGGCGGATATCTACAATCACACCCAGCGGATCGATATTTACAGGACATTCCTGAACGCAGGCATTACAACTTGTACACGCCCAAATTTCTTCGGGGGTAATATAGTCGCCAAGCAAGGATTTTCCATCATCAGTAAAGGTTCCATTGTTCGCGTCGATATTCTTTCCAACTTCTTCCAATCGATCGCGCACTGACATTACAATCTTACGTGGCGACAATAATTTCCCTGTAATGTTTGCTGGACACGAAGATGTACATCTTCCGCATTCAGTGCATGAATACGAATCCATGAGCTGCTTCCACGTAAGATCCTGCACATCTTTTGCCCCAAATCGCATTGGCGTTTCAGGCGGAGGTGGCGAAGTGAACGAAGGATCCAACATCGCTTTCACTTCAACTGTAACCGAATCAAGATTGGAGAACTTTCCTTTATTCTCCAGATTCGAATAGTACGTATTCGGGAACGCAAGGAGAATGTGCAAGTGTTTTGAGTACGGCAAGTAATTCAGGAATGCAATAATGCCTACAATGTGAAACCACCAGGTGAAACGCTCAATGAACTCTAACGTTTCAGGAGACATTCCATTGAACATTCCTGACATGAGTGAACTTATTGGGAATGCAGCTTCAGACAGTTTTTCATAATGCCCGTAACCCAATCCTTGAAGATTGATATCTACAGCGTTCATGATGAGGAATGCTGACATTAAGAAAAGCTCAGTAATGAGAATGAAATTCGCATCCGAACGCGGCCATCCATCGAGATCTTTACTCATGAAACGCTTCAGTTTGATAACGTTTCTGCGCAATAGGAAAACGACACATCCAGCAAAAACTAAAAGAGCCAGAACTTCGAAAGTTGCAATAAGGAATGTATAGAGCGGCCCTAGGAAAGAGAGCACGCGATGTGTACCCGCCACTCCGTCAATTAGAATTTCAATTACCTCAATATTGATGATGACAAACCCTACGTAAACAAAAAGGTGAAGTATTGCAGGAATAGGTCGAGTAACCATTTTCGATTGCCCAAGGGCTACACGTAACATGGTTTTCCAGCGAAGTGGCTTGTCATTGGAGAGGTCAATTTCGCGACCAAGAAGAATATTTCTTCTGATTTTTCCGATGTTCTTTGCGAAGAGAACAATTCCTACAAGAAGCAGGACAGCGAAGAGTATATTGTCGATGTATTCCATTAATCAGCAAGCAGGTGATTAGTTCGGCTTCTTACTTCGTCGCATCCTATCGATACTATCCAGTTTTCGTTGCCGTTCCTGTTCCTCTTTCTTATTTGGTTTTTTCTTAAATGGTAAATATCGTCCTGGATATTTGGTCATATCCTCTATCAAGAACTGCATTTGCGCATTTGAATAACGTAAATCTGCAACTACGAGTGAATCTTGTCCGAGTAATACAGAGGATGCGCCTTCTTTGTTGATACGTGCCAAGAGAATATTCGCGTTGGTCATTGCCAATGCAGCTTGGTCGATTGTCGTCTTGAGATTTGATTTCGCAATTGAATCAGAAATGTTCTTAAAGTTCGACAATGCCAAAGCAAGCGTATCCTTGTTCTTGTCCATCATACCAGAAAATTCTTTGATGTGATAAACAATCTCAGTAATCCCTTTATTGCTTGACGCCACCATAGTATCGAGATTGAAAGCTGTGTTCTTAAAGCTTTCCAATGCAAGACGAATATTGTCAAAACTTGCTTTAATGTCCTCCGCACTTTCTTCATTAATTACGGCAGAGAATACCGTTACCATTGAGTCAATAGAACCAACAAGACTTTCCACTTTATTCTTGAGCGGAAGAAGTTGAACATTCACTTGATCTTTCAATGAAACTTCATTCAGGCCGCGGATGTAAGCACCATCTGTTACAGGTTTACCCTTGGTTGACGGAATAATCATGAGTTCCATATTCCCAAGCAAGCCACCACTACGTACTAAAGCCACTGCAGAATCCGTAAGCACCAAATTATCATCCGTAATGATAAAATGTACGAGAAGTTTGAGTGTTTTGGGATCAAGTTTGATATCCCGAACAGTACCCACTTTAAATCCGTTGATTTGAACCGTATTGTTGGAAGTCAATCCATCGACGTGATCATACTCCACGTACAAATCAAGACTGGTAGAGAATATATCTCGTCCTTTCAAGAAGTTAAACCCGTAAATAAACAGGGCAAGTGCAACAATAACGATTAACCCGGTTCTTATTTCTTTGGAATACTTCACAGTCTTGAATAATTCAGTTCGCGAAATTAGTGAAAAGGATGCATTTTGGCGTCTTTATAATGTCAACGCATTGATAGTCAATACAGAATGATTTCCACGTTGTGAGTAAAGCCATGAGGAAGGGCAAAAAACAGCCGGCAAGTAGTTTCCGTTACGCCGGCTGTCATAAATTGGCGAAAATCACTTCCCGCCGTTCAGTTTCTTTGCTTCTTCGATGGTTATACGCTTTCCATCTTTATCAAACGCAACGACAAATGCTTCAGTAAAACCAATTGTTCGCAAATCCGATTGGCGCCGCACAGCTTCAACCATAGTTTTGTATTCACCGGCCGTGTACTTGTGCGTACCCGATTGCGAATAATGCCAAGTATCTTTCACTCCTTTGAAACGAGGAGAATCGGAAGGCAATTCCTTTTCAGAGGAAAGAATCTGTACCCTATACGTTACAGGCCCTTTGGATGCAGCAGCTGTAGTTATAACTGAATCTTTACTTCCGGTAGCATTCTCCTTCGGACTGTCCTTCAACACTTTAACGGTATCCATCTTAACCTTTGGTCCATTAGGATTAGCAACATAATTAAATGGTTTACGCACGCCAGCCGTGTCCTGAAGTTGCGGCTTGTAAGGCTTCATTTTCTCTACCTCGTCGGAATACGTATTCGTGATTCCCTCGACACTATCTTTCCATTTCCTAAAGGCTCTGAAAATACATGCGGCCATGTGTACCTGTCCGTTCTCACTACCGAGAAAACGCTCTTCAATTGGGCTGCTCAAAAATCCGGTTTCGATAAGAACTGAAGGCATTGCTGTTTTCCACAATACGAGGAATCCGGCTTGCTTAACACCTTTGTCATCGCGACCGGCGCGCTCACGAAATTGATCCTGACAAAACTGAGCAAACATTGAACTCTGCTCCATGTACATATTCTGATAAGCACTTAATATGATTTCAGCTTCATCGCCACTCAGCCCCATGTTGTACTTATTCTGATAATCGTCTTCCAAGGTAGCTGACTCGTTTTCACGCTTTGCTACTTCGAGGTTGCCTTCAGTTTTGTGAAGCCCCATGATGTACGTTTCCGCTCCGTCAGCAGTTTCATTGCATACGTCTTTAAACTTACCGTTTGATTGCTTCTTTCGAACACAAGCTGAATTGCAGTGAATACATATGAAAAGATCCGCGTTATTACGATTAGCAATGGCTGCTCGTTCGTTGAGTTCTACAAAAACGTCGGTCTTACGGGTGTAAACTACTTTAATATCGGGATAGTACTTTTCGATGTAAGCACCCAGTTTCAAGGCGATCGACAAGGCCACATCCTTCTCTTTCGCGAAGTCCCCATGACAACCCGGATCCTTGCCGCCGTGCCCTGCATCAATACAGATTACACGAATTTTAGCATTTTGTGGTCTGCTATTTGCGGAAAAGGACGCGGTAATCAGCAACGCGACTAACGAGCCAATCAGAACGGTGAAAGAATATCGAAATCCTTTAGGCATCATTGATAAAACGAAAGTGGGCGCTTTTTATTTAGTTTTGAGCCAACTTATCGTACACAAGCAAAAATACCGCCAAACGACGCCCTCCTCAGGAAGGTCTCCCCTACTTTTCACCCGAATCGTGTTGATAACCGGGCTGTTATTGCAATTTTTAACACTAAAAGCGCAAGACAATCCGCAGCCATCCGCAACATCAAATTCGTCAAGTGGATTGAAGACCTTGGTACATTATGGAGCGCAAGATTCTATGCGCTTTGACCTGATCAATGAAGTCGTTTATTTATACGATAGTGCCTACGTTGCCTATGAAGGAATGACCATTGAGGCCAAATACATTCGAATTGACTTCAAGAACAATGTTATTTCTGCCCAAGGGGATACTAGTCTAACTGGTGAATATCTAACCAAGGCGCACTTCAAAGATGATGGTCAAGCGTTTGAAGCCAACAAGCTTGACTACAACTACGTTACGCAAAAGGGACGAATCTCAGAAGTCACCACTAAGCAAGGAGACGGATATATCATCACTGAAGTACTGAAGAAAGATTCTGCGAATACCATCTTCCTTTCTAGAGGACAGTATACTACATGTGATTTGGAGCATCCACATTATGCCATTCGCGCCAACAAAATGAAAGTAATTCCAGATGACAAAATCGTTACTGGTCCAGCTTATTTGGAAATTGCTAACATTCCTACTCCACTGGCCGTTCCGTTTGGTTATTTCCCCAATAAGAAAGGACGAAGTTCAGGAATCCTTATTCCCGCGTACGGAGAATCACCTGCGTGGGGATTCTTTCTTCGCGACGGTGGCTACTATTGGGGCGTGAGTGACCAACTCGATTTTGCGTTGCGTGGCGACATTTATTCCAGAGGAAGCTGGGGAGTGAAATTGTACACCAATTACCGTGTGCGGTACAAATATTCTGGGCAGCTCAGTGCACGCTATGCGAGAAACTACAATGGAGATCGTGAGTTACCTTCGAGTACAATCGTTAATGGATATTCCTTCAAATGGACGCACGTACAAGACGCAAAATTCAATCCATCTGTTCGTTTTAACGCGAACGTCAATATCAACTCTAGTTCGTACAACCAATATAACGCCAACATTGCCAATGATTATCTCTCGAATACGTTTCAATCGAATGTCGCGTGGTCGAAGACATGGAAATTTGGTGCATTCTCTACCAACCTAACGCATAGTCAGAATACATTAACCCATAATGTCGATGTAGGATTTCCGAATGCGGCATTTACGGTGAATCGTTTTTATCCTTTCCGCAATTCAGAACGCGTTGGAAAATCGAAATGGTATGAGAAAATTGGCGTGAGTTATACTTCCGAATTTAAGAACTCGTTGAGCATTACTGATTCCATTCTGAAGATTCAGCGCATGGGTTATGAGAGTTATGTTCAGGATACCATCACTCCTCGATTGAGAACCGGAATCCGTCAGCAAATTCCTATTGCAACTTCATTTAATGTATTGAAATATTTTACGCTGACACCTGCCATTACCCTTAACTCAATCACTCAGTTCAAAACGATTCGCAAGACGTGGGACGCAGTGAATGAAGCTGTGATCACGGACACTTTAAACGGAGCACGCGCCAGCTTTGATTACAATGCCAGCCTAGCGTTGAGCACGAAGTTTTACGGGTTCTATTATTTCAATCATACGCGCTACTCAATTGTTCGTCACGTAATGACGCCCACACTTACAGCGGTATACATGCCCGACTTCACTAATTCACGTTTCGGGTTTTACGATCAGGTTCAAACTAGTGCACAAGGAGCCACCCAAAACTATTCCATCTTCGAAGGTGGAATTTATGGTTCAACTCCAGCAGGAAAAATCGGTTCAATCGGCATTGCATTGCTTAATTCATGGGAAGGAAAACTACGTCCGAAAGATGATAGCGCAGATGCAACAGAACGACGAATGCTTATAGATGCATTGAACTTCGGTATGAGTTACAATTTCATGGACGAACACTTCAAATGGTCGCAATTCACTGGCGGTTTCCGCATGAAACTGTTCAAGTTAATTGAGTTGAATTCTGCATTCTCCGCCGACCCTTATCGCGTGAATGACTTGGGAACACGAATAGAACGTTTTGAGTGGAAAAACGGCAAGCGAATTGCGCGATTAACCGGAGCATCCATATCATTGGGAACCAGTTTGCGTCCGGGAGGATTCGGAGTAACGGAAACACGCAGTTCAGCTCGCGGAACAGAAGCCGAATTGAATATGATCAATGGGAATCCGAGTGCATATGTAGATTTCAATTTGCCATGGTCGTTGAACGTGCAATACAATCTGGCTTGGTCTAAGCCTGGATTAATAGCATCAACCAACCAAACGATCCGCGTTTCTGGAGATGTTAGCGTAACTCCGAAATGGAAAGTAGGTTTTGACAGCAACTACGATTTTACCCGTCGCGATTTCGCCTATACATCGCTCAATGTTTATCGCGATTTGCATTGCTGGGAATTGCAGTTCAATTGGATTCCGTTTGGGTTCAGACAGAGCTATAATCTTACAATCAACGTGAAATCAGCAGTACTTCAGGATCTGAAATTGACACGAAAACGAGATTGGTACGATTTCAACCAGAACTTCTAGGAAAACGTTTTGGGTTCAACCTTCACTATTCAAAGTTCAACATTTAAAGTTCTGTTCTTTCCATTCTCCCAACAAGCGAAAGGTTCTGCTTATGAGAGAGGCAACGCGGAGGTCTTTTTTCGTAATTTAGTGCTTCGAATTTCGCTATGAAAAAATACCTCATATTCTCCCTCGCAATAGCCGGAACTTTAGCTACCGAATTTGCATTTCGTTCCAAACCCGCTCAAGTTGTAGTGAACGCTACCGATAGCGATTCAACTGTTATCAAGAAGATATTTGATGAAACACTTGAAAACGGGAAAGCCTACAACGACTTGTGGTTCCTCTGTAAGAAAGTCCCTAAGCGTTTAAGTGGTTCAGTTGGAGCAGAAAAGGCCGTTGACTACACGTATGGCTTGATGAAAGAAATGGGACTTGACTCTGTGTGGTTGCAGGAATGCATGGTTCCACATTGGGAGCGAGGAGCTGCTGAAGAAGCAGAAATGATGATTGGAAAATCGTCTGAGAAAACCAGAATCAATATTTGTGCGTTAGGTGGTTCGGTGGGTACAATAGGAAACGGACTTACTGCAGAAGTCATTGAAGTGAACAACTTCGATCAGCTTACAGAATTAGGAAAGAAAAAAATCGAAGGCAAGATTGTATTGTTCAATCATCCTTTTGATGAAAAATTTGTTTGCACGTTCAACGCATATGGTGAAGCTGTAACCTATCGCTGGGCAGGTCCGCATCTTGCAGAAACGTACGGTGCTGTAGGTGTACTGGTACGTTCCATGACCAATTCACTCGACACATTTCCACATACAGGTGTGATGCGTGTTGATTCTTTAAAAGCTTTGATTCCCTCTGCAGCTATTTCCACAATAGATGCAGAAAAAATCTCCGCTCTTCTGCAAAAAGGATCTACCGTAAGCGTGCATATGAAAATGAATTGTCAATGGTTCGCCGATGCAAAATCGCATAACGTCATTGGAGAAATCAGAGGCAGCGAACATCCAGAACAAGTAATTGTTTTTGGCGGACATTTGGATGCGTGGGACACAGGCGAAGGCGCGCATGATGACGGAGCAGGATGCATGCAAGGCATTGAATTACTACGCATTTACAAAGCGTTGAAGATTAAACCTAAGAACACTATTCGCTGTGTACTTTGGATGAATGAAGAAAATGGAGGACGTGGTGCAGCAGCATATTTTGAATATGCAAAATCAAAAAATATAAAGCACATTGCAGCAATAGAATCAGATGCTGGTGGTTTTTCACCGCGTGGTTTTTCATTGGACATGAAAGGAGAAGCGAAAACTAAAATCCGCAGTTGGGTTCCCTTGTTTTTCGCATATGGTGTTTACGATTTCACCCGCGATGGTGGTGGAGCGGATATCGGTCCGTTGAAGGAGTTAGGAACACCGCTGCTCGGACTTACTCCTGATAGTCAGCGCTACTTCGATTACCATCACACCGAAATTGACGTATATGAGAATGTGAACCGTCGGGAATTGCATTTAGGTGCAGGCGCGATGGCGGGATTGGTGTATATGATTGATAAGTATGGACTGTGAGGCAGGGGCTAGTGGGCAGAAGCAGTAGGCAGTAGCAGTAGGCAGTAGGCAGGAGCAGTAGGCAGTAGAAGTAGCAGTAGAAGTAGGCAATAGCAGTAGGCGGTGGGCAGTAGGCAGTATAAGTTACGAATTAGGAGTTAAGATTTATAATAGACATGAAATCATTTAACATACCGGAGTTTTATCGCAGCCCGATAATTTCAAAGATCAAGGCGATTCGTAAAGCCGATGATCCAAAGAAAGGAAACCACACTCCTACTCTGCTTGATTTCGGACCGGTACAAATTTTCATAGCGCGTCATTTCGGCTTCTGTTACGGAGTGGAAAACGCAGTGGAGATTTCATTCCGCGCGATTGATGAAAATCCGGGGAAGCGAATTTTTCTTCTCAGTCAGATGATTCATAATCCTGAAGTGAACAACGATCTCGTTTCCCGAGGTGTACAATTCCTCATGGATACATCCGGGCAACAGATCATTCCCTGGGAAACGTTGACTCCAGAAGACATCGTGATTATTCCGGCTTTCGGAACGACACTGGAAATTGAAACACGATTACGTGCATTGGGAATTGAACCTCAGCGTTACAACACAACCTGTCCGTTTGTAGAACGGGTTTGGAAGAAATCAGCACAATTGGGCAAAGGAGATTATACTATAATCATACACGGAAAGCCAAATCACGAAGAAACTCGCGCTACGTTTTCTCATAGTGTATATGAGAGTCCGGTGTTAGTTGTCAAAGACATTACCGAAGCGAAAAAAGTCGGAGCCTTTATTTCAGGAAAGAGCACACTTGCAGAATTTGAAGCTGAATTCGGTACACGTGTCAGCAGTGGTTTTGATGCAAAAAAACATCTAACCCGTGTAGGAGTAATTAATCAAACCACGATGCTTGCCAGCGAAACACAGGAAATTGCTGATTACTTCAAACAAGTAATGATCGAACAATTTGGAGAAGGAGAAATCAAAGGCCATTTCGCTGATACACGAGATACCTTGTGTTACGCCACAAATGAAAATCAAAATGCAACATATGGTTTGCTCGAACAAGATGCCGATCTCGCAGTTGTTGTAGGCGGATATAACAGCTCGAACACATCACATATTGTTGAATTATGTGAGCGCAAATTCCGGACTTATTTCATTAAAGACGATACGGAGATTCTTTCGGCAACAGAAATACATCATTTCGATTTGCATTCGCACGCCGTAAAAGAAACGCAGAACTGGCTGAAGAGCACTGCACCTACAAAAATTGTATTGACCAGTGGAGCCAGCTGTCCGGATAGTGTTGTAGATCGCGTGCTGCAAAAAATCGTAAGTTACTTTCCTGGATCAAAATCGAATGATGAAGTTATCGCATCATTATCACAAGCAGAGCAATAACAAGCGGATCCAGAATTTATACTAGCCCGCTCTTGATTATACAATTCAATACCACGAAGACATGATTCGCTCACTTTTCATTTTAGCACTTTCAACATTAGGCTTAATTTCGTGTACAGATACGATTAAGCCCGCTGATAGCACGGAAGACGTTAAGATGAATAAGTCGGTCGGAGCGCGCGTACCTTTTGGAGAAAGCGGTCATACGATCCAATTGCTGCCTGATTACACCATTGAAAAGCAAAGCAGCGAAACCTTTGAAGTCTACTATTTCAAACCGGCAGACAGCACATTAAGCGAGAACGAAGCAGGTATTTATTTTGGACCACGTCCGGACACATCAGCCCCTTCAGTTGATTATACAAAGAAACAATTCCCCGGAACTTTTATGGGAAATACAGTTACGTGGACAGAATACACAACAGATAAATACACCCAAAGAGAAGTATTCATTGATCAAGGACCAGAGCAGAAAATTCACTGCTGGTGCTATTCACATGATCCGATAATGCTGAATAAGCTTTGGGAGATGGTGAAGACGGTACAGTGAGCAGTGGGCAGTAGGCAGTGAGCAGTAGGCAATAGCAGCGGGCAGTAATGCCTACTGCCCTTGCCTACTGCCTACTGGATAACTACCACTTCTTCTTTCCGAATTTCTTCTTACGGTCTCCTCCTTCATCGCCCATAAGCGATTTCCAGCTACCCGCTTCAGTGCTTCCGCCTTCTGATTTGGATTTTCTATCGCTGAATGAAGATGGCTTTCCGGATTTACCACCGAAAGTTTTCGCAGGACGATCGCCGAATGAACGAGGCTTATCACTGCCGAAAGATTTTCCGAATGGTTTCTTCTCACCGAATGACTTTCTATCGCCGAACGATTTTTTCTCGCCGAACGATTTCTTTTCGCCGAATGACTTTCTCGCACCGCCGTAACTCTTGCGCTCGCCACCATCTCCACGGTCACCACGGAAGCTTCCTCCTCCTCCACCACCGGTATTTTCAGATACGTTTACACGTACATCACGTCCCTGGAAAGAGAAACTACGGAATGCTTCTTCCACTTGTTTTTGATTGAGTGCGATGGTCTGAACAAATGAGAAATTGTTTTTCAAATCGATACGACCGATGTGCTCACGTGACACTTTCAATTCATCACAGAAAATGCGCAACAGTCCAGCAGGATCCAAGCCATCAATTCGTCCCAATGATACAAACCAATTGATCTGATCACCTGGCATTTCACGCTTATCGCGCTTGCCTTCACCTTTCGCAGCAACGTTAAGGTCACTATGTTTTAATTGCTCAATTGCATTCTGCATTTGCATAGAAACCAAGCGGCGAAGTGCATCACCCGGAGTGAGTCCTTCCATTGCTTCTTCCATGAGGTGCAGATATTTTGTATCCAACGTTTTCTCCTCAGGGAAATCGGTAATGCGTTTTGCGAAAGCAAGAATCTGATTCTTCATTGCATCATCTCCTGATGGAACAGGCAAGAAAGCTAATTTCTTTCCGGTCTTTCTTTCGATGTCGCGAAGTTTACCTTGCTCGCGAGCATGTACAAGCAGAATAGAGATTCCGCTCTTTCCTGCGCGACCTGTACGACCGCTTCTGTGCGTGTACGCTTCCGGTTCATCAGGAGCCTGATAATGGAAAACGTGTGTTACATCATCAACATCAATACCGCGTGCAGCCACATCAGTTGCAACGAGAACGGTGATTACTTTGCTGCGAAAACGCTTCATTACATAATCTCGTTGCGCCTGTGAAAGGTCGCCGTGCAATGCATCAGAAGGATAACCATCGCGGCCTAAATGATCAGCCACTTCCTGAGTTTCCGCTCGTGTACGGCAGAAAACGATTCCGTACATGCCCGGATGTGCATCGATGAAACGACGCAATGCTGGATAACGATCGCGCGCTTGAACAACAGTGTAGAAGTGAGAAATTTCACCATCACCTTGCTGAGCACCTTTCACACTTACTGTGGCAGGATTGTCCATGTACTTCTTTGCAATTCGTGCAACACCTTCAGGCATTGTCGCAGAGAAAAGCCATGTCAATTTTGTATCTGGTGTTTCAGCAAGAATCGTGTCGATTGCATCACGGAATCCCATGTTGAGCATTTCATCCGCTTCATCAAGAACTACGGTGCGAATTCCACCAAGTTTCATTGCACCGCGTTCGATCATGTCGTTTACACGGCCCGGAGTTCCAACGATAAGATGCACACCACGCTTCAATTCACGGATTTGTTCGCTAATGCTAGAACCACCGTAAACAGGAAGAATGCTGATGCCTTTCATATGTTTGGCGAACTTCTTAATATCATTTGCAATCTGAATGCAAAGTTCACGAGTTGGACAAAGAACAATTGCTTGCGGCGTACGATCTTCCATGTCGAGTGAATCGAGCACAGGTAGACCGAAAGCGGCAGTTTTTCCTGTTCCAGTTTGCGCCAAACCTACAAGGTCAGATGCACGTTGTAACAATACAGGAATAGCTTGTTGTTGGATTGGTGTTGGGTTTTCAAACCCCATTTCAGCTACAGCAGTAGCTATCTCTGGGCGTAAACCCAATTCAGAAAATGTACTCATAAGTAGTAGTATACCCTTCGATTTTAATTAGACCCGTCCAGACAGACTATCTGGTAGGGCGGCGCAAAGGTAAGCATTATAACCCTCTGAATTACTGATGGTTCATCGGTAGATAGTAGCAGATGGTCGTTAAAGTCAAGAAAAACGCGTTGAAATCACGAATTCAGCGCAGATTATCGTTTAAATCAGATGTCGAGTTGTGTTCAAACTAGTTAGTGCACGCTGTTATCCTAAGTGAAGGTCATTCACCAGCTTGACTACGAACTGTAATTGTTCTTCACGAGTAAGCTCGCTATTATCCAATACCACGGCATCAGGCGCTTGAATCAATGGATTCTCTTTTCGATGCGTGTCTTCATAATCGCGCTCCATGAGATTACGGCGAACATCATCTCGAGAAATCAACGTGCCCTTTGCCTTCATTTCATCGAGGCGACGTTGCGTTCTGATATCTGGATCTGCGGTCATGAATATTTTCAACTCAGCGTCAGGAAAAACGTTGGTGCCAATGTCGCGACCATCCATAACAACACCCTTGCTCCTTCCCATCTGACGCTGCAGTGCAACCATCTTTGTACGCACATCATGAATTTTACTGACAGGACTTACATAAGAAGAAACATCCATTTGGCGAATTTCCTTCTCAATATTGATTCCATTCATGAATGTTTCTGAAGTTCCAGCATTCGCATTGAATTGAAAACTAAGGATGATATGATCCAGTGTATTCACAATATCCTTTTCGGAGAATGCGCCGTCTTTGATGATTCCATGTTGCAAAGCGTAGAGCGTAACAGCACGATACATTGCGCCTGTATCCACATAGGAATAGCCTAGTTCAGCGGCGAGCGCTTTGGCCAGTGTACTCTTTCCGCACGATGAATATCCATCAATAGCAATTGTAATGCGACGCATGAGAACGAAGGTAATAATTCGGCGGTTTGTGAAAGATGTGCCCGATGTGAAAGTTTGTAAGCGGCTACGATTAGATTTTACCTTACACACAATGAAACCAGGGATATCTGCTTGTGATGAGAATCAAAATCAGTCAGGTTTATGTAATTTTACCTCATGTCGAATCTGAAACCTGTAGTCTCACTAGAAGACTTGAATAACGAAGAACGTCAGCAACTCTCAGCGCTAACTATGAAAGGAATCAAGAATGGACTGATTTATTACGCGATACCTTTCCTATTGTGTTCCGGGGCAGCAGTATACATCAATCAGAAATGGCTTTCGTGGGAAATGGACAATGACAATTTACGCGCGACGCTTAACGTAATTCTGGTCATTGGCGCTATGCTTCCTGCTCGATTGTTTGTTGGAAAAGTAATTCAACACACGAAGGCATCGAATGCGTGGAAGAAGAAAGTATACCGCGGTCAAGTCAGTGGAACAGATGGAAATACAATCTTCATTTCCAATCAGAAAGTAAAACTACCGAAGTCAATGGCCGCTCAGTTCAAAATAGACGATGAAGTGGAAATTGGAGTAAGTATGATCAATGATTTAGTGATCTACGCCATCAAGAAATAGGATTCTGCTCCTTAGGCACAATTCCCTTCGCGCGTAAATCCTTTGCTATTGTCTCAAATTCTTCAATAATCTCTTTACGCTGCGTAAGAATATCGCTCATCATTTCTTTACGATTTCTGAAAACACTCACGTACTTCCATCGGTTACTGATGTAGTGAATGGAGCGCGAATAGTACCAGCACCATAGCCCCGTCGGGACCCAACTCGCAATTATCAAGAGATTCATCCACCACGTAAAATCAGCTTTTACGACAACGATGGTGAGCAGGATATACCAAATCAGGAAGAGGAACATACCTGCAGCAACACCAATGGCACCGAAGTACTCACGTTGCTTGACTAACTTTCTGGATAAAAAAGACGCCAGCATAAACGGCAAGTAGTTCACCGTAACACCATACATGAAGAGCGGAAATCCGAAAATAATTAAAGCTAATTCTCCCATCCAGTAGAAATAACGCGAACCTTCTTTTCTTCCGGTGCGCATTAGTTTATCACTGAAACCTAATTCGTCTAACTTCCAGAAGTAGCTTTTTATCTTATTCACGACATCATTCACCACACTTCGATCCGTGTTAAGGTAGTGCTTCACAGCTAAAGAGATATTTCTGATCATTTCGAGCTCTCGCAATTTCAATTCCGGAGTAGAAATATTATCACCTAGAATCTCAGCTTTGTACAATCGTTCAACTTGTCGCGTGATGCCATCTGCTTCTTCATGTTCAATATGAATGACCGAACCTTCTAAACGCGCACGAATCTCTGCAGTAATAGTAGCAGCTGCTGTAATTGGATTTTCCTCATACGCCTTTTTGTAATCACTCATAAGAATTGGTTCGCTATAACTCACGAGGACATCCTGACGAAAAATATGCGGATCATCGTAATTGATTCCCAGACAAATGATCTTCACTTCTGTTTTGAAATCACTAGCCGCATAAGCTCCGAGCGCTATACGAGCGGCGCCCGTCTTTAACTCTTTCAATTTTCTTTCGGTGATACTAACGCCTTCAGGAAAAATCAAGATCGCGTCGCCATATAGGAGATGTTCATAACACTTCGCAAATGTTTCATCGTTTTTGTGCATTTGGGCAGGATCATCCTGCTTGCGATAAATAGGAATCATATTGAATTTCGGAAGCAACCACTTGGCAAATGACCCCTTGAAAACAGCGGCTTTTGCGAGGAAATAAATTCTCCTTCGACTCGATGCAGCCACGACGATAGGATCGAGAAAAGCTCCAGGATGGTTCGCGCAGATAATCAGCGGTCCTTTATCGGGATAACGTTCCGCATTCAACCGAAAAGTATTCCGGAAGAAAAACTGAAAGGTAATTTTGAAGAGTAGCTTTAGGAGATTATACAGCATAAGCGAATTTAGGAATAATACAGAACCGAGACACGTAACTGGAGACAGGAGACAGGAACAGCAAAAAGTCAGATGTCCTCTCTATATTTGCATATGACTTCCATTCGCGAACAATTCTTTCAACATGTTGCTCAAACAAGTCCAGCTCCGCTGGGATTGGAGATTGAACGGGCGGAAGGAAGTTTTCTGTATGGAACAAACGGTGAGCGTTTTGTCGATCTCATTTCAGGAATATCTGTGAGCAATGTCGGGCACCGGCATCCTCGCGTAGTTGATGCCATAAAAAATCAGGTTGACCATTACATGCACTTGATGGTTTATGGAGAGTATGTGCAGTCGCCGCAGGTAAAACTCGCTTCGAAAATTGCTTCACTCCTGCCCGATTCGCTGAGCAGCGTGTACTTTACCAATTCAGGCGCAGAGGCGATAGAAGGTTCTTTGAAACTCGCGAAACGTTTGACAGGTAGATACGAAGTAGTTTCATTCCGAAATTCCTACCATGGCAGTACGCAAGGTGCGCTGAGTATAATGGGCAGTGAAACATTCAAGAACTCCTTTCGTCCGTTGATTCCGGGATCGCGATTGCTAGATTACAACAAGGCCGAACAACTTCACTTGATTACTGAAGAGACAGCTTGTGTAGTAATCGAACCCGTTCAAGCGGAAGCCGGCGGAATTGTTCCTTCGAATGAATTCATGCATGCACTTCGCAAAAGATGTACCGCAACCGGCACACTTCTCATCTTCGATGAAATACAAACAGGATTTGGTCGTACGGGAAGTCTTTTTGGATTTCAAGCTAGCGGTGTTGTGCCTGATGTGATTGTATTTGCAAAAGGTATGGGTGGTGGAATGCCTATCGGCGCATTTCTATCCTCATTGCAAAACATGAATGCCTTCACACATAGTCCGGTGCTTGGACATCTAACCACATTTGGAGGACACCCGGTTTGCTGTGCAGCATCATTGGCTACAATCGAATTGATTACAGAAGAAGAATTGTGGAAGAACACTGCAGAAAAAGAATCAATTGTGCGTGAAGTCCTGCGTCACGAAACCATACTGGAGATTCGCGGAAAAGGATTGTTGCTGGCTGTAGTGTTCGATACCTTCGAACGTAACAAACGTATTATAGATGCTGCGATCAGTAAAGGCGTAATTACAGATTGGTTTTTGTTTTGTGATAACGCAATGCGTATTGCACCTCCGCTTACGATCTCCAATGATGATTTGCGTGATGCGTGTAAGAAACTTCTTGAAGCTATCGAGGAGAATCAATAGTTACCGATCGATAGCATCACTAAAGTGCATGCTTCAGTAACTTCAATACTATTCGCACGACACATTTCCTCCAATTCCGGATTTTCCGTTCCCGGATTAAAAATCACGCGCTTCGGATTGAGTGAAAGAATATAATCATACCAGGAATGTTGATTCTGCGGACCCACATACAATGTCACTGTGTCTACATCAGCGAATGCTGGCTGTCCGGTTTGAATTTTCATCCCGTTGATTTCACCTTCTTTCAGTCCTACTCCCGCAACCGGTTTGCCATGGTTCTGCAATGAACGAACTGCTTTGTTCGCATAACGATCTGTATTCTCCGAAGCACCGATAACAACTGTCAATCCACTCATTTTTCCGTGTAGTTAAGATCTTTGTGAAATGTTTCTTCCAATTTCCAGAGCGCAAAATAGGCCACTGCGATGATCAGTACTCCTGTAGCAATGGTGGCTGTTATTTTGTCGGGAAATGCCAAAGTCATCAATGAGAGAATACCGGAAATAAGAATGGTGGATGCACGAACAAAGTTAGGCGCAGTAGTTGTTGCCGTTGCGCGAATGTTTGTACCGAATAATTCTGAAGCTGTACTCATGAACACGGCCCAATATCCGGTAGCAAATCCGATAAACGCCACTACACCATAGAATACTGAAACCGAAATTCCACCGATGAGGAAGTACAATGCAATTCCTACAACAGAGAGGGTGAGAAATAACGCAAGCGCTTTCTTTCTGCTCTTCAAGAGGTGACTGATCAACCCCGAAGCCAGATCTCCCACCGTAATTCCTGCATACGCAAACATGATGGAATGCCCGGATGTGATTGCATCTTTCGGAAGTCCAAGCAAGACGCTGTATTCCGGCGAAAACAATACCAGCGTTCCCATTACATACCACACCGGTACAGTGACGAAAATGATGCTGAGGTATTTTCTAATACTGCTCATTGAACTGAACAACTGAAAAAAGTTTCCTCTAGCCACATTGCTTTCCTTGATATGTTTGAACATTCCCGATTCGTACACGCCTATTCGCATCACCAACAATGCGAGTCCCATTCCACCACCTATAAAGAAGGATGTTCGCCAGTTCTCAACGATATCGCCCATAAATCCTGCAACAACTGCACCGAACACTCCTACCGTTGCGACGATCATTGTACCAATACCACGTCTTTCCTTAGACATCGTTTCGCTCACCAAGGTAATTCCTGCGCCTAACTCACCCGCTAATCCGAATCCAGAAATAAAGCGAAGGAGTGCATATTGATCAGTATTTTGTACGAAGCCGTTAAGGATATTGGCAATTGAATACACAAGAATAGAACCGAACAATACAGATAATCTTCCTTTCTTGTCGCCTAAGACTCCCCAGAAAATTCCGCCGAAGAGCATTCCACCCATTTGCCAGTTGAGCAGTTCTTTTCCGAAAGCAGCATTCAGTTTCGCAAGCCAGTGTGCGGACATCGGTCCGAATTCCAAGGGAAGAATTTCATTCAATGAATTCTTTCTTTCGACTCCGAACAGCAAGAGATCGTAGATATCTACAAAATATCCCAGTGCTGCTACCAATACAATCAGAAAGACCTGCTTGTCTCTTGACTCTTTGAACATAGGTGAAAAATTGAGGAGTAAAGATAACACAACAATGCTGGCAACCAAGCCATCTACTTGCGGTCAAATCGAATATCGTAAGCGGAGGCGCAATGAAACTAACAGCACAAGATGTATCATCGGTAATCAATTCCTATTGCAATCCTCCTGGGTCAGATGGAATCATTAAAGACATTACCGTTGCGCAAATACCAACTACCCTCCATCACCGAGTGGGCTTGTCAGCAGCACACTTGAAGACGCTTCGGTGAATTGTTTTCCGAATCCAGCGATACAGTGACACGATCTTACACATTGAGTACAGTATCAGCCATCACGATACGCGTTTAAGATGCTTTAGGCAATTAGGTAGAAACATCAGTATCAAGCGATACTGTGCCAGCTTGCCAAAACCTCGCGCATCATTACAGTAAACTGCGCTTTCGATATTTAGTTCGTAACAATCACATGCGGAGAAATGGCAATATCGCACAGAATAACAATTCTCCATGAGTAATTGAGCCTTCTTATCGCATGATGTGTGTGCAAATCCTGAGTTGGTGAATCTAACTCGGGAGTTTGCGTTTACGTATATTTACACGATGCGCAGTTTGATCATCAGCCTACTTATACTTTCACAATCTGCAGTATTTGCACAAGCAGATTCGCTTGGATCGTTGCGCGGACAAGTGAATGACTCACGTAGCGGAGAACCTGTCATTGACGCATTAGTACTGATCGTTCCTGCTAACAAAGGAGGAGTTACCGATTTCAACGGCATCTATTCGATTGATAATGTTCCAAGCGGAACGTATACCGCTATTGTTACTGCGTCTAATTTCTTCAGGGACACCATTACCGGTATTGTTATACATCCGGATTCAGTAACAACAATAAACTTCCTGCTCCAACCAAACAATTCAGATACGCTATATATAGGACCCTATTGGGAGCGTCGAGGATATCCGAAATCAGTTCCACCACTTGTCTCAAAAGTGAAGAGAAAGCGTTTAGCGATTGTTGCGGGCACAGAAACCGTTCTAGCAGTTGGCTCATTAATTGCGTTGAATGAATTGTGGTACAAAGACTATCCAAGAAGTTCGTTTCACACATTCAACGACAATAAGGAATGGCTGGGAATGGACAAAGTTGGTCACATGCAAACAGCATACACCACCGGAAGAATCAGTTTCAATCTTTTGCGCTGGTCTGGTTTGTCGCACAAAAAAAATATCTGGATTGGAGGTCTTACCGGATTTGCCTATCAAACGGCTATCGAAGTACTAGATGGATATTCAGCAGAATGGGGATTTTCAACTGGCGACATTATGGCCAATGCAAGCGGTAGTGCACTTTTCATTTCTCAACAACTGCTATGGAACGAACAACGCATCGTACCGAAGTTCGGATTTCAACGCTCCGGTTTTGCCCAATATCGTCCCGGAATTTTGGGGAGTACTTATCCCGAACAGTTGATCAAAGATTACAACGGACAAACCTATTGGCTGTCATTTAACATTGCTTCATTCTTGAAAGAGAGCACCCATGTTCCGAAATGGTTGAATCTTGCACTGGGATATGGAGCAACGGGCATGACAGGAGGCCACGCGAATCCGCCAATGACTAATGCGCAGGGTAATGTCATTACGCTTGATCGCCAACGACAATATTACCTTTCGTTTGATATTGACGTTACGCGCTTAAAAACGAAATCGCGGTTTTTACGACTTGTGTTCAATACATTCGGCTTCATCAAAATCCCCGCTCCCGGCATTGAACTAAGCAACAACAAGGTTCGTCCGTTATTATTTGCGTTTTGAAGAAAATCATATTTAGTACAAAGTCCAGTGCTTAACTTAGTAGTTAATGGAAAGTCGAGAAATCGCTACCGAATTTGATGAGTTACTGCTCGAAGCAGAACGCGTATTTCGAGAGAATCCGAATGAAGGATTTTCCCGTGCTCAAACGCTCGTTGACGAATCTGAAACCGAGAATGATCCAGAGCGAACCAACAAGGCCAGAGAGTTACTGGCACGTTGCTATCAGTCTCACGGAAATTACCAGAAAGCACTTCGCATTTGCCTGGATGCTTTGCATTACTTCGAATCCCAAGAGAACTATGCGTGGTCAGCAAAATGTTTGAATACATTAGGAGCGGTTTACAACTACCTTGGTGAATTTGAAAACCGTCTGCAGACGAATCTCACGTGTTTGTCGTATCGCAGAAAAGGCGATGACGAACAAGGAGAAATTTCCACGCTGAGCAATATCGGAGATTCCTACAACGCACTTGGTCAGCACGATAAAGCGCTTGAGTATTTCCAGCTTTGTTTAGATTTCTCTTCCATTACAGATCGCACGCGCACCATTGTCATTCACAATATCGGCGAAACAGAATTCTATAAAGGTAACTATGAAATTGCCGGTGACTACTTCCGCCAAGCAATTGATCTGGCGCGAATTACTTCCTACTACATCATTGAAGAAGTAGCATTGATTTTCTTAGCGAGAATCTACATACTTAGTAACAATTTCACTTATGCCGTTCATTTACTGGATGAAGCAGAAGCAATTGTCTTGAATAAAGATTTGCTCACAGAGCTTCCCGTAATTTATGAACTCCGTGCTCAATGCGCAAATGGACAAAACAATCATTCTCTTGCACTCGAGTATTACAAAAAGTTCCACACGCTGAGTGAAGCCATGCGTAAAGAGAATGATACTCGCGCCATGCAGGATTTGCAGTTTTCCTATCGCATAGAAAAACTCCAGGAAGAGAACAGAGCACACAAAGAGAGAAACAAAGCACTTCGTCAGGCTTACCTCAAGATTGCACAACAACACCGCGAAATCGACGAGAAGAACCGATCGATAACCGACAGCATCAACTACGCGTTAAAAATTCAGAGTGCGTTGTTGCCCTCTCCTTCCCGCTTTACCAAAGCTTTCCCAGAAAGTTTCATCTTCAATCAACCACGCGACATTGTAAGTGGCGATTTTTACTGGTTGCACGAAGATGAATATCGATGCACACTTGTCGTAGCTGATTGCACAGGACATGGAGTTCCCGGCGCATTGATGAGTATTGTAGGAATTGATTGTTTGAACCTGGTGATCAGTGACGAACAAGCAACATCGCCCGGAGCAATACTCACATTGTTAGATGAGAAAATTGTTTCCGCTTTGAACATGGGTTCCGGAGTAACTAACTCCGCTGATGGAATGGATATTGCTTTACTACAAATCGATAAGACCATAGGAAGTGTTACAATTGCCAGTGCAAATCGACCGGTGTTTGTTTATTGCAACGGAGAACTGACTGAATTGAAGCCAGATAAATTTCCAATCGGAGAATATTATCTCAATGGAAAAATTTTCACGACGCAAGTTACGCAAGCGAAAAAAGGCGACACAATTTATCTTTTCACTGACGGTTATTCCGACCAATTCGGTGGTACACGCGGGAAGAAATTGAAGTTAAAAGGACTTCGCGAATTCATCAATTCAATTTGCACTCTTCCTATTGCCGATCAGGAAAAAGAAATCAGAGCATTCTTCGTCAACTGGAAAGGCAAGCACGAACAGATTGATGATGTGTTGGTGGTTGGGGTGAAGGTTTAGGATGTACGAATTACGAATTACGATGTGTGATTTATGATTTACTACTGCTCTGAAATTGCACCGGATTTTATTCGTTGATTGTACGAGCGAATAAGAAAAACATAGAGTATAACTCCCACGGCATAGAGTGCTGCTGTAATCAGGAAAATACTAACGTATGGCCAGCCGGTGTCGCGTAGATTACCGAAAATAAATCGGGTGCTGATGAACCAACTTCCCGACCATACCGCAGAAATCAAAGCACTCGTCATCTCCTGATTTTTCTTTCCCACATACTTCATTCCTACTTCTGATGTCATGGGTCCTGCCATGTTCATGAGTGGCTGCCGGAGCATGTAACATCCTACTGCCACAGCAGCAGCCCACGGTATTGCAGCATACCATTCTGTAGAAGCAAGAAACACAAGCGCGATTACCGCCAGCGTTTGTGAGAGTGGAATGGCAACGGTATAACCGATTATTCTCTTGATTCGCGGAACCCATAATCCGGCAGCTGCCACCAATACTGCCGCAGCGAAATTCCAGAATGATATTGTGGACGTTGAAAGATGATGCACCCGCGCGAAGAACAGATTGATGAACGGAATGGTGAGTCCTGCACCTGTTGCAATGACCAAAGCCGGAATGAGTGCTTTCAGAATAAGACTCCAATCGTATGAAACGGAATTCTTCTCGTTCACTTGCGAATTGGTTTGTTCTACCAGCTTCGCAGCGCGAACACAAAATATTCCTGCGAACGCAACAACTGTTACCATCGTCATCATGTTCCGCTCTGAAAAGAGAATCGGATTCCAACCGTTGAGAACCCATACCATCACGGCGCTGCAAATTCCACCCAAGCTCCAGGTAGCGGTACTCAATACAATTGCTGCTGTGTGTTGCTCTGCGGGAAGATTTCGCAAGATGAAAGGAATAATCGCAATCTGAATAAAACTGAACGAGGCTCCCCAGAGAAACTGAACAAGCAACAATCCGAATTCCAAGCGAAGATGTGTACAGAGAATAATGAGGAGTCCGAACACCGGAACTCCAACCGCAGAAGCGAAGAACAAATTACGCACCCGTTTTCCGCGAATCCAGAATCCAAGAGGAAGAGCCAGCAGCAATACGCCTGCGAAACGCCATGAAATGATATCTGCTATTTGCGGGTCTGAAAATCCTTCCGCTTTCATATAGAGCGGCTGCAAATTCATGAATGTGGCATTCACCAACTGAATGAAGAACTCAGCAAAAATGATCAGCAGGATAGGTCTGCTCAGATGGCGATACTCACGGAGAAAAGAAAACATAGGGGCGCCATCAAAATTACATTTTACTCCGAAAGCATCACCGAAGATTATTCAACAATTGTTTCCGCTCAATTAACGGATAACAAACGATGCTGATGCGATTGTGCTTCCCGCCTCGCCGATCATTGCGTACCAATACACTCCGGGCTTTGCAGAAAGTACACCAACGTCATACTGCATATCTTTCGACGTAACACCGAACGCGTCGGACACTTCGCGACCTTGTGCATCGTAGAAATGCAGCGCTTGATTGTCTTCTATTCTTGACGAAGTGCGAATGGAAAATGCTACTGTGGCAGGATTCGGATACAACGATATTTCACTTTGCCTGGAAGTTTCCTGCATTCCGACAATTCCGTAGTACGCAAAACAATCATCAAGGAAGTCTCCATTGTATCCGGTTGCAATGTAGGCTACATTACCAATGAGAAAAGAGGTTGCGTGCTTTCTCCCTCCACCCGGCAAGGAAGCACGCTGTATCCATTGATTCGTGAAGTAATTGTACTCCCAAACGTCGTTGGTGTAATTGTAATTGATATCCTCCCCTGTTGCAATGAAACCTGAAGGAAAATTTCCCCATCCGGTTGCTCCTGCTCGTGGTGTTCCAGGGAAATTCGCTTTCTGCACCCACATGTTCTGAAACACGAGGTATTGCCAGAAATCATTCTTCATTACACCATCATCACCTGTTCCAACGTAACCTTGATTTCCTAGGGCAAAACCAACTGCTTGTCTGCGTGGTGTTCCTCCGAAATCAGCAACGTTGCCCCACACATTGGCAATAGGATCGTATTTGTAAAAGTCTTTACGCAAGCCTGATGCGTCCTCTCCTGTTCCGATGTAAGCAACTCCGGCAATTACGAATGATACTGCTCCTCTTCTTGCTGTACCGGGAAAATCCGCTTTCTGTGTCCACACATCCAACAACGGATCATACTCCCACATGTCTTTGAGGAAATCGGTATTGTCGCCCTGACCGGTGCAGATGTATCCTTTGTCAAAAATACCAAAACCGCAAGCGGAGCCACGACTTAATCCACCACCGTTTACACCACCAATGGAAAGTTCATTATCCCAATCGTCCTGTTGCGGATTGTATGAGTACATTTTACGCGTGAAGCCGGTATACTCCAACCCACTTGCAATATATCCTTCTCCGTTAGCTACGAAAGACGCACACACCGACTTCGGCGGTCCGTTTACAGAGTCTACCTGCAACCACACATTCTGTGCATTCACGATTACGCACGTACCCGCCGCTAACAGTATTGACAGCAATGATTTCATCTTCTTATTGTAGAATTAATTTCTGTGTTCCTGTGCTCATTCCGTTTTCATCAATGGCAACCAGTAAATAAATTCCTGAAGCCAATTCTCCACGCTCTACACGTTGCTCACTTTCCTGTGTTGCTGCAATTGCTGCTACTTGCTTTCCATCCAGTGAATAGATTGCATACGTATTGGCTGCAACATTATTCTGATCAATGGTAAAGTGATCAATTACAGGATTCGGATATACGCGTATTGAAGCTGATGCTGCCTGTTCTTCTATTCCCACAATTGCAGGCGGAGTATACTCATACATGCTTGCTTTTTTCCCGCTGTATCCATCTCCTGTGCCTACGTATCCTTTGTCGTTGATTGTGAATCCAATTGCTCCTTTGCGCGCACTTCCATCGTATGATGCACGAGCTGTCCAGGTATCCAGAAAAGGATCGTATTCCCAAAGATCATTCTTCAATCCGCCATCGACACCCAAACAAACAAATGCCCGCTGATTGATTACGAATGTTGTTGCTGCACCACGATCTCCGCCCGCAAAATCGGCCTGACGAATCCATGTATCCGTTGCAGCTTGGTATTCCCAAATATCTCTGAGGTAAGTGTTGTAGTCTGCTCCTAATCCAACATATGCGCTTCCGTTCACAACGAAACTGCTCAATTGATAACGTTGACCGCCGGGAAAATCTGCACGCTTGAGCCAGGTATTGGTCAACGGTTTGTATTCCCA
>Ga0114980_10000394_pt1 | contig 31548 bp, 23 predicted proteins | sample S_140806_EF_Meta_FD_87018 | JGI IMG/M metagenome (GOLD analysis project Ga0114980, IMG submission 87018) | Freshwater microbial communities from Lake Simoncouche, Canada to study carbon cycling - S_140806_EF_MetaG | ecosystem: Environmental > Aquatic > Freshwater > Lake | place: Lake...
AGTGGCCGCGCAGCCTTCCGATCAGAAGAACGCCGATCACTGGCTGAAGGCCGCCCAGGTAACGATGCTGGCTTATTCCTTCAACGAGCAGCGGGTGGATCCCAAACACTCCGGCGGATGGGATGGCGAGTATGATGACGGCTTTGGCGGCCATGTCTCGATCCGCGTGGCAAAGGACGGACGGCTACGAGTAACGCTGACTTGCACGCGTGGCAATGAAGCTCAGGGGGCGGACCTGAGCTTCGACGTGCCGATGGATGCCCTGAAGGAAAAAGGCAACGAGCGCACGGCAACGGCTTTTGCACGCCCGGCCATGGCAGAGACGCCGGAGGCCGCAAAAAGCCTCCGTGTGATGCTGCGGCGCCAAGGCGGTGGCCTGTGGGTGGAGGTGATCAGCCAAGCCAACTCCTCGGCGTGGCTGGATGGCATCTATCGCTGGTATCCGATGCCGGAGGTGGTGGAGTAAACCGGATCAGGCATACTCAATGAGGGCTTTCACGACTTTTCGCTCGCGAACGGCGGCGAAGCCATCGGCGATCTGATCGAGCTGGAAGCGATGGGTGATGAAGTCCTTCGAGGTGAGCCGACCTTCACGAATCCACTGGCAGAGCTGGGGCTGGGCTTCGCGTTCGTATGGCCGCGTGGGCCATTGGTGGACGAAGAGGTTGAAATTGAAGTCGGCGAGCTGGCGATCGAGGTGCAGCGGGCCGCCGGTGAGGACGCCGTAGATGCAGTGGGAGCCGCCGCGTTTCAGCATTGGAAGGGCCTGCATGGCGATCTCCGCTTTGCCGACGGCATCAATGACCGCATCGAGTTTTTGACCTCGGGATTGGGAGAGCTGGGCGATGGCGGGGTCTCCGGGAGCAAAGACGGCATCGGCTCCGAAGGCCTTGGCACGGGCTTGCTTCTCGGGATGGCGGTCCACCACGCCGATCCAGCCAAGGCCGAAGAGGCGACCGAGTTTGACGAAGCTCTGCCCCACCGGGCCAGCACCGTAAATGAGCACGTCATCGCCGGGCTTGAGATGGAAGTCTCGAAACGCACCCAAAACCTCCCGCCAGGTGCACAGCAGCACAGCTTCCTCGGCAGGGATGTCCGCATCGACGCGGGTTTGAATCTCGTAAACCTCGATCCAGCCATTTTTCTCATCGGCCACGCCATCGGCGACCATGGCGAAGTGATCGTTGGCGAGGGTGAATTCGCCAAAACCGCCCCAGCCGCTATCCACGCCCTCTTTTTGCAGGTCAAAGACCAGCCCACCGACGACGCGGTCGCCAGGGATGAAATGGCGCACCTTGTCGCCGACCTCGACGACGATGCCGACGCTCTCGTGCCCGAGGGCAAAGGGAAAAGCATCCTCCATGCCGGGGAATTTGCCCGCGAGGAGTTCGCTATCCGTTTGGTTGCAGATGCAGGCGACTTCCGTCTTCACCAGAGCCTGATACGGGCCGGGCTTCGGCACGGGCGTATCGAGAAGGGCGATTTCGTAGGGCTGGACGGCGATGACGGATTTCATGGGCGGCGCATCTGAGAGCGAGTTCAGCCCTCCCGCAACCTCCCCGAAGACGTTTTGCGCCTGAATCTGGTATCCCCGGCAGGAATCGAACCTGCATTTAGAGTTTAGGAAACCCTCGTTCTATCCATTGAACTACGGGGACTTGGGGGCTCCATCCTTGGCGGAGGGCGCGTTGGAGTTCAAGCACGGGTTACTCTGATATGAGGCTCTCAAACGGCGTCCTTTTTCATCCTATGAGCAGTGAGGCGGAAGAACTATTTGCCAAGTCACCCGCCGCTGCGGCAGTCTCTTGGCTCATGAATCCGCGCATCCTGCTCGTCCTCGTTTCTTGCCTCCTGAGCGTCCTGACCGGTCTGGCCCTCTCTCGCCGTGGGGCGGAGGCTCCGGCCACCCGCACGCGGCCGCTGATCGGGCTTTCGATGGATACGTTGAAGGAGGAACGCTGGCAGAAGGACCGTGACCTCTTTGTGGCAGAAGCGGGTAAGCTGGGGGCGGATGTGGAGGTGCTCTCGGCGAATAGCAGCGATACGAGGCAGCTCGCCGATGTGGAGGCTCTCATCACCCGAAAGGTGGATGCGCTGGTCATCATCCCGAAGGATGCGGCGGCGATGGCTAAAGCGGTCAACCTAGCTCACCAGGCCGGCATTCCCGTGCTCGCTTACGATCGTCTCATCACGGGCTGCGATCTCGATCTCTACATCACCTTTGATAATGTGAAGGTGGGTGAGCTTCAGGCGAAATTCCTGGCTGACCGCCTGCCTGCCACCGGCAAAATGCGGCTTCTGCGCATCTACGGAGCGAAGACGGACAATAACGCGAAGCTCTTCAAACAAGGCCAGGATAACATCCTCCAGCCGCTCATCGCCGCCGGTAAGGTCGAGGTGCTTCACGAGGACTGGGCGGACGACTGGAAGCCCGAAAACGCCAAGAAAATCATCAACGCTGCCATCACCAAGCACGGCCCAGGCTTTGAGGCCATCCTTGCCAGCAATGACGGCACCGCCGGGGGAGCTATCCAGGCCCTCACCGAGGAAGGGATCGCCGGCAAAGTGCTCGTCACCGGCCAGGATGCCGATTTGGCCGCCTGCCAGCGTCTGGTCCAGGGCACACAGACGATGACGGTGTACAAACCGCTCCACCTGCTCTCTCAACAGGCCGCCGAACTCGCCGTGCGCCTCGCGAGCCGTCGCCCGGTCTTCGCTCGGGATGTTTCCCCGAATGGCGAGGTCGATGTGCCCTCGGTTTTCCTCCCGATTCATGCGGTGACGAAGGATAACCTCCGCGAAACCGTCATCCGAGATGGTTTGAGGAGCGAAAAGGATGTTTTCGGTCGCTAAGGATACTCTGGAGCCTGCTCTCGGCCTTCATGCCGCTGATTGACACCCCGCGCTTCCCGTTCCAAACCTTCCGCCCCCAACTTTCGCCGCATTACATGCCCGATTCTTACGCGCTGCCCGAGAAGGAGTTTACCTCCTTCGCACCCGGCTATTGGGCCGGAAAAAACATCTCTCCCCAAGACTGGAACAGTGCCGCTTGGCAGCTCCGCAACCGCGTCACCACGCTGGCCCAGCTCGAAGAGCACCTCACGCTCTCGGATGAGGAGCGGGCTGGCGTCCTTCTCTCCGGCAACAAGCTGGCGATGGCGATCACGCCGCACTATTTCAACCTCATCCACGCCCACGATCCCTCCTGCCCCATCCGTCGGCAGGTCATCCCCCGCATCGAGGAGACCTGGGACGATCCCGATGAGATGAGCGATCCCTGCGGCGAGGATAGCCACATGCCCGTGCCCGGTCTCGTGCATCGTTACCCGGACCGCGTGCTCTTCCTCGTCACGGATCGCTGCGCCAGCTACTGCCGCTACTGCACCCGTAGCCGCGTCGTCAGTGGCGTGGGCGAGCAGGAGCTTCACACGGAATTTGAGGCCGCTTTTCGCTATCTAGAAAAGCACACCGAGGTGCGTGATGTGCTCCTTTCCGGCGGTGATCCCCTGCTCTTCTCGGATGCGAAGCTCGATGCCCTGCTCACCCGCCTGCGCAGCATCAAGCACATCGAATTCATCCGCCTCGGCACCCGCGTGCCCATCTTTGTGCCGCAGCGCATCACGCCCGAGCTTTGCCGCATGCTGCAAAAGCATCATCCGCTGTGGATGAGCATTCACACCAATCATCCCCGTGAGCTGACCACGGAGGTGCGTGACGCTTTGAGCCTGCTCGCCAACCACGGCGTGCCGCTGGGTAATCAAAGTGTGCTCCTCCGCGGGGTCAACGACGACGCCGCGGTGATGAAAAGCCTTCTGCATAAGCTGCTCATGTGCCGTGTGCGCCCCTATTACCTCTACCAGTGTGATCTCATTCAGGGCAGCTCACACCTGCGCACGAGCGTCACCGAGGGCGTGGAGATCATCGAGCAGCTCCGCGGCCACACCACGGGTTATGCCGTCCCTCAATTCGTCATCGACGGCCCTGGCGGCGGTGGCAAAATCCCCGTGAATCCCGATTACGTCCTTCTCCGCGACGAGCAGCGTGTGCTCCTCCGAAACTACGAGGGCAAAACCTTCGAGTATCCCGAGCCTGCGCTCGTCCGGGTGTCCTGATGGTTTTCCTGTGGGGAGATTATAGTGATGATTCACCCAAATTCCCCGAACGATACGGTGTTTGTTGGCCTTTGTTGGCGAAAGTCCATCCCATCCTCCCCGGTTCTTGACGCACGTTTAACATGCCCTTACGTTCACTGTCAATGCGTTCTCCCCTCACTTCCCGACTCCCGGTCGCCGCCTTTGCCGTGGCCGCGACGTTTTTCACCGTTCAGACGCCTGCCTTTGCCTTGCTCGACTTCATCTTCGGCAAGAAGGAAAAGGTAGCACCGACCGCCGACGAACGCACGATGCAGGAGAAGGCTGCTCAGCAGCTCCTCAGCGAAGGCCTCGCCGCCCAAGAAGCTGGCAAATCGGGCCGCGCCAATGGCTACTACGAAAAGGTCGTGAAGCAGTATCCCTTCACCAAAGCCGCCGGTGAGGCTGCGTACCAGCGGGCCGTCATCGTTCGTCACGCCGAAAACGACCTCGAGGATGCCTTTAACGCCTTCCAAGACTTCATCGATAATCACCGCCAGAGCCCTCGTTTTGCCGAAGCCATCGAAAGGCAGTATGAAATCGCCGAAGAGGCAAAAGGCGGCAAAAAGCAGCGCAGTCTGATCCTGCTGCCGATGAAGATGAACCCTTCGGACATCCTCGCCTTTTACGAAAAGATCATCTCCAACGCCCCCTACGGCAAATTTGCCGCTCTGAGCCAGTTCAGCATCGCCGAGCTGCATCAGGATACCAATGAGAAGGACAAAGCGGTGCAGGCTTACCAGAAGGTCGTGGACAACTACCCTGGCACCTCGCAGGCCTCCGAAGCGCAGTTCCGCATCGCTTCCATCAGCAATGTGGCTGCGCAGCGCAGTGAGGATGCCTCAAATCTCACCGCCACCCGCGATGCCCTCAAGACCTACATGGCCGTCAATCCTGGTGGCGAGCGCAAGCAAGAGGCTGAGCAGATCCTCCGCCAGGTCAACACGGCCGAGGCAAATCAATCCCTGACCGTCGCCAAGTTTTATCGCACTCAGGGCAAAACCGTCGCCGCGGCGATGTACCTCAACGAAGCGATCAAATTTGGCTCTCCCGAAGTCTCTGCTGAGGCACGCGAAATCCTGGCAGAACTTGCCGCCGAAGACCCGGAGGGTGTCACCCAATCCCGCCGCGGTCAGCCAGACCAGGATTTCACCAAGCTGGCCTCGAAAGATCTCAAATCCCGCCCCGATTACGTCGGCCCGATGGCGCCTGAACTCGCCCGTTTGGCTGAAAAGCCGCGCATGAGGTCCGGTAACGATTCCTTCATGCCCATCCCGCTCACCGAGCCTGCCCTGCCTTTGCAGCCCGGCGGTGCTAGCCCAATGCCCGGTTCCCTGCTGCCGACTCTCCCGGAGACGGAAAAGCCTGCCCTGCTCCCTGTGCCACCCACACCTAGCAGCACAGCGCCCGCTCCTGGCGCTCCTCCCGCCCCCTCGAAGCCAGCGTCGTAATTTCTTGCGTCGCGCGTTCCACTTCGCCATTCTCGCCGCCCTTCGTCGCAGCCCTCGCATGAAACATCTTTCCTTTTTGCTCCTCGCCGCCGCTTGCGTCCTTTTGCCCGCCTGCGCAGGCTATCAGTTAGGGGGGCAAAAGCCGATCCGGCTTCGTGAGATTCGCACCTTGGCAGTGCCAGCCTTTGATAACCTGACATTGGAGCCCCGCGTGGCCGTCAATGCTACGAATGCGGCGATCAAGGCCATCCAAAACCATGGCACCTATGAGATCGTCCCTCGCGATCAAGCCGATGCCGTGCTGAAAGCCAGTGTTCGCAATGTGCATCGCACTCAGTTTCGCTCGGATCGCACCAACATCCTGCGCAGCTCCCAGATGCAGGTCACTCTCGATATCCAATACTCCATCGAAGATCGGAGCGGTCGCGTGCTCTACACCAATTTCGTCAACGGAGAGACCCAAATGCTCATCGACCCGAATTTGCAGCTTTCGGAGACCCAAGCTCTCGAAGACGCCGCCCAACGCGCCGCCATTAAACTTGCCGATGACATCTGCGAAGGCTGGTGACCTACTGCCGGAGGAGGAACCGCTCGGAGCACCTCCTATCCAATCCCCCGAGGATGATCCTTTCGAGGCTCCTCAGCCCTCTCATCGTCTCGTTGCCGGCCTGCATCTCGTCGCCACGCCCATCGGCAATCTCGGCGACATCACGCCACGGGCCGTCGAAGCCCTGCGAAATGCCGATCTCGTCGCCTGCGAGGACACACGGCACTCCGGCATGCTTTTGAAGCACCTTGGCATCAAAGCCCGGCTCATCAGCCTCAACGAACACAACGAAGCGCACCGCATTCCGCAGATGCTCGATCACATGCGTGGCGGCGGCAGTGTGGCGATGATCTCCGATGCAGGCATGCCGACGATCTCCGATCCTGGCCAAAGATTCGTCGCGGCCACGGTTGGAGCCGGTTTTGCCATCGATAGCCTGCCTGGCCCCAGTGCCGTACTCACCGCCCTCTCCGCCAGCGGCCTGCCCACGACGCCCTTCTACTTCGGCGGCTTCCTTCCACATAAAAAAGGCGCTCGCACCACCGAACTCACCGCAGCTCTCGCTCGTGATGCCACGAGCATCTACTTCGAGAGCCCCTACCGCATCCTCGACACCCTCGAAATCCTCGCCACCGCCTCGCCCGAGCATCGCGTGGTCTGCGCTCGCGAGCTGACGAAGAAGTTCGCCGAGTTTCAGCGCGGCACTGCCGCCAAGGTGCATGCCCATTTTCAGGCCAAAACGCCGAAAGGTGAGTTCACCCTGCTCATTGCCCCTGCCAGAGCTCCGAAGTGGCTGACGTGGTGATGCACCTTTCCTTAAACAATCGGCCTCTTGGCCGCGTTTTGCCTTTCCCACGCTCTCACCCATGAAATCGACCGCCACGCTCCTCACCCTCACTTTGCTCACCTCCTTCGCCGGAGCCGAAAACTGGCCGAACTGGCGTGGCCTCAATCAAGACGGCTCCAGCAGCGAAACCGGCCTTCCATCCAAATTCAGCCCCAAAGAAGGTGTGAAGTGGACAGCGGATGTTCCAGGCATCGCCGCCTCCGTGCCGATCATCTGGGGAGACAATATCTTCATCACCGCGCCCATCGTGGCGGAGAAAAAACTCGTCGGTCTATGCTACGACAAAAAAACCGGTCAGGAAAAATGGCGCACCACCATCTCTGAGGGCGAAGAAGTGCAGTGGGATGACAAGAGCAATCTCGCCAGCCCTTCCGCCGCCACCGATGGCGACCGCGTTTACTTCCTCTTTGCCAATGCCATCGCCGCTGCGTGTGATTTCAGCGGCAAAATCGTGTGGAAGCGTGACTTCAAAGAGACGCACGGTGCCTTCGCCACCCAGTGGACCTATGGCAGCAGTCCCACCATCGACAGCGGCAAGCTCTACATCCAGGTCCTCCAGCGCAACGAGACCTTCAAATTCCAAGAGAAGTTCGAAAAAGGCACCTCAGGCAAGGACATGAGCAGCTACATCCTCGCCATCGATCCTGCCACCGGGAAGGACATCTGGAAGCATGTGCGCCCCAGCCTCGCCGCCATCGAATCCCTCGAAGCCTTCAGCAGCCCCGTCTTCACCACGCACAAAGATCAGCGCCTCATGCTCATCTCTGGTGGCGACACCCTCACCATTCACGATGCCGCCACCGGCAAAGAATTCTCCCGCATCGCCACCTGGAACCCTCCCGGCGAGAGCTACAACAAATTCTTCCGACTCGTTCCCTCGCCCGTCGTCGGTGACGGCATCGCCATCGTCTGCGCTCCGAAGAATTCGCCCGTCTTTGCCATGCCGCTTGATGCGAAAGGCGAAACGCAGCCCGTCTGGCAGACCGGGCCAAAAGGCGTGACCAGCGATGTGCCCACTCCCGCCTTCTACAAAGGCAAATTCTACGTCCTCGACGGCGGCAAGAAGCTCCTGAGCTGCCTCGAACCGAAAACCGGCAAAGTCCTTTGGACCGGCGAACTCGGCGGCAAGGCCAAGTTTGAAAGCAGCCCCACCGTGGCCGACGACAAAGTCTATTGCATCAACTTCTGGGGTGAGGTGTACGTCGCCAAAGCAAACAGCGATCAGTTTGAACTGCTCTCCATGAATGAGATGGGCAATGGCTCGAAGCCCAACGGCAATGCCGAAAGCGTCCGCGCCAGCATCTCCGTGAGCGATAGCAGCCTCTTCGTCCGCACCCAGGACAAGCTGTATCGCGTGGGCAAGTGAGCGTGTTGCGCTTCACTCCCTGCTGAGCCACCTTCCGCCATGAGCGCCGCCGTTCTTGAATCTCTCCTGCAAGCTCCTGACCTGCCCGAACTCATCGAGCAGGCCCGGCGAAGTCTCGCCATCGAACACAGAATGCGGGAGAAGTTTTATGCCGACATCACACCCGAGTATAAATGGGAGTTCATCCAGGGAGAGGTCATCATGCATTCTCCGGCGCTGAATCGGCACCTACAGGCCAGCCAGTTCATTTTCGGGCTGCTGGATGCTTTTACACGGGTGCATGGTCTCGGGCTGGTTCGCCATGAGAAAGCCATGACCTGCTTTCCACGAAACGACTACGAGCCTGATGTCATGTTCTTGGGCACCTCCAAAGCGGGCATCGTCTCGCCGGACACGCTCAGATTTCCAATCCCCGATCTCATCGTCGAGGTGCTGTCTCCTTCGACGGAAAAGCGTGATCGCGGCGTCAAGTTCGAGGATTACGCCCTGCATGGCGTGGGCGAATACTGGATCGTCGATGCCGAGGCGGAAACCATCGAGCTGTATCGACTACAAGGCAGCGTCTACCCGCCGGCCGAGCCACAAAAGGAAGGCATCCTCACGAGTGAAATCATCCCCGGATTCGAAATGCCCGTGCGCGCCGCTTTCGATCCGCTGGTCAACGCGGAAGCCATGAAGGCCATCTGGACACAAAAATGACGAATAGACGAATTCAGAATGACGAAAGAAGCCCCAAAACCGAATGACCAAAAAGTAAGCGCCACTCCACACTTCGTCATTCGTTCTTCGTCATTCGTTCGTCATTCTGAATTCGTCATTCCTCATTCCAGCCCGCTATGACCTTCCTCAACATCGCTCTCCTCGCGGGCGGGCTCACATTCCTCATCCCGCTGCTCATCCATCTGCTCAACAAGCGGAAGGTTGTCACCGTGCGCTGGGGGGCGATGCATCTGCTGCACGAGGTCATCCGGCAGAAGAAGCGTAAAATGAAGATCGAGCAGCTCCTGCTGCTCGTCACCCGCGTCGCGATTCCGATCATCCTCGCGTTGTGTCTGGCTCGTCCGGTGCTCACGGCCCTTCGCTCGCTGGGCATGGGCAGTTCATCGCTCATCGTGATTCTGGATGATTCCTTCTCGATGCGTGCTCCGGCGGAAAATTCAGCTGCGCCGGGTGCCAGTGTCGCCGATCAGGCTCGTGCGGATCTCCAGCAGATCACCGAAGGCCTTCCCAGCGGTTCAGCCGCGCAGGTCGTGCTCAGTGGCGGTTCACCACGCCAGTTGCTCGATCAGCCCACCACCGCACTCGATCTCGTGCCCAAGAAGCTCGCCGAGGTATCGTCCATGTCCGGCCCGGTTTTGGCGAATGAGGCATTTCAGGCGGCGACTTCGGCTTTGAAGGATGCGCCGAACGCTGCGCGTGAAATCGTCGTCGTCTCCGATTTCCAGGAAGCGGATTGGAAAGCCATCGCCGATGGCGCAGCGCTTCCAGCACTCGAAAACCTCTCTAAACAGGAGCCGAAGCCACAAATCACCTTTTACCGCATCGGCAGTGATCTCGCGGAGAACCTCAGCATCGCCACGGCGGACCTCTCCGCCCTCGTCGCCGCTGAAACACAGCCCATCGGCATCCGCATCCGCATCAAAAACCACGGCAAACGCCCTTGGCAGGATATTCCCGTGCATCTGGAGGCCGATGGAGCTCGCCTCCGCACGGCCCGCGTCTCCCTCGCCCCCGAAGGCGAGGCCGTTTTGAGCTTCACGCATGCTTTTGAGAAGGTGGGAGATCACTCCCTCTCCATCCGCCTCGAAGGCGATAGCTTCGCTGAAGACAATGCCTTCCACAGCATCGTGCAGGTGCGCAATCAGCTCAACGTCCTGCTCATTGATGGCAAGCCTGGCGCGATGCCACTCGAAGGGGCGACCGACTTCCTCGAACTCGCCCTCACGCCACACACGGCGGTTGCCAACACGCTCAAGGACCTCATTCGCACCCGCAAAGTCGATCTGCGCAAACTGCGTGATGATGACTTCAAGCAAGCCGAGGTCATCATCCTCGCCAACGTCGAAAAGCTCCAGGGCCGAGCTTTCAGCGACCTCGATAAGTTCGTCAAAGCGGGCGGCGGCCTCCTGATTTTCGCCGGTCCCGAGTGCGACATCGACTGGTACAACCGCGAGCTTCACAAAAAAGGCGAAGGCCTGCTTCCTGCCGCCATCCAAGGTCAGGCCCGCGCCGAGCTGGCGGATGCACCCGCCCGCATTCTCAGGCAGCGCCTCACTCACCCCAGCGTGCTGTATTTCAATGACGCCCGTGGCGGCCGCCTCCAGGACGCCGAATTCCGCCACTGGCTCGAATTCGCACCGCCCAGTAACGAAGGCACTCAGCGCATCCTCAATCTCGACCGGAACGTCCCGCTGCTCCTCGAAAAGAAATACGGCCAGGGCCGCGTCATCGCCGCCGCCACCACCGCCAATGCCGAATGGAGCAATCTACCGCTCCAACCGTTCTTTGTGCCGCTCATGCAGCGCCTCACCACCTACCTCGCCACGGAAGGCAGCGCTCCCGCCTGGCAAGTCGTTGGCTCCACGCTTCGCGTAAACCTCGAAAAAGCCGAACTCGGCTCCGAATACCTCCTGCGTGATCCCACCGGCCAGACGCAGATGTTGAAGAGCCAGCAAGAAGGCGAGAAAGTCTTCCTCCAAAGCCCGCCCATCTCCCAGCCCGGCATCTTCCAACTCCAAAAGACAGGCTCGGACAAAGTCACGCTCTTGGCTTTCAACACCGACAACGCCGAGTCCGATTTGAAGCCCCTCCCGGCCGATCAGATCAAAAAGATCGCCGAGCGCCACGACGCGAGCTTCGCCGATTCCCTGCCCGCCTACCAATCCCTCGACCGCACCCGCCGCCACGGCAGCGAACTCTGGCAGCCGCTTCTCATTGCCCTGCTCGCCCTGCTTTTCCTCGAAGTGCTGCTCCAGCAGCGCATCGCGAGGGGGTGAGTCAGGGATTGAAATCGCCTGTGGCACCTGTTAGTCTGGCCTCATGATGACCAAAGCCCAGCAATCTGGCAAAGCTCTCCTCTCGCGGATCACGATTGATCCCGAAATTTGCCATGGAAAGCCTGTCATCCGCGGGCTGCGCTATCCAGTGGAGTCCATGCTCGAATACCTTTCCAGTGGCGACAGCTTTGAAGACGTGCTCAGCGAATTCCCAGACTTGGAGCATGATGATCTGCGAGCCTGCATCGAGTTTGCCAATAAATCTCTCAAGCTTCGGAGCTGCCAGCTTCTCGCGGCATGAAATTCCTTCTTGATGCGCATTTGCCACCGGGGCTGAAGCGTGTCTTTGCCACCGCAGGTCACGACGCCATTCACACGATGGACCTGCCGATGCAGAACGCCTCCAAAGACGGTGTGCTGAATGCGGTCTCCATGAGCGAGCAGCGTGTGATGGTTTCCAAGGACACCGATTTCTACTACTCACACCTTCTGCATGGCCGTCCGTGGAAGCTCGTGCTCATCCGTGCTGGCAACATGAGCCTGCCAGACACTCGTCGGATGTTTGAGCAGCATCTGAACGACATCGTGAACGCCCTCCAAACCTTCACTCTCGTCGAACTCGACCGCAGTCAGGTTTCAAGGATTGCCTGAGGCCCGATTACAGCATCGTGTTCTCAAGCCCCAGCACTTCCTTCTTCACGAGGGCACCCACGCGGTGCTTCGCGAGATAAACTTGAGCCGCATTGATACCCAGAGCCTCAGCGGTCTTTTTCACGCCCCAGCCTTTCATGACATAGCAATCGAAGATTTGGAACTGACGTGGTGAGACCTTCGCCTTCACACGTTCCAGCGCGGCGGCGGTGATGTTGTCACGCCATTCGCGATCCCAGATCTTTTCGAGCATGTTGTCCTTATCCTGAGAGAGGCGCTCCACGATGCTCATGCCATGGTCTTCGCTATCAGCATTGCCCTGATCGGCCAGGGAGGGCTGACGCTTGCGGGCGCGGAAGACATCGAGGATGCGCCAGCGGGTCATCTGGAGTAGCCAGGCCTTGAACGAGCCAGCGCGGGGATCGTACTGCCCTTTCTGCACCTGACGAGCGATGGCGATGATGGTCTCCTGGATGACATCAAAGGATTCCTCACGCGTGAGACCTGCTTTTGAAGCCACGGAGAAGATGAGGCGCCAGTAGGTTTGGTAGAATTCGTTCCAAGTGCGCTGGTCCTCCCAGTTGTTCAAACGCTCAATCAGGCTTTTGCGGGTTTTCTCCCACAAGCCTTTTTCTTTTTTCACATCTTCCGGCACGGCGATCTCCGGCACCGGTATATCAGAGGCTGATTCGCTCATTAATGTGGACTTTTCACGGTTGAGCGAGGCTGTCAAACCTTTGAACCGCAAGGAACAGCAGGAAAATCAGCGATAGAACACCATGTTTCACGGCGGGTGAGCACGTTGGTCGTTCATGCGACTTGAGAAGCCCCGTCAATGGTGGAAACTCGACCGCCCTCCTCCCATGCCCGCCACTGAAGCCGATGCTGAACTGCCTGCCGATGCCGCCCCTGCGGAGCCGGCTGTGGAAGCATCGCCTCAAGAGGAGCCCGCACCAGACACAGCGAGTCTGATCGAGCTACCACCGCCGCCCATGCAGCCGCAGCAGGTCGTGGCGAAGCCAAAGAAAGCTCCTGGCAACCCTAGCTCGCATCGCGATGATATCGTGATTCCCGATTACACCCTGCTGAAGCGCATCGGGAGCGGTGCCTACGGCGAGGTGTGGCTGGCTCAAAGTGTGACGGGTGCCCTGCGTGCGGTGAAAATCGTCTGGCGTGAGGACTTCGAACACACGCGGACCTTTCATCGCGAGTTCCTCGGCATTCAGCAGTTCGAGCCGATCTCCCGGGGGCACCCTTGCTTGGTGCATATTTTGCATGTGGGCTGGAATGAAAACCGTGGCTTCTACTACTGCGTGATGGAGCTGGGCGATGATGTGGAGGAAGGCGGTAACATCACGGATATCAACAGCTACGTCCCTCGCACGCTGGGCACAGATATGAAGCGTCACGGCCGGCTCGATCCCTTCTTCTGTCGAGATGCGGGCACTTACATGGCTGATGCGCTGCATTTCATGCACAATCACGGCCTCACGCACCGCGACATCAAGCCTTCGAACGTCATCTTCGTGGGCGGTGTGTGCAAGCTGGCGGACATCGGCCTCGTGGCGGCCTTTGGTGAGCGTTCGTTTGTGGGCACGGAGGGCTTTGTGCCACCGGAAGGCCCCGGCACACCTCAGGCGGATATTTATAGCCTCGGCAAGGTGCTCTACGAAATGAGCAGCGGGAAGGATCGCATGGAGTTCCCCGAGGTGCCGGATGAGATCAGCGATGAGGAATGGCCTTTCTGGCTCGATTTGAACCGCGTCATCTGCCAAGCCTGTGAAAACGATCTCGACCGCCGCTTCACCACGGCAGCGGAGTTTGCGGAGGCCCTCCAGCATGTGGGCGATAAGCAGCCGGAGAGCTTCATCCGCCGCTTCAGCCGAGCCGCCATCTTCACCCTCATCGGCTCCTTCCTGCTCGCCAGCGGCCTCGTCATGGCCCGCCATCAGCGGGATTGGCATTACGAGGTCATGGCACCGGTGAAGCCACGGCCCATCGCCCCCGAGCCACCTCGCACGGGCAAACCTTGGCAAAACCGACTCAAGCAGTGGTTCTCCTTCAAAGGAGATCGCCACATCGCCGATCTCCCCGTCGATGCCATGCTCTTTCGCAGCTTCCTCGAATCCAGCCTTCGAGCCTCCGAGTATGATGTGACGGGCATCCCTCAGCCGGATAAAACCACGCTCTACGCGGCGGTCGTGGGCAAAGCGGAAGCGGATGCCTTCTGTGCCTGGATGACGGAGACCGAGCGCCGCAGTGGCCGCCTGGATCTCGATCACGAATACGGCTGGAAGCCCGCGAAGATAACACCCCGCCCCGGCAGCTCTCTACCAAAGCCCGGCATGCAGCCCATCCGCTGCGAGATCGTCCAGATGCGCTACGGCGCTATTAGCATCACCTCCACGCCGCCTGGAGCGGATGTCTATGACAGCGCCGAATTCCTCGGACGTACGCCTTTGCGCCTGCCGCATGTGCGGGCTGCCAAATTCGATTTATCCGTCACGCTGCCAGGTTACAAAGTCGAACACGCCACGGGTGATCTCAAACAAGGCCAGACGATCGCCTTCAATCTCCGCCTCAAAGCCAGCGGAGCCGTCGTCTTCGGCAAACCATGGCCGAACAGCCTCGGCATGAAGCTCGTTCCCCTCGGCAAAGCCATGATCGCCTCCATCGAGACACGACGCAGTGACTTCGCCGAGTTCGCCAAGACCACCAACCAGCCGCCAGTCGAGGGTCGAATCCTCGATGCCGATCCCACCTTCCCCGTCACCATGGTCAGCCGGGCCGAGGCCGAGCTATTCTGCCGCTGGCTCACCGATCACGAACGCACCCAAGGCCTGCTCGAACCCGATCAAGAATATCGCCTCCCCACCGATGACGAATGGAGCATGGCTGGCGATCTCTCCCGCGAGACCGGAGCCACACCGCAGGAGAGCAATGAACGCATCGGCGGCATCTACCCCTGGGGCTTTCAATGGCCGCCGCCTGCCAAGGCAGGAAACTTCCTCGATCTCACCGCCGATCAATCCGCCAAAACCTCCATCAGTGGTTACGCAGACGGCTTTGCCGCCCTCGCTCCCGTCAGCAGCTTCCGGGCAGACATTCGAGGCCTGCACGATCTCGCCGGAAACGTCTGGGAATGGGTCTCCACGCCTTGGAACAGCACGCCAGATGCCGCTGTGATCCGCGGTGGTGCCTACACCACGGCGCAGAGTAGCGAGCTTCTCTCCTCCCACCGCCGTCAGGTGCCCGCCAGCGCTCGCCTTCCCGATGCTGGCTTCCGTATTCTGCTTTGGAACATCGGCACCCCTGCCCGTGCCGACGAATAATATTTCCTCTCATCCCTGATCTCTCATCCCGCGATGCCTTGGAGCTATATCTGGACCTTCCTCGCCGGCCTCATTCTCGGAGCCGCTGGCGTGCTGCTTTACAAGCTGCTCCAGTTTCTCGCTGATCTCCGCGCCGCCCGCCATACCATCGCCAGCTACGATCAGCTCCTCAGCACGGAGGCCGATGAGCGTGCCCGCAAAGCCGTCGAAGACTGCAAAAACCGCCTTCGCTGGCAAAAGAACCTCAACCCCGAATGGCTCGCCCCGCTGGTCAACGAAGTGCCTCAGCTCGTGAAGGACATCGCCGCCATCTATCATCCCGGCAAAGAGAACGCCCTGCTCGCGCCCGGCCTCAGCCAGTTCTCCCGCGCCGTCCACCTCGCCTCGATGGACGTAGCGGACTTCCTTCAGACACGCTCCATCGGCCGTCTCGTCGATGTCAGTGCCTCCACCGCCTTGAAGACTTGGGAGGTCACGCACAAGCTCGCCAAACACGACGCCGTTCAGCAGGCCAACAGATGGTACAGCCGACTCCTGCCCGTATGGCAGGTGTTACGCTTCAAATCCCCCGTCATGTGGGCCAGCATGGCCGTTTCGAATGTCGCCGCCCGCACGCTGCAACCCGCCATGATCGACATCATCGCCAAACGCGCCCTCGATCTCTACAGCGGCCGTCTCGGTCGCGGCATCATCACACCCTCGATCACCGACAACACGCCTCAAGAGGTGCTGCCGCCGATGTGAGTGAAAGGCCGCGACTAAACTCTCACTTCGGCAGCATCGTGAGATACTGCTCAGTCATCTGTTTCACCTTGGTGCGCTGCGGCTCAAGCTGGGGCTGGAGCTTGGCGATCTCACCACTGGCTTCGGCGATGATCTTATCCTTCTCAGGGATTTCCTTGGTGGCGGCGGCGATGGTGGCTTCGGCATCGGTCTTCTTCTTTTTCACGCCTTCGAAGTCTCCGCTGGCCTTGGCGACCTCGACTTTCTTGGCGTCGAGAACCTTCTGCTCGGCGGCGAGCTTGGTGTGAGCGGCGGCATAGGTCTGTTCAAGAGGCGGCAGGGCGACTTTCGAGGCGGCGAGGGCGGCGTTGATCGGGGCGATCTTGGCAGCGTAGTCTTTTTCGAGGGCGGCGGGAGCGGCCTGTTTCTCGGCGAGAGCCTTTGATTGCGCATCGATCTCCTTTTGAATGCTGTCACGCTGACCGCGAGTGGGCGCGGCAGCCTTCTCTGCGGCGGCGAGTTCGTTCTTCGCCTGAGTGAGCTGCTGTTCGGCGGTTTTGACGGCTCCAGCGGCCTTGCTCACGGCAGCGACGGCTTCGTTGTTCGCCTTACTCGCGGCATCGCGAGCCGCCTTTTTGACGTTCAGATCGCCTTCGGCGGCTTTGATGGCGTTTTGAATGTCAGTAACGGCTTTATGAGCAGCGGCGACTTTGGCGGCATCGGGCGCTTTTTCGGCTTTGGCAGCGTTCAGGGCGTCCTGTGCGGGCTTTTGCTTCGCAAGGGTATCCGTGAGGTCCTTCTCGGAGGCAGCCACAGCGGCCACGGCATCCTTGGCAGCTTTGTCTTTGGCTGGAGCAGCGGCGGCGGTATCAGCCTGAGCTTTCTTGGCAGCGGCCAAAGCGGCTTCTTTCGGTGTGGCGGCATCCTGCTTGGCCTTCACGGCTTTTTCAGGGGCAGCGAGCTTGCCATTCACTTCGGCGAGACTTTTCTTTTTGGCTTCGATGACCTTGGCGATCTCCCCGGCGGCATTTTTGGCAGCGGCGATGCCGTCATCCTTGGCCTTCGCGGCGGCGGCGAGTTCAGCTTCCTTGGTGTTGAGGATGGTCTTCTGCTCGTTGACCTTCGCAGCGGCGGCTGCATCGGCATCGCGAGCGGGTTTGATGGCGGTTTCGAGGCCAGCAGCTTCCCCCTGCACTTTCTTCAAAGCGGCTTCGAGAGCTGGCTGGGCAGCCGACGATTCGACGGTGGCTTTTTTGCTATCCTCGATGCGTTTCGCAGCGGCCACTTTAGCGCCTTCGGCATCCTTCTTCGCTTCGGTGAAGTCATTGAAGTCGGTTTCCAGCTTGGCGAGCTTTTCCTTCTCGGTGAGCACGCCGGTGTTGAATTGAGCGGCCTTCAGCGCGGTGGGAACTTTTTGCAGCACACCGATCTCATCGCTGGCGGATTTGGCCACAAACTGCGCCGTGGACAAAACGCCGCGATCCTGATTCAGGGCAGCTTCGGCTGCTTTGATGCGATCCGGCCCGGCTTTGACAAGGGCGGGCAGTTTGGGCAGCAAAGCTTTCTTCGCCGTGAGGGTCTCCCCCAGCGTTTTGATCTTGGAAGTGGTCTCGGCGATCAGCTTATCCAAATCGGCTATGAGAGCCGGAGCGGCACCGAGTTCGGCTTTCGCCTTGTTCATCGCAGCGGTGAGCTGATCTGCCTTGGCCTTCACAGGGGCGAGCTTCTGCTGCTCAGCCTTCGCTGCGGCGAGTTTGCCTTCGAGGCCCTTCACCTTCGCGGTCAGAGCGGCATCGCCAGCCTTGGCGGCCAGTTCCTTCTTCGCGCCTTCGAGCGCGGCGCTGGCATCGGCAGTGGCTTTATCGGCCGGTGCAAGCTTGGCGGCTTCCGCAGCGGCGGCAGCCTGATCCTTCGTGAGCGCGGCCAGCTTCGTGACCTTGTCCGCGTGCTGCTTGATGGCCTCCACACGGGCTTTGTGAGCAGCGAGGGCTTTCGTGAGCGCGGCCTTGGCAGCAGCGAGGGCTTTTTCGTCGTTCGCGATTTCGCCGGGGTAGGCTTTGGACCGGCGGTCGTCCTCAGCCACATCGGCGCGGACTTTGGCGAGGGCGGCTTCGCGTGTTTTGACATTCGCATCGGCCTTCGTGATGGCAGCCTGAAGCGAGGGCAGCTTCGTGGTCAGCTCCGCCATGCGCTGCTCCGCCTGCACGATGCGCTGGGCGATGAGTGAGGGATTGCTGACGTAGCGAGCGACCTCGATGAGCGAGGTGACGCCCAAGTTCCACTGGATGATCTCGCCGCGCCAGTTGGCGGAGACGGCGGACTTGGAGTCAAAGCCAGCGACGACCTTCGTGACGATGTCTCCCTGGCTGGGAGCTTCGGCGAGTTTGGTGCCATTGATGTCCCAGACGCGAACGAGGCCGTCATTGCCAGAGGAAACGATCTTGCCATCGGGCGTGAAGGACACGCTCTGCACGCCGCCGCCATGAGCGGCCCAGTCTTTGACCTTTTTGCCCTCGTTCATCTCCCACACGATGATGGTGCCATCCGCGGAGCAGGAGGCGAGGAGGTTCGAATCGGCACGCCAAGCGACGTCGTTGGCAGCAGCCTTGTGCTGACCGAGGATATAGAATTCACCGCCGTTTTCGGCTTCCCAGACCATGACGTTGCCGTTGCGATCCGTGGTGGCGAGCAGGACGCCATCGGGGCTGAACTTCGTGCCGAGAATCCACTCGGTGTGTTTATTGATGACGTAAAGCTCTTCACCGGTGGAGGTGTCATAGCATTTCACCTTCTTTGACGGACTGCCGAGAGCGATCCGCTTGTGATCCGGCGAGATGTCGGCGGCCTGCACCTGGTCGAACTCCTTGCCCACTTCGGTGATGCGTTTGCCCGTCTTCACATCCCAAACAATGGCGTGACCGTTTTTGCCCGCTCGACCGCCGCCCACCACGAGCAGGGAGCCATTGCCGCTGAACTGAAGCGTGCGAGCGTAACCTTCTGTGTAGGGGAAGATGCCCACGAGCTGGCGTGACTCGGTGTCGTAAAGCAGGATCTGCTTGGGCGCGGCGACAGCGAAAAGAGAGGTCCACGGGCTGTAAGCCATCGCGGTGAGCGCCGTGGTGCGCGGCGTGACGACGACGGGCTCCAGCAGCACATGCTCGGGCTTGGCAATGGGGCCTGCCGGCTTGCCACTGTTGACGGCGACGGCCATGTCCACCTTCGGCTTGGCCGATTTTTTGGCGATGGAGGATTTCGTCTCCAGCACACCGCCCTTCACCCAAGCTGCGAGGAGGTCACAATCCTTGGGCGAAAGCGGTGAACCCTCTGGCGGCATGAAAGGCTCTTCCTTTTTCACGCAGGTGGTCCAGATGCGACTACCATCCACATTGCCGGGATCGACGACGGCACCGCCGCCGCCACCGGTCATCAAACCGGCAAAGCTGGTGAGGTCGAGGTCACCCTTTTTTTTGTCCGGGTTGTGGCAGGAGAAGCATTTGTTCTCCAGCAGCGGGCGGATGTGGTCATTGTAAGTGACCTTTTCGCCGCCTTCCTGGGCATGAAGGAACGAGGAGGCGAAGGCCGCGCAGGTCAGCGAGATGAGGGGGGATTTGGACATGGTGGGTCTGAAAAACTCGTGAAAACATACGCACCGGGTATGGCGGAGCTTTCGCGCCAGTTCGTGAGAGAACGTGAAATGGATTTTGTGATCCACTTTTTAGAGTTTCCCCTCCCCCAAGTCTCACACTGCTTCCATCGGCCAAATTTTGGCGAGAAGCTCAGACGTTCTTATCGACGAGCAGCGAGGCGGAACGGCGGGGATTGGGATGAAAGCCGTTCACGGAGGCACGGAGGCGCTTGGCGCGATCAATGCTAGCCTCGGCCTTCTGAAAGTCGCCACTGGCTTTATAGACGGCGGCGAGGTTGATGAAGGTCTGGGAGAGGTCCGCAGGATCCATCTGACCTTCATTGAAGCTTTGGCGGATGGTGAGCGCTCGCTCGTGCATGTCCTGGGCACGATCGACATCGAGCTTGGCGTAGTAGAGGACGCCGAGGTTGTTGTAAACGGAAGCAACGCGGGCGGATTGCTCGCCATCGAGCTTCTGGAAGGTTTCGAGAGCTTCGAGGTAGTAGCGCTCCGCCTTGTCGTGCTCGCGGAGCTGCTTGAAGATCATCGCGAGGTTGTTTTTGATGGTGGCAACCTTTTCGGTTTCGCCGAGGCCGCTGTCTTCGCTGATGTGGAGCGCTTTCTCGTAGAATTCGGCGGCCTGATCCATGCGGCCCCAACGATCGTAAAGATGGGCGAGGAGGCTGTAGATACCGGTGAGGAGGTCAGCATCGTTTTTACGGCTTTCCTGGGCACGGAAGAGGGCTTCACGGTAGAGGGATTCAGCCTTGCGGAAGTCTCCCTCCTTCTGACGGAGATCGGCGAGAACGCTGATCTGCTCGACGAGGCCGCCGATGCGCGATGGATCGTGATACGCCAGACGGCGGGCCTCCTCGACACTGCGGGAGGCGGTAGCAATCTGGCGCTCAAGGGTGGCATCCATGCTTAGCTGGCGTCGCGGTAGGACTTGGCGAGGTTGGCGATGGTGTTGCGAGCGGTGGCCATCATATCGCGGCTGACGCCCGCGTTTTCATACCAGTGAGTGTAGGCGTGATTGTCGAACATGATGTCAAAGTTCACGATGAGGCGCTCAAAGACAGCGGCGATGCCGGTGTGATTCACGAGGGCGAGGCCGGAGGAGGCAAAGCCTTCAGGAGCGGTATCAGCCACGCCGAGTTTCACGCCCGTGGGGACGTAGGAGGCGAAGTTGAGGGTCTTGCGGATGGCCGCCATGTTTTCTTCGACTTCCTTGGCCTTCACATCGCCACGGAAGAGGGCGCAGGCGGAGAGATAAACGCCATTTTGCCAGTCGATGGCGGCAGTGAAGTTATCCTGGGAGAAGGTCTCGCGGGCGACATCAGGAAAATTGATGCGAACCTGGCCTTCCTGGCCTGGACCACGCATGGGGGCGAAGGAGGCGGTGAGGAAGTGGTTGCCCGGGAACGGGACGAGGTTCGTGACGAACTCGCCGAGATCGGTGTTGAGCTTGCCGGGGAAGCGCAGGGAGGCGGTCACACTGCTCATGATGAGAGCGATGATGTGATTGAGGTCCATGTAGTTCGGGCTGCGATTGAGCTTGGCCTTGGCGATGCGGAAGAGGGCTTCGTTATCGAGAAGGACAGCGGCATCGGCATTGTCGAGGATGCGCTGGAGGGTCAAAATCGCATTGTAAGGCTCAACAGCGGAATCGGAGATGACAGGCGAAGGGGCCACGGAGAAGGTGAAGATCTTCTTCTTTGGATAAGCCTGACGAAGACGCTCAAGGATGAGCGAGCCGAGGCCGGAACCAGAACCGCCACCGATGGAGTGGGTGAGGAGGAAGCCCTGGAGAGACTTGGTCTTTTCGACAGCGGCGTCGATGACGTTCATGATCTGGTCGATGATGCGCTCACCTTCGACGTTATAACCGCGTGCCCAGTTGTTGGCGGCACCGGGGATCTTGCGGACGATGCTGCTTTCGTCGAAGAGCTGGGCCATGTCTCCACCTTCGATACGGGCGATGACGCCGGGTTCCAGATCGACGAGGACGGCGCGGGGGATGTATTTGCCTTCACGCACCTTATGGAAGAAGACTTCCATGTTGGCATTGGCGGCGATATTGGCACCGGCCTTGGGGGTGCCGGACTCAGTAAGGCCGTGTTCACGCAAAACGAGACGCCAGAAGCGGTCTGCGATTTGATTGCCACACTGGCCGACATGGATGCTCAGGATTTCTCTCACGGGTGTTCTTCCTCCAACTGGGTTTGATCGTCGTTAAATGAATGATGAATAGACTTTGGGATCAGCGGCGGCGGTCCACAAGGTCCCGCAGGCTCATGCTGCTGGTCCGGCCGTCATCGGTGATGGTGCGAGGTGAATCCCCCGAGCTGTCCTGCACCTTGGCCTTGGCTCCGCTCTCTTCGGCCACCTGATAGCTCTGAATGAGCTCCTGGGCAGAAGCACGGAGAGCATTGATCTGCTCCTCGGACATGCCTTCGTTGAGGTACCAATTGGCGAAAGCCTTGCGCTGCCAGAGCTTGTCAAAGTTGGCGCAGATCCGGTCGAGCACACGGGCGATCTCAGTGTTGTTGGCGAGAAGGACCATGCTCTTGCGGTGAGAGATGCCAGACTGCTCGACGTAACCGATTTTGAAGGCGGTGGGGATCCAGTAGGTGAGCGGGAGTTGCTCACGCATGGCGGCGAGGGCGCTATCGGCCTGCGGCTTGTCATCCATGATACCGCGATAAAGCACGGCGGTAGAGAGGAAGCGGCCTTCCATGGGGTTGCAGGCGGCGAAGACGCTGCCGTTGTCAAAGAGGGACTTGATCATCTCCTCGATGCCGAGCTCTTCGAACTTGCTGCGATCCGGCGGCGTGAGCGGCGCGAAGGAGCACATGAGGAAGTGCAGGCTGGGCTGCGGGACGAGATTGGTGAGCAGCTCGCGAAGGCTGATCTCGACCGTGAGGAAGCCGCTGAAGCGCATCGAGGCGGTGAGACCGGCAAGAGCCTCGGTGATGAGGAGGTTCAAATCATCAACGGTGGGGCTTTCGATGTTCCATTTGCGATGGGCCAGTTCGAAGAGGGCTTCGTTGTCGAAGATGAGGCAGGCATCGGCACTGCGGCGGAGCGTGTGCAGGCTGAAAACGGTGTTGTAAGGCTCGGTGACGACGCTGGAGACCTGCGGGGAGGGCAGCACCGCACAAGCGAGCACGGGGATCTCTGCATGCTTCTCTTTGAGCGATTCAATCAGGAGCGAACCAAAGCCAGAGCCCGTGCCGCCTCCCGTGGCGTGGAGCACGATGATACCACCGACGTTGTCACATTTGTCGATCTCGTTGTCGAGACGGCTCATGACTTCGGGCAGGACTTCACGACCGGCGCCGAGGTAGCCAACGGCGAAATTACCACCAGCTCCTTCCGTGCGTGAAATGAGGTTGGCGGGGTTGAACAGCGAGCCAGAGGTGTCCTTGACGCCTTCGATAACGCTGGGTTCGAGATCCACCATCACGGCACGAGGGACGAAGCTGCCGCCGCTGCCATCACCCAGACGGGTGAAGAAGGCGCTCCAGTTCCCACGCGGCTCCTGGGCTTGAGCAGTCTGGCCGGTGAGCGGGTCGATACCGTGCTCCTGGCAGATGGTTTTCCAAAACGAGGCGGCGATCTGGTTACCGGCCTGTCCGATGGATACGACGATTACATTGTTGACCTTCATCAGTTTCTCCTGAGTTACGCGGTTAAGTTAGTGGGAACGTGTGCATGCAAAGCATGCAGCCAAAGGCGAAACAGCAGGCACAATGCCTATCAGCTCCAATCGGCGACAATGGACTGTATTTTTAGCGGTGACCTCGCGTGCCGTCCATGCAAAATCAGGGCTTTCGTCATGAATCTGGGAAGTGGGTGGAGCAAAAAAGCATGCGATGGCAGAGTGGGAGCTAGTTGCGTGCCTGAACGAATGGCGAGGCGGTGTTTAGATCTGGCAACTGACCTACTTTTCGCTGCACCTGACCTTGCTTCATTTTTTCGAGTTCTTCCGGTGTGGGAAGGATGGCCTTGCGAATGGTCACGGGGTCTTTTTCAGCGGGTGGCACTTTTGCGGGATTGCTAGCGGGAGTCGGAGCCACAGGCTTGGATGCAGGCAAAGGTGGCTTCTCGGCGGGATTGTTCGCGCCGATGACGACCGGCCGTCTTGGCGTTTTGACGGGGATAGGGGGGGGGGCGGTAGGCTTTTCGGGCACCGTTTCCAGCGAGGAGGTATTGTTCGATGTGATCTGGCTCTCCGAATTGGATGGCATAGCCTCGACGGGCGCGGACGAACCTTCGATTTTCGGACTGTTCGTTGAAATCTCAGGCGCTGGGGAAGGACCGCGATCCAGCCAGAACCAAGCTCCAAATGCCAAAATGACGACCGCTGCTGCCGCCCAGACAACCCAAGGAATGCCGTCACTTTTCCCATAGGGACGAAACTCGGCCGATTTAGCGGGCTTTTTGGCAGAAGGTCCTTTTTCATTATCGGATGCATCCTGCCAATCTTCTTCGAAATCAGAGATCGCACCGACGCTTTCCATTTGTTCGACAGGGACGAATTCACCGCGCAAACGCGTCGCAAGGTCCGCCACCGGAGCGGAAAGCGTAACTTCAAAACGATCCATGAACTCCATCGGAGAGATGGCTTTGCCATCTGTCTGAGCCTGCTCCCAGGCTTCGCGGACAAAGGCGGCTGTCGCTTCAGGCACCGATTCGCCAAATTGAAGCTTCCCGCCCATCTGACGCTCACCCGCGAGGAGGTAAGCAGCGAGAACGACAAAGGAACGATGACGGAAATCTCGGTCACGAAGGTGCTCTTCGGTCTCGGCAGCATCGGCGTCAAAATCTACCAGCAGCGGCTCATAAAGGCTGCGCATGGTCATGTGCGGACGGATCTTCACCGTGAAGGGTGGCCAAGCATCAAGGCGCTTTTGCATGAGCCGCTCTGCCTCACGAGCCATGATGCCACCATTCTTGCCCACGCGTAGCAGGATGTTCGAGGGATGCAGATCCACCCGCGGCACACCGCATTCCACGGCCTGCTCCAGAGCGGAGCGCACTTGGCGCATCAGCACCACCAGTTCATTGGCATTGAGAGCCACCCGCTCAGCCATCAATCGGCTCAACGTAAAGCCAGGCTCCCGTTCTTCCGTAAGAAAGGTCCAATCCGGACTCTCCCACAGGCTCAAGGAGCGCAGAATGTTTGGATGACGACCCGCATTGAAACGCCAGATTTGAAGCGGCACGGCTTCGTACATGGATTTATCCACGATGCGCGTTGGCGGCAGCATGTGGACCGTGATGAGCTGCTCGGATTTGGCATTGATGGCCGGGATGGAAAAGGGATAGCGTCGGGCATTGTCCATGTCCTCGACACGGAATCGGTTGCCGAAAATCGTCTGCACGGGAACATTCTCCAAAAGCAGGTCTTGGAGATTGGAATGCGGCTGCAAAGGTCCGATGACCACGAGGTGTTTGCGCAGATTTCGTCCTTGGGAGGAGGTGGTGAGAGCGGTGAAGGCCTCCCGCACCTCGTCACGCAGCTTTTCAAGGGAAGCCGGTGCGTTTTGAGGGTCCATCAAGGCGGCACGGAGAGTCGTGCGAAGGCTGGTGGGGAGCTGCGTGAGGATGGGGAAGCGGTCCGGATTGTCTCCTCGGTAAATCTGCCCCGTCAGCATCAGGAACATCACATCACACAGCTGCGCCACAAGCCTGGAGGCATCCAGCGCCCCGGCATCAGCCCGCGTGAGGCCATAATCGACCACGCGAAGCTGGAGAAAGGTATCCTCAAGCGTGCTCACCAGAAGCTGGTTCAGGCAAATGCCAGAAAGCAGCCGTGGTTGACGAGCCTTGAGCTGGAGCACATCGTCAATGAGCTGAAAGAGCAGAGCGAAAGCCGTCGATGGCGAAAGAGCCCCACGACGGGAAACATAATCCTGAACATACTCACCATCATTCAGATTGCTTGTATAATAGACCAACCCTTTGTCCTCACCCACTTCGAGCACCCGTAGCAACGAAGGCATGCGCACTTCTGTCGCTTGCCGAGCACGGTCAAAGGCGGAATGCTTGGCGACCGCCTCCATGGGTTCCCCCTTGTTGAGAATGTGGAGTTCCACCAGGCGCCTGATCCGAGTGTCGAAGGCGAGGAAGACAAGCTCGTCTCGTGAGCGAGACAGCTCAACGCTACTGCCTTCCTGTTTGCGCGAGATGCACAAACTGCCGAATTGCGAAATGTCTCGGTCCATGGTGGGTTAGGGATAAACGAATGATGTGACAGACGAGCAAGGACCGGGCCGAGAGAGGCGGCGATAACAATTTGGATTTCCCAACTCTAATGTTTGTGCCGCAAAAACGCAAAATAATTCCCATAATTCTGGTTATTTGTATCTTCGGGTCTCATAAACTTTCTTTTTTATTTTATTTATAACTAAATTGCACCCCAAGAGACGCAAATTACCCGATTACATCCCCGCCTTGTCCTTGAACGGGGAGGCCATGACCTCCAGTAGCGCTTTCCGGCTAATGTAGAAGACATCCGCATCCCCCTCCACCTGCCCGTAAAAGAAGGCGGTATCCGCATTCGGCTGGGTGGGTGCGAGGGCGAGATTCACCTGACGCACCGGACCGTCATCCTTGCCGGGTTCGCCGAGCACCAGTTGAATCCTCAAATAGGGGGTCTTCAGCGCCAGAAGTGCCTCACTGCGACTGGCTGACCAGTCCTGAACCGTCAGCTTGGAGAGCATGCCGGCCATCCGGTCCGCCTTGATACGGTCAATATCGGCCGAGATATCCTTCCCTGCCCTCGTTCCGGTCCAGGAGGCAGCGGAGGACTTGTAATTGAGCACAAGCGGGGGATTCGCCCCCACGGAGAGCGTGATACGGCGCAGTGCAAAGGTCGAAAAGCGCAGGGCACCGAGTCCTTTCCATTTCAGGCTATCCGGCGGAAGGCTGGGGAGCAGGGAGGCTTCGATGCGATAAACAAAAGGCTCGTCCTCATACTTCACATAAAATTTCGTGCTGTCCGCATTGCTGCCAAAGTGCAGTTTGATCGGCCTGAACTGAGGATAGGTCCAGGTGATGGTCTGGAAGGGTTTATCCAGGCCGAACACGGCGAGGTCTGCAGCGGTATCAGCACTGTATTCCACGATTTCATGGGTATTAAGTGCCTCGATCATACGGGCCAAGCGTTCGCCATTGGCCCCTTCCCATTTGCCATGACGCTCCAAGAACCAAGTACCCTGATCATTACGCAGCTTCACTTCGGGAAAAGATAAGCTGGAGATCGAGATCGTGCGCACCACATCCGCATTGATCTGCGCCAAGAGATGGTCACGCAGTCGATTTGGTTCGCCCCACAACCGGAAGAGGTTTTTGGACGAGACGGTGAAAACGGCCTTTCGATGTCCGACGGTGGCCGTCGTGGAAGCTTCTTTCTCACCCGCAGGCTTTTTGATGACCATCTCAAAGGTTTCACCCTTCGTCGAGGTATCCACCCGCACTTTCACCTCCTCGGAAACCGTCGTGGCAGAGGTGGCCGGGCCATTCTTGGAGGCTGCCACCTCGCGGGCGTCTAGGACTTCGATGTTAAGCAGCGCCGAGAGGATCTCGTTCACGCGATCCTTACCGGCCCGCGTTTTCAGCGGACGCAGCAGCACCCAGGGCATGTGTTCGTTTTCGCGGAAAAGCTCGATCTGACCATCCGCACGCGTCAGCGTCACCCGCACGATACGCTCGGTTGGCACGCGCAGGAGCTTTGGATCACGCCAAGAGGCCTGAGGAGTCGCCAGGATGGCGGGCGCTGTCGTCCGGGCCAAATACCAGGCCATGCCACCCACATCAGGCTCCTGCGCTGATCGCATGCCGATGTAGAATCCGCCGTCCATCACACCGGCTGCCCCGAACCAGCATTCGCTCACCACACTGGCACCGACCATCAGCCGCACCTTGTGACGAGGTTTGTCCAGCCCCGTCTTCGCCCATTCACCGGCATCGAATTCCTCTCGATGCACTCGTTCGACCCATTCAATGCCGTCGATAGCCTGGAGAAGGGCATTCACCTTCTCAGGATCAGCTAGGTCAGGCTGCCCCTGAGCCAGTTCCCATCCGAGAGTGGCTTTTTGAAGCTTAAAAACAGCGCCCGCCGTGTCGGCGATCTCGATCAGCGTCACCTTATCACGCTCCACTCGGGATGGACCACGCTTCATTTCCCGGAGCTGCACGGCAGAAGGAAAATATCGCTCAATGCCAAGGATCAGAGCGCCCAACGTCATCACGGCCACAAACAGAAAGATCGTCGTTCTTGTGCTCATCTCGGTATCAAGAGGTCGGTTTCGATTTAGGCGGCACGCCGGCCCGCCCACACGAGCAGCCCCAGCAGCAAAACGATGCCCGGAAGAGCGACCGACGTAATCCAGAAAATGATTTCATTTTGCTTCGGGGTAAGCTGGATGCGGTAAGCCATCTTCGGCTTCGAGGTGATGCCGATGAGCTTCTCGCGATTGATGATCCAGTTCAGGCTCGCGGCGATGAAATCACGGTTCACCGCGATCATGCTCGTTTTATCCAGCAGGGTGGGATTGGAAACCACCACCATGCGGGAGCTATCCACCCGCTTGCTCTCATCGTTCACCGCACCGCGCTCCACACTCGCCCCCACATACACGGGTGGAAAAGCATCCTCGTTTTCATCGGCCACGGGCAGATCATCATAGAACTGCGTCTCCCCCCAGAAGCTATCCACCGCCTTGATGATCGGCATCACGGTGATCGATTTCTCCTTCATCCGCGGATCATCCGGCCCGGCCAAGGCGAGGGATTCAGTCTGCCCGCCAAAGGTCGTCACTGTCGTGCTCAAATGCTGCGTGAAAGGCACCTCACGGCTAAACTCCGCCTGCACGGAAAATTCCTTCTTCGCCCCGGTGCTCGTGCTTTGTGCCAGCAGCACACGGTCTCCGCGTGGCTTAACCCCCATGCCTTCGAGCCATAGATTCATGTTCTTCGTGCTACGATTCGGGTCGAGCAGCATCAGAATCCCTGCCCGCTTACCCATCCAGTAGTCATCGATCATCGTCAGCTCACGCTCCGTGAAATCATAACGCGCACCGATCAAGATGATGCCATCCGCGTGCGTCGTGATCGCCGTAATGTCACTCAGATTCACCGGGAGCACCTCAAAATTTTGCTGTCGCCCGATCTCCGTCACTGCGCTCAAAGCATCCACCACCGCCTCATCCGAGCGAGCCCCCTTCCCGGCGATGAAATAGAAGCGCCGAATCTTCCCCTCCATCACACTCACCAGCGCTGAAGTCACCGCATCCTCACCACGAAACTCCGTCACCTTCTTTTCCGTGCCCGTGCCCGCCTCACGGATCACCAGTTCTTCCTCCGTGATGAACCGCTTGTTCGGACCAGAGGTGATCAGGATGCCATTTTGGGCCAGCGAAAGACCCGTGCGTGTCTTCAGCGACTCCGCACGCTCAATGTCACGCACGGGATCGATCGAGCGCAGCTTGATGCGCTGCTTGCCATGCAGGCGATACTCTTCCAGCAGCGTCTGCACTTCACCATAGAGCTTCGAGTCGCGGGCAAAGACGATGTGGATCTCCACATCACGCGTCAGCTTGCTCAGATAGTTCATCGTCGCCTGGCTCAGCGTAAAGGTCTGCTGCGGGCTCAGGTCAAAGCGGGAGTAATAACGATAGTTCAGCCGATTGATGCCCACAAAGAGCGCCAAGCTCAGCAGCACCTGAAGGAACACATTGATACCGATGCCCAGACGGCGCGGCATCGCCTCCGCGGCAGGCGGGGTGACGTCAGGGGCGCTGGGGTCAGGGGGTGAATCAGACATGGCTCATCAGGGTTTCCAGCGGCGGAATTCCACCACCTGGAGCGTAAAGGAAAGAAACAGCAGCGTGAGGCTGGAATAATAGATCAGGGGCCGCGTATCGATCAGCCCGGAGGTAAAGATGCGGATATGCTCGGCACTGGCAAAGTAAGCCACCACATCCACCACCGAATCCGAGAGCTTGCGGCCGATCACCATCACAAACACGCCAAGGAGGAAATGGCAGAGGCTCAACGTGAAGCTCAGGATCGCCGCCACGATCTGGTTACGCGTCAGCGACGAGGCAAAGATGCCCATCGCCAGATTAAACATCCCCATCGCCAGCAGGATGATGTAGGAGCCACCCATCGTACCCGCAGGGATCTCCACCTGCCCGGCACTGATCCAGTGGGCCACGCGGAAATTGAAGAAACTCGGAGCCCACAGCAGCGCGTAAATGATCAGCGTCGCCACGAATTTCCCGGCCACCACCTGCCACGCCCGCACCGGAGCCGTGAACAAGGTCTCAAACGTCCCCAGACGCCGCTCCTCCGCAAAGGTGCGCATCGTCAGCAGCGGAAACACAAAGAAATACGACAGCCAGAACCACTGCGGCTGAAAGGTCCACGTCACGATGCTGCCCTCACTCGGCGCACTTTCCAGGATCGAAAGTGCCGCACGGAAGGCAAAACCATTCAGCACCATCACCAGCGCCAGCACTACATAGGCCACCGGCGAGACGAAAAACATCCGCAGCTCCTTTTTCAACATCACCCAGAAGCCTCTCATGACAGACGTCCTCCCTTCATCACTTCGGCGGATGACGCCAACTCCACAAACACATCTTCAAGGTTCGGAAGCTCGCGATGCAGTTCCCGCACCCGCCATGCTTCCGCCGTAGCCAAGGCCTGCACCGCCTCACGCACATCAAAACCCGGCTCCACACGCAGCATGAAGTGACGCCACGCGCCGCCCTCCACCGCCTCCTCCGTGCATTTGCGCACCCCTTGGATGCCTTCCAGCTTCAACGGAGCCTTCTCATCCTTCGTCTCCACCTCCACACGCACCACCGTCGAGGTATTCAGTCTCGACGCCAGATTCCTCGGTGAATCATCCGCCAGAATGCGGCCATGGTTCAGCATGATCACCCGGTCACAAGTCACCTCCACCTCATGCAGGATATGTGTCGAAAGCAGCACCGTATGCCGCGTGCGCAGCTCTCGCAGCAGCTCCCGCACCTGGCGGATCTGCACCGGGTCCAGGCCATTCGTCGGCTCATCCAGAATCAGCAGCTTCGGATCATGCACCAGCGCATCTGCCAGCGCCACGCGCTGCCGGAAGCCTTTGGAAAGATTATCAATCAGGCGACGCCGCACGTCCGTCAGACCACACAGCTCCATCACCTCCCCTACCCGGCGGCGCATCGAATGCCCGCCCATGCCCTTCAGCTCCGCCCGAAAGCGCAGATACTCCTTCACCTTCATATCCACATACAGCGGAGCCATCTCAGGCATGTAGCCCACCGCCCGCCGCACCTCCAAGGAATGGCGAAACACATCAAAACCAGCCACCATCGCCTTCCCGGAAGTCGCCGGCATAAAACCGCTCAAAATCCGCATCGTCGTCGTCTTCCCCGCCCCGTTCGGTCCCAGGAAGCCCACGATCTCCCCCGGCTCCACCTGGAAACGAATCCCGTCCACCGCCGTACGGCCAGCGTACTGCTTGGTGAGGTTTTGAACGTCGATCATGCGTGAAAGGCTAAAGAGGCTGAAAAAGTTGGAGAACCTGCCTTTTATAACCACCCAGCCATAAAGACAATCTTTGAATCAAAGTTTTGCCCACATCCCCAGTCTCACTTCTCAACGTCTCCAAGTTTCAAAGTCTTCCCCCCTGAGTGAAGTAAGCGCCCCACGCCTTCCTCCGCGAACTTGCCCACCAAATACTCGGTGTGACGCTAAAATCACCCGCGTCACTAGATTGCTTTTGGCGAATCTTTCCGCGTCGAGCTAAAGGCGGCCAGCTCCTCAACACGCCTCACCCCATGCACAAAACTACGCTTCTACTCTCCCTCG
>Ga0114980_10000397_pt1 | contig 31496 bp, 24 predicted proteins | sample S_140806_EF_Meta_FD_87018 | JGI IMG/M metagenome (GOLD analysis project Ga0114980, IMG submission 87018) | Freshwater microbial communities from Lake Simoncouche, Canada to study carbon cycling - S_140806_EF_MetaG | ecosystem: Environmental > Aquatic > Freshwater > Lake | place: Lake...
CCACCTCGTCCGTGAGATGGCCATGGAGCTTTCGCCCCTTATCCGCGTCAACGGCGTGGCCCCGGCCACCGTCGTGCAGGGTTCGGCGATGTTCCCGCGCGACCGAGTGATCGCCTCGCTTGCGAAGTACAACATTCCCTACACCGATGATGAGGCGACCGATTCGCTGACGACGAAGCTCTCCCGCTTCTACGCCGATCGCACCTTGACCAAGAACCCCATCACCCCCGCCGACCAGGCTGAAGCCTACTTCCTTCTCGTGACCAATCGACTCAGCAAGACGACCGGACAGGTCATCACCGTCGACGGCGGCCTCCACGAAGCGTTCCTGCGCTGATCCCGTGCGCGTCTCACTCTTCGTCCCTTGCTTCGTCGACCAGCTGACCCCGAAGGAACTTTATCTGGTGCTCATCGGATAAATCGATGCGCCTCGCTTCCTCCTTCGCCTTGTTCGTCGCCTCATTCGTCGCACTCGGCGCCGAGGTGAAGCCGTTCAAGTGGTCGGGCGACCTCAACGTGCCGGACCCAACCTCCTGCACGGTGGACGAAACGGGCAGCGTCTACGTCGCATCGACAACCCGTCGCAAAGCTGGCGACCTGGATATCCGAGAGCACTCCGTCTGGATTCCAGATGACGTCGCCCTGACTTCACCTGCAGAAAAGCTGGCGTTCTTCCAACGCGAACTGGCGCCGGGCAAGCTGAGATCACCTCGCGGCGGACTCAAGGATCACAACAAGGATGGCTCGATCGACTGGAAAGACCTGAAGGTGCCCAAAGAGACCATCTACAAGCTCACCGACACCGACCGCGACGGCATCGCGGACAAAATCACCGTCTTCGCCGAAGGCTTTAACTCCCCGGTTTCCGGCATCGCGGCCGGCGTGCTGTATTTCGACGGCTGGATCTACCTGACCGCCATACCTGACGTCTGGCGCCTCAAGGATACAGACGGCGACGGCGTCGCGGACGTGAAGGAACTCGTAGCTACCGGCTTCGGCGCTCATATCGCCTATGCGGGTCACGACATGCACGGACTCCGCCTCGGACCCGATGGTCGCATCTATTGGACCGTCGGCGACAAAGGTAGCAACGTAACGAGCAAAGAAGGACGGAAGTTCGCCTTCCCTCATCAAGGCGCGGTCCTCCGCTGCGAACCCGATGGGTCGAACTTCGAAGTCTACGCCCACGGCATACGGAACACGCAGGAGATCGCCTTCGATAATTTCGGAAACGTCATCGGCGTCGACAATGACGGCGACCAGCCGAAGGAGCGCGAACGGCTGATGTATCTGCTCGAGGGGTCTGATTCCGGATGGCGCAACCAGCATCAGTACCAGCAGGCCGAAAGTCGCTGGATGAAGGAGAACATGTGGCTACCCGCCGGTGCCGCCGACCAGCCGCTCTACATCACTCCCCCGATCGCCAACTATTCGGACGGACCCGCCGGCTTCCTACACGAGCCCGGCCACGCCCTCGACGGGGAATTCCGCGGACATTTCTTCCTCGATCAGTTCCCGAAAGGAAAAATGGACGCCTTTACGTTGGAGCCCGACCAGGATTCCTTCCGTCAGGCCAATCTCCGTGCGGTCAGCACAGGAATCATGGGTATCGGCATGACGTGGGGTACCGACGGCAAAGCCTACTTCGCCGACTGGATCGGGGGCTACCCTCTCGACGGCAAAGGAGCCATCTGGCGATTCGACGTGGCTCCGAACACCGATAAGTCCTCCGAGTCCATCCTCTCCAAGCCTTTTGGAGTCGCCGTTCCCAAGGAGGAACTCCTCAGCCTTCTCGCCCATCGCGATCAACGCGTGCGCGTGAACGCATCGCTCCGACTGGACCGGCTCGGAGCCTGGGATGACATGCTTGCCTTGGCGAAGCAGGCCGGCGCCGAACGGTTCGCACGCATCCATGCGATCTGGGGTTTCGGCATGGGACTCCGCCACGGCAAGATCGCCGACCATACCCCAGCGCTCAGCCTGCTCGACGACACCGACAGCGAAATCCGCGTCCAAATACTCAAGGTACTGAGCGAGGCCAAGCCGACCGATGCGCTCGTTTCCAAAGTCGCCGCACAGCTCGCCCAGAAAGACCTCCGCGTCCGCACCCAGGCCGGACTCACCTTGGGCAAAGTCGGCGGCAAGGCGCCGTTCGCATCATTCTTTCAGGATGCCGAGGCCGAACTACGTTTACCTTGGCTTCGTCATGGCCTAGTCACCGGGCTTGCGGGTACGCAATCCTCCGAGAGCCTTCTTTCGGTCGCTCATTCGGAAGCCGGCGCCAAAGCCACGTTCGCCACCCTTGCGCTTGTTCGGCAGAAATCTCCGTTGCTCGGCAAACTGCTGAACCACGCCAACCCTGATGTCGTGAATGAAACCTCCAGGGCGATCCACGACGACGAAGGCATCCCCGGGGCCGCCAGCGCCCTGGCCGAAGCCTTCGGTCAACCTACTTTGCCCCTCCAGGCAGCGCGTCGCGCCCTTAATGCCAATCTTCGCCAAGGCGACGAAGCCGCCCTATCCCGGCTTCTAGAATGGACGCTGAAACAGCCTGCAGGAACGGCGCTGCGCATGGATGCCCTGAAGGCCATGCTTATCTTTGATCAGCCATCCGCACTCGACCTGGTCGACGGCACAGCGAAGCAGTATGCGGCTCGCGACAAGGCCGAGATTACCCGGATCCTAAAGACCCGTCAGAACGACCTCCTTACGCTCCCGCGACCCGAAGAGCGTGCTGCCGTGCTCGAACTGATGGTGAAGTATGAGTTGGATCTCCCCTTTGCTGTTCTCCTCGCACTGGCGGAAGACCTCAAAGCGGCTCCAGGCGTCCGCCTGCAGACCTTGCGCCTCCTGGGACGCACACAAACTGAGCCGGAGTCCGTGATCCGCACGCTCCGATCGGCCGCAGGCGAAGGCAATCCGTCCGAAGTACGCATCGAAGCGATGAGCCAGCTCTTCGTGCGAGACACCGCCTCCGCCCTCGAGGTCGCCCGCCTAATCATCAATTCCAAATCGGCCAAGGTGCCGGAGAAGCAGGCCGCCGTCGCCGCGTTGCGCGGACGCACGGACGCCGTCTCGCTCAAGCTCCTCCAGGAACTCGTCGACCGGATCGCGAACCGTAAACTCGACGCAGGCCTCAAACTGGATGTCTTCGACCTGGCCAAGACGTCCGGCGACGCCGGCGTCGCCGGCGTGCTGAAGAAATACCTGACCCCTGGAACGAAGGGCGGCCTCAAGATGGCCAATCCGGAAGTGCCCTATGAGCTGCTGACCGACGGCGGCGACGCCGCCCGAGGCAAAGCCATCATCAACGGACACCTGGGCGCGAACTGCATCGCCTGCCATCGCGTCGATTCGAACGAGGGCAGCGAGGTCGGGCCCATCCTTCGGCAGATCGGCAGCCAGCGCTCCAAGGAAGAGATCGCCGAGTCGCTCGTCGAGCCGTCCGCCAAGATCGTCCAAGGTTTCGGCATCGAGACGATCGTGCTCAAGGACGGCACCACGCTCGCGGGCAGCGTCACCAAAGAAAACTCCAAGACGGTCGAATTAAAGCTGCCGGACGGACAGAGTCGGATGCTCGCCACCCCTGCCATCGCTTCGCGCACCCCCCCGATTTCCGTGATGCCACCGATGCTGGGTATCCTCACTCCCCATGAAATCAGGGACGTCGTCGCCTATCTGTCAGGACTCAAAGCGAAGACCTCCAAGGATAAAAAGCCCAAGAAATAGACTCTGCAGGGTTGAGTCCGAAGCGGAGAAAGCATGATATGACCTCATGCTGCTTCGCCTCATGCTGCTCGCCCCACTGGTGGCCCTTGGGCAGACGCCCTTGACGAACGTCTGGCAGAAGCAATACGACGCTTGGTATTGGCCTGCGCAGATGTCCCGGCCGGAGAACGTACGATGGTCAGAATCAGGCCGCTCGCTGGCATACTCTTGGCGCGACGGAGCGGGAGTAGCATGGAAGGTAGTAGATTGTACGACCGGGAAGATCCGGCCGGCCTTCGACCACGATAAAGTGGCGGCGAAGCTGTCCGAGCTCACCCGGTCCAAGGTCACTCCCCAGAAATGGCCGTTCAGCAGGGTCATCGCTCTGGACGATGGTCGCGTGCGTCTCGAGTCAGATAACGCGGCCTGGATCGTCGAAGCCAATCAAGGACTCACCCCCACCCAACCCGGTAAGAAATCCGATCCGGCGACGACCGTGAGAACCAACAGAGGACCAGGCGAATCCCGCCGGCTCTCCTCCTCCCGCCAGCGTGCCGAATCACCCACCGGAGAGCACCGGGTGGAACTCCGCGGTGGCAACGTCGTGCTCATCGACCTGAAGAAAGCCAACGCGGAAACCAAACTCACCCAGGACGCGATCGCGGGCAAGGAAGCTTGGGTCGGCCCAGCCAACTGGTCTCCCGATGGTCGTCATTTCGCCCTGTGGCGCGAGCGGGTGGTCCCGGTCCGGCAATATCTCGTGAAGGATTCGGTCAAGCAGACGACGAAGTCCATCGCCTACGAGAAACCCGGCGATGATCGCACCGAGCGCATCCCTTGGGTCTTCTCGACCGACGGCAAGTCCTCCGGACGGCCCGCCCCGGAGGTGCTACCGCTGTCATATGGCACCGACCGGCTAGATTGGTCCTCCGACTCGAAGCGCCTGCTCTCCGAATTCATCCAACGAGGCTTCACCGGACATGGCATCATCGAATATGACGTGGAGCGTCGCAGCTGGCGGCGGCTTCTTTCAGAGGAGGATCCCAAGTTCGTCCACACTTTCGCGACCCGCTATCGTTATGACCTCGATGAGAATCATGCCCTTTGGCTTTCGGAAAGAAGCGGCTGGCTCCATCTCTACGGGATCGACTTGAAGGACGGGAAGACGATCGGCGCCATCACCACGGGCAACTGGGTGATGAAGGAAGTCGTCAAGGTCGACGAGAAGTCCGCCACGATCACCTTCGTCGCCCTCGGCCGTAACCCCGGAGAGAACCCCTATCATCACCATTTCTGCAAGGTCGGCCTGGATGGACGCGGCTTAGTCGACCTGACGCCATCCGACGGACACCATGAGGCGATCTTCTCGCCGGACCGACGCACCCTCATCGACATCGCCTCACGCGTCGACCAGGCGCCCACCTACAGCCTTCGCAGCGGCATCGACGGACGCCTGATCGTGAAGCTAGGCGAAGGAGACCTCACGCCCCTGAAGAAGGCGGGCTGGTCTCCGACGTTACCCTTCGTCACCAAGGATCGCGACGGCAAGACCGACATCTGGGGCGTGGTAACGCGCCCTTTCCCCTTCGATGCCACGAAGAAATATCCGGTCATCGAGAACATCTACGCCGGTCCGCATGGTTCCTTCGCGCCACATTCCTTCAGCTGGTGGAATCGCAACCATCGCGAACTATCCCTGCTCGGCTTCTACGTGGTGCAGATGGACGGACGTGGTACCAGCAACCGGGGAAAGGAGTTCCATCAAGTCAGCTGGCGCAACCTCAAGGACGGCGGCTTTGCGGATCGGATCAACTGGACCAAGGCGCTCGCCAAGGTCGAACCGAACATGGATATCACTCGCGTCGGGATCTACGGAGGCTCGGCCGGCGGCCAGAACACCGCCCACGCCATGCTGCTTTATGGGTTTTTCTATAAGGCCGGCGCAGCCGACTGCGGATGTTACGACAACCGTATCGACAAACTTTGGTGGAACGAACAGTGGCTGGGCTACCCGATCGGCCCGTGGTATGAGGAGAATTCCTGCGCCCATTACGCAAGCTACCTGCGCGGCAGGCTGTTTCTTTCCGTCGGCGAGTCGGACACGAACGTCGACGTGAAGTGCAGCTATGATTTTCGTGATGCGTTGATCGCGGCCGGCAAGAATGACCAGATCGAGTTCCATGTCGTGCCCGGCGCGAACCATGGGGCGGGCGAATCCAACGAGATGCGGGAGAAACGAGCCCGTTTCTTCGAAGCCGCCCTCGGCAAACCCCTTCCCCGCTGAACATGACAACTCCTTCCCCCGGCCTGATCGAACTCAGGCTCAACAACGTCGGCCAGTTGTTCAACACCATGGACCCTTCGCCCTTCCATGAACGCGACCTCGACCATGATGCCGAAGAGTTCATCCTGAGTTGGGCGCGCGAACATGAGCGGGATTCCGACCTGCGCATCAAGGTAGTCCTCCGGCAGCCCGAAGACCCCGAAGCGACCCGTCAGGTCCGCGAGTCCATCCAGCATTACTTCGAATACCGTGCCCGGATCGCCCGTCGAGACCTCGGGGAGCTCTTCCGCGAAGGACGTACCGCCCTGCTGATCGGACTGCTTTTCCTGGCGGCCACCCTCGTCCTTCGCGACCTCATCACCCCCGGCCACCACCTGGCCGACTTTATCCGCGAAGGCCTGACAATCTGCGGGTGGGTCGGACTCTGGAAGCCCATCGACATCCACCTCTACCGTTGGTGGCCCCTAAAGGCCCACGGCAAGCTGCTATCGAGGGTCTCCCGTTGTCCCGTTGAAGTCGTCTTTGAGTCCTAACGACGGGGCTGCCGTGCGCTAATGACCCTGGTAAGCGACGACGAAATAACGATTTTTTTACGATGATGCATTGACTGGGGGGGTACCCTGCCCCAATCCCAACCTTTCGCATGCAGAATTTCGCGAGCCAGTGCCTGGACCAGACCAAGGCCCTCCTCAAACTTAACTTCAATTCCCTTTCAGCCGATGGCACGGTCGTGCCGGTAGCCGGGGAAGTCTCACGGGCCGATGAACCCGGTCACGCCGCCCTCGCCTTCGGGGAATACTTCCGCGCCACCGGGGAGCTCCACCTCGACCGACAGAACATCGCCGAGATCGTCGCCCGGACGATCACCGCCCAGGTCCGCGTCAGCAAAGGCTCCGATAACGGCATGGCCTTCGCCTGCCTCGGACTCCTCGCCTTCGGACCGACCCGCGAGCGCAACCCGGTCTGGGAAATCCTCGACGAAGCCACCCGCACGCTCATCGACGAACGGCTCGCCATCGAGAACGACCATCATGACCACGTCCAGGCCTTCGATATCGCCAAGGCCGTTTGCCGCTTCTCCTTCGGCCTGACGAAGAAGGATGAGACCGGCCCGCTGGTCGACCGTTTCATGGATCGCATCGCCGCCGCCTCCACCGGCGGATTCCACGACGAGGCCTCCAAGGGAGCAAACGCCGACAACTTCGGCGGCGCCTTCGACCTTTATGGCGTCGTCTCGCTGATCTTCATCCGGCAGTCCCTTCAGCTGCACGCCAACATCCAGCTGCGCGACTCCAAGCTACCCAAGCTACGCGCCCTGGCTGAGAAATATATCCGCGTCATCATGGACACCGTCCGTGAGGATGGCCTGGGCTGGTGCTACGGACGCGGTATCGGCGCCTATGGCCAGATGCACTGCATCACCCTCCTCCTCCAGGCCCTGCGCGACCGATGGGTGCCCGTCGACAAGGAACCCCTCGCCCGCGACCTCGTCCGCCGACTTTACGCCAACTTCTTCACGACCTTCTTTGACGCCGAACACGGCTTGATCATCGTCCGCGACGCCGAACGCGACACCATCCCGGGGCACACGACCCGCATGGCCAACTTCGATGCGGCCCGTTACCTCTCCCAATGGTCGCGCCTTGCAAAGACCATCGGCGGCGACCTCGAAGTCGTCAAGGTCACCAGCCGTCTGCCGGTCTGCCGCTTCTTCTCCTTCGACAAGTCCCCTCGCAAAGAACAAGGCCTGCTCTCTTATCAGGATCCGGCCTCGGGGCTGCACGTGATCCTTCCGCTCGTATCTTCCGGCTCGCATCGGTTCTGCGACTCCCTGGCTTTCCCGCACATGCCGGGCGTCTTTGATTGGCCGTCTAACCAGCAGAGCAGCCCTTTCATCCCGGAGTTCACCATCGGGGGCAAGGTGTACACGCCTTCGTTCTACGGCAAGAACGCCCAGGTCGCCATGGGCACCAAAGCCGGCACCTACCATTTCCGCTACGATCAGCCCGACCTGATCGACCGTGACGAAAAGGTCTCCACGAACGTCGCTTCTCTGAAGGTCGATTGGGAATTCAACGGAGGACGCATCGTCGCCCACTACACACTGACCGCCAAGTCGGCCGTCATGCTCGACGAGTTCCGCCTCGTGCTGCCAATTGCCGCGACGCATTCGCGCATGACCCCAGGTAACGCTTTGGTGCTCGGCGCCGAATCCCACCGCTGCGAAGTGATCAAGGACGACTTCCACTCCACCTGGGCCGAGACCAAGGTCGTGAGCGATAATCCCAAGCACCGCACCTGCTGGGGTAAGGTCCACTTCTACCAGACCCTGCAGCGTGATAAGTCCATGCCCTTGCGGGCCAGCATGAGCTACGCCTTCGAAATCGCCTACCAGCCCCACGTCGTGCGGGCCGGAGACGCGGTCTGAGGTCGGTTTCCCCGTCCGCCCAGCCTTCGGGGTTGTCCTAGGCCGTTTCCGTGCCCTATTCCCTAGGGTATCTTTTCATGCCCAGTCCGTTCTACATCACCACGGCCATCGATTACGCCAACGGCTCGCCGCACCTCGGCCATGCCTACGAGAAAGTCCTCTCCGACGTGATCTCGCGCCACATGCGCATGAGCGGCCGCAAGGTGCACTTCCTCACCGGCCTGGATGAGCACGGCCAGAAGGTCCAGCAGACGGCCCTCAAGCGGGGCGTCGAACCCCAGGTCCTCGTCGATGAAATCGCCGCGGTCTTCAAGGGCATGCTCGGCGACCTCAATATCTCGCACGACGATTATATCCGTACGACCGAAACACGCCACAAGAAGGTCGTGCAGCAGTTCCTGCAGCAGCTCTTCGACCAAGGCCTGATCTACAAAGGACAGAAGACCGACTGGTACTCCACGCGCCAGGAACAGTTCCTCACCGACAAGGATCGCGACCCCGACGGATCCTGGCCGGAGATCTACGGCGAGGTCACGCAGACGACCGAGGAGAACTATTACTTCAAGCTTTCGCAGTTCCAGCCCTGGCTCGTCGAACACATCAAGTCGCACCCCGACTTCATCACGCCGCGCTTCCGCCAGAACCAGGTCCTCGAGTTCCTCAAAGAGCCGATGAACGACCTCTGCATCTCCCGGCCGAAGTCCCGGCTCACCTGGGGCATCGAGCTCCCCTTCGACACGACCTTCGTCACCTACGTCTGGTTCGACGCGCTGACCAACTACTACTCCGCCGTCGCCGACAAAGGACTCTGGCCCGCCGACGTGCATGTCATCGGCAAGGATATCCTGTCACCGCCCCACGCCGTCTACTGGCCTTGCATGCTCAAGGCCTTAGGCATCGAACCCCCGCGCCAGCTGCTCGTCCACGGCTGGTGGACCGTCAACAATCAGAAGGCCTCCAAGAGTTCCGGCAACGCCACCAACACCCTCGGCTTCGCCGCCTCCCACGGGGCCGACGCGTTCCGCTTCTACCTGTGCCGCGAGATGGTCGTCGGACAGGACGCTGATTTCTCGACGCTCACCTTCGAGAACCGCTACAAGGCGGACCTCGGCAACAATCTCGGGAATCTCGTCAATCGCCTCCTCAACATGGTCGGCCGTAATTATGCGGGCGCGATTCCCGCCGCCGCGGCCGATGAAGACCTCGAAAAGAACCTTCGTCAGCTCTGGAGCGACTCCATCAAGAAGTACGACGAAGCCTTTGCCCAATACCAGGTCAGCCATGCCCTCGAAGCTCTCTGGGTCTTCATCAGCGCCATGAACGCCTACATCGAGGCCCGCGCTCCCTGGAAGCTCGCCAAATCGGCCGACGCCGTCGATCGGGCTCGTCTGGATTCCTGCCTCGCTCACGTCGCGGAAGGTCTTCGCCTGGTCGGCACGATTCTCACTCCAGTCATGCCTGCCACCTGCGACAAGCTCCTAACCAACATCGGGCGCCCCGTCGCCACCCTTTTTGAAGGCCAGCTGACATGGTCTGCCGTCTGCGCCGGCTCGAAAGTTGCCGATAAGTGCATCCTTTTCCCGCCGATCGAGGCTCCGGCCGAAACTCCTTCGGCCTGATTGGACAATTCCCACGGAGAGCTTACCTTCAACGCCGTGGATTCCGTCAAGACCATCGACGAAGTTGCCTTGCTGGCCGACGCTGAAAAACGCGCCGGTGGCGAAGGGTTTGTCAGCTACACCTTTCCGGCGCCTGAACTCGATCCGCTGGCCGTCCTGGAAACCTTGGATGAACCTGCGCCGCGTGGTTACTTCGAGAATCCGTCGCGTAAGCGTTCCCATGCCGCCGGCTCGCCACTCCGCCAATGGGCAGGACGTGGCGACCAACGCTTCGTCGAAGCCGATCGCTGGCTACGCGAACTCGATGCGAGCCTGACCTGCGTCGGTCCACGACCCCGTATCATCGCGACCTTCCCCTTTTATCCAGGTAACGCTCACGATGGCGCAGAGGCCAAACTCTTCCTGCCCGGCTGGCAGGTCGTCAGCGAAGACGGCCTGACGTCTGTCACCCTCTGCGAACCGGCTGCGCAGGGCTGCGCCGCCCGTCTAGCCATCCGGGCGGAAAGCTTCCGTAAGTTCAGCTACCGATCCAATCCACCACCCCCTCGTGCGACCGTCCCAACGGTCCTTTCGGAAGTCGGTGGTTCCTGGTTCCCCTCCGCCGTCGTCCGTGCGACCGAACTGATCAAGGAAGGTTCCTTCGAGAAGATCGTGCTTTCGCGCGCCTTCGATTGGCGCCGTTCCGAACCCTTCAGCATCTACGCGACGTTACACCGCCTCCGTCGCGGCAACCCTCCGTGCCATACCTTCCTCGTCGATGAGGCGGACGGAGCCTTAGTCGGAGCCACACCAGAGACACTGCTTTCGCTTTTTGATGGCGCCGTTCGCTCGGAATCCGTGGCCGGCACGACCCGACGCGGCGAATCCGCCTCCGAAGACGCGAGCCTGGCCGAAGCGCTGCTCACGAGCGAAAAGGATCTCCGCGAACACAGCGCCGTCACGGCCTCGATCCTGCGCCGCCTCCGCATGGTCGGCGTCCTTGCGGCGACTTCGCGCAACGCAGAGCTTCTTCGCCTCGGTAACGTGATGCATCTGCGCACGCCGATCGAAGGCACCATGCCAGCGGATCGACGCTTTCTCGAAGTAGCGGGTGAACTTCACCCCACGCCGGCGGTCGGCGGCAAGCCGCGCGCGCTGGCCCTTCCGTTCATTCCTGGATTCGAACCGCACCAGCGCGGCCTGTATACTGGAGCCGTCGGCTGGGTGCGTTCGGACGGCTCTTCTGGTAAGCTCTACGTGGCCCTTCGTTGCGCCCGAATCAAAGGCTCCGAGGCCCGCGCCTTCGCCGGCGCCGGTATCGTGGCCGGCTCGGATCCAGACGCCGAGTCGACCGAAACCGAGATGAAGCTGCGTACGATCCTTGAAGCACTGATCTAAGGATGAAGGTCGTCCTCCAGCGCGTGCTATCGGCTTCCGTGTCTGTCGAGGGAAGCATCATCGGCAAGATCGGCCCAGGCTACCTCCTGCTCGTCGGCTTGGCCGTCGGCGATGACGAGGCCACCGTCCGCAGGCTAGCGATTGAAGTCTCCAAGGCCCGCCTGATGTCCGACGCCCATGGCAAGATGGGCGTCAATCTGCGTGACGCCGGTGGACAAGCGTTGGCCGTGAGCCAGTTCACCTTACTGGCTGATTTCTCGAAAGGTAACCGCCCTTCCTTTAATGGCGCAGCGAAGCCCGAAATCGCCAGACCTCTGTTCGACCTATTTGTCCAAGAGCTTTCCGGCTTGCTCGGCCAGCCTGTTCCGAGCGGGGTCTTCGGCGCCGACATGCGGGTCGAACTGGTGAACGATGGCCCGGTGACGGTGGTGCTCGAATAGTTTAGGCTTAACCTCCCGCCCCGTCGTCCCTACCTCTGGAGTCCACTCATGCTTTCCGTCCGCATCATCCCTTGTCTCGACGTCCACGGCGGCCGCGTGGTCAAGGGAGTCAAGTTCGAGGAACTACGCGATGCCGGCGACCCCGTAGCCGTCGCGGCGGCCTATGAAAAACAAGGGGCTGACGAGCTGGTCTTCCTGGATATCACCGCGTCCAGCGACGAACGTCGCACCATGGTCGACGTCGTCGAACGCACGGCCGATCAGGTCTTCATGCCGCTCACGGTCGGCGGCGGACTTCGTTCCGTCGAAGATATCCGCACGATGCTTAACGCCGGCGCGGACAAGGTCTCCCTCAACACCTCCGCGATCAAGGACCCTGACCTCATCCTGCAATCCGCGCGAAAGTTCGGCAGCCAGTGCATCGTGGTCGCAATCGACGCCAAGAACGTCGGCCCGGGCAAATGGGAAGTCTTCACCCACGGCGGCCGTAACGCCACCGGACTAGACGCCATCGAGTGGGCCCGCAAGGCGCACTCGCTCGGCGCGGGTGAAATCCTCCTGACCAGCATGGACCGCGACGGCACCGCCGCCGGTTACGACATCCCGCTCAATCTCGCCGTCTCCTCGGCCGTCGAAGTACCCGTCATCGCCTCGGGCGGCGCCGGCAATCTCGACCATTTGGCGGATGTCTTGAAGCAAGGGGGCGCCAGCGCGGTCCTCGCCGCCAGCATCTTCCACTTCGGTACCTATACCGTCCGTCAGGCCAAGGAGCACCTGCGTGCCGCCGGCCTGCCGGTTCGGCTTTAAGCGACGGTCGGCGGGACGGCCTTCGGCATCACCAGGATCTTGTCCAGGCGGTGTCCATCCATGTCCACGACCTCGAAGATATGGCCCAAGGCCTCGACGCGATCGCCTTCGGAGGGGATACGACCCAGCGTACGCATGATGAAGCCAGAGATCGCAGTGAAGCGGCCCGATCCTTCGCCCGGGAAGCGGCCGACGATCCCCGTGGCCTCGCGAAAGTCATCCAGTGAAACGACTGCGTCGACGATCCAACTACCGTCTTCGCGCCGGCGGATCGGCTTGGGTTGAGCGATAGGTGAACCTTCGTTCGGCAGTTCGCCGACGACGGATTCAAGGACATCGTTCAAGGAGACGACGCCGCGAACCCGGCCGAACTCGTCCGTGACCAAGGCGATATGAATCTTATCCTTGCGGAACATCTCCAGTAGCTGCGTCCCGGTGCATTGGGTCGGCACGGTCGGAGGTTCGGTGAGCAGGTCCTTGATCGAGGCGGTGCCGACCAACGACAAATTGGCCCAAAGGCGTTTCACCGAGACGACGCCGAGCGGCCGGTCCGGCGAACCCCGATAGACGGGGAACCAGGTGTGGCCCGAGGCCACGACCTTGCGCCAGTTGACCTCATCGGAGTCCTCAAGGTTAAGCCAGACGACGCGATTGCTTGGCGTCATGAGACGCTCGGCGGTGACCAAGTCCAAGGATAAGGCGCCGTGCACCATGCGGTGTTCCGCGGCATGAAGCACGCCGGATGCCATGCCTTGGTCGACCATCATGCGCAACTCGTCTTCGGACATCGTATCCTCCGGGGTGCGTTTACGACCGAAGAGACGCAGGATAATATCAGCGAAGAAACCCAGCGTACTGACCAAGGGTGAGGCGAGGAACGAGACCGCGATCATCGGCCGGGACAGCATCACCGCCAGCCCCTCCGGATTGGAGAGACCGAGGCGCTTGGGCACGATTTCGGCCAGGACGATGGTCATCGAACCGATCACGAATGATACGCCCATGCGGGAGACGCTATCGGCATTATCATGCAGCCAAGCCCAAGAACTTACTTCAAACAAAGGCCTGATATGCGCCGCCAGCGGCGCACCGCCGAAGGTCGCCGCGATGATACTGCCGAAGGTCAGTCCGACTTGGACGGTCGAGAGGAACTTCGAGGGGTTGGCCAGGAGCTCCAAGGCCGCCTTCGCCCCCTTGCTGCCATCTTCGGCCAGACGGGTCAGTCGACGACGGTTGGACGAGACCAGCGCCATTTCCGAAAGCTCGAAAATACCGATGGTGGCCCAGCAGGCTAATATCACGAACAATTCCACGAAAACAGGCCTAGGCACTGCGGGTCGACCAGTCAAATCCGCTTGTTCACATCCTGCCTCCCCCTACGGTCTAACCCTCAATGGCGACCCATTTCGAGGCAATCATCGTCGGCAGCGGCATCGGCGGGCTGAGTTTCGCGCTCAACCTCGCTCAGCGCGGCCATTCCGTCGCCATCGTGACCAAGAAGACGAGTTCGGAGTCCAACACCAACTGGGCCCAGGGCGGCATCGCCTGCGTCACGGATAAGACCGACGACTTCCAGAGCCACGTGAAGGACACCCTGACGGCCGGCGACGGCCTCTGCGACCTGGATGCCGTCACGCATATCATCGAGTCCGGTCCTGCCCGTGTCGCCGAACTCATCGCTTGGGGTGTGGAATTCGAGAACGGCACCGACGGCCGCCCTGACCTCGGGCGTGAAGGCGGTCATTCCAAGCGCCGGATCCTGCATGCTCGCGACATGACTGGCCGCGCCATCGAATCCGCCCTGCTCCGCGCCATCGCCCGCTCCGCCAAGGTCGTGATGCTGGAGCATCACCTCGCGATCGACCTCATCACCCGCGCCAAGCTCGGCGCCTGTCCGATCGGCTCCCCCGGAGACCGTGTCCTCGGGCTGCATGTGCTCAACACGAAGGCCGGACGCGTCGAGACGCTTTCCGCCGATGCCGTCGTCCTCGCCACTGGCGGAACCGGCCAGGTCTATCAGTTCACGACGAATCCCGATATCGCCACGGGTGACGGCATCGCGATGGCTTACCGTGCGGGCGCCGAAGTGCGCGACATGGAGATGGTCCAATTCCATCCGACGGCGCTCAAGGCTCCGGACGGTAGCCGGGCGCTGATCTCCGAAGCCGTCCGCGGCGAAGGAGCGATCCTGCGCGACGTATCCATGCGGGCGTTCATGAAGGACTTCCACCCGCTGGGTGACCTCGCTCCGCGCGACATCGTGGCCCGAGCCATCGACTCCGTCATGAAACGGGACGGTGCGCCACACGTCCTGCTCGACGCCACCCAAGTGGCTAAAGGCCACTTCGCCGAACGTTTCCCGCATATCCACGCCACCTGCCTTAAGGCCGGATTCGACCTCACCAAGGAGCCCGCTCCAGTGGTTCCCGCCGCCCATTACCTCTGCGGCGGCGTGGCCACCGACCTCCGCGGCCAGACCTCCCTGCCCGGCCTTTTCGCCGTGGGAGAAGTCGCCTGCACCGGCCTGCACGGGGCCAATCGCCTGGCTTCTAATTCGCTCCTCGAAGCCGTCGTACTCGCCCACGACGGAGCCGCCGCCGCCCATGACGAGATCATCGCCAAGCGCGATCGGGCAACGGCTCTGCCGGCCTGGATCGATGGATCGGCCGGCGACCCTGATGAACGCGTGGTACTCACCCATAACTGGGATGAGCTCCGCCGCACGATGTGGGATTATGTCGGCATCGTCCGTTCCACCAAGCGCCTCCAACGCGCGCGTACGCGCATCGGCACCCTGTCGGACGAAGTCCGGGAATATTACTGGAACTTCCGCGTCGAGCCGAGGCTGCTCGAACTCCGCAACCTGATCCAGGTAGCTGAGCTCATCATCGATTGCGCACTGCAGCGCCGTGAAAGCCGAGGCTTGCACTTCACCCTCGATTACCCGGCTAAGCTGGCCGAAGCGCGCCATACCTCCGTGCGGCGCCCACAGGGCCGCCCATGAAGATAGCGATCGTCGGCACCGGGGCCATCGGCGGATGGTATGCCGCCTTGCTGGCCGAAACCGGACACGAAGTGCACTGCCTTGCCCGGAGTGACTTCGAAGCCATCCGGAAGAACGGGCTCACGATTCGCGACCAAGGCCGGGAACGGATCGTACGGGTCGCCTCTGCCTCGCCTGAGGCCGCCGCCATCGGGCCATGCGACCTCGTCGTCGTCACCATCAAGTCGACTTCCAACCTTGCCCTGCCTGCGCTCGTGGCGCCGCTACTCGGGCCGGCCACGATCGTCCTGACCCTCCAGAATGGCATGGGTAACGTCGAAGCCTTGGCCAAGCTGCTCCCGGTCGAGCGGGTCGTCGCTGGACTCTGTTTCGTCTGTATCAATCGCCTGGCACCAGGCGTGATCGACACGACGCTTGCTGGCTATGTCCGGATGGCCGCCGCCCAGGGGCCAGTCAACCAGGCGGTCGAGACCTGTGTCGCCGTATTCGCGGGAGCGGGCGTCGACTGCCAAGCGGAAGCTTCCCTCGAAACCGTGCTCTGGAAGAAACTCTGTTGGAACATCCCTTTCAACGGCCTCTCCATCGCCGGCGGCAGCATCACGACCGACCTCATCCTAGCTCACCCCGGACTGAATAATCGGGCCACCATCCTGATGAAGGAAGTGCAAGCAGCCGCTATCGCCCGAGGTCACGGCTTCGACGATGCACACATCAAGCGGCAGTTCGTGGTCACGGTCGGCATGGGTCCGTATCGACCCTCCAGTCTCATCGATTTCGTCGAAGGTCGGGACGTCGAGGTAGACGGCATCTGGGGCGAGCCCCTGCGCAGAGGGCTCGCAGCCGGCGTAAAGATGCCAGAGACCGAAAAGCTGGTCGCCGAGATCAAGGCGCGCATCGCGGAACGCGGATAAACGCCAATCAGCGAGGAATCTTTCCGAGCGTCGACCGGATGAGGTCGGCGATACGCGCCTTGCTGAGAAACGCCGACTGCGCATCGGCTACGGCGTCCACGGCGTACAGCACCGCACCATCGCGAGCCACCAAGGTCATCCGGAGCGTCACCCGGCCTTGCAGCGTTCCGACGGTCATGGGTCTGGCAATCCAGACGGCATAAAGGACGGCGTCAGCGCCTGCCGGGTCCATGGCGGCGACATAGCCTCGGCCCATGAGCACCCGCACAGACGTGTCATGGATGACGTCCGCATGCTGGGCCAGATCGGCTGACAGGGCGCCGGAAGCCTCCTCGACGTAGACGCTACGGACGAGCACGGGCTGAGGCGTCCCGACGGAACAACCGCCGAGTCCGAGCAAAAGGCAGCCCAAGAAGCTTAGGATGGCCTGCCTCAGACGGTGCATAACTTGTTTATTACCCGTTCTCGCCCCGGGACAAGCAGGGACATGATGGGACCTGTTGACCTTTGGGGTCAGCACCACTCCCCTTCACGCAATGGCCCGCGTCCAAGCCGTCACCTTTGACCTAGCAGGCACCCTGCTCTTCCCGCACCCGTCGGTCGGTGCCGTGTATGCAGCTTGTGCGAAGCGCCATGGGATCGAAGTAGAAGCCGCCGTCCTGGATGCCTCGTTCACACTCGCGTTCAAAGGCGGCCCAAAGAACGCCAAGCCCGAAGTCTTCTGGAAGGAAGTCGTGCAGAGGTGTTTTGGTCCCGCGCTCCCAGCCTCCAAGATCGATCCGGTCTTCAAGGAATGCTGGGAAGCGTTCGCCCGTCCCGAATCTTGGCGACTGGCTCCGGGTTCGCTCCAGGCGATCTCCGCCATCCGTTTCCTCGGCGTCAAGGTGGGCGTACTTTCCAACGCCGACGCCCGGATGCGTAAGGTGCTCGAAGGCCATGGGCTGACGCGACACCTCGACGGCATCTTCCTCTCCGAAGAGACCGGCCATTCTAAACCCGATGCCAAGGCCTTCGGACAGGCAGCCCGGGCGCTGGGCGGATCGGTCTCCGGATTGGTCCACTTCGGCGATAGCCCGACGGAAGACGGCGAAGGGGCCCGAGACGCCGGGGCCACCGGCGTGGTCGTCGGCGGCGCGCATGCGCCCGACCGTTGCCTGCGTAATGAAAAGATTTCCGAAGCACCCTACGCGATCCGCGCCTTGCTCACCGAAGGAAAGCTCAAGGGGAAGTTCTCGCGCACCGTACAGAACCTTTTAGCCAACCTCCGCGGGCTCCCTGAAGATCGCGGCCGCTCCACCGACCGCGCGATGAAGACGATCGACGATGCCGTGCAGGATGCCTTTAAGAAGCTGCGGCTAGACAAACCCGTCCCCGAGACGGCGATCGTAGCCCATTGGCTGGAGCTGCTCCCGCTGAAGCTGGCCAAACGCTCCGCTCCGCTCCGCGTGCTCGAGGGCGGCAAGCTCGTCGTCCAATGCGAGAATTCCGTCATCAAGTCGGAGATCCGCTTCCACGAACGGGCGATGCTGGCCAAGATCAGGCTGCTCCGCGGCTGTCAGGAAGTCCGCGCGATCAGCTTCGTGAACGCCTGATTAGTTGGACTTCGGCTCGAAGGGCTTCTGGAACACGTCCTTGAAGTCGTAGACTTCCTTGAAGTCCTCGAGGTTGTCCTCCGCCGAGCGGCCGAACAGTCCGGTATCGATGATATTGAAGACGATGTTACCGACGTCGGCCGATTTCCGGAGCCCCCAATTATGGAGGAGCGGATAGGACATCGGGCCGTAGGTCTCGAGGACGTGCTGGCGGAAGCCTTCGAGCAGCTGCGGGCCGCTGACGTGCCGGTTCGCGGTGCTCTTACCTTTCTTCGGTTCTCCGTGCGTCAGTTTCTGGGCGAGGTCGAGCCCGAGGCGCACCACGTCATAGGCCTGGGGTTGGTAGCGGGCATCCTTCTGGCGGATGATGCGGACGGCTTCGTCGAAATCCATGATCAGAGCTTGGCGAGTTCGGAGAGCAGGCGGGCGTTCTGGGCTTCGGTGCCGACGGTCAGGCGGAGCCAGCCCGTCATGCCATAACCGCGGAGCGGTCGCACGATGACGCCGGCCTTCTGCAAGACGGTGAAAGCCTCCTCGGCCTTCGGGATCTGCGCGGCGAGGAAGTTGGCCTTGCCGTCGATATAGGCAAACCCGAGGCGCTTGAGCCCGGCGGAGAGCTGGGCGATGCCCGCGGCGTTCACCTCACGCGTGCGACGCACGAAAGCATCGTCGTCGAGGGCGGCTTCGGCGGCGGCCAGCGCCGGGAGGTTCACGTTGAACGGCTGCCGGACACGATTGAGGAGGCCGCAGACCTCGGTCGACCCCATCAGGTAGCCGACGCGCAGGCCGGCGAGCCCATAGGCCTTGGAGAAGGTGCGCGAAAGCACGACCTTACGACCGGACTGCATGAGCGGACGCAGGTCAGCCGAAGCTTCGAGGTATTCCGTGTAGGCTTCGTCGAGGCAGAAGATCACGTCCTCCGGCAAAGAAGCGGCGAAGGCTAGGATGTCGGCCGGATCGTCGGTACCGCCGGTCGGGTTGTTCGGACTGGCCAGGAAGACGATGCGGGTCTTCGGGGTCACCGCGGCGCGCATGGCCTTGAGGTCGTGGCGATAGCCTGGCATCGGGACTTCAACGGCGGTCGCACCGAAGAGCATCGTGGCAAGCTTGTAGACGATGAAAGCCTGGGAACCGAAGACCACCTCGTCCCCCGGACGAAGGAAAGCCTGCGAGAGCAGGATCATCACCTCGTTCGAACCATTACCGATCACGAAATTACCCGGTTCAAGCGACCACTTCTTGGCCAGCTTCTCGCGCAGGAAAGTGGCACCGCCATCCGGATAGAGATGACAATGATCGAGCGCCTTCCGGGCGGCGGCCAAACCGAGGGGCGAAGGGCCCAGCGGATTCTCATTGGATGCGAGCTTGATGACGTCCGCGGGATCGAGGCCGAACTCACGGGCGACAACCTCGATGGGGCGGCCGGCCTCGTAGACGGGCTGGGTGAGCACGGGCCGATTGGCTAGGTCTGAATAGGAAGCCATGAATAAGGCAATCAATGCGACTGTTCGCACGATTGGCAAGCGTGAGCGACCGCCCTCCCCGCTTGCCACTGGCACCGGCGAGGCTTAAGCGTGCACCATGAAACTCGTCGTCACCGGCGCCTCCGGATTCCTTGGTCGCGAGGTCTGCCTCGCAGCCTTGCGACGCGGACACGAAGTCCTGGCGCTGGGCGGGACCCGTGCGCCGATGATTCCGGGCGTGGCGCAGGCGCGTGCGTTCGACCTCTGCGCCGAGGCCGCCCTGGAAGCCCTAGTTCTCGAGGAGTTCCCGCAAGCCATCGTCCATTGCGCCGCCCTGCCGACCATCGAAACCTGCCTGGCTGACCCCACGCGCGCCCAGGTGCTCAACGCCGAAGTCCCCAAGAAACTCGCGCAACTGTGCTTCCACCTCGGCGCGAAACTTGTCCACGTCTCGACCGACACGGTCTTCGACGGAATCGCGGGCAACTACCAGCCCACCGACCAGCCTACCCCCCTTAACCTTTACGGAGAGACCAAGGCGGCCGCCGAAGTCGAAGTCCTGCGTTACGGCCGTGAGCACGCCGCCGTCCTGCGCACCTCCCCGATCATCGGCAACTCGGTCAGCGGTGACCGCGGACTGCATGAACGCCTGTTCGCCTCGTGGAAGGAAGGAAAGCCGGCCACCTTGTTCACGGATGAGATTCGTCAACCCGTCGAGGCGTCCAACCTCGCGGACGTGACCATTGAACTGTGCGAACGTAGCAACCTCTCGGGGCTTTATCACTGGGCGGGCACCGAAGCCATGAGCCGACACGAGATCGGCGTCCGGATCGCCCGGCATTTCGGACTCGATGCCGAAGCCCTCGTGCGGCCGATCAGCCGCGCGGAAGTCCCTTCAGCAACATCTCGCCCGCGGGACCTCAGCCTACGCCTTCACCCTCTTGCCGGCAAGCTGCGCACCACCGCCCAATCCTTCGAGGAACAGCTCGCGCAACTCCGCGTTCCCCGTGGCAGCGAAGAGTGGTATGAGAAAGTGACCGGCCGAAAGGTCGTGCGTCGGCTGGAAAAAGGCATAGACTTCTGACGATGGACGTCCTCCCCCGCCAAACCGCCGACGCCGTCGCCAACATGGCGGCGGACCTGCTGCTGCTGGAGTTCTATCCCGAGCCCAAGAACATCCGTTTCCGTGCCTACGCCTGGTCGGCCCCCGCCTATACGTTTGGCGTGTCACAGCCTTGGGCCAAGTATCGCGAGCTCGTCCCGGCCCGTTATCCGCTGGTCCGTCGTTGTACCGGAGGAGGACTGGTCTCGCACCTCGACGACTGGACCTTCGCCTTGGTGATTCCGACGGGGCATCCTCTCTTCAAGGCCGATGCGATGGCCAGTTATGCCGCCGTGCACGAAGCCCTGCTCCAGGCCCTCTTGCTCCAAAGTCAGCCGGTGAAGCTGGCGCCGATGCCTACGGGCAAGCGTGATTTCCAATCGCCCGACGATTGTGCGCAACGGGCTGAACCCAATGATCTGGTCCGCAGCGACGACGGCCGCAAGGTGGCGGGCGCCGCCCAGAAACGTACTCGTAGCGGCCTGCTGATCGAAGGCTACATCTGGCGCCCCTTCCTGCCTGACTGCGACTGGCTGCGCTTCGAGAATGATTTCGTCCAGGCCCTCAGCATCATCCTGCAAAGCCCGGCCGTCCCGGTACCCGAACCGACCTACAATCAGTACGACCACGAAGGCACCTGGGGCAAGTTTGCGTCCCGCGAGTGGAACGAGCGGATCTAAGCGAAGAGATCGAGTTCCGGACCGGCTTCCTTGGCCTTTGGCTTGGGCGCTACGGCCTTCTTCGGCTCGGGAACGGGTGCGGACACTCCGGCCATCGGCAAAGCCTTGGCAGGCAAGCCTGAGCCTGCCTCGAGTCCACCCAGGATCTCGCGGGCACGCTGGACGACCGCCGGGGGCATCCCCGCGAGGCGGGCGACCTGAATGCCATAGGAACGATCGGCGGCGCCCGGCACCACGCGACGGACGAACACGATCTCATCCTTCCACTCCTTGACGGCGACGGACCAGTTGCGCAGCCGTTTCATGGAGTCGGCCAGCTTGGTGAGTTCGTGATAATGCGTGGCGAAAAGCGTACGCGGGCCGGCCTCGGCTCCGCCATGGAGATGCTCGGCAACGGCCCACGCGATGCTGATACCGTCATAGGTGCTGGTGCCGCGACCAATCTCGTCCAGTACGACCAAGGAACGGGTCGTGGCGTTGTTGAGGATATTGGCGGTCTCGTTCATCTCGACCATGAAGGTCGAGTTGCCGCGCGAAAGCTCGTCGGACGCGCCGACGCGGCAGAAGACCCGGTCAACCAGTCCGATGCGCGCAGAGGCGGCTGGAACCCAGCAACCCAGATGAGCGAGCATGACGATGAGCGCGACCTGCCGGATGTAGGTCGACTTACCGGCCATGTTAGGTCCGGTGAGCAAGGCGATCTGTTCGCCGGTGCTGCTGAGACGGGTGTCGTTGGGTACGAAGGAGCCGGCACCCGGACGGGACTGCAACATACGCTCCACGACAGGATGCCGACCTTGCTCGATTTCCAACGCATCCGTGTCGTCGACGACCGGCTTGGTCCAGTTGGCTTCGCGGGCGAGCTCGGCCCAGCCACGGACGATATCCACTTCCGCGACGGCCTGAGCCGTGGCCAACAAGGACTCCGTGCAAGCAACGACTTCGGCGAGGAGGGCCTGGAAAAGTTCGGTCTCACGAGCCAGCGCCTGTTCGTCGGCCCGCAGGACCTCGCGCTCCTTGGTCCGCAGCTCTTCGGTGGTGAAGCGCTCGGCGTTCACCATGGTCTGCTTCCGGATATAATCGGCCGGGACCGCGGCGAGATTGGCCTTGGTGATCTCGATGGCGTAGCCGAAGGCGCCGTTGTAGCGGACCTTCAGGGACTTGATGCCCGTCCGGTTCTGCTCGTTGCGTTCAAACTCGGCGATCCAACCCTTGCTGTCGGAAGCGAGCGAACGAAGGCGATCGAGTTCGGCGTCGAAACCTGTGCGCAGAGCCCCGCCCTCGCTGAGGTCGACGGGGAGTTCATCGCCTAAGGCGGATTCAAGACGGGCAAGGAGTGCCGGTTGGGGATCGATGCGGCCGGCTTGTTCGGCGAGCGCGCCACCCGGGAGAGCCAATAGCTCCTCGCGGATCGGCGGAAGGGAGCGCAGCGTATCGCGGACGCCGCCCAGTTCGCGCGGGTTCCGGAGGCGGTTCTGCAAGCGGGCGAGGATACGGGCGATGTCCCGGACGCCACGCAGGGCTTCACCCACGCGCGAGGAAGCACCGGGGTGCTTGAAGAATTCGCCGACGGCGTTCTGGCGTTGGGCGATCGTCGTCAGGTCGGTCGACGGCTCGGCCAGCCAGAGCGCGAGCAGGCGGGCCCCGGAGGGAGTCTCCGTGCGATCGATGGTCTCGAGCAGCGACCCTTCGCGTAAGCCGCCAGAAGAAGCGAAGAGTTCGAGATTACGCGAGGAGGCCGCATCCAGCAGCACGGACGAACCTAACTTGGTCTCGATGAGGCGGAAAAGATTCTTCGGACGATCGCAGAGGGAATCGGTGACATAACCCAAGACTGCGCCCGCCACGCCCAAGGCGGGATGTTCATCGGTCAGACCGAAGCCAGCCAGGCCATGCACCGAGAGCGTCTGGGCGACGAGTCGCGCGCCAGCGGCCCCGTCGAAATTCCATCCGGGGAGACGGGAGACCGCCCGGCCCTGGAGGAAGACCTCAAGCGCTTCGCGATGCTCAGCCGGTGGTTCGAGTCCCTCAGGGAGGACGATCTCGCGAGGAGAGACCGAGTGAAGTAATGGCAGCAGGCGCGCCGGCGAAGCATCGGTCGCCAGACGGAAATCCGCGGTCGAGACATCGAGCCAGGACGCGTGCCAGCCCTGCTTATCCCACGAGATGGCCGCCAGGTAGTTTCCGCGACGTGAATCGAGCTGCGAATCTTCCAGCGCCGTACCCGGAGTCAGGATGCGGGTCAGGCCGCGGCGGACCAGCTTGCCGGCGACCGGCGCTTCGAGCTGATCGCAGATCGCGACCTTCCAACCGGCGGCGAGAAGTCGGTTCACGTAGGCCGGAGCCGCATGATGGGGCAAGCCGGCCATCGGGGTCTCGTGGCGCTTCGTGAGCGTCAGGCCGAGCACCTTGGCCGCCACCACGGCATCCTCGCCAAAGACCTCGTAGAAGTCGCCCAGGCGAAAAAGCAGGATCGTCCCTGAGGCGAGCTTCTCACGAAACTCGCGGTACTGCCGCTGCATCGGGGTTTCTTTTTCCACTGCGTGCAGGGAAACTCCCCGTAAACGCGTGAGCAAGAACGGACTACCCTCCCCCACCCTCGCGGGGCGGGAAGTTGCTCACATCAGCTGGGCGGCGAGCTCGGACAGGGCGCTGCGGACGCCGTTGATCAGGCGCACGTTGGCGGTGATGGCGTGGCCTTTCATGCGCTCATGGGTATGGATGAGCCCGTTGGACTTGCCGTCGAGGTAAGGGGTGTCGACCTGATCCAAATCGCCGATGAGGACGACCTTCGAGCCTTCGCCGATGCGGGTGATGACCGTCTTGGCTTCGTGCGGGGTCATGTTCTGCGCCTCGTCGACGATCATGAAGGCGTGGCCGATGGAGCGACCTCGGATGAAGGTCATCGCTTCGATTTCGATGAGACCGGAATCGATGAGCCACTGGTAAGGCTTACGCGGCTGGTTGATCGCCTGGAACTGCGAACCGAAGATCGGCTGCGGGGTCTTCATCGCCTGGGCCTTCTTTTGACGGCGCTGCGAATCGGTCGCGACGGCCTCCTTGGCGGTCGGGGTCGGGGCCGCGTTTCCGTTCTTCGAGAACAGGACTTCGAGGTTATCGAAGTACGGCTGGATGTAAGGAGAGAGCTTTTCCTCCTTGGAGCCAGGAAGAGCGCCGATGTCCTTGCCGATCTGCACCACCGGACGGGAGACGTAGAGCTTCTTGTAAGGCGAGAAATCGCTGAGCACCTGCGAGAGAGCGGCGGCGATGGAAAGGAAAGTCTTGCCGGTGCCGGCGCGACCGAAGCAGGTGACGAGGCGGATCTCGGGATTAAGCAGAGCGTCGAGAAAGATCCATTGCTCGAAGTTCTTCGGGATGACGCGCATGCCGCGCGGCATCTGGAGGCCCTTGCGGGCGCCGCTATCGGAAGACATGAACTCGCGATACAGCCCAAGGGGGACGAAAGCGCCTTCGCCGACGTGACGGGCCGGCTCGGTCCAAGAGTCCGACGTGAACATCACGTATTCGTTCAAGATGAGGGGCGGCTCCTCCTTCACCTTGACCTGGACTTGGCCGAGTTCGCGGAAATCGCGCATGGCTGCGGCGGTCACCTTGATCGTGCGGTACTCGCCTTCGTCACTGGTCTCGACGCGGTCGTTACGGTAATCCTGGACGTCCATCCCCAGGGCCTGGGCCTTGAGGGCCATGCAGGCGTCTTTGGTGACGAGCACCACGGGACCCTTCGAGGTGTCACGCAGGTAAAGAGCGGAGGCGATGATGCGATGGTCCGGGGCGTCGACCTGCATGAACACGGCCCGTACGCGTTCGGCCTTGGCTCCATTGAAGTGATCGCGGATCAGCGACTCGTTGATGACGATGCGGAGCTCGCCGCCGTCGCGGAGCTTCGCGTGCAGGGCGCCTGGCTTCGAAGGATCCCCCTCGGCGATCTCCTTCAAGGGACGGTTCTCGAAAAGACTTCGGATCGAACGGTTGACCCTTCGCGCGCTGGCGCCGAGCTGACCTTGTTGCGTCTTGAGACGATCGAGCTCGGACAAGACCTCGACAGGCACAGCGACGATGTGCTCATCGAACTTGAACAGGGACTCGGGATCGTGAATCAGTACGTTGGTGTCCAGGACGTAAGTCTTTTTCACGTCGCTCACCGTGACCGAAATCGAGGAGTCGGCAACCCGTAAAAGATTATTTCGTCTCTTCGATGGCAGCCAGGTATTCCCAGCTGTAGATCCCGGTCCGATGGCCGTCGCTGAACTCGAAGGTGACGGCATAGTTGCCGACACGGCTCATTCCGGTGACGATGACCCCGGGGAACCGACGAGGCCCGTCACCACCCCAACGCTGTCCGAGGATGTCGACTTCGCCCATGTTCTCGGCGCTCGGCGAAACCTCGCGGAGGAGTTCGGCGCGAAGGCATTGCTCACGTCCATCTTCCCAGGTGATGGCGACGAAATCACCGATGATCTGAAGGTCTTGCGGCGGCCGCATGACCCCAACCTGCGGCCTGCCCCCGTGGTGGCAAGCAGGGAGCGGACGACGGGACGACCTTGACTCCCCGGGCTTGGTCGGGAGTCTGGACGGATTATGGCAGGCGTAGGCAAACTCCTCAAACAGGCCCAGAAGATGCAACGAGGCATCGCCGAGGCCCAACAGCAGCTCAACGCGGAGAGACTCGAGGTCTCCCACGGTGGCGGCGCGATCAAGATCACGGTCAACGGACACGGACTCGTCCTTGCCCTGACGATCGACCCCGAGTTCATCAAAGAGGACAAGGCGATGGTCGAACAGGCCCTCGTCGCGGCCCTGCAGGAGTCTTCGGCCAAGGCACGCGAGCTTCATGAAGCCACGATGTCGAAGGCCACGGCCGGTTTCTCCCTCCCCGGGATGTGATCGCTCGTGACGCCCTCCTTCGACAAGGTCCGCCAACTCCTCAAGATGCTTCCCGGCATGGGGCATCGCTCCGCCGAGCGCATTGCCCTGCATCTGCTGGTCGAAAGGCCCGGCAAGCTCGCTCCGCTCCTTGAGTCCTTGCAAGCCGCCGCTTCGGCGGTCCGGCGCTGCACCCGATGCGGAAGCCTCGCCGAAGCCGAGCTCTGCCCTGTCTGCCTCGATCCCAAGCGTGAGCCTGCGTCGATCTGCGTCGTCGAGCAGGTGCCTGACCTGATGGCCATCGAGCGCTCGGCGGCCTACCGCGGCAGTTACCATGTCCTTCATGGCCGCCTCTCCCCGATCAACGGCGTCGGACCCGACCAGCTGAACTTAGCCAGCTTTGAGCAACGACTGAAGGACGAACCCATCACGGAAGTCGTCCTGGCCCTCGGCAACGACATCGAAGGTGAAGCGACCTGCCATTATATCAGCGAAGCCATCCACGCGGTCCGCCCCACGATCAAGATTTCACGCATCGGCTTCGGCCTGCCGAGCGGCAGCGGGCTGACTTTCGCCGATCCGGCCACGCTGCGCAGCGCGCTGGAGGGACGTCGAGATGTCGCCAACTGATTCGCCCATCGCCTACCCGATCGAAGCGGAGGCCTTCTGGGTCGGCCAGGCCGAACAGGTGTCCGAGAAGATCGGGGACGAAGCCCTCGAGCGCATGACGCCCGCCGTGGCGCATCTTTCTGACCTCTTCACGACCGAGCGTCCCGACAAGAGATTCCCCGATTACTTCGCTGACCCTCGGCTTTTGACGGCCTACGGGGTCTTTTTTCTACCCCAGAGCTTCACCCGGACCTCCATCGCCCTGGCCCAGACCTGCGGCTTGCGCGGATGGAAGCCGTCCAGTGCGGTTCCGGCGATTCTCGATCTTGGCTCCGGCCCCGGTTCCTGCGGCGTCGCCGCGGCTTACCGTCTTCGTCAAGGCGGCATCAAGAAACTCACGCTACACGGCGTGGATAAGTCGCCCAGCGCCTTGGCTTCGATGGAATCCTTCGCACGAGCGACCCTCGGTGATGACGTCGAGACGAAGACGCGCATCGGCGATGCGTCCCGACCCGAGACCTGGCCGGAGGGCCCCTTCGACCTCATCGTCGCCGGCTTCGTGATGAATGAGATGCCGCAGCTCGATCACGCCGCCCTGCTCCGCTGGTTCGGCGAGCTCAAGGCCAAGCTCGCTCCGGGCGGACTCATCCTCATCCTCGAACCCGCGTTACGGATCACAGCCGAACGACTGCAGAAACTCAGCGACGACGTGGCGGCCGGAGAGATGACCCGCATCGCGCCCGAACTTGACGCCCTGCCCGACCCGCAGCTCGGGCCAGGCGAACACTGGAGCCACGAGACACGGGCATGGGAAGCTCCGGCTTCGACGGAATTCGTGAACCGCCACCTCCATCGGGACCTGCGCGAAGTCCGCTTTTCGTTCGCCGCCTTTTCCGACGCCCCCCTGACCCCGCTGACCTCCGGATTGAGTCGGCTGATCTCAGACGTGCAGATCATCAAGGGGCTGATCCGTTTCATCACGATCCGAAACGGCTCCATCGAATCGGTCGAAGTCCCCACCCGCGGCCTCTCCAAGCATGAGGTCAAGAAACTGGCGGCGACCTTCGGACGCGGGGACATCGTCCGTCATCCCCACCCAGCCGCGGCCAAGCTGCGCCTGGCGAATCACGAGGAATTGAAGGTCTTTTGGACGCCCAAGACTCCTGCGGGAACCATAATGTAACAATGTCGGCGGGGCATTTGTTTGCCTGACGGCCGGACAAGGAGTTTAATGAACGGAGCCTCCTGTTCCTCCATGGCACGGCGGCATACCTTACATCTCCATGTTTAATCGCGAACTCAGCTGGCTAAGCTTCGACCGTCGAGTCCTCGAACTCGCCGAAGACGATTCCGTCCCTCTTCTGGAACGGGTCCGCTTCCTTTCCATCGTCAGCTCGAACCTCGACGAATTCTTTGAAATCCGCGTGGCCGGCATCATGCAGCAGCAGGAATCCGCCAGCCACCCCGCGACCAAGGAATTCCTCTCCGACGTCCTTGCCCGCGCCCGTCAATTAGTGGAAGCCCAGCAGGCCTGCTGGAAACAGAAACTCCTTCCCGCCCTCTCAAGCCACGGCATCGAAGTCTTAGCCAGAGAACAACTCAGCGAAGGAGCCAGGGCCGAGCTTTCCCCGCGATTCGATCGCGACATCCTGCCGGCGCTGACCCCCCTGGCCATCGACCCATCGCACCCCTTCCCGGTCCTGACCAACAAGGGACTCTACCTTCTCGCTTTGCTGCGTGATCCGGCTTCAGGCGAGCTTCGACGTGCGGTCGTCCCCGTGCCCCGTATCCTGCCGCGCATCCTCGGCCTTTCCGACCTCAAGAGCTTCACCTTCCTTAGCCACGTCATCCAGCTCTTCATCCACCGGCTTTTCCCCGGGCTCGAACTCCAAGGTTCTTGGGCCTTCCGGATCACCCGCAATAGCGACCTTTACGTCGACGAAGAAGAAGCCGGCAACCTCCTCGAAGCCATCGAAGATGAGATCCGCAACCTGCGCAAAGGCGCTCCCGTTCGCCTCGAAATCGAGGCCGACGTGCCTGAAGGCGAGATGCAATGGTTGCTCGGCTCGATTGGACTGACCTCGGACAATGCTTTCCGCATCCCCGGCCCGGTCAACATGCTCCGCTTGGGCAGCCTGATCGACATGATCGGCCGACCGGAGCTCCTCTACCCCAACTTCGTCTCGGTCGTCCCTGCCGAATGCGCCGACCCTTCCAAGCTCTACGAGCGCATCGCCGAACAGGACATCATCCTGCATCACCCGTACGAGTCCTTCTCGCCGGTCGTCGACTTCATCCGCCAGGCCGCCAAAGATGAGAACGTCGTCGCGATCAAGCTCACGCTCTATCGGACCAGCGGCGACTCGCCGGTGGTAGAAGCCCTCAAGGAAGCGGCCCGCAACGGCAAGCAGGTCACCGCGCTGGTCGAACTCCGCGCCCGCTTCGACGAACTCAATAACATCGAATGGGCCCGACAGCTGGAGGAAGCCGGTGCGCACGTGGTCTATGGCCTCGCCGGCCTGAAGACGCATTGCAAAGCCTGTCTCGTGGTACGCCAGGAGAAGGACGGGTTGCGTCGCTACGCTCACCTCGGCACGGGGAATTACAACCCCAAGACCGCGCGCATCTACACCGACTTCTCGCTGCTCACCTGCAACGAGGAGATCACCGCGGATGTCGGCCTTCTTTTCAATGTCCTTACCGGCAACCTCGCGGGACCTAAGTTCAAGCACCTGCTGATCGCGCCGTTCGACCTCGCTCGGCGCATCGTGGAACTCATCAAGAATGAGACCGCCAACGCCAAATCCGGCAAGGCCGCCACGATCTTCGCCAAGGTCAACAGCCTCGTCGACCCCGAGGTCATCAGCGCCCTCTATGAGGCCTCGCAGGCGGGCGTCCGCATCGAGCTGGTGGTACGCGGCATCTGCTGCCTCAAGCCTGGCGTCACCGGCAAGAGCGACAACATCCGCGTCCGCAGCTTCCTCGGCCGTTTCCTCGAACACAGCCGCCTGTTCCGCTTCGAGAACGCCGGAGGCCAGCCGATCCTGCTGATGGGTAGCGCCGACTGGATGCCCCGCAACTTCCAACGCCGCATCGAATGCGTCTTCCCGCTTCACGCCGGCCACGTCAGACGTCGCATCGAGGAGGAAATCCTCATGGTCTACCGCGACCGCCAAGGCGACGCCAAGGCGCTCACGCCCGACGGCGGTTACGTCGCCTGCGAACCGATGGGCCGACTGGCCCCAGGCGCCCAGGACACCTTCCTGCAGCTCGCCGCAAAGGCCGCGCAGAGCCGCCTCACCGAACAGACGGAGAAGTAGAAGGTCCTAGGCAGATCCGTTCGACGGCCGCGTTGAAGCCGCCGGAGTCGCCAAGGATCTCCACTTCAAGCCGTACGAACATCAGCGGAATCGGGGGGCGGAAGCGCGCCTGCAGGCGGACCGCGTCCTTCTCGGTCGTGACAATCATCTCGGCCTTGGCTTGCATGGCCTGATCGAGGACCTCGTCGAGGTCTTCGTCCGCGAAGGCATGGTGGTCGAGGAAGCGGCGATTGGCGACGATCGTGGCGCCCTGATTGGTCAGGATTTCCTCGAAGCGTTCCGGCGTGGCGATACCCGAGAAAGCCGCGACGCGTCGTCCTTTGAGGTCCGACATCGGCAGGCGCTTCGGGCCGTCGACTTCCACGAGCTCGCAGGCGCTGTGCGAACAGGCGATGATCTCGGCTTTGGCGTTATGCTTCCGGATGAGGCGAACAAGTTCCGGATCAGGCGGGCCGACCGACTTCGTCACAAAGACGTAGGAAGCCCGACTCAGGTTGGAAACCGGCTCACGTAGGACACCGCGAGGCAGAAGCGAACCATTGCCAAAGGGGTCACGGCTGTCGACCAGCAGCAGGTTGATCTGGCCGCGGAGCGGAAGGTATTGGAGTCCGTCGTCGAGCAGGATCGTATCCACGCCGAAGCGTCGGAGTGCGAACCGGCCTCCCTCCACGCGGTCCCGGTCGACGATGACGATGACACCTTCGCCGCAAAGATTCTGGGCGAGCATGTAAGGCTCGTCGCCGGCTTCGTCCGGGCCGACCAGGACCGACTTACCGTCGGAAACCACGAGCGGATCAGGGCGACTGCCTTGAGTGAGCCAGCGCCAAAATCGCTTCAGCATCGAATCGGACGCGCCCTTGTAACCACGCGAAAGAATGGCCACCTTGCGGCCGCGCGCCGTCAGCACCCGTGCCATCTTCAGCACGATAGGGGTCTTCCCGGTGCCGCCGACAGTGAGATTACCTACGACCACGACCTTGCATCCGAGCGGAGTGTCACGGAACAGCCGATTGCGATAAAGCCAGAGTCGCAGGCGGACCAGGACCTCGAAAATCCACGAAAGGACCTTCAGGAAGCCCCCGAGCAAGGTCGCCCCGGGCCCTTTCCGACGCTCGTAGACTACGTCTACGGCATAACCGGCCACGGCCTCTCCAAGGGAGGAAAAGAACCCTCGATGCTTGGCGGCCATGGACGAATTGATGCAAAGTTGTTTGACGAAGGCAACCATCCCGATTGAGAAGGACGACCCAGCGCCATGCTCGTACACC
>Ga0114980_10000399_pt1 | contig 31452 bp, 21 predicted proteins | sample S_140806_EF_Meta_FD_87018 | JGI IMG/M metagenome (GOLD analysis project Ga0114980, IMG submission 87018) | Freshwater microbial communities from Lake Simoncouche, Canada to study carbon cycling - S_140806_EF_MetaG | ecosystem: Environmental > Aquatic > Freshwater > Lake | place: Lake...
CCTGCGGACCGCCACCCTTGGAGCCGGCTGCTGCACCGCCTCCACCACCGCCGGCCATCGGCGCACCCATCATCGGGCCACCGCCGCCACGCATTCCGGGTCCACCCATCATGGAGCCAGAACCACCCATCATGCCACCGAGCCCACCGCCAGCTGCTGCACCGCCACCACCGGGAGGCGTCGGAGCAATCACCGGCAATACAAGATTAGCAGAAACCTGAAGTGGGAAACCGTTCGCATTCGGATCCAAAGGAGCCTCACCCGGCAAACCCACTGTTTGCGACGATGCATTCGGCCAGCCTGGAAGCGCGCTAATTGAAACCGACTTTACATCCGGGTTAGCAAACAGTGTCAGGTAGAACTTGCCAACATCTGACAGATTCTGAACGTATGCATTGATCGACAACGCATCCCCCTGAACCGCCATCGAGTTGTACTCAACTTTGCGATAGGTGTACTTTGCTACATTGCGGTAAATCTGAGGAACAAGGACATTGTGGAACTGCACCGTCTTGACAAAGTTGACTTTGTCCTGAAGTGGCTTGATCAGCGCGAGTGTGGTCGTTGTTTCAGCTTCGATAGCTTCGACAGCCTTCGCATCTGAGTCGGCAGCATTCGCTTCTTCGATCATCGTATTCACGGATGGCACAAGATAACCAAACTGGTAGCCAAGGAGGCCACCAATCACAGCAACTACGCCGGCGACGGTTCCAACGACTGCCGCTTTGGTTTTCCGCTGCTCTGCAATGTATGCAGGCATAAGGTTTATGCGAAGCACTGACATCTATTCACCTCATCCAACCGAGTCACACACATAAGACTCACCAATACAACTACATCATCGGTCGAAACTATTCAACATTCAAGTAGAAAGTTCCTACGAACCAATTACCGCATCCCGTGACGCAAGGCCCATTGCAACAGCAAAAGCTGATGACAACGCCGTACGCTGCGCCCCAGTAACAGATTTAGCAGTAACATTTATGCTGCCAAATGTATCTGCAACGCTTGCTGGTAAGCCAATTTCCTTTTCAAGGTAAGCATCAAAGCCGCGAAGATTTGCACCACCACCACACAGTAGTAAGTGATCGACTGTCTCCGTTGGATACTTTGACCGGAAATAATCGACCGATCTTCGTAGTTCCATCGTGAACTCACCAAGGACAGGTAGTAAAGCCATGAACACATCACGAACACGCTGTTCACTGGCAGTTAAAGCAACAGCCTCAGGGGCCGATGGCACTTCGACCACTGGCTCAGGCGTCACTGCGAAAGGATTGACTTCTTCAACAGGTGCCGCTTCGACTGGCGCTGCAGGTGCTGAATCCCCGAAGAGGCTCGGAGGCAGTGGCGCCGATATGTCAACATCCCATGGAGATGAAATGCCGTTATCTGCCGCATCCCCAGACGAACCAAACATATCTTCCTGTGCCTGCTCAACCAAGTCAAGCAACACTTCTCCACGCTCAACCTTTTCGTCTTCAGCGGCTTCAAGGGACAAGGACAGCTTGTCAGCCACTGCACGCGTAAAGGCTTCGCCACCAAGTGGAATCGTACGAGGGAAGCGCAAGACGCCATCACGGTAGATACCAACCTCCGTACCTGATGCACCAATGTTGATGACGACGGTTGTCTTAGCTTTCAGTCCGGTTTTGGAAAGGTCTAACAAAGCCCGACCGATTGCAAGTGGCTCAACATCAACCGTAACGACTTCAAGCCCAGCGAGCTTCAGGGCCTCAAGATGCCCCGACACCATATCCCGCTGCGCGACAGCAATGAGGACTTCCATTTGAGCATCTGGATCAGCATCTGCTGCAGGATCATCAATTTTTTGATAAGCCATTTCAACATCGGATGCAGCGAATGGGATGTATTGCTCAATCTGCCACTTCATCGTGTCAGCAAGCTCGCCAGTGGACATCTTTGGGACTTCCACCACGCGAACAACCATTCCAGCCGTTCCACCGACGGCGACGACAGCTTTGCGGGAGCGAATTCCGCTTTTGGCAATCATTTGCTTGATGAACTGACCCATGCTCTTAGGGTCTTGGATAACACCCTGAACAACCAGTCCCTCCGGGGTACGCTCACGCGCCAGCCCAGTCACCTTCAAATTTGTACCTGAACCTGTGACTTCTACAAGCTTTACAGCATGTGTCCCGATATCCACTCCAACAAAAGAGCCGCCTGTTGGGCGGTACGTTTTTACCGGTGCGGGACGGGGACTTGCCTTTTTCGTTGCTATTGCTCCACCAGACTTCGCCACTGTGCGTGCCCTCTTTTCGGTTGTCCTGCGACAAATGCCAATGCGCGCCATTCTAGCACGTCCGCAATTTCATTGTCAATGCGTATTGTTATGATCAGGCGTCGCGGTACGACGCTCACCCAAGCGCCAACGGTGCCTCACCTTCTCGTAAAAAGTCATCCCCATTCCTTTTACGAGTACTAGTCCATGCTTGTTTCGTCGGATGAATACCCGTCCATCCGTAGGAACAGCCAGCGTTACCTGTCCATCAATGGTCGCATCGACGACACCACGCCCACCAAAAGGCACTGAGATTTGTACCACTCCATTGATCGGTATCACGAGGCTTCGGGCACTCAAGGTATGGGCTGCGATCGGGGTAATCAATATCGCCTGTACATCGGGATGCATTAGTGGACCACCCGCTGAAAGCGCATAACCAGTGCTTCCAGTCGGACTCGCCACGACAACACCATCTGCCGCGTAACCTGCGACAAGGTCATTGTCAACATAAACATCGAGGTCAACAAGACGGCGGGATGAGCATGCAACTACGACATCGTTTACCGCAGGAGACGCGGAAATCACATCGCCCTCACATTCAACCGAAGCGTAGAGCATCGCCCGTGTATGGACCTCCAGCGCACCATCAAGGGCGCTCTTTACGTGAGACCACACCTGCGTGCTGTCAGATTCAGTGATGAAACCAAATCGTCCGACATGAATCGGTAAAATCGGTACACCGGTTTCAGCGTACATCCGTGCGGCGGCCAGCAACGTTCCATCCCCACCAAAGACCACCAGCATCAGAGCGCCATTTGTTTCGATAGGGCCATCGATGGAAGCAACACGAACTTCAACATGGTGTCGCTCAAGTTCCGACTGGACGCGTAGCAATGCGTCCAATGCCGCAACCTTGTCTTGGTTGGCAAGGAGAATAACAAATGACATCTGGACTCTTTCAGCCTACGGCTTTGTCGTACCAGTCGTCGACTTACCGAAGCGTGCGAGATTTGCCTTTGCATCCGCATCGGATGGATTTGCTTTTATAGCAGCTTTGTAAGATGCGATGGCATCGTTTATTTGTCCGCGGCGTTCGTAGAGGACGCCAAGGTTATTCCAAGCCACGGCATTTCCTGGTTCACGTCCTGTTGCATCCTTGAGAGCCGTCAATGCGGAATCGAGCTGATCCTGCTTCATCAGTACGCTTGCCATTGCAACGAGTGGAGCTGCGCTTTTAGGTTGAAGCGTTCCGAGCTGGCGGTAGAGACCAATCGCCTCAGCTGATCTCCCGGATGCAGCAAGTGCCGGTGCAAGGAGTTGACGGCTGATGATATCTGTTGCATCTAAGGCAACCGCCTTACGCAACGCGCCAATCTCCACGGACACATCCGTTGTCTTCCGTGCTGCAAGTGCAACATTTCGCCATTTTGGTGCTGATTTGGGATCTTGTTCGGCAGCAACCTGAAACTTTATCAGCGCTTCGGGATACCTTCCGAGCGAAAACAGAACGGTTCCGATATTTTGCGATGTGTCTGCGTGTTTAGGGTCAATTTGAGCCGCCATTTCAAATGCCGTAAGTGCATCAGCAAGGCGGTTCAAGCGAACCAGCATCACACCTTGGTTATAGCGGGCTGATGAATCCGTTTTTTGAACAGCTGGTGCATCTGGGGCTGCATAAATATCAGCGATGACACCGTATGTTACTTGCGCTTCGTCATCCCGTTTAGCTGCAACAGCAGCCTGAGCCTGAACAAGGAGAGCATCGATGTTTCTGGGTTCGAGTCCGACGGCCTTTAGCGATGCGGCCAGTGCAAGCGTAACTTTGTTAGCCTTGAGTTCGAGCTGCGCGATGGATATCCAACCAGCCGTCAATTTTGGATTGATGGTCACTGCACGCTTACAGCTAGCAAGCGCATCGGTGTCCTGGTTACGCCGGGTATACGCAAGTCCTAGATTCAAATGAGCGCTAGCATCTGCGGGCTTCAATTCAGTTACTCGCCGAAAGGCAACCAGAGCCTTTGCATAGTCGCCCTGTCTGTATGCCGCAAAACCAAGGCCTGTATAGGCTTCACTTGCAGACGGATTAATTTTTACTGCCTGCTCAAAAAGTAGTTGAATTCTTGTTTGTTGGGCAGCAGTTTTGGTAGGTAATCCTTGGAGAGCATTTGCAAGGTTTGTAACAACCTCAGCAGAACCAGGCTTGAGGGCGATAGCTCCTTCAAGAACCGGCACCGCGTTCACAGAATCTCCAGAGCGCAGAAGTAAAAAGCCCAACCAACCAAGTGCATCACCGTTTTTCGGCTCTGCAGCTACGACCTTTTCCATAAGCGTTAGGGCAGTCGCGCTGTCGCCTTGTGCGTAGGCTGTCCGTGCGCGTTGGAAGAGCTCAGATGGCGATGTGGGAACATCGGCCTGTGCACCAATAGCAAGATGCACCGCAGCGATTGTCAATAGAAGAGCCATTTGCATCCCTCACTACCGTCAGGCGAATACAGACAACTATGTCAGGATTCGCGGAAAAGATCCCGATCACGACCAAGATACCCACGCATCCGAATGACGGCCTGTGTGTGTAACTGATAGACACGGCTTTCAGACACCGTCAAAACCTTGCCAATTTCCTTGAAGGTCAGCCCTTCGTAGTAGTAAAGCGCGATTACCAAGCGTTCGCGATCCGGCAGGCGGTCAATCGAAAGACCAAGCTGACGTACCCGCTCGCGCATTTCAACTTCATCGGTCGGGCCAGCCGCTTTATCGGGAAGTATGTCACCTACGTGGAGAGATTCGCCATCACCACCCGAGCCGACAAGAATGTCCTCGAGGGATGTCACTGCACCACGGCCAACATCGGAGACTATACGGGCGTATTCTTCGGTGGAGATACCCATGCGTTCAGCAATTTGTTCTTCGGATGGTGCATGTCCAAGTTCTCGTTCAAGCTCGACCATGGTCCGGCTCAAGTTACGGCTTCGCTCGCGCACAGACCTTGGTACCCAGTCATCCTCGCGAAGGCTTTCGAGGATTGCACCCCGTATCAAAGCAATGGCGTACGTTTCAAATTTGACTTGGCGTCCACTATCAAACTGATCGACTGCTTTGACCAGCCCCATGGATCCAGCAGTGATTAGGTCATCACGGTCCATATTGGGAGGAAGATTCGCGACGACACGGCCGGCGGTAATCTTTACCAGATAAGTGTAATTGTCGATAATCAAGCCTCGCGCACGCTGGTCGCCACGATTTTTGAATCGGCTCCAAAGGTCTTCTAATGCACGGGGTGTCAACACAGGGCGATTGTCCTAAAACGTCGGTACTTATGCACCTCGACGGATAGCATTATACACATTCAGCAGAAATTGCCCGTAATAATGCGGGCTGATTGCCTTGCGAATGTAGCATCAAGTAAGAAACTAGCACTTAAAACGAGAGAGACCAAGTCAACTGACTTGGTCTTTCGGTTATTGTTTACTGACAAGCCTCACAGACCTCACCGTCCAGCATCGCCTGAATGCTGCAGGCGGTCTTCTCTTCTGGTGTAAAGAGCTTCATCTCCTCTGCTTGTCCTTCACCGCTTTGATTACGTTTCACGGCAACAGTTGCCTTCTCGATATTGCTTGCTCCGAGCGTCCGGAGATAGTAAGTCGTTTTAAGACCCGTTCTCCAAGCCCTACGGTACATATGTGACAGCACCTTCATGTCAGGCGAACCTAGGAACAGATTGACAGATTGGGACTGATCAATCCACTTTTGGCGCCTTGCAGCCGCATCGATGACATATTCGTATGGAATCTGAAACGCCGTCCGGTACCGCTCTTTGACTGTCTCCGGTACGCCCTCAACACTTTCAAGGTCACCATCAAAGTACTTGAGGTCATCGATTACCTTTGTGGTCCACAAACCAAGCGTTTTGAGTTCCTTTACAAGGAATGGGTTTAGAACTACGAAGTCACCACTCAGGTTACTCTTGACGAATAGGTTTTTATACATCGGTTCAATACATGGGCTGGTACCCATAATATTGGCGATGGTCGCCGTTGGTGCAATCGCCAAGACATTTGAGTTCCGCATGCCCTGCTTCGCAATCTTCTGACGTAGCGGTGCCCAGTCGAGCTTCCCACCACGTGCGACATCGATTGTCTCACCACGCTCACGCTCAAGGATTTCAAGCGTGTCGGCTGGCATAAGGCCCCGGTCCCACTTACTGCCCTTGTAGGTACTGTACGTGCCACGTTCCTCTGCGAGGTCACTACTTGCCTCGTAGGCATAGTAAGCAATCGCTTCCATCACCTCATCGTTGAACTCAACCGCTTCATCGGATGCAAATGCAATCCCGCGCTTGTACAACGCATATTGCAGCCCCATGACGCCAAGTCCGATTGGGCGATGCCTTAGGTTTGACCGCTTCGCGGCTTCTGTTGGGTAATAGTTGATATCGATGACATTATCAAGCGCCCGGACAGCCACCCGAATCGTTTCACGAAGCTTTGCGTGATCGAGGGTGCCATCAGCGAGGAGGTGATTGTCAAGAATCACCGACCCGAGGTTACAGACTGCCGTTTCATCATCCGATGTGTTAAGCGTGATTTCCGTACACAGATTGCTGCTGTGGATGACGCCAACATGGTCCTGTGGGCTGCGAAGGTTGCAGGGATCCTTGAATGTGATCCATGGGTGGCCTGTCTCAAAAATCATCTTGAGCATTGACTTCCAAAGATCCAGCGCATCCATCTTCTTTCCGAAAATCTCACCACGCGCTGCAGACGCTTCATATTCTTCGTAGCGTATTGCGAAGGCAGCACCATAGAGGTCATGTAGATCAGGTACATCGGATGAACGGAACAACGTCCACGTGCCACGTGCTTCCATCCGCTGCATAAACAAGTCGGGAATCCAGTTAGCCGTGTTCATGTCATGCGTGCGGCGACGGTCATCACCGGTGTTTTTACGCAGTTCAAGGAAGTCCACGATGTCGTTATGCCAAACCTCTAGATACGCACACCCGGATCCGGCACGTTTCCCACCTTGATTGACAGCTACCAACTGATCATTGTGCATTTTCAGGAATGGAATAACACCTTGACTCTCGCCATTGGTGCCTTGGATGTAGCCACCGGTTCCACGAACTGCTGTCCACGATCCTCCGAGGCCACCGGCCCATTTTGAAAGAAACGCATTTTCGGCGATTCCACGAATCATGATCGACTCGATGGAGTCATCCACCTTGTAGAGGTAACACGAGCTCAGCTGCGACCGAAGCGTGCCAGAGTTGAACAGGGTCGGAGTCGATGAACAGAAACGCCGGCTTTTGTACATATTGTAGAGCTCGATGACATGCTCTTCACGCAGGGTTGGTTCTTCGCGGAAGAGTCCCATTGCGACACGCATCCAGAACAGCTGTGGCGTCTCAATACGGCGCTTTCGGTTCCCCGTTTTGTCGGTGATCAGGTAGCGATCGTAGAGTGTTTGCAATCCAAGGTAGTCAAAGTCCAGGTCAGCCGATGGGTCTAATGCCTTCGCCAACCGGTCTAGGTCATAGTTCAGGATGTCTTTTGCCAGTCGACCGATTTCCACCATCCGTTCCAAGGACTTACGAAGCGCCTTTGCATGCGAGGACTGAAGTCCTGAAACACCATCCCGGACGATGTCCCAGCCGAGGCTTTCCTCGTAGATAAACGACAAAAGAATGCGACCGGCAAATTTGGCATAGTCGGCATCGCGCTCCATCAAGGCCTTTGCATTAAGGATGATGGTCTTCTCAAGGTCACTACGCGAAATGTCCGGGCGTACTGAACGGAGAAGCTCAGCCTCGATCTCTGTCGAACCGAGTGCCAGATCCAAGCCAATACGCGCAAATTCAATTCTCGCCCTGAGGTCTTCGCCATCCCAGAAAACAAGCGAGCCATCCGGTTCCATCACGGAAAGCAGCGACACCTGTACATTGTCGCCACTTGCAAGCATCGCCTGTTCCTGAGCACGCAGCAGCGCACGCTGAGCTCGATAAACGATGTAGTGCTCGGCAACCTTCATGTATCCGGAGAGAATAAGTTCTTCCTGTACCAGGTCCTGCACCGTTTCAATCGACACATAGGAGCGACCCAAGGTACGCACTCTATGGGTTACCTTCTCAGAAATCTCGATAGCAAGTTCGGAATCGAATTGGAGACTTAAAAATGCCTTACGCACTGCGATTTCGATTTTGTCTGCATTCCAAGGAACCACCTGGCCATTACGGCGAATCAAGCGGAGGTCAGCGACGACTCCCCTACCAAAAGGGAGTGTCGCCCGCTGCATCACAAGACTCTTTGCAACATCGAAAGAGCCGCGCTCAATCAACACCGCTTCCGTCAAAACTGAAAGGTCGTATTCCGAGAGGCGGATCAGCTGCGTATCATGTGCGACGGATGCAATCCGGTCCGCTACACCGCGGGCGACGCCAGATACAAACTCGCGATTCGCGGATGTATCGACATCGAGGCCGCGGGCTACATACACATTGGCAAGCGCATCGCCCACGAGCTGAGCAACCCGCGCGAGACTTGCTCCGCCATCCGCACCTTCACTGATTACACGAACGTGCCCAGCTTCGGTGATCTCCTGCGCGATACTGAGATGCGTCGCCCAGTTAATCTGAGGCCGTCCGTTTGACTCGACGACTTTTTTGACTTCGAGGTCACGCAGTATCTCGGGAAGATTCGATCTTGTTGCCATAACTCACCACAACTCCAGAAAACCCGGGCCTTCTGCCCGACATATTCAAACTCTGCTGTCATCCAAAATCCGGAAAGGTCCGAAATTACAGATCGTCGTCATCCACAGTACTGAGCGAACTCGACTTCTGATATTCCGTGACACGTCCCTCAAAGAAGTTCTGCTCTTTGCGGATGTCCATGAGTTCTGCAAGCCACGGGAGTGGATTCACAAGTCCAGGATGCAGTGGGTCGAGACCAACGCCTTCGAGGCGTCGATCCGCGATGTAATCGATGTACGATTCAAACTCTTCGGAAGAAAGCCCAAGAGCGGCAACTGGCAGACAGTCCCGTATGAACTCCTTCTCAAGCAACACAGCTTCCTTCATCAGGTCTGTAAGTTCTTGCTTGAATCCAACCGTCCACAGCTCGTGGTTCTCCTGAATCAACGCAATAAAGAGGTTGCGGAAAACTTCGATGTGGTTTGACTCATCCCGCAACGTATAGCGGAACATCATTCCAATACCCGGGAACTTGCCCTGACGGTAGAGAGATAACATCATCCCAAAGAGGCCGTAAAACTGCGTCCCTTCCATGCACTGGCCAAAGACAAAAATGTTCTTGGCAAGCAGCCTCTGGTTATCTGGATCTGTCAGGTCTATATCACGGCGCAGAGACTTAGAAATGCGACTGACAAACTCATTTTTCTTCTTGATTGTCGGGATGTCCTCAAACATCGCCTCACACTCATGTGGATTCAGTCCAAGGGACGAAATCATGTACAGGAGGCTATCCGCATGGATATTTTCCTCATGTGCATGGCGGCCAAGCACGAGTTTGATTTCACTCGCGGTGACCAGCTCACGGACGACGTGTTGGATGTTATCTCCGACGATTCCCTCGGCCGCACTGAAATAACCAACAGCCATCCGGAGAATCCAACGATCAATCTCAGTGAGAGCCGATTCTGAGCGCCATTGCTCGATGTCGCGCTGCATTGGGATATCTTCTGGTTCCCAGTGATTTGCCTTCATCTTGCGGTAGATTTCGTACGCCCACTGGTACTTCAAAGGCAAAAGGTTGAACGTCATCGTTGCCCGACCGTTAATAACACGCTTTGCCTGAAGAGCCTCTACTGCTTTGGCCTCATCCAGCTCAAATACCTTTGTTCCGAGCTCAACCCTAGTGGTCTTACTTTTCGTCGGGATCGTCGTCATCTACAGCACTTCCTATCAACAACTACCAAATGCCGCATCTATGTGAGAATCAACATCTAGTTAGCCCCATGGCAATCTGCCCCTAGATATTGTGTTAACACTGCGTGCGTTCGGGATTATAGGCGTAGGTCGTGTTCGAAGTCAAGCGATACCAGCGTATTTAATACACCCAAAATTTCCTCGAAAAACGGGGGAACTTAATGCCTGCCTCATCCACAGGGAAAGATGCCGACACGGACCGCAGCAGAACCTTAATAACGTGATTTGTCAATGTGAAATACACGCATTTCTACGTAATTTGATTCGCACTCAAGACGCTCGTGGTGCCTATTGTTGCCGGGTGCGACTAAGTGCAGTGTGCACTGTTAGACACACGAACAGGCACGAAAATTGGCACATTGGCAAGCAAACCACTGCCGAGCACGATCACTAGGCACCAGGGTCGAGAGGCATTGTTTCTGCCCAGTTCAACCCAGTTTTGACATCGACATCCAGGTTGACCGACAGCTTTGCAGCACCTTCCATACAGCCTCGTACATGACTCGCAAGGTCCTGTGCCGCCGCGGCATCCACTTCGAAGAGCAGTTCATCGTGGACCTGTAGTAGCAATGTTGCCGGCAAATGTGAATCCTTCAGCATGATTGCGGTGTCGATCATCGCCCGTTTCATAATGTCAGCGCTTGAGCCCTGAATAGGCATATTCGCCGCGGCACGCTCTGCGGCCTGGCGGAACTGAAAGACCCGGCTGTTGATGTCGGGAATCCAGCGCCGGCGGCCATCCAATGTCTGTACATATCCGTGCTCACGGGCAAATGCTATCGTTGTATCGAGCCATGTTCGAACAGCTGGAAAGCGCTCAAAGTAGCCGGCCTTCAGCGCCTTTGCCTCGCCACCTGTCATCTTGAGCTGACGGCCTAAGGCAAAGTCGGAAATGCCATACAGAACAGCATAGTTCACGGTTTTTGCCGCACGCCGCATATCCTTGGTGACATCCGCAGGCTCCACGCCGTAGACCTTACTCGCGGTGTACACGTGGATGTCCTCGCCTGACCAGAATGCCGCACGCAGCTCTTCATCTTCAGCCACATGCGCAAAGATTCGGAGCTCAATCTGGGAGTAGTCGGCGCTCAGCAACACTTTGCCCGATGGGGCGACGAAGGCCTTGCGCAGTGCCCGTCCAACCTCTGTCCGTATGGGAATGTTCTGTAAATTAGGGTTACTTGAGCTAAGGCGCCCCGTAGCAGCCACTGTCTGATTAAGCGTTGTATGGATACGGCCATCCGCGCGGACCTGCTCCGGCAAGGAATCCGCATACGTACTCTTGAGCTTGGTCAGTTCACGGTACGACAGGATACTCGCAACAATCGGATAGTTTGGCGCAAGCTCTTCAAGGACATCGGCGTCCGTTGAGAATCCAGTCTTCGTCTTCTTACCACTGGGCACGCCCATTTTTTCAAACAGGATGTGCTGGAGCTGCTTTGGACTCGCGATACTAAACTTCTCACCCGCCTGCGCATGGATTTCCGTTTCGAGCTCACTGATACGAATCCCCATGACAGCGGCCTGACGCTTCATTTCATCCTTATCAAGGCAGATGCCCATGCATTCCATTTCAGCAAGAATAGGCGCAAGCGGCAGCTCCATCGTTTGCATCAATTCGGTCTGTTCAGCGGTCTTGAGCTTTTCATCCATCGTTGGCTGTAGCACCGCGATAGCATCCGCGGCTAGGGCAGCATGCCGCAGCGCGAGGTCCATCCGTTCCGCCGTACCGACATCCTTAAGCTCTTTCGCATCCGGAGACCGCTCCAGCTGGATGCCACCAAAGAACGCAGCAACATCGTGGACGGCGTAACCGCTCCGGCGGCCTGCCTGGAGCAGATAGGATGCCAGCTCGGCATCAAATGTCAATCCACTAAGATGGATGCCAAGGCGTGTTAGTTGGACAAGAGTGCCTCGCGCATCGTGGACACACTTCGGCTGATTGACATCTTCAAGAAATGCCTTGACATTCGGATCGATTACCGCTGCTGCTGTGTTTCCACCAAAGAGCCCTGTATCGACGACTTCTTCAAGCGGCGCGGTGATGCGAAGTGCGGTACCACTGCCATCAGCGAGGCAGATTCCGTAAATGGGAGCGTCCAGGGATGCCCCAGGCCCTGCGGCAACCCGTACTGCAACGGGCTTACCCGCCCAGCTTTGTAGGAGAGATACGTCATCGGTGATGGTGACATCCCGCGGAGCAGCAGCCGCGGTGTTGTCATCCTCGCTGCCATCTGGGACGGCGGAATAGTCAGCGCTTGGTTGGCTGTCACTGGCGACGGATGCTCCACTTGATAGGTTTGGCGTGGATGCGATTTTCGCACCAGGGACGCGCTTCAGGAGCGTGCGGAACTCGAGGCGCTCCAGGTATGTGACCAACGCTTCCGTCTGGAGAACAAACGTGCCAAGCATCTCAACATCTGGCAAATCGTAGCCTAAGGGCACATCCTTGCGGATTTCAGCCAGCATCCGGGCAAGTGGAATCTGATGGAGATGTTCCCGAATCGATTCTCGGATTTTCGGTTTTTCGATGTTATCGACATTTGCCATCACATTTTCAACGGTGCCATACTTTTGCAGCAGCGCAGTCGCAGTTTTCTCGCCAACGCCAGGGACATTTGGGATGTTGTCCGAGCTGTCGCCCTTGAGTGCACGGTAGTCGACGAGCTGATTAGGGGTAAGTCCGTAGCGCTCAACAACTTTGTCATGGTCGTAAATGACCGTCTCGGTCACTCCTTTGATGGTCATCATGACCGAAATGCCATCCCGGACGAGCTGGAGGTTATCGGAATCGCCGGTCACGATCAGGACTTCGTAGCCTTGTTGCTGCCCTTGCACCGCTAAGGTTCCGATGATGTCATCTGCTTCGTAGCCTGGAATCTCGAGGGGGGTTATGCCAAAAGCGAGGACAAGCTGCCGGGCCATTGGGGCCTGGAGTTTAAGGTCATCCGGAGTCTCCTGACGGTGCCCTTTGTAGTCTGGATAAGCATCGTGGCGGAATGTCGCCGCATGGGCATCCCATGCGCAAATCATCACATCGGGTTTTTCACGCTCAATCAGCGTGATGAGCATATTGGTCAGGCCAAACAGTGCATTTGTAGGTTCACCTTTGCTATTGGTGAGTGCCCGCATCGCGAAAAAGGCGCGGAAGAGCAGTGAATAGCCATCGATGAGCAAGAGGCGCTTTGACATGTGTTTATTGTACGCCTCACGAAAAGACATTCGGTAGAATGTGTCCGATGCACCCGTAGCTCAGCGGATAGAGCAGTTGCCTTCTAAGCAATTGGTCGCAGGTTCGATTCCTGCCGGGTGTATTTTCCCTAAACGTTCTCCCTGCAAGGTCTTGTTTAACTGAGGGAATTTTTATTTTTTCAAGGGGATGTACGCAAGTCCAAGTCGCAGGTTCGATTCCTGCCGGGAGTATTTTTATTCACGCGGAGATTACGACCACCATGGGCGGACATGGCGGTCAGCCCCTTTGCGGAGATTTTGTGCGATTCAACAGGATTCCAAGTGTCGTGAGACCTACAAGCGTGACAATCTCATTATTCGCGGGCAGGCACAGAGGCCTGCCCCTACGAAAGGCTTGACCGTAAATGAATAAGCGCCTCGGCCCTACGCATCAACACCTAGAGCGACTTCTCCATCAACCATGTCTCGGGAAGCGCAACGAATCCAAGTTTTTTGTTGATCGCTCGCATCGGGGCATTTTGTTCCGCATTGTCCGTAATGATCTGCGGTGCTCCACGATGCTTCGCATACTGGACTGCATGGTACTTCAGGAGCATTGCGATGCCCTTGCCCCGCTCACTTAGCACAACACCGGTTACGCCTGTCTGGAGGATGTCATCGGCGCCGCGTCGCCAAAGCGTCGACATCGCAATCCACTCGTCATCGCGGATGGCAACAAATTGCGCATCCCCAAGACGGTTTGGCGAATCCAAAGATTTTACAAACTGCTCATAAGGCACATCCTCAAGGACATCCGGGCCCGGGATATCCCGGCGGATTTCACTTGAAAGCGTATGGAATTTGTGCGGTGCACTTGGGTCAGAAAGCATTTCAGTAGCAAATGTCGTCACACGGATTCCAAGGGCAGCTGCATTTTCTGCCAGTGCATCTACCGAAGGAATCTGACATTCACTGACATCTAAAACAACATCGCAACAGACAAGGGTCCGTTCAAATCCCAGACTGGATGCCCACGTTGAACCAGCCAAATCGGTTCTGTCTATATAGCAACGCACACCAATGGCATTTTGCTCAGCCGCCGTCGCAAGCAGGTATTGATAAAGCTGCATCCCGATACCCTGACGACGCTGACCGGGTGCCACGACAAGCTCGATGTCATACTTACCTTCGGTGTACTCATGGTGATTTTGTGAGATCGTGGCATAGCCGCATACACATCCAGAATCACTGATGGCAACCCATTCACGAAGAAACATATCCTCGTTGAAACGCTTATATTCGCGGTGGTCTGCCACCGTCAACGGATACTGCGGATGGGCAAGACTCAGCATCTCGACGATGTCATCGATGTATGCATCTCCTTCAATGGCTTGGATTGTCATGCATCCGCCGGCTTTCGTGCAATCAGGATGTACGTGTGTGGAAGTTGGGTCATCGCAGGGCCAGTCAGGAGTGGATGCGCATCCCAGTAATAATCGGGATGCTCAGACAGTACTTCAATGATCATCCCCTGCTGTGCGACAGCTGTCACAACATCACCGAGCGTCCACTGGCGCTCGTGCTTTGTCGACCAGCCGGCTTCAGGTTTCACATCAGAATCAATATACGATTCAGGCCATGCCGTATCAGATGCAACATTTGTGTCGAAGTAGCCACCATAATCCGGGTGGATTTGCAGTGTTGAAGCTGTTTCATCCCAAACCCAGTCTAGTGGATGTCCTTCAAAGACAAACAAGTGGCCACCGGGTCGTACGCAAGCGCAGACATTTTTCGCCCAGGTGTTTATGTCCATCATCCAGTTCAACGCACCACGTCCGGTGTAGACGAGGTCAAAGCGGTTATAGAGCGCTTGTGGAAGGCGGGCCGTGTCAGCAAGGACCCATTCGGCATCCAGGCTGAGACGTGTCGCTTTTTCCTCTGCAACGGCGAGCATGTTAGGAGAGATGTCCGTTCCTGTCACCGTGGATGCCCCCACCAGAAGCAGTGATAGGGTATCGGTTCCACCCGCGCATTGGACGTGGAGAACATCACCGCCGCTGGATAACAAACGCGTCAGATGCCCAATTTCTGGATCTAGAAGATTTGGTATACCAGCTTCGAGTTTACCAACAGATGCTTCCAGCTCACGGGTGTACTGCACGGATGCTTCATCCCATGCCTTGCCCGTCTCGGTGTGCAGCCGTGTGATAGCGCGGTCATCAACAACTGTTTCGTTTGTCTTATCCATGTCGTACAGTGTACGGGTATGGACTGTGAATTTGAAGTCGAAACCCCTGTTGGCATCGCTGTCTGCCAGTTGAATGCGGACGGGGCTGTGATTCGTTTTTCCATCCGGGATGAAACTTCGGGCGAGACGCTGAAAGGCGCTCCACGGGAAAATGCAGCAGCACAGCGCCTTGTAAGTGAGCTGGATGCCTACTTCATCGGGACGCTGAATTGCTTTACTGTCCCCCTCGCGCCAAGCGGGACGACGTTCCAGAAACAGGTTTGGGATACGTTGCTGGACATCCCTTACGGGACAACAACAACGTATGGTGCGCTTGCAAAGCTGCTGGGTAATCCCGGGGCGATGCGTGCGGTTGGCGCCGCAAACGGTGCAAATCCGATTTGGCTGCTTATTCCATGCCACCGGGTTGTCGGATCTCAAGGCCTACAAGGCTATGCGGGAGGCCTTGCGCGCAAGGCATGGCTCCTTCGACATGAAGGTATCGCCGTACCGGAAAGCTGGCAACAACGACTGCCACTCGAAGTGGATTAGCCTACTCGTGACGCGTGATGCTGTACTCAGCCAGCAGCAATAGCGCTGCCTTACATGGGCCATCTGGGAGGAATCCAATCGCATCCTGAGCACACGCCGCATGTCCACGCGCCGCATTCCACGTACGCGCAATCGCACCCTGTGCTTTTAGGATATCCACAACATCTGCGATATCAGCGTCCGTTAATGTGTCACGCCCAAGTGCCTGTACAAAGGCATTCCGGCTTGCATCATCCATGGTCTCAAGCGCATAGATTAATGGCAGCGTTACACGGCCATCCCGGAGGTCTGTGCCAATCGGCTTACCCGTCTCCTCCGGGTCACCCGTTAAGTCGAGGAGATCATCCGCGATTTGAAAGGCCATCCCGATATGGTGGCCATACATCCGAAACGAAGCCGCCTCGGTTTCTGTCGCCCCACCAATACGACCGCCAGCCTCACAGCAACCAGCGATGAACCGGGCCGTTTTCCGCTCGATGACATCTTCGTAGGTGGAAACGGCAATCGTGATATCGCCCGAGACGCTTGCCTGAAGGACTTCGCCCTCTGTCATCCCTACTGTTACGTCGGCGAAGAGGCGGATGAGATTTAGGTTCTGGTCGTTACGCGCAAGGATATGAATCGACTTTGCGAGCAAGTAGTCACCGGCAAGAATCGTTAGTCCAGTCCCGTAGACGGAACCAGCCGTTGGTCGACCGCGGCGGGCACCAGCATCATCGACAACATCATCGTGCATTAACGATGCCATATGAATCAGCTCAACGGCGGCGGCGGCCTCAACGGCGCGTTCATCCAGCTTACGGCGACCAAGAGAATTGCCACAGAGCAGCGCTGCCGCAGGTCTCAGACGCTTACCACCAGCAAACAAAGTATGGCCACTGACCGCTTCGACAACTCGGATTTCGGAGAGAATCTCACGGGACATGCAAGCTTCAACCGCATCCAGCTCGGCGTGAATCGGAGCGACAATCGCATCGGCCGCAATTTTCACACTCATCGCTTTACTCCAATGTGCAGCGCAACCGCCCCGAAAAGAAAATCAGTCACCGTGACAGAATTGCATCCAGCAGACTTCATCCGTGCCGTTAGGTCTTCACGACTTGGCCAAGCATCCACGGATGCAGGCAAGTAAGCATAGGCTGACTTGCGGCCACTAATCAATCCCCCGATGACCGGCAAGATGTGAAACGAGTAAAAACGATAAAGCACACGGAACCAGGCTTTGGTGGGCTGGTTGAACTCGAGAATCGCGATGCGGCCACCGGCCTTCGCGACGCGCACCATTTCGCTAATTCCAGCCGTTATGTCCGCAACGTTTCGCATCCCAAATGCGACCGTAACCGCATCGTAGGTGTTTTCCGCATATGGAAGCTTTTGTGCATCCGCTTGCTGGAATGTCACCGGTGCGCCGCCCGCTGGCGCTACCTTTGTCCTTGCGATCGAGAGCATCCCTTCTGAGAAATCGGATGCATCCACAACACCGTTTGGTCCACACGCACCGCTGAGCGCAAATGCAAGGTCGCCGGTTCCCGTGCAGATATCGAGCGCGGATGAACCATTTGAAAGCGCGAGCGCCTTTACGGTGGCATCCCGCCAGCCATGATGTAACCGCATACTCAGCACAGAATTCAGGAGGTCATACCGCGGAGCAATGGCATCAAACATGTCCTGAACATACGCATGCTTTTGTTGCGGTTCGGGGAGCGGATTGTTAGCGTGTGATTGTTCCATCTGGGTAACAGGGTTTGTGAACATTGTCACAAAGTAGGCAGAGTATACCTTGATGGACTCCTGCTTAACGCATCAACTTGAAGGTAGCCCTGTTGGTTTCCACTGCCGGATGTCCATAGGAGCATCCCGGTACTCTTTTTCAATAGCCAGCAAAATTTCATGGATGGTTTTACGTTCGTTTTCATCCAATTTCGCTGTCAGGCGGTCAGCTGCGTTTGCAAGTGCAGCCTTTATCCGTATCCAGCAGTAGGTCCGCGCTTGTATTGGCATCCCCTTAAAACCCAGTGAGTGCACTAGAAAGCTCAGCCGGTACCGAAACAGCCGCGTCCGTAAGTCAAGCTGGCGGAGCGTTTGTTGGTTTACATCCCGGGGACCCTGTTTGACGAAGTCAACCATGGTGCGCTTATTGCCATCGATGGGGGCTGGAAATGTTGCTTCATCCACAAAAAACATCGCTTCGAGCAACGCATCGGAGCTGTTCCGGATGCGTGAAAGTGTGCTGCCGAGGAGCTCGCCGGGTTTGTTTCCAAGGGACTCTCCAATCGATGCATCATCGGCAAGGGCCAGCGTCGTGCCGTAGGTCACCGCTGTAATTCGGTTGTGGATTACGGTCTGGTGCTGGAGGATGAGCTGCGCGACGACATCGGATGTACCCGCGATGTATTCCTTTAAGTCGATGATCCCAGCGGGCAGTTTTTCAGGTGTCCGGTTTGCGCGCAGCGGATTGTCCATCCCGCCGCTGCCACGGACAAATGCATTGCCTTCGTGGTTGAGTGCGAGGTGCTTACCGGTGACCCACCATCCACCAAAGCGCTCGGCGTGCGGGGTTGCATCTGAAATGATGTGCGTCCCGCTGCTGAAGTCCACCTGGCCATCCGGGTACGGATGAACGGAACGAACCGTGTGTCCGGGAACGCCACTTGTTAGTGCGCCATCGTGACATTGCAGGCATTCATAGGTTTGCCGATTGAATGCTGGCGCGCCGCTGCCTCGGTTTTTGAATGTGTAAAAAATGCCCCCGAGGACAGGATCAGCAACGGATACCTCAACAATGTCGGAGCCTTGTACGTAGCCGATATAAATGTCATCTGAGAAGTAGAGAGCCCTTGGGCTGCTGGGACTAATGTGTGCAATCTGCAGGGATGTCTTTGAAAAGACCAATGTTTGTGTGCTGGCATTGATACCGAGCGTACGCAGCAAGGATGGCAGATAGCCAAATCTGGCGTCGTAGGTGAGCGGGTTTTTACCTTCCCGGATGGCAGTGTGTAGACGTTCGACTTTGTTGGTTGGCGTTTTTGTGAAGTAGCCAATGGCATCGAGTGAGCGTTCATCCGAGCGTCTTGGGCCCGCCGCACTGGATGTGGCGATGAGAGGTGTCACAACGAGCGCCATCGAGGCAGCGACAACAAACCACTTTTTCACACGCATTATGCCAACACCGTATCAAAGGAAGCGTGTGTGGTCATCGGGCTTTTGGCAGGTTTCATTCGTATTCCAGCCCAGCACTATCCCTGTGTTCAATACGCACGAATAACGTGGATTTTTGGCGGGGTCAGCTGTGGAGATGATGCATCATGCTACACTTTTAAGCTTTGGACTCAAAACACATCCGTAATTCGATCAACAGCTGGCTCTACCCATCGCTGACATTTGGCACCTTGCTGCTGATTTGGTGGCTGGCGAGTGCCCGTGGATATTTGTCGGAGCAGTTCTTTCCGACACCTGCGGCCTTTGTCACGGGCTTCCGCGAGGAATTCGCAAGTGGCAGCTTGTTACGGGACACGCTTGCATCCTTGTCGCGCGTCGCCGCCGGGTATGCGCTGAGTGTTGCCGCGGGCGTTCCGCTTGGGATGATTCTCGGGACGGTTCTCGGTGCACGCCTTGCCCTCTTACCCCTCCTGAACTTTTTGCGTTCGCTCTCACCGCTAGCGTGGATCCCATTTGCCATTTTTTGGATTGGCATTGGGCACGGCGCGGTGATCTTTCTGATTGTTATCGCGGCGCTGCCGACGATTGCGCTTTCCACGATGGCGGCAGTGTCGGGTATCCCAAAAGTCTACTTCCGGGTCGCACAAGATTACGACCTAAAGGGTATTCACCGCCTGACACGGGTTATTTTTCCCGCGATTCTGCCGCAGCTGGTGACCACGCTACGGGTCGCGATGGGCCTCTGTTGGTTGGTGATGGTCGCCGGAGAAATGCTTGCTGGAAACACCGGCCTTGGCTATTTGATTCACGATGCCAACAACGGTCTCCGGCTTGATTTGATTGTGGTCGGGATGGTGATGATTGGGCTGCTTGGGATGCTGTGTGACCGCCTTTTGATGTTCTTGACACGGCTGCCGGGAATCCGCTGGGGGTATGACCGATGAGTACTGGGAGTATCCGTATCGAGGGTCTATCGCATTCTTATGGAGCGACGGCTGTCCTCAAAGATATTCACTTGGATGTTTGTCCAGGCGAGTTCGTGGCGATTGTTGGCCCAAGTGGTAGTGGTAAGTCGACCTTGCTGTCGTTGTTGTCGGGCTATTTAAAGCCGACATCGGGCGTGCTAGAGCGTACCGGAACCACGCGGACCGTCCACCAGGCGGATGGCCTTTACCCGTGGCTGACCGTCGAAGGCAATCTTGCGCTTGGGCTGCCAAAGCTGGATGCAGCATCGAAGCGACGTGCCGTTTCCGACATGGTCGGGCGTATTGGCCTCACAGGGTTTGAGAAGGCATTTCCGCATGCGCTTAGCGGCGGGATGCGTCAGCGTGTTGAAATTGGTCGTGCGCTTTGCGGCGGTACGGATGTGCTGATGCTCGACGAGCCATTTAGCGCACTCGATTACCTGACGCGTTTGAAGATGCGCGGTGAGCTGTGTCGTTTGCTGGAGGACCAGCCGCGGACGGTTATTTTGGTCACCCACGACATTGAGGAAGCGACACAGCTTGCTGACCGTGTGCTGGTGCTCTCTGAGCGGCCGGCATCGATTGTGTATGAGCTTAAGATTGATGTTCCCCGTCCGCGGGATGTAACCGCACCGGATGTGGTGAATGCTACCAAGGCGGTTTTAAAAGCGATGGGCTACGAACCGTAGGTTCGCAGCCCGCTTTTTTATCCCAGAGTCGTCGCTTGGCTAGTTTGCTGGGTACTTCCCTGCATCTGCCATATCGACATTTGCAGCCTTGATGTCCTTCGGTACAAACTGGCGATCAACAAACTGTGCCACCGGGATTGGCTTGGAGATGATTTTCGCCTTGACGGCCATTTCGACAATCTTCATCATTTCGTCATCGCCCGGAGTGAGCTGACGGTAGCTGACACGGCCTGGATCATTGAGCACGAACTTGATGAGCTTTTCGTCCTGCTTGTAATAAGGACTTGCGACCTTTGCGGCTTCGTTGCGATGGGTTTCCGCCCATTCGCCAGACTCTGCGATTCCGCGGACAAGGTCTTTAACGACTTGTGGCTCTTTGGCGATGAGCTCATCGGAGACGACTAGCACACACGAAATGAACTGTGGCCAGATGTCCTTTGCTTTATAGAGCACGCGTCCGACGCCGGTGACTTCAGCCTTTGCTGCATGCGGTTCGCCGACAAAGTAGGCATCGATTTTCTTCGCAGCCAGCGCGGATGGCATTTGCGGGGGTGGAAGTTCAATGAAGTTTATGTCCGATTCCGCGAGGCCCTGATCTTCCATTAATTTGCGGATGACAAGGTACTGGTTCGAGAAGCGGCTTGGAATCGCAAAGGTTTTGCCTTTGAGTCCCGTAAGGTCCTTGGATGTGTCTTCCTTGCGAACCATGACGGTGGAGCCATCCCTGTGTCCAAGGTATACGATTTTGCACTTGACGCCCTGCTCTTGGAGCTTTAGTGCAAGAGGCGCAATCATAAAGGTGGCTTGGAGGCGACCGGACTTGAAGGCATTTGCGACATCCGGCCATGCGAGGTACTTTTCGCTCGCGAAGCGGTTGTCTTTGCTGGTGCGGCTGGCGAAGTCGGTCACCGGGCAGGTCAGGTGACAGGTAACGGGGAGAAACCCGACCTTGAGCTCATTCCGTCCATCGGCAGTCTTTGTCAGAACCGGACGTGCTGCCTGTTTTGCAGCGGGGTTGCACCCGGCGATGAGGGTGAGCGCAGCAGCGAATGCGATCGGGCGAATGTTCATTTAGAAATAATACCTATCCATGTAATCGAGTCGTGTCAGTGGATGCTTCAACACAGGGTTTAGTTGTCCTAAACTCCGTAGCTTTCCCCGTGTGCGATGTGGTTAAAGCTCTCATCCGGGATGATGACCAGCTCGGTTTCGATGCGTTTACTTTGAAAGAACGCAGCGGAGCGCGCTGGAACTTCAATGCCACCAAATGTTGTGGAAGTGGCTTTCCATAGCATCATCGCAATCATCGGCCGTGGATGTGGGGTGTGATTTGGCATCCCGGCGTGCCAAAGGCGCATATCCCGCAGAATAACGGTCCCGGCTTTGACAGCTGGTTGTAATGGCGGATGACTTATACGAAAGCGTTCGAGGTCATGTGGTTTGACGATACATTCGACATCGCCACCGTATGTGGTGTCCAAATGGGTTGTTGGCCAGAGCTGCGTTGCGCCATTGGTTGCGCTCATATCAACGACGGGGATGTTTACGACTATTGTGGAGGTTTGCGTGTAGTCACCGCCTGCGACGGGGTGTGGCATATCTGGGTGAACAGGCTGTGTATGATCGCCGGGGAGTGCGGTATTGCCAGAATAGAAGCTGTTCTTGACAGGCCCGCCAAGAATTCCCTCTGCAACGCTGATGATGGTGTCGTTAAACAGAACATCTTCGAAGAGATAGGGCGCGTATGGTGGCGGAGCTTGTTGAATATTGCCTTTGTTGAAGTTGAATGGCGTATCGGTGCGTTCGAGGATCTTCGCGACATCTGCCAGCATCACTGTCCGTAACGCCTCGATGTGTGACGGATCGATGACATCTTCGATAATCACGTAACCATTTGTATTGAAGTCACTGACAGCACGCTGGATGTTCATACGTGCAGTTTACCGATGAGAACGAAGCATTGGAAACTTACAGGGTTTCACAATGTGTCACGCTACAGTGAATTCTTGAATTATTAGTGCACCGGCTTGCGGCAGCACACCCCACAAGGTAACATCTACCCGCATCCAAGTTGAAGCGTGGGTCGTTAGCTCAGTTGGTAGAGCAGCTGACTCTTAATCAGCGGGTCGCGGGTTCAAATCCCTCACGACCCATCTAATCTTCTAGGATGTAGAAGCCCCTCCTCGGAGGGGCTTTTTTAGTGCCTGCATGTGCCCGTACCGCAATAAATACCGCAACTGTGGCGTTTCAGGAATTTCCGAATCATTGGGTCAGAGGTGTTTTGGAGGAAAAACCAGTACTTTTTAAGGTTGTCTGGTTTGCAGTTTATTCCGATGGTGACTTTCCCCCGCCTAGAAGAAGTTGCTCCATTTGCATTACCTACCACACGAGCATGTTCGCCAACATATGCTGTCTCTGCAACATAGTCGGTATCTTCCGACCACCACCATTAGGATGCCGTTTGAATGCAATAATGCCCCCCTGTTGGTTTCAAAGACGCTAAGGTGTATCAATCAACGCACTAGTCTTACCGGGCCCACATGACCACATTGCAAGCCTAACGTCCACGTCACTGCAGTTTGATTCGTGAGCACAGTAAACGTAACTATTGATATAACGGCTTGACCGTCACCTTACCCACCACCGGTTTGCCACCTGTTGTTGCCGAAACTGTGACAATCTTCTGAATGGTCTACTTAGTCGTCCCGATTGCAAAGGTCGCGGATAATGCGCCCTTTGGCACCGTAACCGTCGCGGGAACGGATACCACCGTTGGAGCATCCACGCTAAGGGTAACCGTCGTATCAACCACGGCTGCCATTGCGAGCGTCACCGTACCCATAGAACTGTTGCCGCTGATTACTGTTGCCGGTGCGATGGTCACATTGGCCACTGCCGTTGGCGTCACCACGAGGGTCGTTGTAACTGGTATGCCATTCGCCGTGACCGTGATCGTGACTGACTTTGCTGCGCCAACGGCAGTCGTGGATGCGGTAAAAGCTGTAGCCGTTTTACCAAGGGCCACAACCTGGCTTAGTCATGGCCAACCGGACACTCTGTATGAGCCATGAAGCGCAGGTTGCGGGAGCGTATGGCTCGGCCTCACCTTGAAACCTAAACTCACGGATGGTTCGATTCTGTCGCGGTCACTAGAACGCCAACGCAGCCAAGCTCCAAATCACCAAACTCCACAATCACGGCATGCCGGCCCTCAGTCTTTGTAATCACGCTCACACGGGACGACAACGCAACTGGCACACGAACTCCGTCCACGTAAATACTCGCCCGAGAGCGAGCACTTACATTTTTGAAGAGCAATACCACCTTCCTGCCAGTCACATTAAACTTTATGCGCTGCCCAACCGTATTCGCCCTTACCATCGTTTCTCCGCCAGAAAGCTTACTAATTACCCATTCCGCAGGATTTTCAGCATGACCTAACACGCCATCCATGGCGCTATAACGCATAAGTGCAGGCTTAAAAACACCCGTAACATGCATTTCGCTAACATGTAAATGACTCGATTTATCCACGAATAATGCACCAACGGCCAACCCTTCCACACCGGTCTGCGTGCTGTACTCGAAGGTCACAGTATGCGTTCCTGGTTTGAGTTGAACTGCGTTATGAAGGGAAGAAGCCGTCACTTCAAACGTGCTGTCAGCGGAGGGCTGCGCGGGCCCAATCGCATCTTGAAAACTCGGAAGGAACTGTGCACTGCCCCGTAGAGTGTAGCGGAGACGCAAAGTGCCGTGCTCCACCGTCTGGCGCAGTATGGCTAAAGTCGGCCCAGCATGCCCACTAACGACAAATCCATCATCTTGGTTCAGCGCTAAAGTTGTCCTGGATGCCATGTTTATGGTTCCCGTACCATTCGCTGTTCGACTCGGAAACATTGCGTGAAGCCGCCCATCACCATCGACGGCACCAGAGTAGGTCTGTCCCCAAATCCCACTGTGTTCATTTGAAACGTCATCCGCGTGCCAAACTGAACCAGCTTGCTCGATTACCCAAGCGTCAGGGCGGTGCGCATGCTCCAACTTTGCACGAAAGATACACCCCGTGTTGCGATTTAATGCAACAGATGTACTCGGACAGATAAGCCAACCACCCTGTGTATAGGCTGGATAAAACTCTGCTAGTGGCGGATGAAACGTACTTTGTTCCGGATGCAGCATGAGTTGGCGTTCACTATAGGGTCCCTGTGGTTTGGGTCCAGTCATTGCAAAGAGAGCCCACCCCCACGGTGCCCTGTCCATCATCCCAACAATCATCCAATCGTTACGCCGCTTGATTAGCGTTGCAGCATATGTTCGTTTATAGCGTCCGATAAGAGGCTTTAGCTCCATATTGTGTGTGATGGGGGCCAGATCGCGTATCCACGGGCCTTCAGGGTGGACGGCACAAGCGTAGGCAATTCCACCATCCACATTGAAGTTTTCCGTCCCCCAATCGTAAATCATATGATACTTACCGGCATCATAGACGACTGATATATCCGGCGTATGTCCATCTTTGTCAAAGAAGCCTGGATTGCCTTTAAGGACGATTCCAAGGTCTGTCCAGCTTGCACCATCTTGTCGAAGGAGTCTGCAGTGGCTCATGGGTGTCAGATACCCTTCACCGTAAGCGCCAACATAGACATAGTGCGCTTTGGATACGGGATCAATGAACAAAAACCCATTCACAGGCCACTTATGGGTTTTTGTCCCGACATAGATGGGATTGTCTTTTGCATGTTCAAAATTGTCCCAGCTGGGGCCACCTAGTACCATGTGTTGAATCCAGCTATCTTTATAACGCAGTCGTGCAAAGTCTATAGATGTGGGTTTCATGACGCCATGGTACTAGTCAAGTGCTTTATTGCCAAAATGGGGGCTTTAGGGGCACCGGGGAATGGATAGTCACGGCAAGTATCCAGAATGATCAGGTTAAGTTGTCCATCAGACGTCCCTAAAGCATCAAGAATGCGTGCTAATGGCATCGCTTCATCCGGTAGATCAGATGCCTTCTCCAAACCGGCAATGTTGACAGGGATCAAGTAATTCTCTCCACCAACGTGTGCGCCATGCCCAGAATAGTAAACGAGCGCTATACAACCTGGAGTTAGCTTGTCGCATAGGGACACAATGGTCAAGGCAACGTTGCGATGTTAATGCTTACTAAGGTGGCCGCTTTGAATCGTTTGAATAATCCTGGTATTGACGGGCAAGTGTTGATGGTCAGCTAATTTAGAGGGTAATCAAGGATATGGTTGCGGCAGTGGGCAATCTGAATACGCATGTAGCAACTAGCCTACTGATAAGCGGGTGTTAGGTTAAAATCTTATGAAGCACATGTCCATGCACATCGGTCAATCGGAAATCCCTTCCTCCAAAACGATAGGTCAGTCTTTCGTGGTTTAGGCCAAGCAGATGCTGAACTGTCGCCCAAAGATCGTACACAGTACTGACGTCCTCAACCGCGTGATATCCAAGTTCATCAGTAGCACCGTAGACGGTGCCCCCCTTGATGCCGCCTCCTGCTAACCAAACACTGAAACCAAATGGGTTGTGGTCGCGACCATCACCAGATTGGGCAAAAGGAGTACGACCAAACTCGCCTGCCCAAACAATAAGCGTCTCATCAAATAACCCACGTGCCTTCAGATCTTTGATGAGACCAGCAATAGGTTGATCGACTTGGAATGCCATTTCTGAGTGACCGGCCTTTAGAACTCCATGTTGATCCCATGGATTTCCAATTTGACCGGCATCAGACGGCCGAGGCAAGCAAGTCAGTTCTATAAAGCGAACACCACGCTCTACAAGCCGTCGTGCCAGTAGGCACTGGCGCCCATACTCAGCCTTTTCTCGGACTGGAGAATCCATCCCATAAAGTGTTTTTGTAGCATCAGTCTCACCCCGCAGATCAACCAGATCCGGTACTGCTGACTGCATCCGGTAGGCGATTTCGTAGTTACGTATGGCAGATTCAACCTGCTCGTCACCTTTCAGCTGTGTTAGGTGACTTTGATCCATGCGGTTGATAAAACCTAGACGTTTGCGCTGGCGACTATCCGTTTCCCGTGGAGTGATATTGGCAACGGCCTCCTGCTGGGTTGGATCGAGAAAGGATGCTTGATAGACAGCGGGCAGAAAGCCATTCCCATAGATACCAACTCCTCCAAGCGGTGCGCCTCCGCTGGCGAGTACAACGAAACCGGGAAGGTTTTGATTTACACTACCAAGCCCATACGTCATCCACGCACCTGCACTAGGAAAACCGGCAAGTGAGAAGCCAGTGTGCATAAAGTAATTCGCCTGGGCGTGTTCATTACCCACGCTTGTCATGGAGCGAATGACCGCAAGATCATCCGCACATCCGCCAATATGTGGAAACAAGTCACTGACGGGCAAGCCACTCTTTCCATATCGACGGAATTCCCAAGGACTGGCCATTATATTGCCAATTTCGTTGAACATGGTGGGGCGAACTGGAACGGGCATCGGCTTACCATGATCACGTTTGAGGAGAGGTTTAGGATCAAATGTGTCTACATGAGAAACTCCACCCGACATGAAACAGAAGATGACACTCTTTACTTTTGGCTTGAAGTGCGGTTGACGGGGGGCGAAAGGGCTAGCCTGACCCGCACCATCCGCACCAGAACGTTCCGCTAAAAGACCAGATAAGGCCAATAATCCGAAACCAGTCGAGCACTTCGTCAGCATGTCACGGCGTGAAACGGAAGGAGGTGATAGCGATGTAAGCCGTTCAGTTAACATAAATAAACTCCTTCAAGCAAAAGAGTGCCTGTGCAAAGTCCTGCCAGACCAGTTCACTCTTATCTAGAAAGTCGATTTGTACTGCGTGTTCTGTTGCAAGCTCATGGAGATATTGTTTGGCCATTATCACTTCATCCGCCTTCGCATTTCGTCCAAACGCAGTTGTGAACATCTGACGGATCCGCTCATCTACGGTCCGCCCCTCTGCGATCAGTTTTTGCGCCCATTTTTTGGATTGATCGATGACAAACGGGTCATTGAGCATAGTGAGGGACTGTGCCGGAACATTTGTCGTATCCCTTTTGCCACGTGTACTCGTCGGCTTTGGTGCATCGAAGGCCTCGAGGAAAGGATTCGATGCGTTCCTGCGGATGCGTTGATACAGACTGCGCCGCCGCTGTCCATCGAGTGGTCCCTTCGGTCCACCCCCCTCCGTCTTTCCAACATAGTAAACATCAACCCCAGGTCCGTACATGCTCAAATCAAGTTGACCTGAAACAGCAAGCACAGAGTCACGTATTACTTCTGCATCCAATCGCCGCACGCGTGCGTGTGACAACAGCACATTAGCGGGATCACGTTTCTGGGCTGAGACCGAACTGACTGCTGTTTGCTGGAAGGCATGTGACATCACCAGGAACCGGATGGTTTCCTTTATTGACCAGCCCTTTAGTATGAAACGATTGGCAAGATAGTCCAGCAATTCCGGGTGTGACGGTTTCTCGCCGAGCCGACCAAAGTTATCGACAGTCGTAACCAAACCTCGTCCGAAAACGTGATGCCAAATTCGGTTGACCATTACGCGTGCTGTCAGTGGATTCTTTGGGCTTGCCACTACATTGGCAAGCTCCTTCCGACCACTGAGAGTCGTTTGGAATGCCTTGCCACCAAATGCTTCAAGGAACCGGCGCGGAACGGTTTTCCCAAGCTGTGTAATCTGCCCACGAACAAACACTGGCTGGTCAAATCCAGCCGCTTCGTGCACTCCAGGAGCCCTGCGTGGAACTGGAATTTCAGCCTCAAGTCCTCGATAAGTTGCAACTGCAGTCTCTAACGCTGGAAGATGTTGCAACGATGTAGGAAGCAAGTCGTGTCGAACGAAGTAATCAAGGAATGACTCCTCTTCATCTGTTAGTCTTCCGTCCATCCAATGCACGATAGCAGTTTTCAATCGCTCGCCATAGAGTTTGGCAAGGATTTCTGCAGATTGAGGTGTTGTTTGGCCAGCCATAAAATAAGCAGCCGGCACCATCGTTTCCTTCGGCACATCCGGGCCATTATGAAAAACGACTTCTGCTGCCCCAAAGTAAGCTCTACCTTCGGCGCCAGAGCGGGATCCCGTGGGAGAATCGTCGGCTGTCAGAAATTCCAAATACGCATTCGCGCCTTTACGGTATGCCGTGTCCAGCCGTGACCACTTCATTTCATTAGTGGTTAATCCAGTTGACGGATACAGACCGCCATTGCCAATCACATAGTTTTCCACAACAAGTCTTGCGAAGCTGTTATCTCCAAGCGCTCGGACACTGATATTGTCTGTGGTGACTCTAAAGCGTGGCGATGTAAACACACCATTTTGCTTGCTGGTTAGTGCATTAGTGAAAACGCCTGCAGGGTACAGGCCCTGTAGTACCCGGTCCCCCGTGACATCGACGCTAAAGTCTCCGGATAGTGCACCGGCACCGCTACCGGTCATGAACCAGTGACCAGCGTTGTCACCGCGAAGATTCCATGTTTCGGTGAACTTAGTCCGATTAAACTCGCGGCGGGACTCCATCTCACGTTGCCAAAATGTCGAAAGGTCGTTCCACCCCTTAGTAAATGCGTCACCCCGTAATCCTGCCAACTTCGCCCACGGGTGCAGTGGATTGGCGTTGTTAACGGAGGCATCCGCGAGTGCAGATTTCCATGTTTCTGTGGACATGAGTGTTGACTGCTTTGACAGCAACGACTGGAGGTTCTCAAGGTCCCTTTGTAGCAACGAGCGTTTCTCACGCTCTGCAAGGGTCAAAGAAATGCTCAGTGTTTCGGGTGCGATAGCTACTGTACCTGAGCGAAAGGATGCTAAAACTTCATCCTGTGTCAGTGCGCGATCATATAAGCGTGCTTCCTCAACCTCACCAACAAGGGAGGTTACCCCTGGCGCAAGGTGGCGTTTCCCGAGGAGTATACGCGCGCTAGCAGCGGCAAACGTGGTTAGTGTTCCCTGTTTATATGGAGTACCGTAGACAAGACCATTGCGGTAGATGGTGATTGTGTTATCACCGCCATAAACGATAGCCAGATGCACCAACTCTCCTGGTTTTACGGTCTCTGCGGGGCCGCCAGCATCGGTCGTACGCCGGAAGAAATCACTTCCAGCAACCCAATGTGCAGGTTCTCGTTCTCCGAAAACGATGGAGTCAAACACCTCACTGTCGGGGGTCTGCAACGTTAGTGCACCACCACCTCTTTGTTCAAGTCCTTCAAGCGTCACCCACGCCTCCAAGGTCTTTTCTCGTACGGTTACAGTTAGCGGCTCAGTGACTACCCACGCATCTTTTCCTGACAGAATCAGTCTTCCTCCGCGTACCTTTGCAGCGCCGTGTGCTTTACCGTGCATGTTGCCACGTGAGTCCCGTAGGTCTCCTTCAAAACCCCATCGGGCTAGCGGTGTTGGTACCCCCTTGGAAAACTCAAATCCACGTTGCCTGCTAAGGTCGGTACGGGCACGAAATTCAAGATCTGCAATCTCATCGTTTAGCCTATGAATACCGGTTTCCAGACGCTCTCTTTCAGCTCGTTGGGTAGCCTGATTAAGTAGGTTACTTGGCAAGCTCTCTACTTCCATTTCCCACGCATGCCCCAACCCAGCCTTGATTTCCTTCTTGAGTGATGCAAGTGAGGCCCTGTTCGTCTGTTTTATGGATGGCATATCCACAACGACCTGACCTTGGCGACTACTTGCGAAAACGCCGTATAGGGCATAGAAATCGTTTTGACTAATGGGATCAAACTTGTGGTTGTGGCAGCGAGCGCAGGAAACGGTGAGCCCTAGGAATGTTTTAGAAAATACGTCAATTTGGTTGTCCACAACCTTGACCTGATCATCAAGTGCATCTACAGGAACGTAGCCAAACTCGACCATCCGGTAATGAGCCGTTCCCAGGATGGATTCATTTAAGCGTTCGGCGGCAGAAATCCTCGGATTGGGCAGAAGATCGCCTGCGATATGCTCCCGGACGAGCTGGTCGTAAGGTACATCGTTGTTAAAAGCACGAATAAGATAATCACGATATCGCCACGCCATCGGGAGCTCGGGATCTCCTTGGCTGCCGTGCGATTCGCTATAACGTACAAGGTCCATCCAATGCCTTGCCCAGCGCTCTCCGAATCGAGGGCTAGCCAGCAAGCGGTCGACGACCTTCCCGTAGGCGTTGGGTGAGGTATCCTGGGAAAATGCACGAACTTCATTCAAGGTTGGTGTCAAACCGGTCAATAAGAAGCTAACCCGTCTCAGAAGAGTTTCACGGCTGGCAGCGGAGGATGGCTCCAGAGCGCGCTTCTCCATGGCAGAGTAGAGAAAGCGGTCAACCGGGTGGGTGGACCATACTTTGTTCTTGACGATCGGGACAATCGCGTTTTGCAGCGGCTGGAAGCTCCACCACTGCTTACGTGCTTGAAGGACCGCGTCCCAGTTCCCAACACTTGTTTTGGTATCGACGCTCGGGCGTTCACGCGGATCATTGGCA
>Ga0114980_10000404_pt1 | contig 31319 bp, 55 predicted proteins | sample S_140806_EF_Meta_FD_87018 | JGI IMG/M metagenome (GOLD analysis project Ga0114980, IMG submission 87018) | Freshwater microbial communities from Lake Simoncouche, Canada to study carbon cycling - S_140806_EF_MetaG | ecosystem: Environmental > Aquatic > Freshwater > Lake | place: Lake...
CGCAGGGTGGTTGGCCGTAGCTGGATACTTGGGAGCTGCTCTTGGGCTGACATGCCAACCCTTTTCCTCATTGTGGTGCAGCTCGAGCTGACCAAACATAGGACCTTTATCTGCTTTGACTTCAAGGTTATGTTTTTTACCACGAATATTCATGTGGGCGTCAGGAGCATCACCCGAACTACCAGCTGTCTTGGTATCCTTATCCATGATACCATGCTTTTTCAGCTTATCAGCTACTTGATTTTCGTAATTGAAGCCACCGATGGCGTGAGCTTCGGTAACAAAACTTGTGAATGATTTCATTACATACTCCGTAGTATTATCTACTATTTATACCACAAAAAAACCCACCGAAGTGGGTTTCTTGCAACTGATTGCTTAGATTTTAACCTGCGTATATATCATCCATAATTCCGGTTGTGATGATCAGCAATTTCTTCGTGAGCAGGATGTACTTTATCTGATCCAGCAGCCTTAGCAACCTTTTCAGGTGTTGTCTTCTTGGACATAGAAATACTCACACCATGCACTGTTCCTGATTTTTTATCGCGAATACCGTACACAATATTATCAGATGTTTCTGTATCACCTGCCTCAGTTTCCTTAGCATGATGGTTAGCATCATTGTGGATAGTACCTGATTCACCCGCAGCGTATTTCATACCATCTCTGAACGATTGCTTACTTAAAGGATAAGATTCGGTATCATGCATCTCATCTTTATTTTCAACAATAGATCTGAGACCAATTGTTTTGGTTTTTTGCTCGTGTAAATCTGAAATATCATGCATACCTCTAAGACGTCTCATGTTTGTTTCATACTTTTTCACAAGCCCATCTTTTGTATCTGTCTTATTATGCTTTTTTTCATAATAAACTGATGCATGGTTTTCTGAGTGGTCTCGCATATCAACAACAACACCGTGACCATATTTGTCATGAACTTTATTTTCTATATCACTTGTAACTTTGTCGTGTTTTTCCACTGCACTGTCATTTTCGTTATCCTCAGCTTTAAGCCCTAACAAATGATGCTTAGCATGCTTGTGCCAAAGATCGGAAAGTTCTCTATCTGACTCGGATTTAGCAAATTCATTAATAGATCTGAGACCAATAGTTTTGGTTTTTTGCTCGTGTAATGCAATATATTCTGAATATTTTTTAATCGACATTGTTTTCTCCGTAAGGTTGAAGTTAGGTTAATTGTATTTATACTTTATAAAATTGCATCCGCTACACCTAGCTCCACGCATTCTTCTGCAGATAGCCAGACATCTGATGGTGGAAGGAGCTTCCGTTTGATCATTCTCTCATCCATTGTACAGCTCTCTTTGATAATATCTAACATTCTCTGCTTGATATACCTGGTTTCTTTCTCTGAAGCCTTGACATCGTGCTCCTTACCTTCGTAAAAAGTAGAGAACTGGTGAGACATAATACTTGTATTTTTAGTAACGGTTCTTTTTCCTTTAGCACCCGACATGAATATGAGGAAGGCTGCGCTCATGAGACTACCAACGCCACTAGTGGCTACTGGAATTTTACTCGACTTCATCATATCAATTAAACCAAATGCTTGGTAAAGATCTCCACCAAAACTATTAATGTAGAGATTCAACTGCGCATGGCGTTGAGCCATATTCTCAGCAAGGATCCATTTAATGACAGGTGTTATGCTATGTTCATCAATATCACCAGTTAGATAATATGTACCAGACTTATGAATAGTCCATTCAATATCATCTAGTACAGTTAAAGGCAAGAGTGTTTCTGATTCGTTTATTTTGGACATTTTAGGCTCGCAGTTACATCGTTGACAAAAGAGGGATTAATTCCACGTGATCGGAGGTAGTCAGCTTGAAGTTTGTACGCTTGACGTTCTTTATGGTACCACATATCACATTCAAGTGTAATTCCATACTTCTTTGCTTGAATGTGATGGATCAGTTCATGAATTATAATTGATCGATCAATAATGTTATTTTTGTAGTCTATTCGCTTATCGTAATACACTGTACCACCAGTATAAATGGCAGATACAGAGCAATCCTGACCAGGACAAAATATCTGCTTCAACTCCTTCTCGGTCTTTGGAACCATTACTGGAAGTTCAATTTGCCCTTTGTAACTCATCAATAGCTTGGCCTGCTCTAGCATAGGCACAAACTCAGGTTCAATTCCCTGCGCAGCAGAGCTAGTTAATAAAAGGATAACAAATAAGTATTTAATCATAGCGGTCTCTAATTAATTATACTTAATTATCCCATAATACTTAAATTTGGTCAACAGGTAAACCACACTATTTATGCAAGTTTTCAAAGACTGATCCCTGTAGCATAACATTCACTCACAAAATCAATGTAAAGTTGTTCTTCTAGTAATAGAGCTTCTGCTTCCCATGGCTGCTGGAAGTAGTTGACATTACGAAAACGTTTGCCCTCCCATATATCAATTGTACCAGTCTTCAAGTACCATGTTCTCAGTTGCTTTGTGAGATATTGTTTGATGTGAACAGTCTCATGAGCCAGAGTAATGAGACAATGTTCTAGTTTAAGATCATCGTTGAGTTCAATAACAAATTCTTTTTTGGATATCTTTTCACAAGTACCATCAGCTCCTAACTTGGGCATCTGAATAATATTAATAGTAACGTTGGCTGTGTTTTGATCTAGTCTGCTAAGATAAAACGAAGCTGCTTTTTTAATAGTATTGGAAAGCTTTTTATTTTTGAATCGTCTCGTCAATATCTTCATGTGATTTTTTCATTTCTTTAATTATTTGTATGGCTGTTATCACATCGTAAGGAAGATCAAACATCTTTGAGAGATAAATGAACAAGGTATTAAATGTTAGCATAAGCGTTGAAAGAAAGAACACCCATGTGAACGTAAGTACAAACCCCACTGCATTAAATAAACGTGTCAAAAGCATCTTTAAATTTGCCCTTCTCCTGTTTCATACGTATGCCTGTATCAGATTTGTCAAACACTGGTTTATCATCAACGACATCTTCTTGGGCACTCTGTTCTACATCATACAGCTTCATCTTCGATCTGTCAACACCTATAACAAACCTACGGTGCATTCCTGGATCGCTGTATCGGTTCTTCAACTGCTTGACCATAAACTGGTTGAGGTCTTGTAGCTCTTCTGAACTAATCAACGCAAGCATAAAGTCAGCAGTAGCTGGAAGACCAAATGATTCACTCGTATCTTCTAATCCAAGATCACTACTGGTAAAACCACTTCTGGTAGTCTGAGTCGCTGTAACAATTGGCACATCAAACTCAACTGCCAGTCCACGTAGTTCTTCTGCAATAGCCTTGATGTACGTGTAACTGTTTACATTAGCACCATACTTCAACCTCGACGATACACATATATTTAGGTAGTCAATGTAAATGATATCAGGTTTGAAGTTTCTCTTCAACTTCAACTCATTTAACAGGTGACGCATATGACCAGCACCAGCTGATGCGGTTGGATATTCTTTGATGATTAACTTACCATTTGTCTTCTCACGTACACGATTAATCTTCTTATCATACGCATCCTTAGGCAGGATAGACAACTCATCAACTGTAACATTGAGCATATTAGCATCAATACGTTCAGCAATACGTTCTTCAGCCATCTCCATTGTTATGTAAAGAACATTAGCACCCTTGAAAAGATTAGCTGCTGCACAGTGACACATGAAAAGAGACTTACCAACACCAGTACCAGCAAGAACTACATTGAGAGTCTTGTTTGGTAACCCACCCTTTGTAATCCTGTTAAGGTAATCAAGATCAAATGGTACTCTTGTTTCTTTCTTGTGATAAAATTCATATCGTGCATCGAAGTCTTCTAGGAAGTCATGGCCAACGTGAGAGTCAAAAGATACAGCAAGAGCATCCGAAAGTATTTGTGGAATAGCACCCTTACCGTGACTATCTTTATCACTATCTAGTATCTGAATAGATTTCATGATAGCATTGTAGATTGCTTTATCTTGACAGAACTTCTCTGTCTGATCTACAAGCCATTGCATGTTTGTTGTAGGGTCTGTCTCTAGTTCCTCTACAATACCAACCACCTCGGTATAATACGATGCTATCTCTTTGACATTATCAAGTTCAATTGTTAATGCTTCTTTAGATGGAAACTTATTATACTGCTTAATGAAACTATCAATACCATCAAATACAGCTTTGAGCTTTCTTTCTTGAAAGTACTCAGACTTTAAAAAGGGAATGGCCTTACGGCCATACTCTTCATTATTTAATAGGTTCGAAAGTATAAGTTTTTCTATCATATTGTTCCAGTAAGATTATAGTGACTCCGTTAGGTTTCTCATTAAGAAACTCTATAAGATCTCTTTCTTTAAAAAAGAACTTAAAGCCTACTTGGTCATTCTTGTTCTTGAACGTCACTTTGCAATGATTCAACAGCTGATCCATAGCTAAACTCCCTTTTTGCACATTCTTCCAGACGCTGCATAATTTCTTCAGTAAAGTATGCACTTGGATTACTGTTGATCTCTTTACCAAATACTTTACGACCATCTGGAAGTTCATAGCGATTACCAGACTTATTAAAGATCTTGTGTTGCTCAGCAAAGTCAAGTAAACCAAAGTACCTATCTAGCCCCTTGTCGTAAGTAAGCAGCACTGTTGCTTCTTGGTTCTCTTTAGAGAGCCTTGATTTGTATGTCTTAATTTTAATCTGGCTTCCGATGATGTCTCCATCAGAGTCTTTCTCTTTCTTTTTAGAGAGCATTGCAATAGTACTGGCAGCGTACTTGAGTCCTGTTCCTCCACCAAGTTCTTTTGTTGGTACATACGATCCGATTACCTCATAAACGTGGTTGGTGACAAGCATTGGCACTTTGACCTTTGCTAACTTTAATGTCAGAACACGAAAAGCAGCTTTGATAACTTGCGACTTTGTCATATCCCTAACATCTTTACCATCATGAGAATCTTCCATCTCTTTTGACGTTGACAGTAATCCTAGACTATCCAGCACAAACATCATTGGTGGACGATCAGCTTGCTTCTCGTATGCGTCCAACATCTTCAGGGCATGGGTCTTAAACTTTTGAATTGTATCTGGCTCTGCAATGATCACTCGATTGGTATCAATACCACGAGACTCCATCATTGCTTTTGTTACTGCTGCTTCTGTGTCGTAGTAGACGACTGCTGCATCTGGGTTCTTGTCAAGGAAGGCTCTAACGATACCAAGTACGAAGAAAGTTTTACCAGTAGCGGACTCTCCTGCAAAAGCAGTAATTTTGTTATCAGGTACGCCCCCATAGAAGCTACCAGAGAGAAGAGCGTTGAGAATATAGCTGCCAGTATCAATACAACCAGTAAACTCAGCACTACCAGTGCCGTCACTGGCCAAATAAGTATCCTCATCACCAACCTCCTTAATCAATGTCTTTAAAAAACTCATGTCATCTTCCTTATCTTGTTTTTATCAATAGTAACCTTACTACGGTTTGCTTTGCCAGTCAACTCCTGTAGCTTCTTGAATCTCTTTTCAGCAGCAAGGTCTTTGTTTATTTCAATGTTTGCAGATCTTGTACTATTCATCTTGTTAATTCTTGTCTGACGTATCATACCCATGTTAGCTGCAATTAGTAAAAGCACAGCAAGAGGATCAAATACAGTCACAATCATTATAATGACCCATCTAACCGTTTTCTCCAAAAACGAATCATCAGCCCTATCAACAAAAAGCTCGGCGATGTACTTGAGTGGACCGACCTCTGCTTCGACTTTTTTAACTTGAGATGCCAAAGGGGATTTCTCAACGTTAAGCCTCCCAACCTCTTTTTGTAGAGTCGAAATTTCTTCCATGAGTCGGCTACGCTCTTTCTGCTGGGTCTTTCTAATTTGGAGCGCGCGTTCGGCCCCTTTAGAATCCGTCGAGCGTGACATGACCTGGTCAACGACCTCGTAAAACTGTTTAAGAAGTGTACGATTGGCATTGATTGTTTCATTTATAGATCTGATCCTTTCATCATAAACTGCTACTTGTGCTGCAACATCACTTACCGATGCAGATTGTTCAATATGAGCTTTGGACAAATATCCAAATGTACCCATTGAAGTGATCATCATTAGAACAGCAACAGCAACAACAAGGTAGTATCTAATGAAAGCAGGAGCATGGCTCCAATTACGAAATGTCCATGATGCAGCAACAACCTTAGCAGCCTCAAGCATTGACCCCATAATAATAACAGGCCAATAAGAAGCTGCAAAGATTGCAGTCAGCCCAAGTATAGAAAAGTAGGCAGCTACTGACGAGAGACCTACAGCAACAAGTAGTGCTATGTAATTAATCATTTTCCATTAGCTTGTTAACTTTATCAATAAGTGCTTTCATCTTTTTGGATCGATCTGGCCACAGTATGTACTGTTTTTCAGAATCCTTGGCTAGGTTGAGTAGTAATGGCATGATTAACTTATAAAGAGCCTCCAGCTTATCCTTGTACTCCTTAGAAGTCAACGATAACTCTTGTTCCTTCTGCTCAACTTGTTGTTGAAGCTGACGCTCCATTGATTTAAGTTCATCTTCACTGACTGCAGAAAAACCAAAGTCGTGATCATCAAGATCAATTGAAATTTTACTCATGGTAGTTCCTATTGGAAAAAGTCTTGGAGAGTTGCTCTGGTACTATATTCAGTCTTCCATCCAATAGCATCAAGGATAGAACGAATTGGTTCAAGGAATGCTTTATCAAACTGCATATCATAATCAATGTACTGTTCAATACCAAGCTCTTTAGGTGGTGCTCCTGGACAGGATATAACGGTGTCTCTAGTCGGATTAGGTCTTTGTAGATATGAGAACTTAATCTTATCGCCGTCAATGATAAGTGGATATTTATTCTGTATCTTCTGCTCAGCAAGCATCTGATTGTATATCAACGAACCCTTTACGTGAATTGGAGTACCCTTTCTATAGATGCTAGACTTATCTGCATACTTCTTAAGATCTCGTACACCTCGAGGAAATGCAATCTCCTCAAATGATAATGTTCTAAATTCACGTCTAAAGTTATTAATAAAATCAATAATATCTTTCTCATCCTTGTTCATGATAACACTAAGAGCTGTCTTAATATTCTTTCGACAAGCTACTGGTGTAGATGAACGTACAGCCTCGATACCACTTAACTTTAACTTAGGTTCAGCATACTGCACACCTTCATTGTTGTACACATTAAGAATGTAATGCTTCTTACCAGTCCAGATACCTTTGTTGGCAATCGCTTCACGTTTCATGACCATCTTCTGATCCATGACCTTCATGTAGGTAGCAAGGTTATCAAACGTCCTGTCAATAAAAGGTTGAATCTTTTTCTCACATACATCATCTAAAAACTTGACAATCTTTTCGTTATCGGACTGATCATCACCAAAGGCACTATCAACTAACCGTTCAAGTCGGATGTACATCGAGTCGGTGTCACAAGCAATTACATAGTCTTCATCTTCAGTCTTAAACAACTTGTTCAGATAGGCATTGATGTGCTTCTCCATCCAACGAATAGAGAGCTTACCAGACATAGTGATTGCTTCTGCAAGGTTACGCTGATACCATCTAAAGTAAGTATTACCCAAAGCACCATAAGCAGAGTTCAGCTGAATCTTCTTTGCCATCTGCATATTATTGCATCGTGCAATTTCATTCTCTAAGGCTCGCGTTGGAGTCTTTTCATACTGCTTCTTTGCTTCAATCATTCTCTTCTTCCAAGCAGAACGATCGTTGTACATGTTCTCCATCAGTGTAGGTAAGAATCCTTTGAAGTCTTTATCAAACAAAGCTCCATTAGCACCCATAGTCAGATTATCTGATTCTAACTTATCCGATAGCTCTTCACCTACAGTCTGGTCAATCAAACCTTCAATAGTGATATTAGACTCAACCCCACGATAAGTTTCAGGACTGATGTTGTATTGCATGATCAAGTGAGGATAGAGTGAATTCAAGTCAAACGAGCACACCCACTTATGTAATCCCACTTGTGGATCTTTAACATATGCTCCAATGATAGGACCCATACGCTTATCAGTAGCAATACGCTCTTCAATAGACTCGGTCTTGAAATGAGGAACTACTATCTTCTTATCCATTAGATAGTTTGCAATGATAACGTCCCAAATACGAACAGTAGTGTATGTGTCTACAAAGTTCACTTTAGCATCATAAGCAATAGCAAACACCTGCTCAATAAACTTTAGTTTCTCTTCTAGCTTATCAACAAGCACAACGTCGTGAATGTTATAGTCTACAAACTTCTCAAAGTTCTGAACATAGAAATCATGCATCGATTCGTACTCTGAATAGTCTAGCTTTCTTTCCCCTAGCTCATACTCAGCAATATGATCTAGCTTATATGACTCTTGTGGTGTGTATGAAAACTTCTTATACAGTGCAAGGTAGTCAAGCGTGGCTACCCCAATGAGATCGTAAACAAAAGGCCCATTTTCTTTATCACCAGTAATAGATCTAGAGTTAACAATGCTCCACGGAGATAGCTTCTTAGCTTCTTTAACTCCCAGTACGTTTGATATTCTAGTGTATAGGTATGGAATATCAAAGTTCTCAATGTTCCAACCAGTAACAACATCTGGTTTCCATTGTTCAGAATTCCAAATCCTTAGGAATGTAGTTAGTAAATCAACTTCATCCCTACACTGGTGGTATTTCACATCAGCAGACTTTGGTGTATAGGGTCTTGTGCCAAGCACAATACACTTACTACGCTTTCTCATTGAAAGAGTAATAATCTCTTTGTCGGCAATAGCAATATTAGGAAAGCCGTTTTGGGTTGATGTCTCGATGTCTAACGACACAACGTTGATTAAATCAACATCGTAGTTCATGTCCCCTTTGAAGTTCTCATATATGCACTGATAAGTGAATGATGTTGTGCCGTATATGGAAAAGTTTTCAACCTCATCGTAACGCTTAACAAAGTCTCTTGCTTCTCTTGTATCAGTAAAATGAACGGACTTTACGTGCTTGCCGTCTATAGTTCTAAACTCAGAAGAGACTGGTGATGGTAAGAATAAGAACGGAGAATAAGCCTGCTCGTATTCAAAACGAACACCGTTATCATATCCTCTTAGGAATGCAGTGCTTCCGTTGACATGAACATTAGTATAGAAACGCATGACACCTCACTTTAAACCATCATTATACAGCGGTACAATTATTTTATCAACGATCCTGCAGTTGCAATCTGAATACCAGATCCGTACATCTTATTGTAGTTGTTAATAAGTTCAACACCTGGATCCATAGTAATGATAATATGTTTAGTACTAAAAAAATGGGACCTGTCCTCGGTGTAAGGAGCAAAGGGAAATAAAGAAAGGCCAAGACCTGTTTGAGTAGGAACCATTTGAACAATGGCTACTTCTTTAATCTCATAAATGAAGTCTCCATCAGAACCAGGGTTAACATTTACCAACTCACCAATTAGTTCTTCACCAGTAACCAACTTAATAATTTTAATGCTCATGTTTATCCTTAGAGAAGGGGGACATTGCGTCCCCCTGTTTTAATAATGAAGGTGTGAGTGCTTTCTTTCAAGCTGTCTCATGCGATGTTCTAAATCAGCATGGTCAACAGATTGATTCAAGTACTGAAGTTCTGTTTTGGAAAATTGTTCTGAGCTAGGTTCACTAAACAGAAACTTTCTCGTCACTTCGAGAATGTTCTGAATAGATTCACTCATTTTTCCTCCGTCAAGAACTCTTTGTCCCCTTTTGAAGGTTTCTCATTGATTTCAATTTTCTTTGGCTTCTTATGTTCTGGAATAATACGCTCAAGGAAAATCTTCAACATTCCATTCAACATCTCAGCATTTTGAATCTCAACTTGATCGTCAAGAACAAATGTACGAGTGAATGCACGATTAGCAATACCCTTCCACAAGAACGTATCATTATCAGAATCTTCTGTTGCCTTGCCAGTAACAATTAACTTGTTATCGACAAACTCAAGTTCAATATCTTGTTTGGCAAAGCCAGCAACAGCAAGTTCAATAGCGTACTTGTTGTCGTCTACTTTTTTGATATTGTATGGAGGGTAGTTAGGAATGTTTTTTGTTACTTCATCGTGTAGCTTTGCCATTCTGTTGAATTGATCATCAAAACCAACAAAGAACTTATCAAGATCTTTTGTTCCGTACTTGAAACCAGGGCCGAAAGCAAAAGTGTTAGCGAGTGCAGATAATGCGTCAGTCATTTAAGACCTCCTATTAAGCAAGGTTAGTATAAGAATGCGTCCCCGAAGGCAACGCATCCTTATTTATACATCATCTCACATAGCAAGTCAACTTTTTATTGACTCAATGTGTAAATTTGCTACAATAAATTCTTTCACTAGAGAGCTACGAACAATATCTTCAACTCCAAACTCTACGTTTCTGAACGAAGGCATCCTGTTAATAACTTCTACAAAATCCTTTAGACCTGATTGATCATGCTTTTTACAAAGATCTGTTTGTTTAAAATCTCCACTGAATATAATTTTAGAGTCTTCTCCAACTCTTGTAATAATTGAACTCAACTCTTGGAAGTTCATATTTTGACACTCATCAACAATAATGACAGCGTTATCAATTGTGATGCCTCTAACAAATGATGTGATCATGAACTCAACATTCTTCTGCTCGACTAATCTCTCATACGCTTGTTCTGTATCAAAGAGGTCTTGGCAGATAGCCTTGTATGGTGCAACGTACACATCTGTCTTTTCTTTTTCATCTCCTGGTAGGTGACCAATGTCCCTGGATGGGACTACCGATCTAACTAACACAACCTTCTGGTATGGGTTACTCTTATCCATTACTTCTTCAAGTGCTTTGTAGAGTGCAATAAACGTTTTACCTGTACCAGCTGCTCCATGCAGCATGATTGCTTGTGCTCCTTGTTTGTATAGTTCAAAGAATTTAGATTGGTTTTTAGTAAGAGCGTCGAATACATTTAAATCGTCGATCTTTAACTTGAGTTTCCTTTTAGTTTGGTCAGGAAATTGGTGGATGGAGGCTTCAGCAATTTTTGCTCTGTGTTTCATGCGCTGTCCTTCTTATTGAAGTTGAAAAAACAAAAAAGGCACACAGCCTTTAAGCTAATGTGCCTTTTTTCCTACTACTGCATTACTTCTTTATAGTGCATGCAATAATCCTGTGATGTTTTGAGTATTTATAATCCAAGCACCCCTGACTTGAAAGTTAATCCCTTAGAAGGAGTAAAATCTTTTCTCAAGTACTCTGCAATACACTCAAAACGGAATGCCTCATCTTCATGACCTTTAGACTTGAGCGTAGTCTCACAACTCTCAATAAAATTGATAAGAGACCCTAAAGACACATTACAATTATCTTGCAGGGCTGCAGGCTTCATATTTGCTTTACGCTGGAACATTGATTTCTCCCATGTATACAGAATGCTCTAGTATACTATCAAATCGAAAAGATCTCCACGAGTTTTTTTCACAATCCCAAACAGCAAGAACATCATCATTAACTTCTTTAACACGTTCTGTCTTCTTCTCATGAGGAATTGCAACATCCTCTTTCAGAGTACAGATCATATCACGAATTTCACCGTTAGTTTTGGTGAATTTGACCTTACATATGTTCGACTTTAGGGTCAAGCGGATCAGTTCCTTCGATATCATTTAGCCACCTCTCAAAAATGTTATATTGGTACTGGACTACCTCAACTCCAGACTCTTTAAGCATTGTACTTGAAACGGATAAAAAGAACAACAGATTTTTTCCTGGGTCGGGAGTGAACGTTACTACTTTAGTAATTCCACGCTGTATAATCGATTTCACACACTCATTGCACGGAAACAGTGTAGCGTAAAGAGTTGCCCCTTCTACGCTGCCAGGACTGTTATCTAGCGCGTTTCTTTCTGCATGGCAGATAAACTGTAACTTAGTCTCACGATCCTCATAGCGAGCGATCTGATCCTCTACACCACGTGGAAGTCCATTGTAACCTAGACTCAGAACTCTTCGCTTTGAGTCTACAATTACACTACCAACTTTGCGTGAAGGGTCTTTTGACCAACTAGCCACTGTTTCCGCTAACTGAAGAAAGCGGAAATCCCATAATATATTATTTTTCATCACTCTGGCCTACGTTTGGATCCTATGTTATATTTGGCAACCAATTCCCAATCATGCTTCTCTTTGTGAGTAATAACTTTCACTTGAGAGAATGGGGCTACTGGAGAACTTGATTTCTGAGGGTTAATTAACTTGATTAATCCCCACTCTGCGAGCAGGTTAATGATCGTGTTACGTCTTGCTTTATCATCGTCCGAAAAGTTAGATGGCTTACCATCAAGCGCAAACAATTCTTTGAAATGAACGATATAGTATCTTCCCTGTTTATGTAAAATATGACAAGACTGAAATAATTTCCTGTCTTTACGCGAGGCTACACCAATGCGTGTTAATGTTTCTTTAATTTTTAAGAAGTCTTCTTCTGAACCCAGTGCAACTTCAACCAGGCTTTCAATGATACCCATGTTATCCACCTTTTTCTAATTTTTGTTTTATAATAGTTAACTGCTCAGAAGAAAGGATAGATAAAGCATTTTCGGCTTTTTGTGGATTATAACCATAATATTCCATAACTGCTGTAATGTCATTATCTTCTTGTTTCTTCACCCACTTTGCAAATCGCTTCGCAGGACGTATACTATTTAGAAAAAAATGGAACTGTAGCTTTGGATCTAGGTGGTGGAACTGATTGATTTCATTGGCATAGAGAATTGTATCAGGAAAGTATGAAAGAGCCTTATTTACCATATAGGCAGGATAATGCTTCTCCAATTCCGGATCCTTTAGAAGATCTTCTTTACTCTTGTTAATAGCATTTACAAAGTCAAATGGGTTCATAATAATATAGTTATAATGCTATCCGTTTAGCTGTATCACAGAATCTTCTGCTCGATTACAAGCATCTTCGTAGTACTTAAAAAATTCAGCAATCTCTTTACCTGTAGAAGCGTTGAATATTAATACTTGATAGTTACCGTCCTGAAGTCTAAACACTCTTGAGTTTACTGGACCTTGTTCGTATTCGCTTAGTAGTATCATTTGAATTCTCCTTCGACCATGATTTCTGTTAGACACGCCAGTATATTTATTTCTTGGTCTGCGACGAAGGCTGCTTTATACTGATATGCTGCGAGAATTAAAACCAATTGAGGAATAGAACTTGGCTTCATATAATCAGAAGCGGCATCGTATAACTTCCTAAAGAACGTTGTGGTATCAATATCTGTATTCTCACCAACCCACTTACGAATCTCTGTGAAGTTCTTTTGCTTGATTAGCTCAATCAATCCCTTCAGTTTATCATCTGTAAAGTTTACAAGAATGCCAGTGTCAATTTTACCAGTAGCAGAGTACCTCTGTAGTTCATTCAGTACACGTCTAAAGTCTGGAAAGAACTTCTTCACAACCTCAGCAACTGCTTTTGGATCAAACTCAACTCCCTCTAAGTCCAGTATCTGCTGAGCTCGTTTGAATAACAACGCTGCCATCTTCGGCTTATCATCCTTCTCAATCTTGAACTCTACGACTGAGCAACGAGAATGGAGAGGATCAATAATGCGATTGCTGAAATTAGCTGTAAGAATAAATCCACAGTTCTTAGAGAACTCCTCCATAAAATTACGAAGAGCAGGCTGGGTGCTATTAGGGTTAAGGTAATCAGCTTCATCCAAAATGACATACTTACGACCTCCATAGAAAGATATAGACGAAGCAAACTGTCTAATATCATTTCTAAGAGTGTCGATGTTACCATTCATCGAACCGTTGATGATAAGATAGTCAGCACCAATCTCTTCAAGCATAGCACGTGCTACTGTTGTTTTACCAACACCAGCACGACCACACAAGAGAAGATTAGGAATATTTTGTTGATTAATAAACTGCTGAAACGTCTGCTTGAGAGATGGTGGGAGAATAGTATCCGCTATTGTTTTCGGACGGTACGCTTCCACCCATAAAAAATCACTTGACATAATATAATATTCCAGTTCATGTTAACCAGCAAAGACAGAATTTTCTTCACATGCAATCCAGTACTTTACATCAGTTCCTTCCATATAGATAAACCTTTTTGAAGATATTTTTAGTGTATAATCTCCACCTAACAGTTTCATATTGTCTGGCTTCACTACCATCTTAAATTGCTTTGTAGTATCACCAATGTTAATGGCAAAGTTATCACTTGCTGTCTGTCCACCTTTTGCTTTAGGATTAGTATCCAAAGCTTCAATCAATACCTTCCCATCCTTCCCTGTAAAAGCAATATCTGGTAACTGGAGTACGGCTACTGCTTTCATCAGGGACTGAAGGGTCGAAGCTGTAAGAGACTTCTCTACAGCATCATTGGGTATATCAATTTCTCTATCAGGTGGTGATTTGACATGACTAGGATCGGCATACAGATAGTTCAACGTCTGTGTGCCACTCTTAATCATAATGAACTGCTCGCTGAACTCAAGATCTGGATCCTCAAACAACGATAATACACCAAGAAAGCGGGCCAGGTCAAAGATAGCAAAGTTCTGAGGAATAGTCTCAGCAATTGTAGCTTTGGCCATCACCGTTGACATTGGTGATATCGTTGCAAGAGTGTTACCAGGTGAGAAAGCAAGACTTGGATTAATCTGATTAAAGTTCTTCAGAATTTGAATCGTTCTCGCGCTGAACTTCATAGTATAGATTCCTCAGATTACTTCTTTTTGTTTTTGTGCTTTAACTGGCCAGCATCCGCTGTTGCCGAAGCACCAATGGAGGCCAAATCAGCCAACGAACCACCAAACACATAACTACCAACGTGCTGCAGTTGCATCCAAGGACAGAAGAATACCTTACCACCCATCTTCTGCACATTGTAGCAGAACATATAGTCTTCAGACAGGTAACGCTTAGATGCTGTCTTTTCTGCTTCCTTCATTGCTTGTGCACGCTGCTTCAACTCTTCAGCATCGTTACCCTTAGCAAGATCTTCGATCAGCTGATGCATGTCTTCTTGACCATAGTTGCGATCAACAACACAGTCAAAGTAAGCCATGATCTCACGTGTACCATCAAAGTGCTCAGTACGTACATGATCGGGCTTGTACCAGAGATGTGGAAATGCTTTCTGATAGTCTTCAAATGTCTTACGACGAATCATCATAAAGCCAGTACCAATCTCAAGAACCTCTACTGGCTGGTTGAGAGGGATCTCACGCTGAGTGGTCTTAGGGTTGAACACATAGTCACCAACGTACTTCTCAAGAGTGTTCGGATCCTCATCAGCCATACCCTTGTCAACAGCTTGCTTGATCTTCTCCCACGAGATACACTTCTTAGGATACGGACCACCAATAACATCATACTCGCTTGCATCGTCTTGCATAGCAAGCAGAGCAATAACGTCTTGTGGATTAAATCCAATGTCACTATCGATGAACATTAGGTGAGTAGCACCAGAACGCATGAACTCATCCACGCAATAGTTACGAGCACGTGTGATCAGAGATTCATTAAACAAGAAGAACATCTGAAGCTGAATACCGTGCTTAGTACATACAGCCGATAGATCAGCAACCGATCGTGTAAACATACCAGCACACTGGCCACCGTACATCGGAACTGCAAGGAACAGCTTGCGCTTTTGCAATTCCTCAATACTTACTTGTAGTTTGAAACCTTCACTCATTGTAAAACTCCTTGTGTATATTTTTTGTCATGCTCACTCTTCAAACCATATGAGCCGTTGTACTCCGATAATGCCTCTGCTTTAAAAAGTAGGAACTGTGCTACACGCGTTCCCTTCTTAATCTTTGCTGGTCCATTACAAACATGCATTGCACCAGCCATAACTCCGTGATATCCTGAATCATATAGTCCAGATGTGATAAAGATACCATTACGGTTCAGTGTTGACCTCGTAATAACCCACCCAGCTTCATCAGCACCAACATGGATAATGTTCTCCATTACTACCTCGTATGTACAGCCACTTTGTAAATGAAACCAACCATTTTCATCAGGTTGCAGCTCTATAGTACCACGATGAGTTTTATGTTCGTTATCCAGAATAAACTGGTTCTCTTTCATTACATATACTTTATCCAGACGAAGATCAATCGCATTAGGTTGCGAGTCTCCTTCTTGTACTCCCGTGAGAGTAGAATTGCTATTACTTCCCAGAACGTGTATCATTATAATCTACCCTTTCATAAGCATCACGAATATCTTGCATCATATTTGGTCCAAGTGGCCGCTGCGCTTGGAAAATACCTTTAACTTTCTCAATCTGTTGCTCTTCTTCACTAGCATACATCATTAGCATAATATAATGAATTGCTTTCAACAAATCTTTTTTATTCTTACCACTCTTCTTACCATACCTACAAAGATACTTAATAGCTGTATCCCGAGCAGTAGATTCTAAAGAGCCAAGCGATTCCCAAATATCAACTACTTGAATATCTTTACTAACATAATGCTCACCGTACGTACCATTAACATAGGTTTCAATGTCTTTTAGGTACTGTCCTTCATTGTAATCATAATCAGGCATCTTCACCCTCCGTCAGGTACATTGAGATATAATTGTCGATTATACTCTTGTTAATGATTGCAGTCAACGTACCTCTCTCGTTTTCATAGTCAAAGTTTACTTCTTCTTCATACTTCCCATGTAACAATCCAGTTGGAGAACTGTCAAACGTTTTACCAGCATGAAGACCTAACCAAATAGAAGCACTACTATCCCATGTGTTAATATATTCTTTAAATGGTTCCATCAATCTAATTTCACCAGGACCATCAAGCATACCAAGCATATGAAGCTTCTTACCGTTTGATTTGATCTTATCAAGAATCCCACAGTCACGCAGTTCTTGCATAAACATAAAACGGCTAACAAAACGTTGCAACTTGTTACCCTTCTCTACAGCATAGGCATTGGGAATTGCAAGGATCGATACTCCAATATAATCAACATGATCTGATTCAGCTGCCCACTCGAAACTATTAAACAAATCACTCTTATCCCCAATTTTAGACTGAGGACAGAAGAAAGTACCAAATCCCTCTTCTCTTAACTGTGGAGCTAATACCCTGGCTGCATTGATTGTACTTGATGCATAATCATTTGGATAGTCTGACATTACAACATAATCAGCCTTGACCTTTCTGGCCATACCAATCAGCTTGTCAATATTATACATTGGTCTGTTCTGCTTGTACATTTCAAAAGCAGAGTTGTCAAGAATCAGCTCACTACCTTGCTTTTGTTCTTCAAGATAGAAATCAACATACTCTGGACTCTGCTCTACTAGATGGGCAAGTAATAGATGGGTAGGTGCATCCTTTACTAGATCTAAGTGGGGAATTGGTGCGATGTGACAAAATGTAGCCATAATTTATTTCCAATCACCAAGTTGAGCCTGTGTCGCATCTACGTACATACCATCCATGTACATACCAGTACTCAGTGTCATATCTTTTTTATAGACAAGAGTACATCCGTTCTCATTATCTTCACTGACATTGATTGTGCAATCACGACCACGATAAGTCTCATGAATATAGGTAAGAAGTTCTCTGGCAATCATCTCACAGGACATATTATTAAGTTGAAGAGTACCTGTAGTATATAGTCCTTCCAACTCACGCTTCAACAAAATAAATTCAACTTCGCGGTCATCATGAAACACTTCTAGTTCCACACGAAAGTGAAACATATGTCGATGAGGATTAGCTAGAAAAGAAACAGCCGCAAGCTTTGGATCGCTTGCAGCTGCAGGATACTTGTGGATACCTTCTTTCTGAAATGTAACCCAAATACTAGTTTTTATCATTATCCAATCTTTCTTTTGTTAATAAAATCAATCTTGTGACGAGTTGTTACCTCAAACAAACCAACTTTGAGATGACCATTCTTACGTAACCACTCAACCATTTGATCTCTACCATACCATGCAATCCAACCAGTGTCAACACACACATGACATATACGATCACTAGTTTTTGATGGGTGTCGTAACCATCCTTCTGGAGATGTCTCTACCCAAAAAGTACCATACTTGTTCATATTTGATTTGACATCAATCGAATATGCTTTACGCCAGTCTGGATGTTTGATAGTTAAATCAATACCATGTTTCTGACTCTGGAAATCAGACTCACAATCGAGTACCTGATATCCCCAACCTGCAAAAGCCTCAATTACCATAACCTCTGCTTCACGTGCCTTACTAGCTTCAGGACCATATGCTTCTACCAACGAAGGCGTCCATTTTTTAGTAATGCGCTCCATACCTACCCTTTGAAGTTTGCGTTTCATAAAGTCTCCATAATAAAAACCCGCTGTTGATTAGACAGCGGGTCATCTTGCGTTTTAGTGATTAAGCATGACGTGTGAAAGCGTGGTTACCGACCAAGCGGTAAGCCAAAGCTACCATACGACGTGAAGGTTTGCCAAGACGGTAAGCAGTCTTACCATTCTTAGTTTTGTTGGTGTAGATAGAGTAACCTTCTGCACGTAACTCAGATACACGTGCTGAAAGATTAGTTACACCGAAGAGACCTTCAGCTTGAGCTGGTGTGATCTCTTTACCGGACTTAAAAAAGCCAATTAGTTTTTCATGCTGTGTCATTCTTTACTTCTCCTATTTCATGTTAAAAAGATTATTTAATTACAGGGTCACCGTCTCTCAATATAAGATTTGCAGCTAAGAAGTCGAGACGTTTAGAGGATGTAGTAGATTCTACTTCTTCAATGAACTGCTGGATCTTATCCCTATGTTGAAACTGCCCCAGTAAGAGTAGCATTGCACTCCTCTTAGCATCAACATTTTCTGCAGCCCATACATTCTTAGCAAACTTAGACAAATCTTTCATAGAAGTCCATTCTATATCAGTTAATTAATAAAATCAACACTTCATTGACTGTAATTTAATATTATCAAAGAACTCTTGCTTAACACTATTGTTATGGAATAAACCATGTACAGCAGATGTCTGTGTCATCGATGAATGAGCCATCACACCACGATTGTCCATGCAGCCGTGTGTTGCTTCAATATACACAGCAACGTTCTCAGTATCAGTAGCTGTCATAATCTCTCGTGCAATCTGATTGACCAACTCTTCTTGTAACTGACCACGACGAGCACACCACTGAGCAATGCGAACATACTTCGAAAGACCAATCACACGTCCTGTAGGAATAATACCAATATAGCAAACACCCTTGACAGGCTGGTGATGATGAGAGCACATAGAACGAATCTCAGCACGCACTACAAGCATACCCTCAAAGCGTCCCTCACCCTCATTAGGGAAAGAAGTTACATCTGGTCTAGGCTCATACCGACCTGACATTAACTCATACACATACATCTTAGCTAAACGCTTAGCTGTATCCTTAGAATTAGGATCGTTATCAGTGTCAATGACAAGTGATTCCAGTACCTTCTGAAACTTCCATTTAACTTCTTCAACTAATACTGGTAGCTCATGATCGTGGACATACTTGGAGATATTGTCACTAGCTTTGAACTGTGCCTTATCAGCTTTGATCCGCTGTTTAATTATTTCCGATACTTGCATAGTAGGACTGACTCCATTGTCAATCATCTTGCTCTCCAACCGTTGTGGTTCCAATGGGGTAGATAACATTTTGTGTGTTGTACCTTTCTTTTAGTTCTTTGGGAATAGCTCGGTCTCTGTTGAAATAGAAATCAAGCAGCTGCTGGTTGATCATCGAAGGTACATTATTGTACAGAGGATCAAGATTGAATCGAAGATTGTTGGGCCACTTTCCAGAGAGTTTAAACTCCATGAAAGCGGTCCTATGCTTCTTATTGAATGGGTCAAAATCTACATACTCGTATTGCTTTGAAATAAAATTAGCTTTGTTTTCAGCACTGTGCTGTAGCATAATATAATCTCTCCAATCAATTAACAATGTTACAGCCTACAGCATTATGGAATAAAAATCAACAACTTGAGCGGGATATCAGAATCGAACTGATGACGAAAGATTGGAAATCTCTAGTTTTACCATTAAACTAATCCCGCATTGAATGGTCCGGCGTGACAGAATCGAACTGCCGTTTAGGAGGTAGAAGCTCCCTGTATTTTCCACTATACGAACGCCAGTATGTTAGTACTTTAGCTTCTGTTCTTCTGCTTTATGAATACGACCACGCAATTCAGTAGTAGAGAAAGAATGCTCACGACTGTTGTAGTGCAGTTCAATATGATGTAAATGTCTACCAGTAAAGTCTTTATCCTGATATTCTTTTCCAAGGATCCTAACATCTATAGAATAAGAATTCAAGATATCTAGAAGATCTTTCTATGTCTCGTACACAACAATCTCATCTACGTACTTACAACCTTTCAGTTGAACAAACCGTTCAAACACAGATTGTACTGGCTTGTTCTTTTCTGGACGATCAATGGTAGGGTCTGTTTGTAGACCTACTATTAGATAGTCGCATTGTGCTTCTGCTTCTTTCAACATTAGAACATGACCTGCGTGAAACAAATCAAACGTAGAACAAGTAAATCCAACCTTCATATTTTCATCATCCCACATAATATATCCTCATTTATACACTACTGGTTTAAACGGCTTATCAAATTTATTCTTTGCTGCGTGTTCGGAAGTAACGTCGGCTAGATCAAAGTTTATTGATACCATATCAGAATCTTCTTCAAGAGAAATTGTAAATGATTGTATCTCTTGAAAGTGATTGTAAATGTCAATTAATTTTTCAATTTGATCACGTCTAAGTTTTATGGTCATCATATTTCCTTTAACAAAGGGACTATAAACTATTCAAAATCTTTCTTGATACCTTTTCTACATCTCTCATGTTACGTTCACCAAGAATAACTACTGCATAATGCTCACCGTTCTTAGTAACAAACATTGTTAGACATTTACCAGCTGGGTTAGTATATCCAGTCTTGGATATCTCTATCTCATCATACTCGTTGAGTAAGTGAAAGTTAGTATTGCTTACAGTTATCACTCTATAGCTACTAAACGTCTTTGCTTTCTTTTTCTTCTTTACTGGTACATTCTTTGCAGCCGGCTCCACCAATACAAAGCTGGTCATTGAAGCAATCTGTTTAATTTTAGGGTAGGTCGAAGCATAATACAACAGTTTTGTAAGATCTTTTGCTGTACTTTGATTGTGTGGACTAAGACCAGAAGGATCATCGTAGGTAGTGTGAGCCATGCTCAAGAACTTTGCTGTGATGTTCATGTGCTGAATAAAAACATCCCTACCACCAGGAAAGCTTTTTGCAAGTGCCTCTGCAGCATTGTTATCACTCTTAATTAACAGCAAAGACATCAACTCATCTCTTGATCTTTGTTTAGCTGGGACACCTTTGAATCCTTTGTAAGTAACCTTTTCATCTAAACTAACGTTACTTTCAAGAATGATAAGTGCAGTCATCAACTTGGTAACACTAGCTATTGGTCTTACCTTATCAGATCCTTCATCTATTACAGCTTCATTTCTTGTGTAGTTGTAAACGTACTGAGTTGCTGCTAATACATTAGTACTCAGTAGCGCAAAGGAAAGAATTAGTGCTTTCATTGTTACCTTTGTTAGTTAACAGTGTTGTATATATCACGATTTTTTCCTCATAATCATGCCTACGTAGGTACCACAAAAAGCACCTAAGCAAGCAGGGATGAGTAGCCAGTGATTAGTAGTATAGTTAATAACTGCAATGCTGGCAACAGCAAACACTATAACAGCCCAGATGCTTGAAGCAAGTGGCTGCTCGTTCTGTACTGATCTTAGATAGTATGTGTAAAATATATCCGTAAAAAACAATGCTAAGAATGTAAATATAACTTCTAACATACTACCCTTCTACTTGGCTGCTCAACCTGGGCTCGAACCAGGGACAAACGGATTAACAGTCCGTTGCTCTACCAACTGAGCTACGGAGCAATAATTAATTGGCCGGTGTAGACACATCAAGGAATCACCCTCTCCCGCTACTCCGTTTACTACAAACAACCGTTCACTAATTCCCGATTGATCGTCGGTTTTCGTTAATACTAGGTCGTCTAGTCGTCCTTCCCACTGGACTCTGCTCCTACCAAATTAAAGTGCACTACTTTCTCTTTATGTTCCACGCCTAGGTTCGTGTACGGCAATGCACTTTAATTTAGTACCATATTGAAGCACACTATACGATAGGTTTAGGTCTGCTTCTATATCCTATCACGGCATAGTATGAAGTTATCTCTAGACCTTGGCCGTAATGTGCTTTAATATGGCACACCGTAGGAGAATCGAACTCCTCTTCCATCCGTGAAAGGGATGTGTCCTAACCGATAGACGAACGGTGCAACAAACTTGGTGGGGATGGAAGGAATCGAACCTCCTCACCCGAAAGAACTGATTTACAGTCAGCCGCCACTCTCCTACTTAGCCGCATCCCCATTTTCTTACGCTACATCTTCGTAGCTTTCTTCATCTTCATAGAAGTCATCATGTGGATCAGTATTAATGATAACATCACCAAATACAATCAGACCATCTTCGTATCGTACTTCAAAGTCTCTAGCAAACTCAACTTCGTTGATGTATGTATTATCTTCACCCTTATCCCACATCTCTACAGGAATACATGCAAGACAACCAGCATCCACGCCATACTTGAAACCATTACCATCACGATACAATCCATCACCGTACTTGGTACTGAATACAGCAAAGAACTTTCCTGATTGCTTATCAGCCATTATACCACCACGATCAACAGCCTGATACATGAAGAAGTCTGTTTCTTTCAGTAATCTATCGTACGTAGCATAACTCAGTACATAACAGGGGTCTGCAATTACATACTTACCGGCAGCTAATTTCATATAATATCCTTTATCAAGTTAACAAAGATATTATCTCATATTGGTGAAATAAAGTCAACAGCTAAAACACCGCATATAATGCGTTATTTTTTGATCAGTGGATTGTCAATAGGTTCATCTATGTAAGCACCCATCTCTTCACTGATCCTCATCATTTCTTGTAGTGCTTTCTCTTGGTCTGCCTTCTTTTTAAAGATTGCATCCCAGTTGTTATCATACTCATCAATTGAGATGGTGATTGGTCTTGGTTTACTACCTTTGCCGCTCATATATCCTCCACATTACCTTCTAAAGTCAGTCATACCACCTTGCTCTTTGATTCTGATTTTAACATCCTCAAGTGAGATGGGTGTAAAGTCAATTTGTTCAACACTAACATTAAAGTACCTTGGATCAATAACTTCTTTCTCCACTGTGTATGGTCTAGGATCAAAAGGTTCAGGAGCATGCTCTTCAACCTTTATCTTCTTCATTACACGGTTGCTGTGAAGGTGACCATGAATGTTAACACCAAACCTAGCAATGCTTTCTTCGTGTACAGGAATGTGACTCATGATCATTCCGTTCAAAACATGGTATCCTCTAATATCTCTAAAGTGTGGCGTGTAATCTTCTAGTTTAAAGATATCATGGTTGCCCTTGATTAGAACTTTACTACCATTCAACCTGTGAAGAGTGCTTAGAGCTTTCCTATTAATTACAACATCTCCAAGATGGTACACCTTATCGTTTGGTTTGACAACAGAGTTCCATCTCTTGACCATGTCCTCATCCATCTCTTCTGGAGTATCCCAAGGTCGAAGTTTGGTACCATCATTTCGAAGGAAATGGCAGACACCAGCGTGACCAAAATGTGTATCGCTAACTAAAAATATGTTTGCCATCCTTACCTCCTTAATAAAAAAACCCGAGTGTTACTCGGGTCTGTATGTATACTTATCCTTACGCGTGTATGTCTTCTTTGAATCAACAACACGCATTCGGTACTTCGGTGTACGAAGATCCTTAGCTACTGCATTAGGTTTTCTTTCCCTTTTCATTTAAAGCCTCATCTAAGTCTTTGAATTGATCGTCTCTGTCCTTTGGATTCCTACGAAGACCATCAAACAGCTTACGACCTTGGTCAGCTGACATCTTCAGCATAACAAAAGCTCGGAACCCACCATCCTCTTTAGCTACCACTAACTTCTCTCTCGTGTACATTGAAAGAGCTTGGTTAGTTACTTGCTTAGATACACGATCCACTTCACGATCTATATCTTTCATCTTACTACCACTATCTTCTTTCAAGCTCTCACGCATCAAAGATTCAATCTTAACTCCGATACGATTAGCAAGCTCCACTCGAGCGTTCATCATTGCTTTATCAATTGCAAACTGCATATCTTTTGATGTATCAGTAGCAGTGACCACAATCTCATTATCAGTCTTAACTGGTTCAGCAGCAAACCAATCTGGTACAGTTCCTTTTGATGGAGGTATCTCGACCATTTTAGAACTAGATGCACATCCTGTCAAAGCCATTGAAATGGCCATCATAATATAAAGTTTCTTCATGTTAATCCCATAAATTTTGATAATATTTGCCAAAGAGCCTGAAGCCGTTAGTTATACGGTCCTGAACTTTCTGACGTGCTTCCCAATCACAGGTACGGTCACCTGTATTACTCATAGTATACACCTTTTCAGATTTGTTTGTCAACGGGTTAGTATACTCTTCATCAGTTTCAGTCCACTTAGTCTCACCCCATTCACCTGACCAAAACTGGTCATCCCAATCTTCGTTGAGCTCACTCTCAAAAGCAAATATCATTTCACCCATTGCCCAATCCCACCGTTTAAAGTGGTTATCATCAGTATCCCACTCATCTTTCTTTGGTGGAGCTGATGTACTTTTGAGTTCATCAGGTACATCTGTATCATCCACCAAAGGAGATCCATGCTTAGTCTTTTGAAGCTGCTTTAACATTGGTAGAATAATATGAGCTAACGTATGATCCATTGACCATGTATCCCATGGATCAATCCTAACCTTGATCTTTTGTTTCCTGTGCTTTTCTATCCACCAACACAACGACATCAAACCAGGAATATTATAAATCCATTCACCAAGGGTATATACGCGATTATCGTTCCTGTCCATCCAGAACAAGATCTTCTCAGCAATCTGATAAGGACCTATCCAGTTTCTGTACGGTCCAATATGTACTTTCATACGTCCCCTCTAACTAACCAATCAATGATTAAGACTGCAACTAATAGCATAACTACAACCTCAACCAAAGTAAAGCGTTTACGAAGTTGGTATTCCCAATCGTATCCTAGTAGCTTTTCATACCAACGTTCAATTATTTTCATAATCAATCTCGTTAATGAATTTCATTTTCTCATCCTCACTCCAAGAGGATAGGTAACCATTATCTTTATTAAATAATTCTAGGTACTCTTCCTTAGTAATTTTTCGAGCATCGAATGCATTAACATCAAGATGCTTCTGACTAAACTCTTTAAGAGAATCACCACCCATTACTACCTCATCATATGCATGAGACTCTTCCTTGGCTCGTACAACATATCTTATGTGAAATATGCTGTAACAATCAACCATGTACAGATCACCTTCGGCTTTTGTTAGACTGTAGGATCCGTCTTTGAGGTCGGTCCACTTTAACTCATCCCCAATTTTAAATCCACTGCCTTCTAGGATTTCATCATTAAGTTCGATATAAAGTTCACCGTTCTCGTTTTCTTTAACAGGTAATGTCCACTTCTTCATACATTCTCCTCAAATTATATTGAAACACACTACCCTAGATAAGTCTTTGGGACGGACTATACACCGTATATTCGAAGTGTGTTTCAATATAAGAAGTAGGGTTTCCCCTACTTCATCTTACGCACGAGCTAACGACTCTTGCAAACGAGCATCAGCTTTTTCGCTTTTCACAAAACGCTTGTAGTAGTAAGCGTTAGCATACGTGATGTTAAGCGTCTTTGATACGTCCTTTGCGCTGAGTCCCTGACCGTACAGGTTTACTGCCTGCGTCTTTAGATCCACCGACTTTGTCTGTGGCTTCTCGGTCACTACTGGATCCGGATTCCGAGCCAGTTTGCGCTGTGGCTTTTTTGAGAATACATTGTTAAAAGCCTCCAATTGCTGCTCCGCGGTATAGCCAGTGTCTGGATCCACTTTAGATTTTGTTGCCATAATATAAACTCCTAATAAGTTAATCAATTAATTTAACAGCTTGACCATTATCGTACATTACCAAAATTAGGTCAACGCCTTCAAAATACGCATGAACTGTGGGTCATAGCAAGTCTTTTTAAAATAGTAACATCAGTTTCAGACAAAATTCCTTCGTTTTTGTACATTTCTGCATCCTTTATTGTCTGACGCAGCATGGCTGGTTTGTGCTTGAAGCAGTTTACAGCCTTAATAAAGTTATCACGTAGTGATTCGTTATTCATCTTCTTCCTCAAAATCATTAACAGTTAACATTTTATAAAGAGCAATGTAGTCTTTGCTGAGTTTGTAAAGTGCACGAAACCCCTCTTGCTCATACTCATTAAGATTAAGATCTTCAAGATCACGTGCCTCTTGCATTGTTCTCACACACTGATGCAAGTCGTTCATTGTATTCTCGAACATACAGTAGCTCATATTAGCCATTATCCATCTCCTTCAACTGCTTAGCAATTGAATTAGTGACCACGTAGACAGCTGTCATAACAGCCATGGGGTTATCAGATGCTTTTGCAACCATCAAAGCATACTCGAATGCCTCCTCGATTGTCTCACGGTTGGCAAATATTGGTGTGTGAATGTCGTTTAGAATTTCATTCAATGTCATAACATCTCCTCATCAAGTTAGTTTGATAAGTATAGACCTCAAATGAAATTAAGTCAACAACTATTTTTACGCTGCGTAATGGAGATTAGTAGCCAAAAGATATTTGGAATTTGATAACGGTTTTTCACCTGTGTGCGGGAAAAACCAGTTGGGAGGGAATATAAGAAGGGAGCCCTTTTTTGGTTTGAACGATAATCCAAGGTTAGGGAAAGTAGTCTCACCACCTTCTTCTACGTCATTGAGATAACAAAAGAGGTTCAAGAATCTTGAGCTACTAGCTTTGTCACCAATATCAACATGAAGTTTAAACTCATCATGATCATTCACCTCATACTTCTTGAGTCTGATTAATTCAAATGAATAATCTTCTGGAAAGAATTCGCGGAGACCAACCTCTGTTGCATACTTCTGTGCATGATTGTGAAACATGAATGCAACTGACTTGTTAATGTTGTTATAAAGTTCTTCGTCAGATATACCAGTAAAATCCAACTTGGTGAAGTTGGGGGCACCTTCGTTATCGTACCGCTCAGCTACTTCTTTATTCTCTTCAAAGAACTTAATGAAGAAGTCACAGTAGTCGTTAGGAAGTACGTTGTCGTAACACTTGACCAAGTTGGATAGATTCATATTATTTTTAAGGTTTAGGTGGAAGGTCAATGTAAGTACCCCATGGAAGCCTCAGTGCAATATCAACAGTATCTGGACCTCCTTTATCTACCCACATTTTTGAGATTGCTGTCATCATATATCCCTGCTTGATCTCATACCTGACTTCATATTGAGAGTGATCATATACACCATCAGGTACCCAAGGAAACTGCTTCCTCGTGTGTCTTGATTCAGGATCAAATGGAAGGTCACTCATTCAAACAGATCCTCATTCCATTCACGATGACCTTCACGGAAAGCCATGTTAGACTGTGTTTCACGCACCTCAACACGATAACACCACAAGCGCTTAGCCTCACCTATGCCCCAGTAGTCAGGGATGTATACGCCGTTTACATACTTGTATAACTGATCAGCAAGACCTTCACATCCAAGTTTAGGAAGGACAACAACCTTTGCTATGTTGCGACGCTGTGCTTCCTCATACCAATCAATGTTTGGATCATCTTCTGCAACTAGCAATGTGTGATCAAATTGATCTTGTAATACTTCTTTTAGTTCTTTCAATCCACCATAGTCAGCTGCCCAGTTACGAACATCTAGATCATTAGTGCCAAAATAAAACTTCATACTAAATGCATATCCATGAATAAGGTTGCAATGCGAGTCAGCACGATGCTGACGGTATGCTACTGGAAATGCATCCACATACTCTTTAGTACTCGTGTACTTGTATGTGATAGGAGGATGTTTAGGTCCCAACGCTATGTCAAATATGTCCATTTTTTTCCCACCAAAAGTTAACCCACTCTTTATCTACATCTCGGTCTATTTGATTAAACCAAAAGTCTGGAACAACAAGATCCTGTGCTGTGTTATGCACAATACATGCCACACTAACATTAATCTCATCTTCCCTGCCCCAGATGTCCAACAGCTCTCGAATGGTTTTACCGCTGTCTATAATATCATCTACAAGAAGTATTTGTTTTCCTTCAATGATTGATTGATAGAGATCCTCTGGACAGTATTTGTATCCAGTATCTCTCGTGGACCACTCCACAACCCGTAAAGGAATCTCAAGCCTGTGAGACAGAACAGTAGAAGCAATAAGACCACCACGACTGATTCCAACCACATTGTCAAATCTGATCTCACTCTGTCGGACTTGCTGATCAAGGCAAGCCATCGCTTTGAAGAAAACATCAATTGTTATGTCCATAAAGTATTCTTTTCAAGTGTGCTATGTGCCCCACGCATTACGCCAAATGTCTACCTGGAGACGAGGGCTATATCTCCAGCCACGTTTCATTGCCATTTCAGCTACTGCTTTGTAATTATTAAAATATAATTGATCAGTACCACCTACTGGCATCAAGTATATGTCGCTATCAATTCCTGCACCACGATACGCTTCAATAGCACGATCAATCTCATACATATCAGTTTCTTTGTCAACTACAAACTTAAAGTAAACTTCTCCATACCATTGATACTCTTTCACCACATCGGGTAGAATTGCTTCTTCCCACTTCTCACCAGATGGACTCAACTTAGCGCTAACAGAAAAAATAATCTCTGTATTACCCTTATAATGCTTTGAGTAATTATACAAGAACTTTTTGAAGTCCTCTGTTAGTCTCTGAGTACCATTGGTCTCAAACGTAATAGATTTGATTCCCTTCATCTTACTATGCATTAACAAATCTTCATATGAACGTTGCCATCCAAGAAGTGGCTCTCCACCAGTAATAATAAGATGCTCGTTATTCCATTTGTTTTCAGGAAGCATGTTTGCAATAGTTTCTGCAATAACATCAGTATCTAATACTGGTGAGAGATGTTTGAACCTTGGATCCCAACTGGCATATGAATCACATCCTGTATGAACTAAAGGTAGATCGTTATAAGTTTTGTACTGTGCAACATTGATTGCTATTGGCTCTCTCTCAACAGATTGTTGTCCTGTAGGCATACCAAAGCCACTACACGTAAAGTTACATCCAAACGTCCGTAAAAACACACTAGGAACGCCTACATACTTGCCCTCACCCTGAAGTGAATAGAACAGCTCAGCTACTTTAATTTTACTCATATTCTGGCACCTTATAAGATTTTTGACGCTTGTTCTTTTGTCTCATTGCTTGATCGAAGTGAAACTTATTTGCCTTGAATGTAAAGTTAACACCATCAAGATGATCCATTTCATGTAATACACAACGTGCCGATATTCCGGTAAACTTATCCGTCTGTGCTTCACCAAATGAATCCATATAACGAACACGAACTAACTTGGGACGCTTTATTTTAATGAAGAGATTTGGATAAGTCAAGCACCCTTCTTCCAACATAATTTGTTCAGTGGACACATCAGCAATTACAGGATTAAACATTACCTTTGTTGGATTAGACCAAAGAACAAACGCTCTGTAAGGTAGCCCACATTGGTTGGCAGAAAGACCAATCCCCTTATAGTGAATCATAGTCTCAATAAGGTTGTTTGCTAGCTCGTGTGGATTGATTGGAGGATTGCTAAAGTTAAATCTCTCTAACTTTGTTCTGAGCATTGGATGATCTGGAGCAACTAAATCATATATCATTATTTCACCATCTGACTAAAGTTTTTTACTTTTTGGAATTTGATCACTGAATGGAATTTATCGAACAACTGATCGCCTTTGTGGGATATTATAAACAAGTTCGTATCAGCAGTCAACGTGCTTATGATCTTGAGGAACTCTTCCGTACCATTATTATCTAATGAACTGTCAAACACCTCATCCATAATCAACAGGTTAGTAGAAGCAGAGTTTCTAAGTTTACTAATTGCTCTCCATGTGAATAGCAAAGCAAGGTCAATCCTCATCTTCTCACCCTCAGAGAACGACTCATAACAGAAATCATCCCTATGTCTTGATTTGATAGTCTCTTCGAAGTTTTCATTCAACTCAAAGTTAACAAAGAAGTCCATTGCAGCCAAGTATTTGTTAACTAGTTTATTTATTACGGGAATGTACTGCTTGATGATCTTAGTCTTAACACCAGAGTCCTTCAACAATATAGCCGCAACATCAAGAGCTGACTTGTCTTTCAGCAGTTCTTCTTTCGTATTAATTGCTGCTTTCAGCGTTCGTTTGATTGCTGTTAACTCTTCGGCATCATCTGTAGACTGCACTTCAATTTCGGATCGAAGAGACTTTATTTCATCTTGTAACAGTTTAATTGTATTCTGATATATCTTTACTTGTGTGTTATAGTCTTGTATGAAGGTCTCTTGTTCTTGAATAAGAGAATGGACATCAGCTATAACTTTCAGTCTTTCATCCAAAGCTGTAATGAGTCCTTGCAAAGAAGTGAGCGATGTTTCAATCTCAGTTTTTTGTTTAGTCTTCTCTTCAATACTACCATCTTTAAAATGAGCGTCTATATTCTGACTACAGGTTGGACAGCTTTCATGATCCTGTAAGAATACAATACCATCGTTTATGTTCTTTAGCTTGTTCTCACCTGCACGCTTCAGGTTCTTATAGTTAGAATACTTAGTGGACACCGTATCCTCATCTACTATGCTACCTTTGAGAGTTACAATCTTTTCTCTGTGCTCCTTGATAACATCAAGAGCTATTTGCATGTTACCTACTACTTCTTTGAGTTGGTTACTCTTTGTATCAATTGTAGTTTGCTTATTGTCAGTAATAGTCTTTACAAGTTTGTTATGTAATTCAATCTTATCTGCAGCAACCTTCATCTCATAAGAAACACTCGTAATCTCTTGTTTGTTTAGAGCTACTTTTTCTTTTAGTAGAGTATTCATAACTGAAAAGATCTGTATGTCTAACAGATCCTCAATGATCTCTCTACGATGAGCAGCAGGCAACTGCATGAAAGGAGTAAA
>Ga0114980_10000405_pt1 | contig 31294 bp, 46 predicted proteins | sample S_140806_EF_Meta_FD_87018 | JGI IMG/M metagenome (GOLD analysis project Ga0114980, IMG submission 87018) | Freshwater microbial communities from Lake Simoncouche, Canada to study carbon cycling - S_140806_EF_MetaG | ecosystem: Environmental > Aquatic > Freshwater > Lake | place: Lake...
ATATTGATGGGCAGATTTCCGAAATATTGAGCATAAAATACATAGATGAGAAGGCATACGCTGAGGTTACATATAGGACTAAAAGCAATTATGCCTCTGGTAAAGTTGATATTATTTACATAAATCAATAATTATGATGAATGCAGATACAAATAGGGTGGTGAATGACTTGAAAAGAAGCATGGATGCTATGATGGAAATTCATGCAAAGGCTCTGGCATCGATTCCGGACTCCTACGCCACTCAAAAAGAAGAAATAATGAATGACCTATCAATACTACCAAAACATGTAGAGAGGAAAGATTTCGCTAGTATAAACGCATTACTCAATAAATATGCCAATAACGATATTAAATAAAGAGTATACCGATATATTCGGTAACGCTCTTCCTTTTTACCAGAATAACGCTGGGGATAAAACATTGGTATCGTATAAGGTATTAGAGCAGATTCTGGTCGTATCAAATCCACAGAATGTATTGATGTTAAACTTCTTTGAAAATACATGTACATGGGCAAATGGAAATTGGTATAAAGAGGGGTTTAATGTAGGGGATAATATTCAATTCCGTAAGTACGATTCACTGGGCAATTTAATCACAGTTGATACTGCAATAATTATATCAATTACCGGTGTAAATTACTCTGTTTTAAAAGTAGATGATATCGCTTCATCGGTACAAATAAATGTATCAAATCAAGAGATTCTGGCAGTATGTCCTTTAACTGATTACAGAGCAGAGGAAATCGTGGTAACGATGAATCATGTAGTTTCTGGTACTATGGGAAGTGAGTACTCTTTAATCGATGGAGAGGCGACGGTCTTTAGATTTAATGTTCGTGATGTGGCTGGGTTTCCATATCCAACGGCTGGGACTATTTTATTAGGTGAGGCAGTAGGTAAACACTCTGGTCAATTTGAGGTTACTGCTGAGATAGAATTTACCAACGAAACACCTTTATCAGTGGGGTATCAAATAGGCTTAGGCTCGGTGTATTATATTCGCTTTAATGTGATTAATTCTGGTATATATAACCAAACTGATTTCAATTACAATAATTGCCTTAAAATACACGATAAATTTGAGTACGCAAGACTTCTGGGGCAACCATTTAATCGTAATGTATTTTTTCTTACAGATGAGGCGAATACCGGCTGGTTTGATGAGGCATATAATGTAGGAATAGTTGATGCAACACTGGTTCAAGGTATCACAGAACTGGCATTTGATACACCTACATCTGCACAGATTATTGTGCAAGGAACTTTGGCATTTACTGATGTTGCGATTGGGGGGTGTTATGTATCAGATGATGAAGATTATTATAAGAATCAAATTCCATCGCAATCGATATTCTCGATGTGTATTCCATCGACACCTTTGTTCGTATTTCCACAATCATCACCTATCAATCCAGACGGCGCATGGTGGGATTTACAAGTGAATGGATATACGCTGGTCGGCACTACATGGACAATCGATATTACATTCATTCCTATGGGTAATTTCGATGCCTTTATGAACACTCGAGCAGAGGGTGATAGAACATTCTACATGTGGCTAAAAATAGGCTCGGTTAATCTTCTCGTATACTCTGGTCAACTGGTCTCAAATCCACCGATTGGAGGACTACTAAAGATGACACAAAATATCTTCATAGACCACTCTGAAAATTATGATAATACTATTGACTCGGACACTTACTATGAGGCAAATATAGAGGATGATTTGGCGTTTATTGGTCACTTTAGATTGGAGGAAAACCAAGTATACGAAAGTATGACGGCTCGTATCGAAGCGCACAATACAGTATCTGGAGATTCATTCACTTTAACCTCTGTAAATTACAACTTCAATAGCGTACCTCTGGTGGCTGGTAGATATGTTCTTAACCTTACTCAACCGGTGTTGACTATAATGCCGTCTACGAGCGTAAAAAGGGACTCTGCATTCACTCTGGAGCCGTCTTATGATATTCCGATGGCGTATGGAGTAAGAATCTATTTTCCTTTCATCTATCGATGGGAATATTGGCTACAACAACTCAATGCTTCAAGTGACTTTTTTCCTAACCAGAATAAAAACTGGTTTCCATACGGAAATACTGGTGATTGGAATCTAAGATTACACCTTGAATTAGTTAAGAATAATGAAGCATTTGTATTCGATGATGCAATTAGAATTAAGGACTACGATTCCAACGAAAATATCTATCAAGAAATTGACCTTTATCGTGAATCTACCGGCGCTCTGGTTTCTGTGGTTATTGATTCGGAGTTACACAGAATAGTGGCTACGCATACAAATATAGATATGTCACCATGGGGTGCGAAAACATGGGGAATGATTACTATTGAGCCGACTGAAAGTTCACCAAGATGGCTGGTATCTACAACAGTCCCTTTCGACAATAATTCAGCGAATCCTTTGACACCAATCTCTGGACTTCTGGTCGCAATAACAAATCCAGCGCCTCACATAGCAGTAATGGAATGCTACTTTGATTCTAGCAAAATTAATCTGGCTAATGGAGTAAAAATAACCACTAAAATTAAGGGATGTTCTGATGGCTTAATAGGTGGAAAACAAAAAACTGATAATACTTTAAAAATGAAAACGGACGGAACAATAAAACAAAAATCATACTAACATGGCAAACGAAAAAATCCACGATTATGTTGACCAAGTGGTCGGCTCTGAAATTAGAAATAACCAGATTTTCATAGATACCGATACCGAGATTTCGGCTGGTAACTGGTTATCTAAAAAATTACTTTTATCCGATGCACTATCGGAATTTAATCAGCCATTTGGTGACTTTTATGACACCACTATACAGATTCAATCTGGTGCAAATTTGGTAAAAGCGATGCAATTAAATTCGGCAGTTACTGCAAATGGAATTTCAGTGGTATTAGATGGATTATCGCTTCCAACTAAAATTAAGACTACGAAGCAAGGATATTTTAATATTCAATTTTCAGCACAAATCAGTCGCACCACTGGTGGCTCATCGCAACAAGTTTCCATCTGGCTTCGCAAAAATGGGGTTGATGTACCTCAGTCAAATACACATATTAATGTGGTGTCAAATAGTAATAAATCAGTCGCATCATGGAACTGGTTTCTAGCATGTAATGCAAACGATGAAATACAAATAATGTGGAGCGTGACCGATGTGGCGATACAACTTTTATCGGAGGTGGCAAATGTGGTGGTTCCACATCCAGCGACTCCATCTCTTATAGTAACAATATCTAAAGTCTAACGCTATGTCTTGCGCATGTATAACGATTACACTGAGTTCAACTAGTTCTCCTTTTAGCACCACTATTTCAGCAGATGCCATTGGAACATTCAATAGTCATAATTATTATTACTGGGTGTATGAGGGAAATGATTATTACCTTTGGTATGATGGAGTAAGTCAATGGAATGTTACGATTGGTGGTCTCGGACCATCGTTTCCAAATACTACTTTCTGGAAAGATGCTTTCGACCTTTGTCCTCCTATTGGAAGTATGCCACAATGGGCAGTTACATCATATTTTGATGAGTTTACGACTATCGCATGTGAGGGGACTTATGGCGTATGTTGTATTGAATTAATCTGGTGTTTTTTATTACATGGTGAGGTTGCATGTACACTTATTACTACAACAAAAGTAGGTGACGGCTCTTACACTTTTTCATGGACAAATCCAAATAATGACCAATTAATAGATTACACAATTGACTTCACTGGTGGTAACTGGGTAATCACTGATTCATTTGGCGATAAATGGGCATTAAGTGGTGATTTATTTTGTCCAATAGGTGAGTGGACTGTCGGTCATAAGCCACTAGTATCAATAGAATCAAAAGAGATTGAATGTCCAATAGACCCACGATGCTGGAATGAGGATAGAATCTATAAGCAATACGATGTGGTTACGCTTCCAAACGATAATATAGAAGATGATAGAGGCAATCAAGATTGTTGTTGTGAGCAACTGGTCTTAGGAAGTCAATCATCGAATTCATGGGAAAATGATATTACTCCAGCGTGGATAAAGGTCGATGCTTCCGGCTCTGCAACCATCGTACTTAAGAAAGATGGAGAGGCTACAACATATCCATTGGCAGTGCTTCCAATAGTAAGACAACCAAACGCGTATTATGCTGAGGTAAATTGGGGAGATGTACTGGCTTCTGATGGCGCTGGGTGTTATACTATTGAGATTGAATATAACATCGCTGGAATCGTAGGTAGTGTCCTCTGGGGTAACTATACCTTGATGCCTTACTCAATACAAAATGCGATGTATACTGCAAGGGTAAGAGCCGTATTTAATTCATATTTTTACAAGGAAGATATTGACTTTACTGATACAAATATGCAAGGTACTTTGCGCTTCGCTGGGATGATTGGTAGGCGACAACCGAACACCGAAATTGATAATATCATTTACGGAACAAGGGAGATGAAATCTGTGGTTAGAGAAAATCTAAATGTCTATGAAATATCAACAGACCCATTAGACGAATGTATCATCAAGCCGTTGATTGAATTGTACCTACTTCATGAAAATGAATTGTACATCAGCGACTATAATTACCACAATCATTCGTACCTTTACAATGATTTACCGGTGATACTTGAGGAAAGTGCAGACATCACATACTATGATTGGAGCCGAAAGGCAAGTCTAGTAGCGAAAGTAGGGGATAAGATAAAGAATAATATGAACAATTTTAAATAAATGACAATGATAGTAAATAGATATTATTTCGAACTGGTGGGGAATTACATAGTAGTATATTGTGTGAATGGCGATGATATGGAAGTAGAAACTTTATTGCGCCAAGTATTCATTCCATTTACATCGAGAATTATTACTGATGTGACTGAGGTAGATGGAAAATTAATGGTAAATAACTTAATGCTTTTACTTGAAAATACGGCTTTAATATCAGTCAATAGATATTGTGAGGAAGTACTAAGAGACGGAACGCTGGTGTCTGATTTTGAGCCTCAAAAGGCTGGTCAGCCAATGGCGATGTTCTTCTGGCTTAGCGAAAGATGTGAGTTCGATACGATAATTCAGCAAGTGGCTCAGTTTACTGGTGTCACCATGGTACAAAATACCAAAATAATTGAACAACCTTTAAAAGCATTATGATATGAAATGGAACGGAGATTTTAGTGATTTAATGGCAGTTGGAATTGGAGTGGCTGGTGCATTATTGAAAGGGATAAAATCAAAACTGAATAAAATGACTGTTCTTATTGGTTGTATTGTGGCTGGTATTCTTACCTACTCTGCAACTGGAATAATAGAAATGTACTACGCAACACTATCACCAAAGATAATCATTCTGGTGTCCTTTTCAGTAGGCTGGTTAACCAATGAGATTACACAAAAGATGGATGACTTTATTGGGGATGTGTACGCTATGGCTATTGCTTACATTAAAACTTTTTTCACTAAAAAACCTTGATATGAAATCATTTGTATTTTTAATTCTATTCATGGCTTCCGGCTATTGCTGGGGGTTAAATGACACAATAAGTGACACAACATATAAACATAGTGTAATTCAAGTCGATGAGCATCTGGTTATTCAAGATTCAATCTTCATTGAGACTACTATTGAAAGGGTAAAGAAAGAAGTTAAGGCATATGAATCTGGGGACTTAATTCATAAGGTAGTATCAGTATCAGTTATCGCTCTGGTCTTATTGTCATTTATCAATCACTACATTAAACGCAAACGCAATGGTTAGAAACTACACAGATGCACAATTACTAAATAAAGTAAAAAGCCTAAATTCATTCAAATCGCTTCCGACTGGATATTGGATTCTGGGTGTTCAATCCCAAAATGATGCGTATAATTTATTTGATGATAAGTTCTATTTATTCAATAATGACAAATTTATCCTCGTAACTTCTGGCACAACCAATGCCGGTGTTAATGGTTTAATGAAGTATGATTCATACAATAAAGATGGCGTAGCAGTCATAAAGACAAATGAGTGGTATTACGATGTTTGGAAATATGGACTACATCGAGGCAAGATGAGAGCCTTAAGACAAGTTAGACCTTTCTTGATTTCTCGTGATGGCGACAAAGATAAAATGATAGAAGAAGGCATTTCACACCCAGTGATGTGTGGAATAAACTTCCATGCAAATACTTATGACATGGACAATAAAGTCATAAAAGAGATTATTGGAGGGTGGAGTTTAGGGTGTCAAGTCGTAAATAACACACCAAAATATATTCAAATCATCGACATGATTCAGCCTCAAAAGGTCGTTTCATACTGCTTACTCAAAGAATTTTAGGTCTTAAAATCGTTCTGAGGGCAAATTTCTACAAATTGTCGAAAACGGCATTTTAAGGCATTTTAAGCAACTTTACACCATTTTCTATATTCGGTGTTATAGAGACGACGAAGTAAGAAACGCTATGGAGGCTAGGGCTGGAGAGCGTCAAAAAACAGCGAATCGCTGGAAGCCTAATAGATAGGACAAATCAAAAAAAAATCAAAAATAATCGTCTATGTTTAGAGGGATAGAGAGCGTCATCTAAAAAAACATTTGGTTATATTAAATTTAATTTACAATCTTTGTTTTGTCCAACGGGGCAACGGTCTTTGAAATGCGAACACACAACAATCCAACTTAGTCAGATAGGTAAGATACGAAAACGGCTTAGGCTCACAGTAGTTAAAAAAGTGGTTATCTGAGATGGGGGTACAAAAAGTGGTTAGTTCGAAAAAATCCTAAGTGAGTTACATACATGTACATGCGTATTTTTTACGAGCCTACATGTGTGCATATGGGCGTTCTTTTTTTTGCGATTAAGCGATGTTGGAAACGGCATCGCTTTTTTGCGTTATAAACAAATTAGTCGAACAATTTAAAAAGCAAAATCATGAAAAAAGAAATGAGAATTACCAGAACAAAAATTCAGTTGGAAATCGCTACTGCAAAATTTGGACATCGTTCAGCAAAAACAATCCAGTTAAGAATCAAGTTAAACAATTTAAAAAACTAAGACCATGCAAAATTCACACTTTAAAAACAGAACGGCAAACGGACATTCACTAAACAAAATGAATGACCAAAATTACTTACTACGCAGAAAAGTAATTGACATTATTTATGACCTTAACAAACTGGTTAAACTTCCTCGCATCGAAGTTAGAATTGTATCTGGTGGAAAAGCAGAGGTTTGTGGTTACGCTTACATGGGTGGATGTGTAGTTCATATGAACGAATCACACATCAATACAAAACACTTCTACCAAGTTGTACTACACGAAATACTTCACGCAGTTCTGGCTACGCCACACGATGAGAACTGTGATTTAATGTCGGCTTATGTTAGACCACTGACCGATGCAAAAGCATTACAATTATTCTTAAATTACTTTTCACCTTTAAATAAAAACTAGAAATTATGACTAAGCAACAAATGATTGAAACACTAAGATTGAAAGAGGGTAAGGCATGGGAAAGATTAAAAGACCATGAGGAATATTGTCAATCAAAATATGGTGGGGAAAGTGAATACAAAGATTGGACAGACACTCAAAAAGCAATATACGACAGATACATTATTATCTGGGTGGCAATAAACGAAACTTTAAAAGACCTTAAAATTGAGGCATACAATTACTCAGAAAGATTAGAACTTAAAAACAAAAATTTATAAATTATGAAACACTTAACACAAACGATTGACTTTAGCAAGGTGCAAGAGTTCGTCAACAAATTTGAAACTGAATATCCACACCTCTACCTCCAGATTACTCTGGATGAGGTGGCTGGGTGGTTATCACAACCACACTGGAAAATGTACTCCGACAATCTGGCTTCTGGTATTATTACGCAAGGCGTTTATGATACATTCATGCTGGGAATGTTTAGTGACTGGGTACAAGCAAATCAATTCGTAGAAGTAAGTTTTTAAAAATAGAAATTATGACAATTAGAGAACTAGAAATTACAAAGCAAATGGTAATAAATGAGCAAAGTCCTTTCAAGACCAGAAGAGAGGTCTGGACTGCTGAATTTATATTTAATGATGGATATGTTGATACCACTTATTGTGGTGTCATCTTTCCATATCTAGATGAAGAGTGGGGTGATTATTGTGAGGGTGGTAATGTAGTTGGTGAGACTGTCCAATACACATATAATGTGGAGGATATTGACTTCATTACTTTCTGGCGAGAGGGTGAGATTGATGGACCAGAAGAGACCGGCTCATTAGAATATCTCAATCCAGATATTAAGAGGCTCTGGCTTTCTGACCTTAGCCAATACATGACAGACAATGCAGATATATTTATTGAACTTTAAAAAACAGAAAACATGGGAAATATGAGTTACTGCCGATTTGAAAATACGGCTAGAGATTTAGGTGATTGCTTAGAAGCAATTCAAAATAACGATTTATCAGATATGTCAACTTATGAAACAAACGGGTTTCTGGCTCTGGTTGAATTTTGTAAAACAATAGCATCCATTTACGAGGACTTCGATGAGGATGATTTAAAGGGAATGATTACAGAATTAAATAACGATTACTAACCAAATAAAAAAAAGCAAAATGAACAAATTAACTTTAACACAAGCGATTGAGAAAATGACTTCAATCCAGAACAATCCGGAGCTATTATCCGGCTCTTTGTATTCAGCACAAGATGTGATTAACATCTTAAAATCTATTAAACAACCAACATCGCTTCCGGCTAACTGGAAGTCTGAATTATGTGAGGTAATTGAAAACATGATTGACGAAGAATTATCATCTGAATTCGTCGACTACGATGAGGTAGAATTTCAACTAAATGGAAATGAGATTTCTCTTGAATCCGTAGGGGTAAATACAAGGGCAGTAAGGAGAGCAGTCGAGTATCTGGTTGAAGATAGAATAACTGAAATTTTAACCTCTGATGATGAGCAAGATAATGAGGAAATTACTAACGACCAAAACGAAGAAAATGAGCAAGTATAAATTCAACACTGATTGTGCTTTCTGGGAGCAGATGGCAGATGGTGAAAAAACAATATCAGTTAATGGAAAACCAATGCCGATGGCTTACTACAATCTTATCGTATCTATTAGAGATATTAAGTTATACGCAGTAGGTATGAAGCCACACCGATTCTGGAAGATTACCGATGTAAAAAAGTATTTCGGCATCAAGGGTGATGCTTCTAAAATGAGAGGTCAATTAGAATTAATTCAAGAGTATTTAAACCAAAAAACAGAGCAATGAAAAATCACGAGTATTTAGTACGAGCATCATCCATTGGGGACTTGATGACAAAGGGTAGAGCAAAGGATTCTGAGTGGGGGGACACCTCACTCGGAGTTATCCGTAAAGCAGTGCTTTCAAACAAGTACGGCATAGAAGAATACATAACATCTAAACACATGGAGAAAGGTATTTTAAATGAGTCTGAAGGACTTTCGATGTATCGTGAATACATTGGTGGCTCTTTTCAAATTGATGATGTTAAGCAACGACTTATGAATAACTATTGTTCCGGTGAGCCGGACTTAATTCACGATGGGATTGTAGTCGATATAAAGAATAGTTGGTCAGCTAATTCGTTTCCTTTCTGGGACACCGAAATTAAGAACAAGTCTTACATATATCAGTTACAGACTTACCTCTGGTTGACTGGCTTGAAATCTGCGAAACTGGTCTACACATTAACCACTACTCCAGAACACATCCGGCTACAAGAAATTCAACGGCTCTGGTTTCGGTTATGTGACAAGCCGGAGAATGCAGAACTACCACAATACGAAGTCGAGTTACTGGCTGAGGAAATGATTAATAAAGAGATGGTATTCGACCATATCCCTAAGCAGAACAGAATCAAGATATTCTCCATCGATAGAGACGATGAAATGATTGCACAAATCGAGGAACGGATAATTAACGCTAGGGTTAAGTATGACGAACTTTATTCACAAATCTAATAAATGTACTATGAAAGCAACGAAACACGCTGAGAAGTTAGAAAAACGCCAAATAGAGTTATCTGTGCCACTACAATATAATGTGGTGCAGTATATTAATTTCTGGACTGGGAATTCTATTGCAGAGTCTAAAGGTGGCTCTTTTAATCTGGACCTTTACATGAGATATTTATCAATAAAATCAAAATTATGAGCAGAAGTTATCCAATATGGAACAAAGTGACTGCATGTATTTACGGCAGTAGCAAATCCTTTGGCGCTAAGGATGATTCCGGTATAGAAATACTGGTTGGGAACGGCGCTAACAATTCACACTTATTTGTGGAATTGAATACCAAGAAAATCATTACAGATGATAAGGTCATATTCAAGTTTTATGTCGATGGCGTAAAAGTAAAAGAGGCTCGGTTTACTAATGTAAAAGGGAAGGCTTCTGGAGAGCCTACTATGGAATTTTTTAATAACTTTACATTCAAATCTGGAGACCTTTCATAATGTATAAATTAACCTACTTAATAGGGGGGGTAGAAGTCGAATCTTACTACCTCCCAAATTATGCTCTTTGCCGGTGGAAAGAAAAGCAATTAAGAGCATCTGGCTTCTACCAATCTGGTATCTTCAAAATCACAAATGTATGAAGATGAAAAAGATTGTCATAGAGGCTGAATTTGTAGAGTTTAAGACTCTAACTTCGATGCTTAATGAGATTGTTGAATTAGCAAGGTCTGGACAACAATATAATGCCGATGGAACGGCTTATAAAACTTACATAAAACAACGCTATAAATACCATCTTGATTTCATGGAGAAAACACCATGGGTAGAGAAAGAAATTGACGGCGTTATTCATCTAATAATAAAAAGCAAAATATGAGTGGATATGTTAGAATAAATAGGTCAGTGCTGGAGCATTGGATATTCAAAGATGCGTGGAAATTTAGATGCTGGATAGACTTGATTTCTCTGGCAAATTATTCCGAGCAAAAAGCAGATATAGGAGGTGTACTTCTGGTCTGTAAACGAGGTGAAACACTTCGAAGTTTAGACACTCTGGCTGGTCGCTGGGGGTGTGATAAAAGTAAGGCTCGGAGGTTTCTGAAGTTGTTGGAGTCGGATGGCATGGTGGTACTCAAAAACGAAACGAGAACGACACGCATAACTATCTGTAAATACGATGATTACCAGTCGGATAATTTTGAAAGTGAAACGCAGACGAAAACCAAACGAAAACCAGACGAAAACCAGACGAACCCAAACAATAAAGATAAGAAAGATAATAAAGATAAGAAGGTAGAATTTAAAGCCTCAATATCTCCTTTCCTAGAGAAATTTGGTAGGGATATGTGTAATGAATTTTATCTCTACTGGACCGAAACGACTAAGGACAATAAATTACGATGGGAGAAAGAAACTGCATTCGATGTATCTCGTAGACTAGGCAACTGGAAAAAGAACGAGAAGGCATTTAGCAATGATTCCGGCGTGGCTTCTGGTGATGACCTTATGAATAATGTAATGGCTAAAATCGGTAAAAAATGATACTCAAAAAAGGAACTGCAATGCAGTACTTACTTGACTACAAATCTGGTAAGATTAAACATGGTCTTGGCATAGGTACAGAACTTGATGACTACCTAAGATTCAAACCAAATCAACTGGTAATAATTTTAGGACACGATAATGTTGGAAAGTCATACTGGATAAACTGGTACTTTCTGACTCTGGCTTTAACCTACGATATGAAATTTATTGTATGGTCTGGAGAGAATAAACATGGTCAAATTCTTAGGGATATGGTACAGATGTATTCCGGCGTTCCTTTCAAAGAATTATCTGAGAAGGAAATACAAAGTTACACGATGTTTATTGAGCAATATTTCGACTTCGTAGATAATAGCAATCTGTATAAGCCAAAAGAACTTCTGGACATATTTGCGCAATCTGGGGCAGATGCCGGTCTTATAGACCCATACACTGCATTGGACAGAGATATGACACATGAGGGTAATTACAAATTCTTAAATGAGGCTCGGTTATTTGCCAACAGAACTGGTATGACTATTTACATAAATACACATCCCAATTCGGAATCTGGGCGCTCTGGAAATCTGTACACCGATGGTGATTGGAAGGGACACTTACGACCACCCTTAAAAGCATCGATTGAAGGAGGTAAGCCATTTTTGAACAGATGTGATGATATGATTGTAATTCACCGATTGGTAAAGCACCCTACGATGAAATACTACACCATGATTGATGTAGAAAAAATCAAGGACCAAGACACCGGTGGAAAGAACACGAGCCTTAATGACCCGATACTATGTGAGTTCAATTATGGTCTGGGATTTAAGATTGCTGGTAAAGATGCTCTGGCTTCTGTACGACCTAAAAAAACTCCAATGCCATTCCAAGTCACAAAAAAGATTAATTTTGAGCCGAATGATTGGAACGAGCCGAAGTCAAACGATAAAGAATGTCCCTTTTAGTCATGGATGTCGAACTATATTTGATAGGTAGAAAGGCAGTGTTGAATCTGGTCTACTGGAAAGTCAAAACCTCGAGAGAGGAAATAGAAAAAACACATCCACATAAGGTTGATTTGATTGAGTCGATGAAACGAACAGAAGTTGATTTACTGGAGTCATTAGAGTGCTTCTACTGGCTTGAAAAAAACTGGCGTTCCGATTCAAGACGAAATTATCAACTCGAAAGGCTAAATGCAGAATTATTAATCGAGGTCGCTGAACTCAAAAAACAGAACAATCAGTTAATTGATAGAGTAAATTTGTGATATGAAGAAGTGTAAACACTGCAAGAAACCATTTGTACCAACTTTTAGTACGCTTGAAAGAACTTGTAGGGAGTATCAATGTCTTGTTCTAGAGGCAATGTCGAAAGTGCGAGAGAGGGCAGATATGGAAGCCAAAAAAAGCAAGGAAAGGCTAAAAGTGATGAAATCCAATCTGGAGACTGTTCAATCACTAACCAAGAAGGCTCAAGCAGTGTTCAATACTTTCATTCGATTGCGTGATGCTGGGATGCCTTGCATATCATGTGGTAAACTTCTGGCTGGTAAATATGATGCCGGTCATTATTTTTCCTCTGGTGGTCACAAGGCAGTAACCTTTGATGAACGGAATTGTCATGGTCAGTGTGTTTACTGCAATAGACACCTCCATGGGAATCTTCTGAACTACCAAATAGGGATTGTAAAAAGGATTGGAGATGGCATATTTGAACTTCAAGAAAAAGCACACGAAACACGAAAATTTACTAAAGAAGAACTGATTGAAATAATAGAAATATATAAACAAAAATGTAAGGATATATCAAAATAATGATTAACTTTACTATAAGTCGAACAACTAAAAAAAGCAAATATGAAAGTAATAGAAATGAAGGTAACTTCAACCCAACTGATGAGGGCAGAAAAGTTATACGACTTCAGTAGTCTACGCAACTCAATAACCAAAGGTGATAGCCAACTTTATGGAGCGATAGGAGAGGTGGTAGTAATGGACTATCTGATATCCTCTGGCGTTCCTACGGAATATGTGGGGTGTAAGGACTACGATTTAAAATCCGGTGAGGTTACAATCGATGTCAAAACCATTCGAGTAAATGTACCTCCCAGAGATGAGCATAACGCCAATATTTCTGCGCACAATACAAGACAAAAAACATTCATGTACTTCTGGGTGTATGTAAAGGAAGATATGTCTACTGCATGGCTGGTAGGATGGCTCGATAAGGAAAGTTTTTTCGAGGAAGCAAAGCTAAATAAAATTGGCGATGAGGATGGGGGTGGCTGGGTATTCAAGTCTGATACCTACTCCATGAAAATAAAACATCTGATAAATACAGATGACTTAATTAGTAATTTAAAATCAATAAATATGAGTGCAACAAAAAAGCAGTACGAAGAAGTACGAGAGGATTTAGGTCTGGAATTCCAGCCTCAATCAAGTTATCAGTCGAACAGAAATTTATGGTCGGCTCTGGCTGGATTTCAACAAGAAGTCCCAGTCATACATAAAGCAACGCAAGGTTACGGATATACCTATGCCGATTTGACAAAAATCATCCAAGTGATTAACCCAATTTTAGCCAAGCATGGATTAGGCTATACGCAACCTCTGGTGGGAAGTTCAATCAAGACTATCGTATTCCATATCGAATCCGGTGAAACGCTGGAGAGCGTAATTGATATCCCTCAAGGAGTATCACTCAAAGGCATGAATGACTTCCAAGTTTTGGGCAGTGCGATTTCCTACTTGCGTAGGTACTCACTCGCAAGTATTTTGACCTTGATTACAGATGCCGATTTAGATGCTTCTGGTGAGCAAACAAAGAAGTCTACTCCAGCAGTTAAGACTTCAACACAAAAGCCAACAATCATTGAGAAAGATTTCTTGAAATTATGTGGCGCAATCAATGCGAAAAAAGAACACAATGGAGAGTTAATAGATGAGGCATGGGCAGTTAGAATGTACTCTCTAAGCAAAGAACAATTATCAACAATACAAATGTTAAACAATTAAAAAAAACAATTATGAAAGTATCTGGAAAAGTTCATTTTATTGGACAAATAAAAGCAATAAGCGATAAGTATCAAAGTCGTGATTTAGTCTTAAAGACTGACGATAAATATCCACAAACAATCCCATTCCAATTATCGCAAGATAAAGTCAATCTGGCTGACAATCTTAAGATAGGTGATTCAGTCGAGGTAAGTATAAATATACGAGGTCGTGAATGGAAATCACCTACTGGAGATGTTAAGTATTTTGCAACGCTGGATGTCTGGTCAATTCAATATCAAAATACAAATACACAAGCACCGGTTACAGAGGAAAATCCTTTCGGTGATGATGATTCAATTTTCTAACATGGTAGAAATGACCTCAACACAACTGGCTAATGTAAATAAGTCAGCAAGAAAACTAATCATTGATTATATTACTCGAAAGGGTATAACGCTTAACTTTTTTGCAAAGCAATCTGGGTGTCATCAGAATCAACTCTGGTTATATCTGTACTCCAATGAGTCCAACAAAGGATTGCATTCTGGTACGCTTGAAAAGATTGGAATGTATATGCATAAAAATCAATAGATTTGTTAAAGTCGAAATAATGAATATATTTGCAATATAAAATCTGGGTGGAGGTAGTTTTTCATAAACAAGAATGTTCGACTATTCTCTAATTGCTTTTAGCCTCCACCCTTATTTTATCGCACAAAAAAAAGTAATATGAAACATACAAAATTCAAAACATTTATCGGGATATGTCTGATGCCTCTGGTGTTCTCATTATTCTTATTTGATAGATTGATTATGACTTTTTTGTTCTGGTCTGAAGTTCCATCTATGAGAACATGGATGACCAAAGAGAAGTTAATGATGATTTCATTCTGGAGAGTGTTATTAGTGATGATTATTTATGGAATAATATCATTTATAAGATGGTGCTTCTAACACAAAACTCTGATTTAAGAAAGAGTGGAATATATGGCTGGACTCTACCAGCACACTGGGTAACTTTATCCTCTGGCAAGAAGTTCAATACATGTCCCAACGCTGGAATATGTGGCGCTTTCTGTTATGCCAAATCTGGTACTTATCAATTCTCCAATGTCAAAAAAGCACATTTAGAGAAACTTGAATTAGTGCTATTCAATCGAGCCAAGTGGCTTAACCTCATGAACGAGGAAATATCAAAACCAAAGTACACCGGCAAATTCATTCGTATACACGATGCTGGTGATTTCTTTTCAGAGCAGTACGCTCAAGACTGGCTTTATCTAGCCAAGCAAAATCCAAAAACAATTTTCTATACATACACCAAAGAGGTGGAATTATTCAAATACAAATTAAGGCTTTCTGTACCTCCAAACTTCATAGTAATATATTCTTTTGGAGGTCGTCAAGATAAAATGATTGATACCGATGTAGACCGTCACTCAGATGTATTCCATGATTACGATGAGATGATTGCTAAGGGGTATAACGATATCGGTGAAGATGATAAACAATCTGCAATCAACCAAAATCACAAAGTAGGCTTATATCGCAATAACATAAAACACTTCATCAAAAAGATGGGGGATAAAAACTTTTCACAATGGCAAAAAAAATGAATTGGAAAACACAAGAGGCTCGGCTCGTAAATGTATCAGAGGTAAAATTGAATCCTCGTAACCCAAGGTCAATCAGAGACCACAAATTCAAGAAACTGGTTAAGTCAATAAAGGACTTTCCAGAGATGTTGGAGATGCGACCAATCGTAGTTGATGAGGACATGGTAATTTTGGGGGGTAACATGCGTTTTAAGGCACTTTGCGAGGCTGGACTAACCAATGTTACAATAATTCAAATGACCGGTCTGAGCAAGGAAAAAAAGGATGAATTCGTAATCAAGGATAATGCAAGTTATGGCGAATGGGATTGGGATGCTCTGGCTAATAAATTTGATGATGTCAAATTAGGCGACTGGGGACTCGATGTCTGGCAACCAAACGATTCAATATATTCATTAGACAACTCTGATGAGGAGCATGACTGCGAGGGAGAGGAAATACAATCAACTAATTCCGGTGATGCTTCTGGCGATAGAAATGTAGAGCCAAAGAAAGTGATACAGATTGAATTCCAGATAGGTGATTACAACGAAGCATTCGGACTTGTTACTTTGCTGAGGTCAAAGAAAGTCAACATAGGAGAGGTGCTAATACAAACAATGAAAAAAATGATTCAAAATGAAAATTGAAATCTATCCAATAGGAGATTTAAAGCCATACGCTGAAAATCCACGCAACATCGATGAGTATAAATTCGAATCTACCAAGCAATCTATTCTGGACTTTCCGGATATGATGGGAGTGAGGTATGTCATTATCAATAAGGACAAAGAAATCCTTTGTGGTAATATGCGTTACAGAGCATGTTCTGAGTTAGGCTATGCTTCTATTCCAGCCATGATGGTTGATATGACTGATGAGAAGGCAAAAGAACTAATCATCAAAGACAATCTATCATATGGGGAATGGGACTGGGAGGCGCTGGAACTGGACTGGAATACCGGTATGGTCGATAAGTGGCTGGGGAAACAAACGATTGATTATTCGGCTCTGGACTATGAGGACCTTACTGACCAAGTAGACATGATGACTTCTGGCGTTAAACACGCAATACAGATAGTAATTGATGCAGAACACTTCGATATGGCAAAAGACTTAGAGAAGGAATGTAGGGAACGCAAACTATACATAGGAGGCAATCTACTAGAAGAACTGCAAAACACTCGGAGAGCGTATGAAAACCATTGATTTAGGCATTGTAAAGCACAACTGCAAGGTAGGTGATGTATGTGGTATGATTTCACCCAATGTTACAGAGGACTGCTTTCTGGCTGACGGCGATGAGATTATAGGATTCTACATTCGTGATATACGCAAACACAATCCAATGTTAGCAAAGTATGTAGCAATAGCCAATGCTGAATTTCGCTCCAAGCGAGTACCCAAGGCGACTATGTCAAGGTCATCAGCAGTAAATGCTCGTAGGGAAGGAGGTCTGGGTGTAGAACAATACTCTACAATCATTGGCTCAGTTCCTCCAAAGCCTCACATGAGGAGAGCGTATCCTACAAGGAGTAGTGTACATGATGTTAAGAGCGCTGAGGTCTTTATCAAAGCCATGCTAAATGTATGTAGGGAGAGCGAAGAGTTAATAAAACTTCTAACACCTCACATCTATGAGCAACAACAACGAATCATCGCTGAGAATGTACCGGAGGAGTGGAGGTTAGGAACGCTATTCACATCATCCATATCCAACTACAACATCAGCGCTTCATATCATGTTGACAATGCAAATCTCAAAGGATGTGTAAATGTTATTATAGCCAAACGAGAGGGCAGTAGAGGGGGGAATACAACAGTCCCAGACTATGATGCTACCTTTGGCTCTTTTGACAATTCGATGCTGGTCTATCCGGCATGGCGCAATCTACATGGAGTGACACCAATAGTACCTACTGAGCCGAATGGTTACAGAAATACTCTGGTGTTCTATCCACTAAAAGCATTCCGAAATGAGTGATACAATATTCAAGATTAAGTCATACGACAGAAATCAAGTACAATGGGAAAAGCATCTATACGACCTTACTCCAGTCGAAAAACACGATGGAATCTGGTTTAAGCGAGAGGACTATTTTGCACCTCTGGGGTACGACTCTGTAAATGGTAGTAAGTTACGACAATGTATCTATCTGGTTAATCGATGGGTAAAGACCAAAAGAATATCCGGTGTGGTTTCTGGCTCAGTAGTAGGCTCACCACAACATCCATTCATCGCTTCAATCTGTAAGCATTATGGAATAGGATGCCTTATCGCTACCGGTAGTAAAAACTACCTCGAACATAAGAACATGGTACTAGCGCATAGTTTAGGAGCCAAGTTCTATGTAGCCAAAGTAGGCTATGCAAAAGCACTACAATCAATATCCTTTTCACTGGCTAAGAAAATCCCCAATCATGAAGTATTAGAAACTAATATCACAGTTGATGAGAAACTAAACAAACCAGAAGCCATCGAGCGCTTTCATGAGGTAGGAGCATTCCAAGTTAGGAACATTCCAGACCACATCGAAACACTTATCATACCATGTGGCTCGTGCAATTCAGTAGTATCAATTTTGTATGGTCTGGCATTACACACACCCAAGTCATTGAAGAATATTGTACTGATGGGAATTGGAAATAACGGCTCAAAAAATCTGGGGTACATACCAAAACGGCTCGGAACAATCAGTGATGTCATAGGCGTGAAAATCAACTCAAAATTTGACATGACTGAAATTGGATTCGGCTCTTCAACCTCCTCTGGTGCAAAAATGAAAATACATCATTTCAATTTGAACGGAAGTGGATATTGTCAATATTCAGACTTGATGCCTTACAAGATTTCCAGCATAGAGTTTCATCCTCGATATGAAGGAAAATGTATCAATTACATCATGGCAAATAAAGACAAATTTGCAGAATTTTGGAATGAAAAAACACTGTTTTGGATAGTAGGAAATGAGCCAAAATGGGTATAATTTGGCAAATGTCTAAAATGGCATTTAAGAGCCAAAAGAGTTAATTTAAGCAACTTTCCACTATCTGCTAATAAAGGCGTTATAGAAATTGAGAAGTGAGAAACGCCTATTGGAACGAGGGGTAGAGAAGGGCAAAAAATATAATATTGAAGTATGGAATTAGGTAGATATTGCCAACTAAATGGCATACAAGAGGTTACAAATTTGGAGATGGGAATGGACTTTCGCAGACCAGAATATAGGCGAGAAGTATTCTTAAGATTCTATGAATTTCATCTCAAATATAAGGCACACGCTGGAGCAATTTATTACATATTTCCGTTCATTTTTGAAAAGCATAAAATGACAGATGAGCAGAAATTATGGTTTACTTTCATCAACGGATGCTCTCAAAATGTGGTCACAACATACCTCATCTGGCTGAAATTTCCAGACATAGAAAATGTCAATATCGATGAATTATCAAAATACTTTAGAGAGAATTATACCAGATTTGGATGGGACACAGATAGGCGATATGTCAAAAATCAATTTGAAGATGTTGTCAAAATGTACATCGAACTTCTGGGGGGCAAAACACAAGAACAATTATTTGCACCATTCCTAAAGTCAGAAAACAAGTACACCAACTTTGATAACCTCTGGTCATTCGTGATTGACAAATTTTATCTATTCGGAAGATTAGCCACATTTTCATATTTAGAGTATTTAAGATTGGCTGGTCTCAATATAGATTGCTCTCAATTATTCCTTGACGATATTAGTGGCTCTAAGTCCCATCGTAATGGCTTATGCAAGGTACTGGGCAGAGATGACCTTGACTGGTACAACAATGATGTGAGTTATACCGATGAGGTCTTAAACTGGCTTAAAGAGGAAGGAGCATTATTACTCCAAGAGGCTAAACAACGATTTCCACATGAGGACATATCCTACTTTACTCTGGAAACTACATTATGTTGTTACAAGTCATGGCATCGAATAAACAGACGATATCCAAATGTATACAACGATATGTTCTACAATAGAATCAAGGTCGCTGAAAACAACTGGAATGACAAAACTCCTTTCGTACTCTTCTGGGATGCTCGTAAACAAGTATTACCAAAACGGCTTAGAGTAGAGTCTAATCCAAAAGACTATGGAGTAGCACCAACCAAACAAAATCATTATCTTAAAACCGGTCAAGTCATCATGATGGATGGTGATTGGGAGTGTTTTGAGAATCTTTATAACAACTATGTATACTAGAATGAACGAGAACATACTTTTAATAGGCTCTGCTGGTACTGGCAAGACATGGGTGATGAAATCCCTAATAAATAAATTTAAATGCGAGAGACGGCAGAAATATGGCAAATTCTATTTCCATACCTCCGATGCTCTGGTCATAGTAGGCAAATATGACGGCACTACATTCGAAGGCTCTGACCGATTGTCAATGAGTGTTATTACTGACCTCGATGCTTTCTTATCACTTACTGAAAATAAAGTAGTAATTTTGGAGGGTGATAGATTCACAAATAGCAAGGTTATAGCAAAGGCAAAACCAATAATCATTAAGATACTCGGTGATGGTCTGGCTGGGAGGCTTAAAAGAGGCTCTAATCAAACCGAGCGCCATTTGAAGTCTATTGCAACACGAGTGAGCAACATACCATTAACCGATAGGGACTACATAGTGAATAACTCTGGTGAGGCTCTTGAAATAATAACTAAAATAATCAACGGCGATGAGGAAATTAATCAATAAGATAAGATACATAATGCTAACCAAGACAGAAAGGAAACTAATAGGGATTTCTGCTATGCTTACAGAGGAATACATAAGGTCAAGAACATTCCGTAGAATGATGGACAAAACGCAAGTAGGGGACTACATTAAACAAACAATTAATAACTGGCAAGATGAAACGAAATGAGACAAGAACTGACATACAAAAAAAGGCGATGATTCAAGCAATGGCATCATGTCTGGGTGTAGTATCAACTGCATGTAAGAATGTAGGCATGTCGAGGCAGACACACTATGAGTGGATGCGTGAAGATTTAGACTATGCAAGGGACATAAAAGACATCGAAAACATCACGCTTGATTTCGCTGAATCCAAACTACACGAACTTATATTTGAGGGCAATGTGGCTTCTGTAATATTCTTCTTAAAGACCAAGGGTAAGATGAGGGGATATATTGAGCGCTCTGAGGTTGATGTCAACCACTCTAAGCCGGACTTATCTGGTCTTACTACTGCTGAGTTAATGGATTTACTAAAGGACTAACAATGGATGTCTCTGAGCGTAAAAGATATGTAAAGGAGGTCTTTAAACAAGAACTGGCTAGGCGTGACTTCTGGCAGTTTTGTTTATACTATGACCACGACTTCTATTCGGCTCGTACTTTCTTAAAGGACATAGCGATAGCATTCCAAAAGGTCGAGGAGGGTACAATCAAATCACTATCGGTGTCCATGCCTCCAAGAGCCGGAAAGAGTTACATCACATCACTATTCTGCGCATGGACTCTGGGACGCAATCCGGCTGAATCCGTTATGCGTAACACATGTACGGCTACATTATATCTCAAGTTCGCATACGATGTAAGAGCCGTTATCAAGTCAGATACCTACACCATGGTATTCCCAGATGTAAGGCTTTCTGATGACAAGAAGAATCTACAAGGATGGAACACAAACCACTCCAAGCAAGTAGGTTATTTTGGCGCTGGAGTAGGAGGAACTATCATCGGATTCGGAGCAACAAAGGTCGCTATAACAGATGACTTGTATCGAGGTATTGAGGATGCTCTTAGTGATACCACCAATGACCGTATTCAACAATGGAAGCAATCAACACACGATAGTAGATTTGAATCTGGGTGCGCTCGTATTGACATAGGTACACGCTGGTCTGTAAAGGATGTGATAGGTACGGCGATGGGAGATGGCGTGTATGAGGAGTCCTTGATAGTATCTGCATTAGATAAAGATGATAGGTCGTTCTGCGAGTCTGTAATGACCACTGAGGAGTATCATGACAAGAGGCTTCGAACGGCTAAGGAAATCTGGGTAGCAGAATACATGCAACAACCGGTGGATGTGGCTGGTCGCTTATTCGGTGATATCCAATATACATCAACAGAGGAATTGAGCGCTATCATTGAGGCTAATAAGTCACAAGCAAATCCCTCTGGCGTTGATGGGGTGGTAGGCTATATCGATGTCGCTGACCAAGGTAAAGACTATACGGCTCTGGCAGTATGCGCTATCGTCAAAGGCTCTATGTACATCGTTGACTATCTATTCACAAGGGATAATACCGATATCACTTTGCCACTTTGCGCTGGTCTTTTATCCAAGTGGAATGCCTCGTATTGTAGGGTAGAATCCAACTCCATGGGAGCAATGTTTAGCCGTAACCTACAACGACTTTTACCTACAACGAAACTTCTCCAAGTGCATAACACGACCAACAAAGACACACGAATAATTATGCAGTCAGCATGGATTCAAATGAGGTTTAATTTCGTACTGACTGGTGATGCACACCAACACCAATTTATCAGCAACACTCTGGGTTATAGCAAAGAGGGTAAGAACAAGAATGACGATGCACCCGATTGTTTAGCCGGTCTATCAATCTTTGTCCAATCAATGTTTAAACATTTAGTATGATATTGAAAGAATTTTATAGTAACTTTGTAAAAATGAATGCGTATGAATCTTAACTTTTGGGAGAACTTCTTTGGTGTAAACATTTCATCAGTAGACTCTGGTCGTTACATAGACCAAATGAAACGATTATTCCCAGCGCAATCGCAAATCTGGGGTAAGAAGGATGCCGTATGGGTAGACACAACTGACATCTGGAAATTGTTTATTGAGATACCGGAACTAAGAGCCGTAATCAACAAGAGAGCCTCCATGATGGCTTCCAACAAACCATGCCTTTACAAGGATGACAAAGAGGTCGAATCGCACTGGCTTCTGGACCTTATCAACAAGCCTAACGCAATACAATCATGGTCGGATGTGGTCTATACTATGTCAGTACAAGATGCTCTTTACTCAAATACATTCTGTTACGCTCCAGCGAGGTCGCTGAACATACGCAATTTATTCGTGCCTCTACCGGCTAACAAAATACGCATGAATCTTTCGGGTAAGAAGTTAAAGCAAATGGATGCAAATGACCTTATCGAATACTTCACTTTCAAGTACGATGATGAGACTAGAGAGCGTATTGAATGGAACGATATGGTGTATCTAACCACTGACGATGGAATGAATCTGGTTAAGCCAACAAGCCGTATCGAGACACTCAAATATCCACTATCAAACATCAAGGCTTCTTATCACAAACGCAATGTATTATTAGAGAATATCGGTGCTATTGGAATCCTTTCGGCGCAACAGAACGACATGGGGGGTGCTATCCCAATGACACCAGAAGAGAAGAATGATATTCGTAGGGATTGGTACAACAGACAAAAGGATGAATTAATCATCACTGAGGCTAATGTTAATTGGCAACCTATGTCCTATCCTACAAAAGATTTATTACTCTTTGAGGAGTTAACTGAGGACAAACTGGCTATCATCGATGCGTTCGGAATGAACTACAATTTATTCTCATCAACTAACGGCTCGACTTTCTCTAATGTAAAGGACTCTATACGAATGGTTTACACTGATACAATCATACCGGAAACACAATCCATGTACGATAGTATTATCAAGCAGTTTGGACTCGATGCTGAGGGGTATAAGTTACACGCTGAATTCGACCATTTGCCGGTGCTTCAACATGACGAACAAATGTCTGCCAATGTGCTGAAATTAAAAACAGAAGCAATCGAGAAGATGACCAACTTAGGTCTTATAACAATCGATGAGGCTCGTGCAATTCTTGATATTTAATTAATAAATTACACTATGAAAACAACTTCATATTCAACTAAATCTGGCTTCGAAATCAAGGACATGGATTCAGCTACACGCAAGGTAGCAGTCTATCTGGCGAAGTTCGATAACATGGACTCTGACGGTGATGTAATTCGCAAGGGTGCATTCGCTAAATCAATCATGGAGCATGGACCTCAATCAGCATCAAATCGTAAGATAGCATTCCTACGCCACCATGACTGGCAACAACCGATTGGCAAATTTCTGGAGTTATCTGAGGACAATAATGGTCTGTTAGCCGTTGCTGAGATGGGTAGAAGTTCGTTAGCAGAAGATGCGTGGAAGGACTATGAGGATGGAATCATTCGTGAACACTCTATTGGCTTCCAATACATCAAAGATAAAATGTCATTTGTAGAGGATGAAACTCTACCGATGAAAGGATATTACGAGATTCGTGAGGTAAAACTATACGAAGGCTCGGCAGTAACTTTTGGCGCAAATGAAATGACCAATGTAATTTCGGTTATGAAAAGTGAGGAGAGAGCAACTTTCTTGAACCAACTTAACCTTTCCTTTAACAACACACTCAAGTCACTCTTAGAACGCAGAGAATCAAGCGAGGGAGCATTTGAGTATGAAATGAAATTAAAGTATATCAATTCACAACTTTTGCAACTCGCATCAGCAGAGTCGGAAATCCACTCTGTAAAGAACGAGCCGTTAACAATAGTGACTGAATTTGATTGGTTTAATGTGATAAATAAAATAAATGTTTAACTTAAAATTTGTAAAAAATGACAAATGAATTAACACCAGAACAAGTGATTGAGAAAATCAACGGGATGTTCGCAGAAAAAACGGCTGGGATGCCTACGCATGACGATGTCAATGCATTAAAATCTGAAATCGAAAGTCTTAAAGGCTTCGAAAAGAAATCGGCAGATATGGAATTAGCTCTGGCTAAATTCGAAGGTCGATTAGAGGCAATGTCTGAGAAGGCAGTTAGTCCAAAAGCAGAATCATTTGGCTCTATCGGTGACCAAGTGGTTAAGGCGTATTCTAATCAAATTGAGTCTATCAAAGAAGGTAAGTCAATCAACTTAGAAACGAAAGATACTACAATCGTAGGTGATTACACTGGTAACATCGCTCTATCAACTTTAGAGGCTGGGGTTAACCGAATCGCACGACAAGTAGCAAAAGTTCGTAACGCAATGTCTATGGGTACAACTACCTCTAAATTCGTAACTTACATTCAACAAACTTTGCAGTCAACTGCTGGGTGGACTGGTGAAGGTGTCGTTAAAACTGAGGGCGATTTAAAGTACCAAGAGGTTTCTGTTGAAGTGAAAAAAGTGGCTGGTTTCATCAAAATCTCAAAAGAGATGTTGGAGGATTTAGCATTCGTTCGTAACGAGGTTAACACTGATTTGATGGAGACTATCGATAACCAAATCGAAAACAATCTATTGAATGGTAACGGCGTAGGCTCTAACTTGAATGGTATCATCAATCAAGCAACTGCATGGACGGCTGGTACTTTCTTGAACACCGTTACTTCTGCAAATCTTGCCGATGTAGTTCGTACTTCAATTGCACAAATTGAAACGGCTAAATTCATGGCAACGCATGTAATTTTACACCCGAGAGATGTTGCTAAATTATCTTTAAGCAAGACAACGACTGGTGAGTATACTTATGGCGCTTTCGTTGTGAATCCAGTTACTGGTGACCCGATTATTGCTGGTCTACCAATCATCTCAACTACATGGATGACTGAGGGAACTTTCTTAGTTGCTGATATGACTAAGGCTCAAGTAAGAATGAGAGAAGGTATGAATATTCAAGTAGGTTACGAAGGTGATGACTTCAAGCGTAACATGGTGACAATTCTTTGTGAGGCTCGTTTGGTTTCGTTTATTAAAGCGAACGATACTGGTGCATTCGTAAAAGGAACTATCGCTACTGCTATCGCTGGTCTTGACCCATTAATCTAATCTTTTTATTAACGGAATAATCTAAAAAAATCATGGAAAAAAAACCGAGAATACCAAGAAAAAGAAAGGCGCTTGATGTTAAAATCGACACAAAACATGTTGATGTAGATATCCATCGTGATGCTTCTGGCGTAGTTGATGTAATCATTGATACTCCGATTGTAGATGCTCATTTTCACAAAGATGCTCAAGGTAAAAAGACCTTTGAAATCATCGATGCGCATGAGTATTCTTTCGAGTCAAATGGTACTTCACCTCACTTGCCTAAGGGGTCAATATGGAAAATTACTGGCGAGATGTTGAAGAATTTTTTAGCAAAAGGATTAGGTAAACACATTAAATAAATAACTATGTTTCTAACACCAACAGACTTTACTGGGAAGTACGAATTGCATACTGGGATGTATGATACGGCTAAGTTGCAATCGTATATTGATAAGTATGAAGTGAGATATTTAAGGGAGTTATTAGGGGTAACCTTATACAACGAATTTATATCTGATTTAACGATTCAATATGTTCCAAAGTCACCCAACTTTCTGCAGTTATACAATCCCTTTGCTGAGGATGTTAACATGTATCAAATGCTGGAGTCTGATGGTATGTTAGAGATGTTAAAAGGGTTTATCTATTTCGAGTACTCGAAGGACCTTATGATGCAACAGACTACCTATGGTGGCGTTCAACAAACGGCAGAAAATAGCAAGGTATTAAACACTCTACAATCACTTATCTACAATAGATATAATGAGGCAGTTAGGACATACAGAGCGATACAAGATTACATCTTGTTGAATACTACTATGCCTACAAACCAAGTGGTAGAAATAAGTCAGTGGAGTGCTGGTACTGGTTATTTTGCTGACGATATAAACGCCATTACAATGTCTAAATCAGCAAAGGTAATTTCACTTACCTCTGGTGGTACTGGTTACACGACCGGACTCAAGGCTACCACCGGTGGCTCTGGCTCTGGTCTTAGTGTGAACATTACTGCTATTGGAGGTATCATAACATTTGCCTCCATCGAGGTGGCTGGAATAGGCTATTCGATAGGCGATGTTGTGGCGATTGCTGGGGGCGTAGGTGGTACTATTACCATTACCGATATCTATCCATATTCCATAGGCGCTGGGTGTGAAGTAAGTTTTACTGCACACTCTATTGGAGGGGTAGCAAACAAGTCGATTGTATCTGGAGGTACTCTTTATGTAACTTCACCTACACAACTTAATACTACCGGTGGCTCTGGCTCTGGGTGTAAGGTTACCATAGTGGCTACGGCTGGTATCGTTACGGCAATTACGATTGCAGTACAAGGCACTGGCTACACAGTTGGAGATACACTTACTATCATTGCCGGTGTCGGCTCTGGTGCAACATTCTTAGTAACGCAAATCTATAATGGAGAAATCAATGTAATTAACATTACTGAGGGTGGTATCAATTATGAGTTAGGCGACTTTCTGGGTGTGCCAAGAACAAGTGGACTTAATGGAAATGCGAGGTATGAGGTAACTTATATTGGTAAAGGGCATTATGGGGACTTCAAAGGTCAAATTAAACGAACGGCATACTGGATATGAAAGATATAGCAAGAGTAGTAGAGGAGTTAGTAAACGCCATCGATAACACCATTTTAGGTGACTTTGATGCGCTTTCTGGTCATATCAATACTTGCCATACAAAATGGACTAGAGTGGGTAAGGTGGTAGAGAATAGCGCCGGTGATGAATATCGTGTAACCTCTGTGGTAAACGATGAATACATTACGGCAGTTCCGATACTACCTAGTTCACCTCCCCTCGATGGAGTTATTACAATTCCAAGTCCTTTCTGGATATCCGGTACGCACATAGCAACGAACAATGAGTGGACTAAGGCTAGTAAAAATCTGTTGAACAAGACTCCATTGGCATGGCTTCTGGAGACTCTTAGGATGCAGAAATATGGTCTGGCAGACACGAGGGATTTCGAATCGGAAATACGCTTATTTTTTCTTGATGAAACTGATGTAGTAAATTACTATACGGCAGACCATAGAGAGCAAGTAGTAGAGCCTATGGAGGAACTCGCAAAAGCATTCATTGATGCAGTGGCTTCTAATCGTAATTTTAAGACCTTAGAGGAGTACGAAATGCTAACTTTTTCACGATTTGGGGTGGAAAGAAGTGATGGAATGTTCCAAAACATATTAGACGCAAATCTATCCGGTGTAGAGTTAAGGGTAACTTTAACAAAATACAAAGATAATTGTAAATGTTAGTCACCAAAGTGGTGCAAAAAAAAGTTTAAATAATTGCTAAAAAATAGAAAATATGGCATTAGGATGTAACTGCGACACTGGTCTATCCAATACTGGACAACCATCTTGCGTAACGCTACAAAGCGTAACAAGTAAAATTATTCAAGTACCTTTAATCGCTAACGATGGTACTGTAAACAGAATCAGTTTAACAACTGCAATCACCCCAACGACTTTCAGTTTGTTGGTTAATCAAACAGATGCTTCTAAGAGATGGTATCCGTTACCAAATGTGGAGAATGTTGAATTAGCAAAGGCTGACACACAATTCGAAGAGGCTAACTCTGGTCGTAAGGCTTTCTTACGCCAAGGTATACGCTCATTCGCTGGTGAGTTATGGGCGACTTCTGGGACTCCACAATTTTTAGGTAAATTGCAGTCTGACAGATGTGTAAAATTTGGTATCTACATCGTTGATGTGAATGGTAACTTAGTAGGCTCTAAACAAGGAGATTACTTATATCCAATCACTGTTGACAACAATTCATGGGACCCAAAATTCATGTTTGCAACAGACACAACAATCAACAAAATCATGTTAGGTTTCGACTTCGACAGATTATTTGATGAGTCTACAATGTGGATGATTACTGCAACAGAAGGACAAGTTGATTTCAATTCATTAACTGGTTTATTGGATGTGAATTTCTCAACTCCAACTCAAGTATCTGGTGTATCAATTAACTTCAATGCTTTCCTTTCTTATGGAACTGCAATCAATCCTTTGAAGTATCAAGGAGCGATTACAACGGAGTGGGTTATGACCAATTTAACAACTGGCTTAGTAGTAGTAGGTACAACAACCGAAACTGCAGTAGCCGGAAATTACACTGGTTTATTCACAATGGTAGTTGGTAACAAATATCGTTTGAGAGTGACTAAGGCTGGTTTCGTTGGTGACTTATTGTTCACTGCAATCTAATCTTGATTGACACAAAAAGTCAATCTAAATTAAGTGGCAAACTCGCACATTGAAGGGTGCAAGGTCAACCAAAAATCGATTGATTTAATGTAAGAAAGGGGGTAGAAATATCCCCTTTTTTTAGTTAAAAAGGTAATTTGTTAAAATGCTCTGAGAGGTAAAATAAAGCACTTTAAGCAACTTTACACCATGTGGTAGTAAATGTGTTATAGAAAGAGCGAAGTCAGAAAACTCTATCGATATGAGGGGTAGAGAGCGTCAAAAAAAGGAAAATAAGTATGGCAGATTTAATGGAAACTGCACTAGGAATGGTGCTAAATAGGTACAGAAATTTGAAGGAAGAATACCTCTGGCGCAAAGTTTTTAACGATGCAAAATTCAGAGAATGGACTCTTGATTTGATACGGCAAGACCAACTTTTCAAGCAAGGAATTGACGGAGATGGAGATATAATTGGCACATATTCTGAGTACACAGAAATGATGAATCCAGAGAAAGTGGCTGGTACTCCATTCACACTTTTTGACACCGGCGACTTTTATAAATCATTCGTTTTGTATATTTACAAAAATTACATAGAGGTCGATGCTAACCCAATTAAGATAAATGACAAAGGAGAAAAAGAAAACCTATTTTGGAAATATGGTGAAAACATTATCGCACTTACTGATGAAAGTCTGGCGAAATTACGGGAAGAATTCCTCGTTAGATTTAAAAAAGAACTCAAAGAATTACTATACCTCAATCAATGACATGCCTCTGGCTAATTGGATGCAGTGTACTGGGGGTGATTTGTCTGGGTGTCGTGTAAACGGCTTAGGGAACGCTCTAATGGATGAACTGATGTGGGAGGTTATATACGATAGTTACATCAAAGAAATGGGATTAGACAAGATGTATGGTAAACTTCTGGAATTAATGAAGAAAAAAGCACAAATAGAATGTGACTATGTGGCTACAAATGACAGATTTAAACTAACTTTGCTAGAAATCGAAGAGCGAAAACTCAAAGAAATGATTGATGTCAGTGATGGCAAGGCTTCTGGAGGTATTGACAAATCTCTGGTCTATATTAGTAAGTGGGTTGGTAGTTGGTTAAATCCAAAACACATGACGGCAAAGGAGTACTTTGTGCTTCTACAAGAAATGGAAAAAATGAACAAGAATAATACTTAAGGCTATGGCTAAAAAAATCAGCGCAAAGGATATATTTACTAACGAAGATATATTCAAAAACATACGGCAGTCGGCAGAAGATACCATCGTATCTCTGGGTAAAATCAATACTGAATTTAAAAAGACGGCTTCTACGCTGAAATCTACCATAGGACAAACGAAATTTGACTCAACAAAGTCTATAAAAGAGTTCATTTTACTGACTGAAAAAGCTAATAAACTGGCGCAAGAGTCAGCAAAAGTCGAGGCATTACGCAGTAAGGCTATTCAGCAAAGTGCAAAGGCTTCGCAAGAACTTGAAAAAATACAACAACAGAAGGTAAAAACTGAATCAGCCAACATTCGTCTGGCAAGGCAACAAGCAACCGAGCAAGAAAGAACGGCAAAAGCACAAGAGAGAAGCGCCAAAACGGCTCGTGATGAGACAAACGCTTACAAGCAACTGGAAAAGGCAACGAGGGACTTAAAAAACCAATCTAAGGAACTCGGAGCAGAGATGCTGAGACTTGAGATGACTGGGAAAAAGAACTCGGCAGAATATCGCAAACTTTCTACCATCTATGGCGATGTAACAAAGAAGGCTCAACAAGGTGATGCTCAATTAAAGAAATTAGACCAAACAGTAGGGGATAACTTTAGGAATGTAGGTAACTACGAAGGCGCTATGCGTAAACTTTCTGCTGGTCTGGGTGCATTAGGCATTGGAATAGGGGTTGGACAAGTGTTAAAATTCGGCGCTGATGCCATTATAAACTTCAATCAACAAGTAGCAGACCTACAAGCCATTACCGGCGCTGGTGGTAAAGACCTTGAATTCTTTAGTGAACAAGCAAATAAACTGGGAGTAAATGTAGAGGGGGGTGCTTCAGCAGTAATTGAGGCATATA
>Ga0114980_10000406_pt1 | contig 31233 bp, 25 predicted proteins | sample S_140806_EF_Meta_FD_87018 | JGI IMG/M metagenome (GOLD analysis project Ga0114980, IMG submission 87018) | Freshwater microbial communities from Lake Simoncouche, Canada to study carbon cycling - S_140806_EF_MetaG | ecosystem: Environmental > Aquatic > Freshwater > Lake | place: Lake...
CTTACAAAAAAACGAACTGGCCTATCGCTCAGTGCATCTTCTGGATAATAAGGAGGTGCTACTGGTAAATGTTCTAAAATTGCAGGAATTAATTCGGCTGTAGCGGTGCCTTGTTTTGCCGAAATTAGATATTGCTTCCATTTTGGGAATAACTGTGCAAAGCCCGCTTGTAATTGTTCAATTCCTTTAGGATTGTCGATTAAATCGATTTTATTAAGCACTAAAAAAGTGGGCACCTTCAAATGTAGCATTGGAATAATAGCTTCTAATTCTGCTAAATTTTGTTGGATATCAAAAAGAACAATAGCTACATCGGCATCCTCTAAAGCACTCTTTACATGTTGCATCATTTTTTGATGCAATTTATATTTAGGTTCTATAATACCAGGTGTATCTGAAAATATGATTTGATATTGATCATCATTCAAGAAGCCTAAAATACGGTGGCGTGTAGTTTGTACTTTATGAGAAGTAATGACCAATTGCTCTCCCAACAACTGATTGAGCAAAGTAGATTTACCTGCATTGGGTGGTCCAAAAATATTTACAAATCCAGCTTTAAATTGAGTAGCCATAAGTGCTGTAAAAATACTACGGAAAGCCGTAATTAAAACTAATAAATAGGTTTAATTCATGAATACTTTTATAAAAACTTGTAAAGTACATGAATAATGTCTATCTTTGCATTCTCAGCGCGAGGTAGAGCAGCGGTAGCTCGTCGGGCTCATAACCCGAAGGTCATAGGTTCGATCCCTGTCCTCGCTACAAAGAAAAGCCACATCTCAGGATGTGGCTTTGTTTATTGAACTATTATGAAAAAAAACGTTACCCTTCTATTTTCAACATTACTGCTGGCAAGCTTATTTGCTAGTTGCGGACTTTTTGACCCTATACCCAAAGAAGAGAAACAAGACAATGAGCCTCATTTTCTTACTCAGATTGAAATGGGCGGAAACAATTTTAAAAAAGGCACCTTTAAAGACAAATTAGAAATTAGTAATGATACGGTAAGACGAACGTATGAAATTATTAAGCCTGCTACTACCGACGAATTGCAATTAAAATATGCCTCTTTAATGGGCTGCCAACCTAAGCAAATTGCAAACCTGCCCCTCTACTATTTAATTGAAGAATGGTATGGTGTTAGTTATCGATTAGGAGGCAATACAAAGGCTGGCATTGATTGTTCTTCATTCACCAAAATGGTATTGTTAGAAATCTACAAAAAACAATTATTACGTACTGCACAAGAACAATATCAACAAAGTACCAAGCTCTATTCATTTGAAGATATGACCGAAGGCGATTTAGTCTTTTTCAAAAGTGGAAGAAGACATATTGGTCATGTTGGCGTTTATTTAGGCAATCATTTTTTTGTACATGCCTCTACCTCTGGTGGCGTGATGATCAGTTCATTGCATGAGAGTTATTGGAATAGACGCTTTGCCGGAGGTGGAAGGCCTTAAGCTATTGTTCTACAACTAAAGCGTTGGCTTGCACACCAAGATCTACTAATATCTTAGAAATAGCTTTTACAAAACTATCAGGTCCGCATACATAAAAATACTGATCAAAGGAACGTATTGCTTCTATAAGATAATTTCGATTTATTTGATGATGCGTAAAACCAATTGTATTTTCATGAGAGAAAAAATAGATCAATTGCTCTCCTAGCATTGTATTCAATTCATCTACTAGAATAACATCTTCCTCCGTTCTATTAGAATATATCAATCGATTACCTGCAATCGTTTTTTCTTTGTGCAATTTTCTAAATATGGATAGAAAAGGAGTTATACCAGACCCGCCTGCTAAAAACACACCGGGTCCTTGATAGGTAATTGCACCAAATGCCTCTTGAATAATAAGCTCTCCGCCTGCATTTACTTTGCCTAGTTCATTCGTTACGCCATGATGATCTTTATAAATCTTAATAATAAATTCCAGGTGCGTATCCGACTCTAAATTGGTAAAAGTAAAGGCTCTAAATTGCGTATCCCAGTCTGCTTTATTGATAGCTACTTCTGTACCTTGACCAGGAATAAAATTATAGTCTAAGGGGCGTTCTACTACAAAACGTTTCACATCTACATTTAAATATTCGGTTTCTAAAACCTTTACAATATATTTTCCCATAACGAATTAATTATTAAAAATAGGTTTGCCTATACATGCATTAGGCATTTGAATATGTAATAAAGACGCTAAAGTAGCACTTATATCTGTCATATAAACTTCTTTATTAGAAGCGCCTTTTGGAATATGCCAACCATACCATAAAAGAGGAATATGTGCATCGTATGGATTCCAGGTACCATGCGTTGTACCCGTTTTGCTATACGCCTCATACCACGCCGGATTCAATATTAATTGTATACTCCCGCTTCTTTGCGTAGCATATCCATTAATTATTTTTTCTTTAATTACAGTAGGCACTGCGGCATCTTGTATGTGCTCTATATCTACAACAAATTGAACAGCAACTTGATTATGTGCCCACTCCATTACTTTAGAGCGCACAAGGGATCTATCTAATTTTTGAGCTGCAATAAACGTTTCGTTGAACACTATCTGATAATTTTCTAACCCAAGTATCATTGAATCAGTTCCGAAATTTGTAATTAAAAAACTTTTTAATTCTTTGACAGCTTCTTTTTCATCCGCAATTCCTGCAGGTATATGCTCTGTTTTTAAGAAGCTGGCATTGTGCGCTGCACCATGATCGGCTGTTAAGAAAATTAGATAATTTCCTTTACCTATAGTATTGTCAAGATATTGTAAAAAAGTAGCGATATCTTTATCTAAACGAATATAAGTATCTTCAACTTCAACTGAATTGGGAGCATATTGATGCCCAATGTAATCTGTAGAAGACAAACTTAAACATAAAAAATCTGTATTATTTTCACCCAAATGCTCTTCTTTAATACAGGTAGTGGCTACTTGAAAGGTTAAGGTATTACCTGCCGGAATTTTTCTAATAACGCCTTTATCCTTTCCCATAAATGTATACGTAAGGTGCGGAAAAGTGCTGGCATATTCTCCTTTAAAGAATCCCTCAAATGTATTTTGATCTGCTAAACTTTGTTGATAGGTATGTAATGGATAATAAGTATTCCAATCTAATGCTAAAAAAGAATCTACTTTATTAGCTGCATTAAACGCTTGTAGCCAATTTGGAAGTGTAGACATATAATAAGAACTCGTCATGAAATTCCCTGAACTATCATCTAACCAAAAAGCTCCATTGGCCAAATGTCCAGCAGGTAATATACTTCCTCGATCTTTTAAGGAGAAGCCAAAAACTTTTGAACGTTTATTGGTTGCTAATCTCAATTCATCGGTAATCGTTGTTGACAATAAATTTGCAGGACTCATTTGTCCTGCTTTCTTACTACCACCTATGGGCTGCACCGTTTTATCATCAGTACAATAAACCGATTTTTTAGTTTGGTTATCAATCCAATCATTACCTGCAATGCCATTAAGTGCCGGAACGCTTCCTGTATAAATACAAGAATGACCAGGCGCTGTAAAAGCAGGCAAATAATTAATCATACAATTCTCATTACTATATCCTTGCTTCAATAGTCTCGCAAAACCATCTTTGCCAAAACGATCTGCATAGCGATATAAATAATCCCAACGCATTTGATCCACTACTATGCCAACAACTAATTTAGGACGTTGCACTCCCTTTTCATGAGCAGTAGCCACGAATGTAAACAAATAGAAAAACACTAAAAAGCGAATAAATAAAGGCATTTTCATGATGTATCTTGAATTATTGTGCAAATTTGAGGATAAAGTAGCATAAACAACTACTTTTTTTTTATTAATTTTGCAAATCAAAACTATTCATAACAATAATATCATATACTATGGCAGACTTATTTGCAAAATTTGAAAATAAATTAGGACCTATTGGCGATTATGCTGAAAAAGCACCAGGCTATTTTGCCTTCCCAAAACTAGAGGGAGAAATTGCTAATAGAATGATCTTTCAAGGTAAAGAGCGAATAGTATGGAGCTTGAATAATTATTTAGGTTTAGCCAATCATCCAGAAGTTAGAAAAGCAGATGCAGAAGCAGCTGCTCAATATGGTATGGCCTACCCTATGGGCGCTCGTATGATGAGTGGTAATTCTGATAATCACGTATTATTAGAAAAAAACTTAGCTGATTTTATTGGCACGGAAGATACCATGTTGGTAAACTATGGTTACCAAGGTATGGTTTCTGCTATTGATGCTTTATGTGGCAGACATGATGTTATTGTATATGATGCAGAAGCACATGCTTGTATCATTGATGGCTTACGCTTAGTGCCTGGTCACCGTTATGTATATAAACACAATGATGTAGCAGATTGCGAAAAACAATTGCAACGCGCAGTTGTTTTAGCAGAAAAAACCGGTGGTGGTATTTTGGTAATTACAGAAGGTGTATTTGGCATGAGTGGTAGTCAAGGTAGAATAAAAGAAATTGCTGCATTGAAAGCTAAATATCCATTCCGTTTAATGGTAGATGATGCACATGGTTTTGGCACTATGGGTAAAACAGGTGCTGGTGTTGGCGAAGAACAAAACTGCATGAAAGAAATCGACGTATATTTCTCTACGTTTGCAAAATCAATGGCTAGTATTGGTGGATTTTTTGCTGGTGATAAAAAAATCTTAACCTATTTGCGTTACAATATGCGCTCACAAGTTTTTGCAAAGTCTTTACCGATGTCTATCGTTGTTGGCGCTTTAAAACGTTTAGAATTATTAAGAACGCAGCCTGAACTTAAAGCTAAATTATGGCATAATGTAAATCGTTTACAAAATGGTTTAAAAGAAAGTGGTTTCAATATAGGCATTACCAATACACCGGTAACACCCGTATTTTTAAGTGGTGGTTTATTTGATGCTGTTCAATTAATTTATGACATGCGTGAAAATCACAATATCTTCTGTTCTGTGGTGGTTTATCCGGTTATTCCAAAAGGACAAATCATGTTGCGTTTGATACCTACAGCCGTTCATACAGATGAAGATATCGATATTACTTTAGATGTATTCAAAAAATTGCGTACTAAACTAGATAACAAAGAATATCCTCAAGAAATGCCTAAATTAAATTTTGCATAAAACCCAAAACCACCTTCGGGTGGTTTTTTAATATTATATACTATGAACGTTTTTATAATTGGTGCATCTGGCCTAGTAGGTAGCAATTGTCTCCATCATTTTACAGAACAGGGTTGGAATGTAAAAGGCTCGTACTTTTCGTTTCCAACTACGAACTGTGTATTCTTTAACACCTTAGATCTTGCTCACCCAGATAATTTTGATTTATTAAGCTGGAAACCGAATATAATCGTTCATTGTGGTGCATTGACTCATGTAGATTATTGTGAGCAACACCCAGAAGAGAGTTATGAAAAAACAGTACAGAGCACTTTAAATATTATTTCCTTAGCCAAAGCATGTGATGCTAAGTTGGTATATCTTTCTACCGATTATATTTATGATGGAGCAAAAGGACCTTACCAAGAAGATGCCGAAATCAATCCTATTAGTGTTTATGGCAAACATAAATTATTAGCAGAAGAAAGTGTTTTAGAATTAGCTAATTCATTAGTTATTCGAATTACCAATGTATATGGTGATGAGGAAAGAGGGAAAAATTTCATTGCACGTATCATTCAACAATGTAAAGATGCCCAACACCTTACCTTAAAATTGCCTATCGATCAATACGCCACTCCAACCAATGCAATGGATATTGCAAAAGCCATGTATTTATTATTGAAAGATGAACATAAAGGGGTATTCAATATTGGCAGTACCGATTATATGAATAGAGTGGCTTTAGCACTTAGAGTATTAAAGTACTTTCCGGAGGCTAGTTATGAATTAATACCATTAAGCACAGCGCAACTACAACAAGCTGCAGCACGACCATTATTGGGAGGATTTATCAGTACTAAATTTCATCAGTTATATCCAGAATTTTTATTTAGTACGGTAGACGATTATATGCAAAAACAAAGCAAAGGGTAATAGGCATAAAAAAAACCGTTTTGTTCGCAACAAACAAAACGGCAAGAACGATACTGACTAACCCATCAATAACATTACAAATATCAAAAAAAATATTTAGAAATCCAATGAAAAGATAGGCTTATTTTAATTATTGATTAAATAATTAAAAATCAACAACTTGCATGGTTCAACTAAAGTAAAATATAGGATATAATTGTAAAATCCCTCTGCTTATTTAATATAACCTAATATCTTAAGCATGCTTTGATAGCTTTGCTCTTTAGCATATAACCAGTCTTCCAATTCACCATTTTTATTTCTTTCCACCACCACGTGCTTAGGAGAAGGTATCATACAGTGTTTTATACCCCCGTATCCAGATAGTTGATCTTGATATGCTCCGGTATGGAAAAACCCAATATACAATGGATCACCACCAGCCTTTGTTTCTACTTTAGGTAAAAATACCGCATTGATATGTTCTTCAGAAGTATAAAAATCATGACTATCGCAAGTTAGTCCACCTAAGTGCACTTCCTGATATTCTTTATTCCATGCATTGATCGGCAACATCAAAAACTTTTCTCCAATGCCCCAGGTATCCGGTAAAGTAGTAATGAAAGAACTATCAATCATATACCAAATCTCTCGATCATTTTGCATTTTCTCATCGAGCACGCTATAAATCACTGCACCACTCTCACCTACCGTAAACGAACCAAATTCTGTGTATATATCAGGCACATCTACTTTATTCTTTTTGCAAACATCTTTTATAGTTCTTACAATTTCGTTAATCATATAACTATAATCGTAATCGAAACCTAAAGAATGTTTGATGGGTAAGCCTCCACCAATATTTAAACCCGTTAACTCCGGACAAATCTTTTTCAACTGGCAATAAAGATTGACTACTTTATTGAGTTCACTCCAATAATAGATATCATCTTTGATACCCTTATTCATAAAGAAATGGAGCATTTTGAGATGAAACTTAGCATTACCTTTAATTTGATCAATATAAAATTCTAAAACTTCTTGTTTACGAATCCCTAAGCGTGAAGTGTAAAAATCGAAAGTTGGTTCTTCTTCTGTTGCAATACGCAAACCGATATTTACTGGATCTTTAGATCGAATTGATTTTTTATAGTCTTGAAACTCATTGGTATTATCTAATACCGGAATAACATTCTTAAACCCATCATTAATTAAACGAGCAATGCCTCTTGTATAAGCCTTAGTTTTAAAGCCATTGCAAATGATATAGGTATCTTTATTGATTTTCCTTTTGCTAAATAATTGCTTAACTATTTCTAAATCATATGCAAAAGAGGTTTCTAAATGCACCCCATGTTTTAGCGTTTCTTCAACTATAAAAGAGAAATGGGAACTTTTAGTGCAGTAGCAATAAGAATAAGAGCCTGCATAGCGATGCTTTTTGAAAGCAGCAGCAAATAAATCTTTAGCCTTGTTGATTTGTTGACCTATCTTGGGTAAATACGTCAATTTAAATGGCGTACCATATTTATCAATTAACTTTTTAATATCTAAGTCGTTAAAAAATAAATTATTGTCTTTTACTTCAAATCCTTCTTGAGGAAAATCGAAAGTTTGTTTAACTAAATCGTGATAAGTATTATTCATTGATTACGGTAAAAGAAATATAGGTTATTAAAGATTTCAACAAATTTAATGATTTAGTTAAAACTATTTTTAGTTTTTATAGATATTTCTCAAAAATAATATGAATTTAAAACTACGAAAAGTACATTTGTAGCAACCATGAAAAAATCATTAATACAATTACACATAGCTGTATTGCTTTGGGGTTTTACCGGAGTATTAGGAAAAGCAATTACTTTAAGTGCCCCTGTATTAGTATGGTACCGCATGCTGCTTACTTCCCTTCTACTACTTTTTATCATAAGTTACCGAAAACAATGGGTAAAAATTGAACGCGATCACTTAAAAAAAATGGCTTGGGTAGGTATTTTGATGGGCTTACATTGGGTTGCCTTTTATGCAGCAATCAAATTCTCAAATGCTTCAATTGCCCTTGTCTGTCTTTCAACAGCAAGTATTTTCACTTCACTTTTAGATCACGTATTCAACAAAACTAAAAGGGATACTATAGAAATCCTTCTAGGTTTGCTTGCTATTATTGGTGTATATTGTATTTATCAATTTCAATTGACTTTTGGTTTAGGAATTTTATTTGGGGTTATTGCTGCTATTTTAAGTGCTGTTTTTACCGTAATCAATAAAAAAGTTGCAGGCATCTATCCAGCTCGTACAACCGTATTTTACGAAATGAGTATTGGATTACTATTATTAACGTTCTTAATGCCCATAGCATTCTATACCACACCCAATATGAGCCTGATTCCTCAAGAAAACGATTGGCTGTGGCTTCTTATTCTGAGTTTATGCTGTACGGTATGGGCACAATCACTGGCCGTTACTGCATTAAGTAAGTTAAGTTCGTTTACCGTTACCCTATCTGTAAATATGGAACCTGTTTATGGCATTTTACTTGCCTTTTTGTTTTTCAATGAAAATAAAGAATTACATCCGGGCTTTTATATAGGCATGGGACTCATATTTGTGACTGTAGTTATTCAAGTAATACGTATAATATACCAACATAAAAATGAACATATACCCATTTAATTTTTGTACTTTTAAAAATAAAATTCTCCAATAATGAAATTTATAAACATTATATCCGCTTTATTGATAGGTGTTATTAGCCTTACTTCTTGCTCTAAAGATACCAATACCGGTAGTGTAAGGGTAAATCAAGAGGTGCAATTATACAATTTCGCCACTAGTTCCAACACCCTTTATATAGGCGTAAAACAAGACACTATATTAAAAAAATGTTGTGCCTTTTACGGTGATTTTATTTACTATACTGATAGTATCAATTTATCAAAACGAGATACTATTAATAAGAATTTACAATTAATTGATGGCGTTGGCAACAATTTAACGGGTGCAAGCGCTACCGTGCCAATGGATGAAATGAACAATTATTTACTATTTGCATTAAGTAATCCGGTTTCTAGTGCTAGCCCTTTTATCATTAAGCACATGCCAATCAATACTAATTTGGCAGTTGGCGGTAAATCGAAATTACAATTTGCTAATTTTATAAGTGAATATGATACGTTAAACTTCTATTGGAACCATGTACTAAAAGCACAAGTTTCATTCGCTTCCATTTCTAATGCTATTGAAATTACCCCTACATTAAAAGACACGCTTCAAGTATTCAAAGGCACTGGAAGTGCGGCTCAACTTATAGCTGAAAGCAATGGCAAATTAATAACTAAGCAAAACAATTATATTTTAATTGCTCATTATACCATACAAAATCCTACAATTGGTAATTTAGCTCAACAGCAAATTAAATGGATTAGTCAAATTAAATAATAGAACACATTTAATTAATAAAAAAACGAGCTTAATAAGCTCGTTTTTTTATGTAAATACCTATAAAAAGGCGAAAATATTGCTATAATCTTTTACCTTTACAGTCTTAGAATTAATATATTTTATGCCCCCAAAAGCAGCAGGCTCCAAATCGAGCCGATTATCATTTGAAGAATTCAAACTAGAAGTTTTAGCTGATTATCAATTGGCTATTACAAGCCGTGAAGCAAGTCTGATTGGAAGGAAAGAAGTACTAACTGGAAAAGCTAAATTTGGTATTTTTGGAGATGGAAAGGAATTAGCTCAAATTGCCGTAGCCAAACAAATGCAGGCAGGCGATATTCGTTCTGGTTATTACCGAGATCAAACGCTTATGTTTGCATCGGGCATGTCGAATGTAGAACAATTTTTCGCTCAATTATATGCTAATCCCAATACTACCGATGAGCCATCTACTGGCGGCCGAATGATGAACGGACACTATGGCACCAGATGGATTGATGATAATGGGGAATGGAAAAATTTAATGGAGGCTCCACAGTCTTCAAGTGATATCTCTCCTACTGCAGGCCAAATGGTAAGAGGACTTGGATTAGCTTATGCATCTAAATTATACAGAAACGAACCTAGTTTGCAAAAAGGCTTCGAACAATTTACCAACAAGGGCAATGAAGTGATATTCTGCACTATTGGAGACGCTTCAACATCTGAAGGATTATTTTGGGAAAGTATCAATGCGGCTGGTGTATTAAAAGTTCCCTTAGCTGTTTTTGTATGGGATGATGGATATGGCATTTCTGTTCCACGAAGCTACCAAACAACTAAAAATTCTATTTCTACAGCACTAGCAGGAATGCAATACAATGAAACAGAAGGCGGAATTGATATTTATAAAATAAAAGGATGGGATTACGCCTCTTTAGTTAGCACTATTCAAGATGGCATTAAGAAAGTAAGAGAACAGCAAATACCTGCTATCTTTCACATTCAAGAAGTAACGCAACCGCAAGGTCACTCTACCAGCGGATCGCATGAGCGCTACAAAAGTAAAGAACGCTTAGAATGGGAAAAAGATTTTGACTGTATTTTTAAAATGCGTCAATTTATCTTAGAAAATACTATAAGCAATGAAGAGGAATTGACACAATTAGAAGAAGTAGCAAAAGAAGAGGCCCGCCAATCTAAACAAAAAGCATGGAATCAATTTATTGAACCCATTAAAGTGCAAATAGATACCACTGCTCAATATTGCACACAAATTATTTTTGAAGGACATGCCTATGGAGAACAAATTGCGCAATTAGTAGCCCAGTTAAAAGCCATAAAAGAGCCAATCCGAAAAGATATCATGCAAATGATTCAGAAAGTTTTAGCCCTTTGCACTTCATCGTCGCAGGCTACCATCAATTTGCAATTATACTACGATCAACTTTGTGAGGAGAATAAAGATAAATTTAATTCGCATCTCTATTCACAATCAGATAAAGCGGTTGCTAAAATACCAGTTGTTCCAGCTCAATTCGACGAGCAATCGAGCTCCTTGAATGGTTATGAAATACTCAATATGTATTTCGATCAACTCTTTGCATCCAATCCAGCTGTTGTAGCTTTTGGTGAGGATGTTGGTAAAATCGGAGACGTTAATCAAGCCTTTGCAGGCTTACAAGAAAAATATGGCAGCTATCGCATTACCGATACGGGTATTAGAGAAGCTACTATTATTGGTCAAGGTATAGGTTTGGCCATGCGAGGATTAAGACCCATTGCTGAAATTCAATATTTAGATTATTTATTATACGGACTTCAACCTTTAAGTGATGATGTAGCAACGCTACAATACCGAACTAAAGGGGGACAAAAATGCCCAATCATTGTTCGTACGCGCGGGCATAGACTAGAAGGTATTTGGCATAGTGGGTCGCCAATGGGAATGATTCTCAATGCAATTAGAGGCATGTACTTGTGTGTGCCAAGAAACATGACACAGGCAGCCGGTATGTATAATACCTTATTGCAATCAGACGAACCTGCAATTGTTATCGAATGCTTGAATGGATATCGCTTAAAAGAACAAGTGCCTAATAACTTAAGCACCTTTACAGTGCCATTAGGTATTCCTGAAATAATAGAAACTGGTACGGATGTCACTATAGTTTCTTATGGATCTACGCTTAGAATTATTCAAGATGCGATGAAAAATTACCTAGCACCAAAAGGTATTTCATGCGAACTCATAGATGTACAAACACTTTTACCTTTCGATACCGAGCATAAAATAGTTGAATCCTTAAAGAAAACTAATAGAATTGTTTTTATTGATGAAGACGTGCCAGGTGGAGCAAGCGCCTATATGTATCAGCAAGTAATGGAATTGCAAAATGGTTATCGCTACTTAGATGTAGCTCCAAAAACCATTACTGCACAGGCGCATCGACCAGCCTATGCAACAGATGGGGATTATTTCTCTAAACCAAATGCAGAAAATATTGCGCATGCTATAGAAAAAATGATGCAAGAATAAAAATTGAAACCTCTTAAACATTAAGAGGTTTTTTTATTTTACCTTTAGGCATGCTATCCAAAATCCTAACCGATAAACCAACAAAATTATTTGTAATCCTGTGTACATTTTTTGTGGCCAATGCACTTATTGCGGAATGCATTGGAGGTAAATTATTTTCTCTTGAAAAAGTAGTTGGACTTATACCCAAGCCCTTTGATTTTTTGGGAGAGAAAGGATTGACAATCACCTTAACTTGCGGAGTTTTACTATGGCCCATAGAATTCATTATGACCGATATTGTTAATGAATATTTTGGCCCGAAGGCAGTACGTAGAATTTCGTTTATAGCCATTGGCTTGATTAGCTATGCTTTTATTATGTTTTATTTAGCCATGTCCATTCCTGCAGATACCAATTTCTGGACTGAATCGCAAAAAGCAAATGGAATAGACAATATGCAAACAGCCTTTGAAAGCGTTTTTGGTCAGGGTATGTGGATTATAGTTGGTAGCCTTGTTGCTTTTTTAGTGAGCCAATTGTTAGATGTGTGGGTTTTTCATAAAATCAAAAAGGCTACAGGAAATAAGATGGTATGGCTTAGAGCTACAGGCTCTACCCTTGTATCACAATTGGTAGATAGTTTTATCGTGCTTTTTATAGCCTTTCAAATTGGCAAAGGATGGAGCATTCAACGTGTAATTGCCATTGGCACAATTAATTATTGCTATAAAGCACTGGTTGCAATAATCCTTACACCATTAATCTATTTAATTGAAAACAGAATTGACAATTATCTAGGCAAAGAAAATAGCTTAGCGCTCAAAAAAGCAGCTATGCAAAAGGGCAGTGAATAAACTTAATTTTTCTTTCTGAAAAAATAGCCTAAGCTCAACTCGAAAGTAGGCATTTTATAAACCTGATCATATACGTGTTTCTCACCTACACTAGTTGCAGAAGTTGATATGGATTTAACCATTCTTGCATCTAAGTAAATCATAGGAGAAATATGATATTGCAGCCCAACCAAGTAATTAATATTCAATTTAGATGCAAAATCACTAACCGGTATTATAGTATTTACAGTTGATGATACAAAAGTTCCTGGCAATAGCGTGTCTCTTTGCGACTTCACAGACGTATAATTAATTTCCGAAGTCTTTAATTTAAAATTGTAAGCAAAACTCATTCCAAGTAAGGCGCTCCATCGTTTATAATTAAATTGGATAGAAAATGGCACCTCGATTGTATGCATTGCATTAAAGTTATACACCTTATTGCTAGAGTCTATAAGTTTATTATACGACATCATGGTTAATGCAGGAGAACCTGTTTGAAAAGCTACAGAATCATTACAAGTTACTTGTCGATTCATAAATTGAAATGCAAATCCACTATTCATTTTCATCAAATATCTAAAATCGGCAGAAAAAACTAAATTGGTTCCAATGGCAATCTGACCACTCATTCCCAAATGAAAACCTGCAAAAGTATTACTACCATTATTAGCGCCATTGATACCAAATAAGAACGCATAATTGGGCTGCGTATTCGTTAAGTTCATTTTAGCTTGGGTCATCCAATTCATAAAATTAGAGGGATTCCAGGAGGATGTTTTTGTAGCAATTCTTTTCGAACTCAATTCCACGATAGTATGTTCTGCGTCTTTATAGGTTGGTTTACCCAAGGCAAGGGCATTTATTTGAGAGGCATATACTTTTCTATCTATAGTAGCTTTTTCGATAAACGAATCTGAATACAATTCCTTTTTACCAGATAAAGCATTATAGGCATATCGTTGTTTGATGTATATTTTTTTGATAGTATCTCTTTTTATAACATAAGAAAGCGTATCTATATTATTCTTATTGTAATCTGCATAAGAATAAATAGGAATATTCTTATTAATGAGGTTTGTTGATGTAGCTAAAGAAGAACTTAATTGAACATGTTCGTTAGCAATATCTTTATTGTTTTTAGATATCTCAATTGTATTTGTGGGGCTATTTTCATTGCCTTGAGGAGCATCCATAACTTTATTAGGAGTTTCAACTATTTTTGGAGTAGCTTTATTTACATTAGCAGAAGAATTTGAAGCAACTTTTTTATGATTTATTGAATTTGAATTATTATTACTAGAAGTTGCTTTGGCAGTAGTTGATGAGGAAGATATATAATTAGGTTCATCACTTTCATTATCGATATTTACAGCAGTTGTGTTAGTATCTTTATCAGCATTACTAATTGGTTGAGCTTTTGAAGCTGGAATGCCTTTAGCTTCTTCTGAATGCAACTGATTATTATTAGCGACAACAACAGGAGTAGACGGAACAGATGCTTTTGACATAGCAATGTCTCCTTTTGAAGAACTGAAATCTATTACTTTTCTTACTCCTACTAAAGAAAGAGACAGCAAAAGGATAACCGCAAAGAAGCGTTTGATAAAAAACAATGGGCGTTTTTTCTGTGGCATTGCTTCCTCTAATCGCAGTTGCATTTTATTCCACGCACCCCTAGACATAGGCTCTTCATGAAGCGCCATACGCTCCTGAAATACCTGATCAATGTTTACAAATTTATTTTCCATAATATCTTATTTGATATGTAAGTTTAATTTTTCAATTTTTTCTCTTAAAATCCTTCTCCCTTCCGACAAATGCCATTTAGAAGTTCCCTCGCTTATACCCAATATATCTGCTATCTCTTTATGAGGATATCCATCTAATACGTACATGTTAAATACGTTTCGGGTAGAGCTGGGTAAAGTCTGAATAAGTGCTAGAAGTTGATCATAATAAAGATTATCTGCTAGATCTTTTTTTATTAATTGATCCTTTTCAACTAAAATAATTTGAGTATTATATTTAGCATGTTGCTTCACATAATCGGCTACGGCATGGAATACAATTTTGCGGAGCCACCCTTCAAAAGAACCTTTATAGGTATACTGCTCAATCTTTTGAAAAGCTCTTAAAAACCCATTATTGAGCACCTCTTCTGCTTGCTCTGGATAATCGATATAACGCCTAACAACACCCATCATTCTGCCATAAAATTGCTTATACATAGCTTCTTGAGCCCCTCTTTCATTTCGAGAGCAGCCTCTAATCAATTCTTCTAAGCTAGAAGATTGACCTTCAACATGTAAATAAGTATTTTTGGATTCTTGCAAAACTGAATATATTCTATACTATAAGACCAAATTTACATAAAAAAAGTTGGGAGATTTACGAATAAATCTCCCAACTAAAAATGAAAAAAAGTGCTTATTGGAACCTACAGCCAATTTGGAAATTTGTAGGCGCCGTATTATAACCCCAAACTTCGTAATATTTGGTATTCAATACGTTAGACCATAATGCAAATGCCGATATGTGGTCATTGACGCTATAAGAAGTACTTAAATTAAAAACTGCATATCCTGGCACCTCAATAGGAGCTGCCATATAAAGCGGCTCCAATTGTTTAGCTGCAATTTTAGCTGTTATAGCTATATCCAACTTTTCATCTGCTTTCCATTGCACGGTAGCATTAAACATATGTTTTGGTCTTCTGAATAGATTAAAATAAGTAGTATCTTTTTGAGTACTAGTAGATGTTGTCTCTAAGGTGCCGTTAGCATAGGTATAATTAAGATTCAATTTAATTGCTCGGTTGAACTGATGAGCAAATTCCAATTCGAATCCATGCGCTTTTTGTTGATCCATATTTTTGTAAAAACTACTATAGGGAGCAACACTCATACTATAAAAACCAATGAGATCTTTAGTATTACGAACAAAAAGTAAGGCTTTGGCTGAGCTTGAATGCTGATTCCATTTTAAACCCATTTCAAAAGATTTAGTTTGTTCTGGTTTCAATAGTTTATTCCCAAATTCGCCATATAATTGATATAATGTAGGTACCTTATATGCCGTTGCATAGGTAGCCAATAATTTTAAACTGGGTCTTAAAAATAAAGACATTCCTATATTATAAGTGCTATTATTACCATATATAGAATGCGTATTACTTCTAATCCCGAAATCAAAATATACAGGATGGAAATTAAGCAATAATGAGCTATATAAACTTTGCTGTGATGTGGATGCAGAATCCCCAAGTGTACTTTCGAATGGACCGCCAAAAGAAAAATAAGCTAAAGATTGTTGCTGTGTTTTAACCATTCTTTGATCCGCACCAAATATCCATTTCATATGATTATTTATAGGTAATGAGAAAAACGCTTCGAGAAAATTAGTATAACTTTTATAATTACTCTTTTCATATTCGAAAAGACTCCATGCAGAGTTGATATAAGTGGTATCATTTAGATAAGAACGTTCCAAATAACCATTCATAAAATTAACTTGTAATTCAGCCTTCTTAATGACCCAATGACTTTTAATTCCTAGCTGTCTATTCGTATTATCTAATTGATAATCTGTAGCATCAGTAAATGCACCTGCATCTAAATTCGCTTTATAATTACTCATTTGAGCAAATGCCTTAATGTAATTTTTAGCAGAAAATTGATAGTTTATGGCTGCATAATTATTGATTTGTTTGTAGGCATTGTTTTGATATGGCACACTCACAACACGCGATTTTAAATAATCCATCGTATCCCTAGCTGAAGAAAACCCGTCTGAATTTACATACGAGTTTTGCAATTGATAAGACCATTTATTTTTAGTGCCGCTTAAATTTAAGGATGCTTTCATGGTATTAAAGGAACCATAGCTCAACATAGCATTTACACCAATGGTTTTATCAGATGCTTTATTCGTTATAATATTAATAACACCTGCAACCGCATCACTACCGTAAGTAGTAGATTGAGCTCCTTTCAAAATCTCAATGCGTTGTACTTGTTGCAAATTGAAGAAATTGATATCAAATTCTGAAGAGATATTGGAACCATCATAGACAGGCATGCCATCTACTAAGATGAGCGTATTGCCTGCAGTAGCTCCTTGAAAATAGACAGTGGGGTTGGTACCAAGCGTATTATTTGCTCCGCTAATAAAAATGCCCGCTTGTTGGTTGAGCAATTGTGCAATGCTCAAATGTGCATTAGCTGCTATTGTTTTTGCATCGATAACAGTAATGTCTTTAGTGTTTTCGGTGCTCGACTGCTCAATTTTATTAGCAGTAACTGAGGTGTTAGATAATTTAACAATGGGAAAAATATCTGTTCGCATAGCATCTTGAGCGAACAAATTGTGACTGCACATTAATAATGTAACAATACCTAAATGTTTTAAGTTCATCTTTAAAATTTTAAAAAATTAATAAATAGATGAACTTTCGATTAAAATAAGAATGGATATAACTTCCCTAGAAAAAGTGATAAACATCTTGGCTTTTATTCCCGAAAGCTCAACGAAAAAATTTTGCAAGGGCAGGTCTTCTGACTTGTTCCAAGTTTATCGCCTTCCCATTTTCACAGTGGCATAATGATAAACCTTAATAGAACTTACAGCATCGGGAAATGTTTAGGATTCACACCTAATTCCCTTTTAATCTCTAATTTGAATTTAGAGAACCAAAGCAAGGCAAATGTAAGATTAGTATTTTGTTTAGTTGAATTAATATTATCCACCAAGGTGAATAACTCAACAAAAGGTATATAAAATTAAGAAATATCTAAAGAGCGCTGTCTTACTGCTTCATATAAAATCATACCGGTAGCAACAGAAACATTTAAAGAATCGAAATCATGTAGCATTGGAATTCGTATAAAATGATCGGCACGTTTCATAACATCTTTGCTGATACCCGTGTCTTCAGCACCCATAACAATACAAGTTGGGATAGTAAAGTTTGCTTCATAAACAGGTACACTACCTTTCATTTGAGTGCCCAATACTTGTATGCCATTTAAGTGCAACACATCAATAGCTTGTTGTACCGATGGAATTCTACATAATAATATTTTAGTTAAGGCGCCTGCAGATGTTTTAATGGCTTCTTCGGTAAGCGAAGCGGCATGCGATATAGGTAAAATTAAACCTTGAGCTCCACAACATAGCGCAGAACGAGCAATGGCTCCAACATTACGCACATCGGTTACCCCATCTAATAGTACAAAAAGAGGTGTTGCTCCCGTATCTACCACATGAGAAATTGCATCTTGCAATTCTACATATTTCGTAAGACTTGTCCAAGCTAAAACCCCCTGGTGTTGCGCCCTTGTCATGCCGTTTAACTTCTCAATGGGCACTAAGCTAATAGGCACCTGCTGCACTTTTGCCAACTGTTTTATTTCACTGATCTCTGGTCCGGTTGCCGACTTCAATAAAAACAACTTTTCTATAGCATCTCCTTGCTGAAGTGCTTCTAAAATAGGTTTTCTGCCAATTAATAATGGAAGGGAGCGAACAGGTTTCATAGTTGAATATAAACTTACAAAAATAGATTAAGATAATGCGTATAGCGCATAAAAAACAGAACCGAAGTTCTGTTTTTTATACTGTTTTAATTAGGCCATATTATGAAAAACACGTTGCACATCATCATCTTCTTCCACGCGTTCTATTAATTTAAAAACTTCATCTGCTTGCTCATCTGAACATTGTACGGTATTTAAAGGCAACCATTCCAATTCTGAAGAAAGCGGTGTAATATTTCTTTCTTCTAAAGCACGTTGCATATTACCAAAATCCTGGAAATCGCAACGAATAACAATATTACCTTCTGCATCTTCCCCTAATTCATCCAATCCAAAATCAATTAATTCTAATTCTAATTCTTCCATCACCATGCCTTCCGGATTTAATTTAAACACTCCATTATGTTTAAAAAGGAAGCCCACAGAACCACTATTACCTAAAGTACCCCCGCCTTTATTAAAATGCGAGCGCACATTGGCAACTGTTCTGGTGGTGTTGTCCGTAGCTGTTTCTACTAAAATAGCTACTCCATGCGGTGCATATCCTTCATATAATACCTCTTCATAGTTACTCTGATCTTTACCTAAAGCCACTTTTATTGCATTCTCAATTCTATCTTTTGGCATATTGATAGATTTTGCATTACGCACAATGCGACGCAACATAGGATTGGTATCTGCGTCAGCACCACCCTTTTTTACTGCAATTGCAATTTCTTTACCAATTCTAGAAAACTGTTTTGCCATGCGATCATAACGAGCAAACATGGTAGACTTACGAACTTCGAAAATACGACCCATAAATATTGATTTATTTTAAGTATGCAAAAGTACTTTTTTTACTTTATTAATAAAAATGATTTTGGTTCATTTATAGATATTATACAGCAGGTATAGAGGATGCTAGCTACATTATGTATCTTTGCCAACATGGATGCATTAATTGGAAAATTCAATACCCTAGAAGTCATCAAAGAAGTTGAATTTGGTATATACTTAGATGGAGGTTCTTTAGGAGAAATCTTACTGCCTACCCGTTTTGTGCCTAAAAACATACAAGTAGGCGATATGGTATCGGTATTTGTTTATCACGACAATGAATCTCGCCTTATAGCTACTACAATGACACCGCATGCCTGCGTTGATGAAGTTGGATATTTAGAAGTAGTAAACAATACCAAGGCGGGTGCTTTTGTTCAGTGGGGCATTATGAAAGATATTCTGGTGCCACTTTCCCAACAAATTACTCAATTATATGTGGGCGATGCTTACTTTATTTATTTATATATCGATGAAATGACGGGGCGTGTGGCTGGCACTCAGAAATTAAAACGTTTCCTTCAAAATGAAACCTTAAGTGTTCAAGAAAAAGAAGAAGTTAGCATTATGTGGTATCGCAAAACTAATATTGGCTACGAGGTTATAGTAAATAATCAACATTTTGGTATGATCCATTTTAGCGATGTTGTGGGTAACCCGGTGATCGGTGAAAAAACTAAGGGTTTTGTAAAGAACATAAGACCTGACAATAAGTTAGATATTGGCATTGGTATAATGGGCTATAAAAAAGTAAGTGCAGAGGAACAGAAAATATTAGATGCTTTGCAAGCAGCAGGTGGCTACTTACCCCTTCATGACAAAAGTAATCCTGAAGAAATATACGAAGCATTTGGCATCAGTAAAAAAACCTTTAAAATGATTATCGGTTCTTTATACAAACAGCAAAAGATAAATTTGACGCAGACGGGGATTCAGTCTATTGCCGAGTAAGCATATTAAGCAAATGCCGACCAGCATAAGATTCCCAAGCCCAAAAGCACCCAGTAAAAAGACGTTATAGCAGACATAGATGGTTTCATAAATACATTAACGAATTTATCTTCACTTTATTGTAATAAAAAACGCTTCTTTTCAGAAGCGTTTTTTATTTACAAATCTATAAGCCGGATTCTGTCTTAAGTGCAAGCACTTATAGGCTATCATTTATCTAGGATTCACTTCACAATGAACCTCCATCTGCCAACCCATCAAGAAACATCCGAAGATGATTGCAGCGAGTAACCGCAAATTCCTGACCTATTTGGCATTTCAGCGTACAAGGTTTACCCCAATTTACTGTTACCAATAAATTCCGTAGGCTCTTACCCTACATTTTCACCCTTACCATTTGCATGGCGGTAATTCTCTGTGGCACTTGCTGTATCTTATTTTCACAAGACCCCACCCGTTAGGTGGTGTACTACTCTATGCTGTCCGGACTTTCCTCACTTGATTTTTCACAAGCGCGATAACCCAATTTGTAAGTTACAAAGTTACTTATTTTTTCAGTCTAAATTAGAAGCTTTTCCAACCCTGAGCTATTAGCGGATGCCTATTACCTTGCTTGGTTTCTAAAAAACAGCCCTTATCCGCTTCAGTTATATAGCCTATAATACTAATTTTCTCTTGCATAGGCATTTTATCATATTCTGCTTGCGAAATAGTGAAGAGTAATTCATAATCTTCTCCACCACTCAAGGCACAAGTTGTGCTATCTATACCCAAATCAAAAGAAACTTCTTTTGTTTCGCTATGAATTGGAATCTTCTCTTCATAAACTACACAACCTACCTGACTATCCTTGCACAAATGCAAGAGCTCTGAGCTCAAACCATCACTTACATCAATCATACTGGTTGGTTGTATGGCTTGCTCATCGAGCCACTCAATAATATCCTTTCTTGCTTCTGGTTTTAATAGACGCTTTACGATATAATCTCTTGCTTCTAGGTCGGGCTGGACAGCAGGGTTTTCTAAAAATATTTTCTTTTCTCTTTCTAATAATTGCAAACCTAAATAGGCTGCACCTAAATCTCCCGATACACAAATTAGGTCGTTAACTTGCGCACCACTTCTGCAAACAAATTTATCCGTAGCCACTTCTCCAATTGCTGTTATACTGATCACCAAACCTTTAGGACTACTACACGTATCGCCACCAACCAAATCTACATGATATTGTTCACAAGCTGCGTGAATACCAGCATAGAGCTCTTCGAGCGCCTCTACAGAAAAACGATTAGATACGGCTATGCTAACTGTAATTTGTGTAGGATTTGCATGCATAGCATAGATATCAGAAACATTTACCGAAACCGCTTTATAGCCCAAATGTTTTAATGGTGTATACATTAAGTCGAAATGTATGCCTTCTATTAAAAGATCCGTACTTACCACCGTTTGTTTTCCAAAATGATCTATAACGGCTGCATCATCACCGATACTTAAAACTGTTGAAGCATTTTTAATTTCAGCTTCTTGTGTTAAATGATCGATTAGTGCAAATTCCCCTAATGAGGCAATATCAGTTCTTTGTTCCATAATTATGAATTCAATTCGTTTAATAAATCAGCATGTATATGATCATTACTAGCCAACATTTCTGGTTCAAAAATAGCATGTTCGTCTCCTTTAAAGTTGGTGACCCTACCGCCTGCTTCCCTTACCAAAAGTAATCCAGCTGCCAAATCCCATGGGTTAAGAAAATATTCCCAGAAAGCATCAAATCGCCCGCAGGCAACCCAACACAAATCTAAAGCAGCAGACCCCAACCTGCGAATAGGTAAACCTCGCTTTATCAATTTTGAAAACACGCGTAAAGGGTCTGTTGAATTATCGTAATGATAAGGAAATCCTGTAACCAAAAATGCGGTATTAAAATCAGCTTTAGAGGAAACGGAAATGGGATCACCATTTAAATAGGCTCCTTTCCCTTTTTCTGCAAAGAAAAATTCATCCATCATCGGATTATAAATGGCTCCAAGCATTATTTCATTGTCCTTTTTTAATGCAATACTCACACAACACAAGGGTACACCATGTGCGAAATTAACGGTGCCATCTATAGGATCTATAATCCATTGAAAGGTAGAAGCATTGGCCGTAGCTCCGTCTTCTTCACTTAATATAGAATGATCGGGGAAATGGTGTTTAATTTTATTAATTATAACAGACTCGCAAGCGGTATCCACTTCTGTTACAAGATCATTGATACCTTCTTTATGTTCAATCTCAAAGTGACCCTGAAATCGCTCCAAAAGTATAGCTCCAGCCTCATGGGTAGCTTCTAAAAGTACCTTTTTTATGTTCTCCATTACTTATAATTCTATTTTATTACCTAAGTAATAATCAATAATTTTAGTTTTGAATAGTAACTCGTATTTAGCAATTAGCATAGTGCCATTTGCCTTAAATGCAGCATTCTGTGTATTCAAATATTCTACCGTATTGATAAGCCCAAGATCAAATCTTTTTTTAGCTATTTCAAATGCACTTTCAGATGCTTGATAGGCAAAGGCACTTGCTGTATATTTCATAATAGCTTGTTTAGCATCCTGATAAGCTTTGTAAACATCTTGTTTCAATTTCACTTGAGCAGCATCCACTAATAACTGCTGTTGCTGTATAGCAATTTTACTTTGCTGCACAGCAGTTCTTGATTGAAAGGCATTAAATAAAGGTATAGATGCAGACAAAGCAATCGTTTGCCTAAAATTATTATCTACTTGTGTGTTAAAAGGTATTACAGCTGTAGTATAATTATACTTAGGAGTTAAAACTGGATAATCTACATTGTTAATATTCACTAGGTACGGAGTTGTTGAAGTGCCGGCAACAGACACGTCTGCTATTTGCTTATATGAAGTAGCATAAGTGGAGCCAAATTGAGCAGATAAAGAAAACTGAGGCAACAATAGAGAGCGCGCAAATTTAAGGTTTTTTATAGCTGCTTGCTCTTTAATTTGTGCACTTTTAATAGTTCCTACATGTTGCAAAGCAGCTTCAAAAATAACTTGTGGATCTTTAGCCGTTAATAATGAAGAAACATTCATAGCTAAAGAAGGAATATCCAAGACAAAGGGCTCTGAAAAATCTAAATTCATGAGCACTTTTAAATCTATATGTGCATTATTTACTTCATTGAAGGAGGCAATATATGCAACGCTATCATTAGCTAACTGCGCGTGTAATTGAGCTACATTCAATACGGTTAATCTACCTGCTTGTTCAAAGCTGATGCTTTGTTGATATTGTTTTAAAGAAAAATCTACTTGTTTTTGGGCAATATCTAATTGCTCGTTCGCTAATAAGTATCTTAAATACCCTGTAGCTATATTGAGGGAAATATCGTCTTTTAATTGATCATAATCTGCACTAGCAGCTGAAAGTAAATGTTTATTTTTTTGAATTAAACTTCTTTTTTGAAACCATCCAAATAAAAGAACATCTGCATTGCCACTTAAATTTAAAAAATCATAACTCCCATTTACAAATTGGTTACTTGTAGGATCAACACTCCTACCATAGCTTCTACCATAATTAGTACCTGTATTGAAATTAGGTAGCTGTGCTAATTGAGATTGCTGATAGGTTAAGGATTGCAAACGCTTATTTAATTCACTTTGCTTTATTTGAATATTATGATCCAATGCATACTGCACACAAGCTTGTAAGGTCCATTTTGAATTAGGAATAGCCAAGGCACTTGCACACCATAAATGCAAAAAAAACACTATTAAAAGTAACTGTAGTTTAAATTTCATATAAGTTAAAATAGATAATAAAATAAAGGATGAAGTTTTTCTTCATCCCTATATATTACTTACCGGAAGTAACTAGAAAATCCTTATCGTTGATATATACTATGGCTTGTTTATTTTTGAAATATGATTTTGGGAATGCAACAATTAAAACAGGCTTTATGCTAAACGTATTAGTTGCGCCAACCGTTTTCTTAAATCTAATCTGAATAACCTTGTCCTTAATATAAGCACGCTCACACACTAGTTTTACTTCATTGCTAGTTACAGGTGATAAATAAGCATAAACAAGGTTTTTTTCAAAGTCAATGATAGTTGTAGATTTACCCATTACGGTAGCTGGATGAAAATACATATCAAATGTTTTCTGATCTTTAATCAAAATTAAATCTTCATCTTTTAGTTCATTTATGGTAGAAAAATAACCTTCAATAGTAGTAAATGGAATGCCATCTGAAATCTTAGGTACCGCTTTTTTCTTATCAAGCTGTTTAATTAATCTATACTTTAATCCACCACTAAATGTGTTTGTAGTTTTTTCAACTTTTAATTTATAGGTATAACCTTCTTCATAATTAAATCCCTCAACAGATTTAGGATCAACATACGTTATGACAGCTCCTTCTTTTAAGATTAAACATGGACTAGTTTGACCTAAAATCTGAGTGCTACATTGTTGGAAATGATCGGCAACCTCAACAATTGTTTTAACTTGTGCAACAACCGAAAGGGATATAAAAGAAACGATAATGAATAAATTCAGAGCTTTCATATAATAATTTTAGTATACAAAAATACATTTATTAGCCCAATGCTAGATCGATTTTATTAAAAAATAACATTTTATATCTAAATTCAAGTAAATTGCAAGACGAATTAATACACTAATATGTTTATAGAACCTAGTAAGAATGCTAAAACAAAAGGTTGGATAGAAGTAATATGTGGTTCTATGTTTTCAGGTAAGACAGAAGAATTAATTAGACGCTTAAAAAGAGCTCAATTAGCCAATCAAAAAGTAGAAATTTACAAACCTAGTATTGATATTAGATATGATTCTCAAGACATTGTTTCGCACAATGACAATCGCGTATTAAGTACTCCCGTTGAAAACTCTCAACATATCCTTTTATTGCATACCGATGCAGATGTCGTAGCTATAGATGAAGCACAATTTTTTGATACCGAGATCAGCTATGTTGCCGAGCAATTAGCTAGCAAAGGTGTAAGAGTGATTATTGCCGGATTAGATATGGATTTTAAAGGTATTCCATTTGGCCCCATGCCTGAATTATTAGCCAAAGCAGATTATATCACGAAGCTTCATGCTATCTGCATGAAATGCGGAGATATCGCTAATTATTCGTTTAGAAAAACAGAAGATGAGGACAAGGTTATGTTAGGAGAACATGACACATATGAAGCAAGATGCAGATCTTGTTACAATAATGGATAGGGTTTCACAACTATTAACGATGTAATACGTGCAGTAGCCCCTTTCTCTTGTTCAAAAAAATTGTAAGATTTTTGTTTAAAAACTGTTGAAGGAAATTCCATTTCATAGAAACGAATTGCTGAAAGGATTTCTTCCAAGGACTCGCAAGAGGTAGCCAATTTATTTTCAATTAATAAGTTAGCTTCCCGATAGGCTTTATAAACAGGTCCGAATAAAACAGGAATTGCCCTAACAGCTGGTTCAATAACGTTATGAACACCATCCTTGTCAAATCCTCCTCCAATCCACGCCATGTCTGCTGAAGCATAAATATTATTTAAGATCCCAATCTTATCAATAATTAAAATATCACCATCTAATTTGTTTTCATCTGACCATAATAGCGCAGATGGGAATATTTTTTTTAGTTGAAAGATATGTTCAGTATTTACTTCATGTGGAACAATAATGAGCTTCCAAACTGGACTAATTTTCTTTTGCAATTGAGCTAATATTCGTTCATCACGCAACCAGGTACTTCCTGTAACAAATAATTTTGATGAACCCTTAAATGCTTCTATTTCATCTAATGATGGAGTGCGTAATGCATGGTCTACTACCCTATCAAATCTAGTATCACCCACCACGCTCACCTTCAATATACCTTGTTTATTAAGAAGGATTTTTGAATAATCATCTTGAACCATAATATGAGTATAGCAATTCAGCATATGCCTAAAAATAGCGCCATACCATTTAAAAACTAATTGATTCTTATTAAAAATTGCGGAAACTAAATAGGTAGGAATGGCCATTTTTTTTAAATAATCAAGATAAAAATACCAGGATTCGTATTTAATAAAAAAAACAGCCTCGGGTCGAATTAGATTAATAAATAACAAAGAATTCTTCTTATGATCAAAGGGCAAATAAAATACATAATCATTCTCCCCTTTATTAGCTATTGGAACATAACCAGAAGGAGAAAAAAAAGTAACAATAAATGCATGGTTTGGATAAGTAAGCCTTAATGCTTGTAATAAAGGAACAGCTTGTTCGTATTCACCTAAAGATGCTGCATGCAGCCATATTCTAGGTCTGTTTTCACTTTGCAGGCTATTGGCAACATGCTCAAGCAATTGCTTCCTACCTGCTATAAAAAGACGAGCCTTATCATTCGTAAATGCAGCAAATTGAGCAGCAAAACGATATAAACACAAGGCGATTTGATATAGTATTACACTCATTATTCAAAACTAAATTCAGTGTTTTCACGACGAAAGATAGGAATGTACCAACCTACATGCACACCCATTAAAACATCCGTTCTTTTCTCATTTCCAGGTCGCATTACATCATATAAATAATCTCTTCTACCCTGAGTAAAGCCAAGTAAACAAGATACTCCTACATGAAAATTAATCAACTCATTCTTAGCAAAGACTGCATAGCCCAAATACTCTTCAATATACCAACCATTTGATAAACGATCATAACCTTTCAAATAATCTGATTTCAATTGTGGAACTGCATTGTCTTTATTGTAAATATTAATTTTATGTTGAATGAATCCAATGGTATTCATCCACAAAATACCATTATCCCCATTACGCTTAGATACATTGAATAGTTTTCCAAATTGCAGTCCTGTTGTATATCCTCTTTCTAATACGCTCAAGCCAATCTTCTGTCCTGCTTGGTTTAAAACTTGTCCACTGGCATCTGTAATATTAGACAATAGAGAATCTTCTTTTATAGTACCCCCATTTAATAAATCCCATACGATACCAACAAAATAATTTTTATCAGTTTTATATTGAATACTTGGACCTACTCGAATACTATTTCCAAATCTATTGGCCAGATCAGCAGAGGGAAAGTCGAGATGAAAATTTACACCAATTATGAATCCTTTATTAATAGTTGACTTTTCTTTGCCAAATAAATCATCTTGCGCAATCGCAAGATTAGAAATTAACAAAAGAAGTATAAATAATTGAATTCGTTTCATAGGTTGATTTCAAAGTTAATATAATAATGTTTAATACTTATATAAAAAGTAAAAGCCATCTAAAAAGATGGCTAAATTATATTTATAACTAAACAAAATAAAACTACTTGTTAAGGTCTTTTCTTTTTTTAACACCGTAAGCTATGGCACCAGCCACAAGAACCGTTAATCCTCCATCTAAAGGAACATCATTAACAGTCCCATCTCCACCACCTCCATCTGGTGGATTGGTTTGTGCAATTGCAGGTAGAGAAAGTGCAAAAAATATAAATAAAAATTGTAAACGTTTCATAATTGTTATTTTGATTGAATTTATTTGATAAAGAGTCTTAATAGTATACTTACTAATTTGTTATTAAAATTTTACTATTGAAGTGTTTAGTATTTGAATTTAAAGAAGCATTATATATTCCTGGAGCTAAATCAGGTAAATGAACTTTAATTTGCGATGCACCATTATAATCCAAATTTTCAGAAAACAATTCTTGACCTAAAACGTTGGTTATTTTAACTGCATATTTTGAAGCAGGCAATTGAGATACATTCCAAACTAATTGATTATTAATAATAGGATTTGATTGTAAAGCAACTGATGCATTTTCCAACAAATCAATACTAGATGGAATAGCTTTTTTAAATACTATAAATAATCTATTGTTTTTAAATGATGCAGAATCCGCTGTTACATTAAAATTGTATGATGAGGTATCTATCAGACTTATTGATTGCGTAAGATTTTCATATCTATCTATTAAGAAAGCTTGAATACCATTTTTGGATAAATTATCGGGATTAACATACAACGTGTAATTTTTATTCTTCATTTGTTTAAAATCTATTTGCAAAGTATCAGCAACTAACAATTGATCTTTAGTTAAAATACCAAGCGTTGTATCGTGGTATTTAAGACCAATAGTTTCATCCATATTACTTAATTTCAGTGCATCTCCTTTACCAATTTCTTCAGAATACATAGGATCATAAGAAACAACAAAACCATCTTGCGGAGTCAAACCAGCGTTTTTACGATCTGTTTGATATAAAGAGAACGACAAAGAAGCATCTACTCCATTTGTTCTCATAGTATTAGACAAATTTGTATAGCCACCTTTTGCAGCTTCGGTAAATGTTAAAGTTGGATTTGCAGCAGTTGTAGTTACAAAGAAAGCTTGTCCCGGTTGTATAAATCTATTAGCAACACCCGCACTAGCAGTACCTTGTTTATTAACAGAAACATACGCTCCATTAGTGCCTAATTTGGCATCATAAAGGGCATAAGAATCGCCTAAACCAGAACTAGTAACTAAATTCCAATCTATAGTACAAGGATAAGGATTTGCTACCAAACTGAATTTAGAAGCTGTATTATTTAACGCAGGAGAAGAACTTGAAGTCAATGCAACATTTCCTGTAACTATAGTTCCCGTTGTTCTTAATGTTATAGCGCCACTATAATTCGTATTACTTGTTAACGGATGACTTCTATCACCTCTTAAAAACAATAAATAGGGGTTATTTGCTGACATAGTACCTGAATTTGTAGCTGCAACAGCAACCCAAGCATTAGTAGCATTATTATAAATATACATAGATGAAGTACCCATTTGTGACAAATCAAATCCATTTGCACCAGTTGTTGAACCCGTAATTTGTGTTCCATATCCAGGGTAAGCATTTACATTAGTAGTTGAAGTATTATTTTGACCTTCTTGAAAATTATCATTAATTGAACCTACTGTATTCAGTTCTGGACAAACTATTCTATAAGCTCTGCCGGTAGTGTTGGAAGGATAATTTCGTTCAATGGTAATATTTCCACTAATAGCTGCACCATTTGTAACGGCAGGAATAACTGCTGTAGATGCCCATCCAGTTGATTTTAAAGTTAAGTTAGTTGCTCCACGATTGTTTGCAGTAGAACTTGTAGTTAAAGTGCCATTTAATAAATTTAGCGTTTTATAAACATCCAATTTGGTACCAATTGTAGCAGATCCAGCAGCAGCTTTATTCATAGTGAAATTCTGCAACTGTTCATAAGCTGCTTTAAATTTAACTGTACCAGTAGCACCAGTACTATCCAATATTAAATCAGATGTTGAGGAACCCATAAAAGCGCCACCTGTTCCGCTGATAGCACCTTTTACATTAGTGATATAGTTGTTAATATTCCAATCTCCTGCAGTAAATGCCACAGTGCCTGAAATGATAATATTCCCCAAAGGTTTAACTCCGTTTATATTGTTAATAACAACATTGTTTAATCTAGTTGTTGTAGATAAATCTGAAGCAGCTGTTTTGGTTGCTGTACCCCCAATAGTTTGTAAACTTGTGCCAGCAAATCGAATTGTACCACCTTGCACTGTATGTGGAGTAGTTTGATTATTTACATAATTACCCGTTAAATAAACATCACCTGCATAGGTAAAATTGGAATTTATATCATTGGTCATTGCACCACCTATATACAAGGAGGTACCCGTAGCTACAGATAATGTTGTATTCGAATACAGGGCCTGGGAAAAAGCATTGTTATACAAACCTAACAGACATAAACCTATTAAAATAATTACTTTTGAATTCATGGGTACATTTTTTAAATTTTACAATATTAAACAGCAATTAAATTCAATAGAACACATAATCATGTGTTTTGCTAGTACCAATTCGACACTAACACCTTAAAAAATAAAATAGCCAATAACAACAATACAAGAATCATGCCAAATCTTGATATTATTAAATTAATAATGATATAATATTAAATATTACATATTAATCATTGATTTACAATTATTTAAAAAAAATTCAATAAACTTAATTTTAAATATTCAAATAGTTATGATTAATATTTAATCAAATTTCTGAATGAAATAGAAGATTCTGTATTCCTATAATGAATTATGTATTCGAAGTCAATATCCTTATTTTTTTATTCTATTTTTACATAAAAAATTCATGCTAGCTATCCAAATGGTCGATTTAAAGCGACAATATGCCCATATCAAACAAGAAGTAGATATCGCTATTCAAAACGTTATAGACAATACGGCTTTTATTAATGGTCCCGATGTAAATGCTTTCGCTGGTGAATTAGCCAACTATTTAGGTGTAAAACATGTGATTCCATGTGCTAATGGTACGGATGCCCTTCAAATAGCCTTAATGGCATTGGGATTAAAACCTGGTGATGAAGTAATAACTCCATCATTTACTTATATAGCTACCGTAGAAGTAGTGGCTTTACTTGGCCTACAACCCATTTTTGTGGATGTCGATTTAGATACCATGACGATGAATATAGATAGCCTTAAAGCTGCAATTACTCCAAAAACTAAAGCTATTATTCCAGTTCACTTATACGGACAAAGTGCTGATATGGAACCGATCTTAGCTATTGCAAAAGAACACCAAATTCCAGTTGTTGAAGATAATGCACAAGCCATTGGCGGAACTTATACTTTTTTGGACGGAGTTACCAAAATGAATGGCAGTATGGGTACTATTGGTTGTACTTCTTTCTTCCCTTCTAAAAACCTAGGTTGTTATGGCGATGGCGGTGCAATGTTTACAAATGATGATGCTCTGGCAGACGAATTAAAAATGATTGCAAACCACGGACAAAAAGTGCGTTATTATCACGAACGTGTTGGTTGCAATAGTAGGCTCGATACCATTCAAGCTGCAGTATTGAGAATTAAATTGAAGCATTTAGATCGTTATAATAACTCAAGAAGAGCCGCAGCCGATTTTTATGATCATGCTTTTGCTAATCATCCTAATATTAAAACTCCCTTTAGAGCTGCTTATTCTAAACATGTTTTTCACCAATACACCATTCAATTACATCAGGTAGATAGAGATGCACTTATTC